>Ga0315533_1000211_pt1 | contig 53914 bp, 49 predicted proteins | sample SalMarSW160130MG_FD_203081 | JGI IMG/M metagenome (GOLD analysis project Ga0315533, IMG submission 203081) | Salt marsh sediment microbial communities from the Plum Island Ecosystem LTER, Massachusetts, United States - Salt Marsh Sediment SW1601-30 ...
GCAGGCCTCCTTGGTAAAATGTTTATCTTGGAAGACAAACTTATATCCTTGGAGATACCGGATGTCCATTCTATTTGAAATCACTACATATTCCCCTTATTTTTATCAACTAATCTGGAGATGATCCTCATTTATTATCTTTTTCAACCCTTCCTTGTCATCGATATCGTATTTGCCTTTTAAATTAAAAAGCCTAACACCATCATAAACAATTTTGCCATCTAAATTATCTATTTTTTCAGGATGGTGATGGCTTTCTATTATCTGACAAACCTCTTTTATGACCTCATCTTTGGATCCCGACCTCTCCAGAATACCTCTAACAATGGGAAGGCTATCCTTTTCTTGATTTGATTTTTTAGCCCTTTCAGGCTTTTTACCTACTTCATGGAGGCCTATGTCATACAGTATAGCTGCTGCTATCACAACCTTAGGATTTCCCTCTTCTTTTTCCAATATATCTTCGGCAAACCTTCCAACCTTCAAAGCGTTTTCAATCCTTTCTGTGTCATCGCCAAGATGTTCCTTCATGGCTAATATGATAATTTCTTTAAATTCTTCCTTTCCTATTGCCCCTACACATTGATCTGCAAATTGACACCACCTGGCACATCCTAAGTTAAGTTTAGGATTGATAAACATATGGCCACACTTTTGGCAGCGGCGGCGGATATCATCCTTAAAGAATTCCACTGAATTTCCACATTTAGGGCATTCAACATTGTATACATCATTCGGCTTCCAGAATTGAGTATCCTGGCCTGGACATTTGCTTATCATTCTATTTGTCTCCTTCCGAAGAGATGAGTTCTCCTTGAATACCGATTACTTTTTCCTCTATCGATATTTCCTTTCCTGAAGAAGAGACTGCATTTTGAACTACAGTCAACCATCCGGAACAGCAGGGAACCTCCATTCGGGCCACGATTATTTTCTTTATCCCGGAATTCCGCAGAATCTCGATCAATTTTTCCTGATAAAATTTAAGATCATCAAACTTGGGGCAACCAATAACCACAGCTCTTTCATCCAGAAAATCCTGATGAAAGCCCCCGTATGCAAAGGGGCCACAGTCAGCAGCCACCACTAATTCTTCACCTCTAAAATAGGGCGCGCTCGGGGAGACTAAGGTGAGTTTCACTGGCCAGTGGGAAAGGAGGGAGGGAGTCTTAATGGCTTCCTTGTCCCCCTTTGCCTCCCAGCTTTGCTCTGTCGTAGAAGGACAATCGCATGGCAGGGAGAACGGCTCTGCTTCTCTCTCTTCCAGGGTGATTGCCTCTTGAGGGCATTCATTTAAACAGGCCCCAAGGCCATCGCAGTAACTCTCCTTGACCAGTCGTGCCTTGCCATCAACAATTTGCAATGCACCTTCGGCGCAAGCAGGGATGCAGACTCCACAGCCGTCACATTTTTCCTCATCAATCTTAATAATCTCTCTTTTCATTATCTACCTTTTCTTTTTACACGCCAACAACCTCTTTTACCTCTGGTACCTCCTGTTTTAGCGTCCTCTCAATACCTATCTTTAGGGTCATTTGACTCATGGCACATCCTCCACAGGCACCCGTCAATTTTACCTTCACTACTCCATCAGGAGCGACCTCTATCAATTTTACATCTCCACCATCTGCTTGAAGCGATGGTCTTATTCTTTCTAAGGTAGTTTCTACCTTTTCTTTCATTGTTTTTTCCATTTTTTATCTCCTTGTTTTTAAAAATTATTCTATTATATGCAGTGATTATTCTTTCTCTCTCTCCTTTTTCAAACACTCTGAGCATATTCCATAAAGATACGCTTGCATCTCCTCAATCTTACAGCCATTTACAACCTCCTTTTGGATTATCGGACAGTTTTTTGGGTAATCAATCTCAATATTCACTATCCTTCCGCATTTTCGGCACAGTAGATGATGATGAAGATGCGGGTTTGGATCAAAACATGCCTTACCCCTTTTCCTTATAGATAGTTCCTGTATCTCTCCAAGCTCTTTCAACAGTTTAAGCGTGGAATATACCGTTGCCACTGACATGGTCGGATATCTCTGCTGAATAGCCCGGTGAATCTCATCAACTGTGGGATGGTTCTTACTTCTGCTCAGAAACTCTGCGACGGCCATCCGCTGAGGAGTCAATGTCACGCCTTTCTCTTTTAGCCTTTCGATTATATCCTTCATACCTTCCCCTCAGATAAGATAAATTGGAATTATTTTTTGTCAAGAAAGAAAGTAAATATATTATTAATCTATTTTTATAATGATTATAAATTAAGATTAATTTTTGTCAAGAGAAAAATGAGGTATTTTTAGTAGATACATTTTAATGTTCTCGTAAAAAGTCCCTTTACTCCCTCATGATGCCCATTTTGGGATTCCTGAAATGCTTCGCTAAATTCCAAAAACTCGGCCTAACGCCCTCAAGCAGTTTGGAATTTTTCACGTTCAGCATTTTATGAATCTATTTCCAAAAGTGGCCAAAATCGCTCGCAAAAGACTTTTTACAAGTTAGTCCATTTTATCTCAAAAAAAATTTAAATCCTTGATTTAAGTCAAGGCAAGGGACATATTTGTGATCTAAAATATATTCAAAATTGAGACAAGAGTCTTATTTGGCAAAAGATTAATTAATCATTACAAAGGAGGAGAATTATGTTTTGTTTTCAATGTCAGGAAACAGCCAAAAATACAGGCTGTACGGTAAAAGGAGTTTGCGGAAAACCAGAGGATACCGCTAACCTTCAAGACTTGTTGATCTATGTTCTGAGGGGGATTTCAGTCTATGGTGAAAAGGCAAAAGAGCTTGGGATTGTCGATAAAAAAGCTGGCCTGTTTATTGCTCAGGGCCTTTTCTCAACCATCACAAATGCAAATTGGGATAATCAAAGATTTATCTGGCTTATCAAAGAAGGTTTAAGGATTCGTGAAGAGCTCAAAATAAAATTTTTCACTGTCTACAAAGAAAAAAATGGAAGAGAATTTTCTGAGTCGCTGCATGATTCAGCAGTCTGGTACTCCACTGATGAGGCAGAATTTCATGAAAAGGCAAAAGAAGTCGGCGTTCTTGCCACGGAAAATGAAGATGTTCGTTCACTCAGAGAACTGCTGATAATAGGTTTGAAAGGTATTGCTGCTTATGCAGATCATGCGGCCATTTTAGGTCATGAGCAAAATGATATTTATGAGTTTATAATGGAAGCCCTGGCTTCTACTACAAAAGATCTGCCTATAGATGAGATGGTAGGGCTTGTGATGAAGGCAGGTGAGGTTGCAGTCAATACCATGGCTCTCCTTGATAAGGCAAACACATCTGCCTATGGAAATCCTGAAATATCAGAGGTTAATATTGGTGTTCGCAAAAATCCGGGGATTCTTATTAGTGGCCACGATCTTAAAGATATGGAAGAACTTCTTAAACAAACAGAAGGCACTGGAATAGATGTTTACACTCATGGTGAGATGCTCCCGGCAAATTACTACCCGGCGTTCAAGAAATATGATCATTTTGTTGGAAATTACGGCGGTTCCTGGTGGCACCAGAACAAGGAATTCGAATCTTTCAATGGCCCTATTTTGATGACCACGAACTGTATTATCCCGATAAAAAAGGATAATACCTATCAAGACAGGATCTTTACAACCGGAATGACTGGATATCCAGGCGTACAACATATCCCGGACAGAAAAGAAGGTGGCACAAAAGATTTTTCAGAGATTATCGAACTGGCAAAAAAGTGTGACCCACCCGTTGAAATTGAAACCGGTAAAATTGTTGGAGGATTTGCCCACAATCAGGTTTTGGCACTGGCAGATAAGGTTGTGGATGCTGTGAAGACTGGCGCAATAAAACGCTTTGTTGTAATGGCTGGCTGTGATGGTCGTCAAAAGACTCGAAGCTACTATACTGAAGTTGCTGAGCAACTCCCGGATGATACGGTTATTTTGACTGCCGGTTGTGCAAAATACCGCTACAACAAGCTTGATTTAGGCGATATTGGCGGCATTCCCAGAATACTTGATGCAGGCCAGTGCAATGATTCATATTCTCTTGCAGTTATTGCTCTCAAATTGAAAGAAGTTTTTGGACTTGAAGATATTAACGATCTTCCTATTTCCTATGATATAGCATGGTATGAACAAAAGGCCGTTGCAGTACTTCTTGCTCTTCTGTTTCTTGGAGTTAAAGGAATCCGCCTGGGGCCAACACTGCCTGCTTTTGTGTCTGCAAATGTCCTTAAGGTTCTGGTAGAAAAGTTTGATATCAAACCAATTGGTGAGGTTAAGGCAGATATTGAGGCAATGATGGCCGGGAAATAATTTCAAACATGTTTTGACAGGCCCGCCTTCCCCGTCCCGATCCCGAACGGGGCAGGAAAGAGAAGTGTTTTTGGCGGTTCAAATTCATAAAGTGGTATCGTATGAGAGTATAAATCGGTTAACCCGCATAATGGCAAAGCTTTGCTAGAAATAGTACTTCACCGATGCATAAATTTTGTAGTCATTTATTTTATCTCCGTATTCAGTATAGTCTTTACCCAAAAGGAATGTAGCTTTAAGGTCGAGTTCAAGGTTGGTTATGGGGGTATATGTTATCTGAGGCGTGATTGATGCGCTTTTATCATTTATATTGTAAATAAAGGCCATAGAAGGAGTGAAATATAAAATGTCAAAGGGCTCTTTTTGAGTCACCTTTAAGTAAAGATAATCTCTCATTACTGTCTGTTTGTTATAGAATTGACTTCCATATTTCCTGCTTGTGGCAAGCTTCGCCATGCTTCCGCTGCTAATATACTCCTGATATCCATCTTCAATCAGGGTGAAGTAATCTGTCATTTCATCTTTGGTGTAACCCTGTCCGTTCCTGTAATATTCGAAAATAAAAGTGGTGTTACTCTTTGTCAGATAGCGGATGCCAAGAAGAAAATTCAATACATCATCTTTTTCTTCTATGAGGTTACTTGCTTGATCAGTTATATATTTAACATAATCCAGAACAACAGCTGCTTCACCATGGACCCCAAAATTTGGAGAAAGGTTTTTAGAAAAGTCGAATCCGAAACGGTCATTAACTTCTTCTCCAAGCAGGAACATAACGTCCAAATCTGTATCGAAAGTGAAAAAATAAATTTTACTTCCCCAGACAATCTCCCTTTCCGTACCCCACTCATCATTGACATGTTTCGATACAGGAAGAATTACAGGCGTTAAGGCTATGGTCTTTAGTTGGCCACCCATACTTTTTATCAGATCACCGGTAGCAACATAGTATCCTTCCAGGGTTGCATCCGGATCTTCTATATATTTCGGGCGACTGAAAAAGGCTACCGGGTTCCAGGCATATCCCTTGCCCCATTTTAAGACTTTTTTGCCCGCATCTAATGCTATAGACGGACCTGGTTGCAGCGATACATAAGCCTCTTCCGTTCGCCGGTCGTTTTCCCAGTCTTCACCCTTGTTATAGTAAAGGTTTCCCTTCAGGCGGGCGTAAAGTTTTACTATGCTAACCTGGTAACTCCCTTCAACCTTGAGATTTAAATCAGTCTGATAGATAGTTTCATCATCTGCGCCGTTCGAGTATTTTTGATGAAAGAGGAGGCTATCTTTATCCAGGCCCTTTATCGTCTCCGATATCTCCAGCTCAGCTTTGAACTCGTAAGGTTTTTTTTCAACCTCAGGAATTTCAAAGTCAAGATTGAGTGTATCTGAAGTCTGCTCCTCCGCTCCTGCATGTCCGTGCAAAGAAATAGCTGGACAAATCAAAAGCCACCATAGAAGAAAAAGGGTATATTTCCTGAGCTCGCAGCAGTAAAATTGTGAAAAGTGTGTAAAAAACATGCCTGACTTTCACATCCTTCTTAGATTTTCAGCAGTGTGACTATGCTATCTGAGACTTTCCACTTTCGGCATATAATTTAAAGTAAAAATTTCATCAGGCAAATCTTTTTTCTTCACTTTTGCAAAAATAATAATCGACCTGTAGTCTTTATAAAGAGGGCTGTCTGTCTCTATTACGGCAGGGCGTACAATTTCTCCGCCAAAATCTTTGATATTCTTAAAATAAAGGGTTTTAATCAACATGCCTGACGAGGCGAAGCATTCTATTTTGAATGGGAGAGGTCTTTTACCGTCAACCCACATTTTAACTCTGTCGTAAGCAACGGTCTTTGTCTTTGCTTTAAGGTAAAGGATATGTCCTTTGTCCGCCTCTTCAAATTTATCACAGTCATATTCCGCACTATAATCTACCCGCATAATATCCGAATTATTGAACACTCCTCCGGTTACCGACTGAAGGCTGGTTATGCGTATCGGCTTGCCGACATTAGGAATATAAAGCCACATGTTTTCCCCGATTCGCAGGGTGCTCCTCCCTTTTTCACTGGCTGGAGATAGAAAGACAGATGCAATCTTATCTTTTCCTTTTTTAACTGAATACATTACGAATTCTTTTTTTGAGCCGTCCGGCTCAATATTTATCAGCTTTCTGTACATTTCAAAACTTTCCGGATTTAGATTTCGGTCAACCTTTCGAAGCATTTCATTGCCGTCATCTGAATAGGCCGATACGGCAAGGCTCAGGCACATTAAAATCATCAATAGCGACTTTATCATTATCTTCCTCCTTCAGGAATTATAGCTTTCAGCCCCTCGACCTGTCTTTTTATTCGCCTTCGCCAGAATACCCTGCGCTGCATGTGCGCTGCATGTGCTGCGGGGAGCTTCATTATAAAATTAACGGCATACTTTCAATCAACAATCAGCAATCGAAAATCATCAATTATTACACATGTCCCAAAGCATCAACCGGTTCCATCTTAGATGCCTTATATGCAGGTTGCAGGCTGGCGAAAACCGAGACCATCAAAACTATTGCCGACACCCAAACAAGTTCTGAGAAGCTAATTGTCGGAGACAACAAAAGATCGTCCATCCGACCAAAAGCAAACTGGATCTTGTAAATGTTTAGAATATAAATTCCGAAAATCCCGATAATGTTGCCGGCCAGGGTGCTAATTAGCCCGAGGGATAATCCCTCCGCCAAAAACAGCCCCATTATCTTGCCTGGTGCGGTTCCGATGGCGGACATCGTTCCGATTTCTCTTACCCTTTCATAAACAGACATCATCATGACGTTTAAAATGCTTATAAGAACAATAGCGATCATAATTATTTTCATAGAAACAGTCATGATTTCTATCATTGTAGCTATATTTGAAAAAGGTGAAAGCTTTTCCCATGTATGTATTTCAAAAGCAGCTTTTCCTTTTGTATTTTTAAACTCAGCCAGAGCTGATTTAAGTTCTGTGTAAACATAGTTTAGCTTATCAAATTTTTTAATCCGCAAAGCGATTTCTATAACTTCCGGGTTTTCCATACGAAGCAAAGATTCAGCATCCTTTATATGCATATACCCTTCTTTGCCCTGGGGCCCTAAAATGCTTTCTATAATCCCGGCCACCGTAAAGTTGAGGCCGTTTACAGAGCCATCTTTGTTGTTGGCTACAAGGACCACAGAGTCTCCAATTTTAATCTTCATACCCGCGGCCAGTTTTTCAGGAATAATGATTTCTCCAGGTTTGAGCAGAATATCCGGTACTTGGCTGCCGCTGAATTTCATGCGCTCACTGACATTGGGGCAAACTTTAATTTCCTTCTCCGGATCAATTGCATTTAAGCGGATGTTGGTGGTTTCTTTAAAATTACTCAGCATAGCGCTAAGCTTTATTCTTGGTGCATAAGCCTCAACATCGGGATTTTCTTTGAGTACTTTTTCGAGCGTTTTGTAGCATTTTTGATTAATGGTCAGATTTAGCGGCGAAGTATCTATAGAAGCTACATAACCTTTTTTATGGATCTGCATTTGAGCCAGGTTTGAGTCGGTAATCTGGCCGATCATCATTTCTTTAAATGAGCCTGCAAGTCCTGAAAAAAGTATCACCATCAATAGGCCGAGTGTGATTAGCATAGAGGTCAGCAAAGTCCTTCGCCTATATCGCATTAGATTCCGCAGTGCTATTTTAAAAATTCGAATCATTATATTTCTCCTTCATTATTTTTACGCGAGCTCTAAACAAGTCTTCCGTCTTCTAATGTATGAATAACCTCGGCTTCTTTCATGACTCCGGGATCATGTGTGGAAAAGATGAATGTAGTGTTGAATTCATCCCGCATGTTGCGCATAAGACGAATGACATTTACAGCGGATTTTTTATCCAGGTTTGCAGTAGGCTCATCTGCAAGAACAAGTTTTGGCTGTGTTACCAGAGCCCGTGCCACAGCGACTCGTTGTTTCTGACCTCCTGAAAGCTGGTCGGGAAATTTATCTTTCTGATTCAGCATTCCCACTGATTCGAGAACCTTTAATACCATTTCCTTTCGTTTTGATACAGATTCATTTTTTATCATTACGAGAGGATATTCAACGTTTTCATAGGTGGTAAGCACCTGAAAAAGGTTGAATGCTTGAAAGATAAACCCAAGGGTAGAGCCCCTGAACGTTGCGCGACGCCTGCGATCAAAAGTATCCACCTGCTCTTTTCCGATAAAAACCTTTCCCTTTGTCGGCTTGTCAAGACACCCGATGAGGTTCAACATGGTGGTTTTTCCGCTCCCGGAAGGGCCTACAAAAGTAACAAAGGAGGCCTCATCAATGGAAAGAGTGACATCCTGTAAGGCTTTGACCTGCACCTCCCCTGTCTGGTAAATTTTTGAAACATTATCAATCTGAACCAAAGCCATAATCTTCTCCTTTTTTTCAAAAGCAGATTGAACTAGTATTGATGAATTCATAAAAAGTAAAAACCACTTTTTACGAAACTATCAAATATCAATCAGGATACCGTTGGATCGCGTAAAAATTAAAAGAAATCCCTCAATTTAGCTTTAAAACTCTTTTTACAGCATCATCAACACGGCCTTTAAACTCAAAATGAGTTTTGCCACTATTTTTCAGCGCATCAATCATTTTGGAACCAAAGGACCCTGTAACTATGATGTCTATGTCCCTTTGGGCAAGGAAATTTGCCGCTGAAGGCTAGGCGCCACCACTTGCATCCCTGTAAGGGTTATCAATACTCTGTGTTTTTTACTTTTTGCCTTTATAGACTGTGCCTACAGCAGGATTCTTTTCTCCAAATTGTTCAACCAGTTCCTTTACTATTTCTGATCGCAATTTTCCTTTTTTCTCCATATTTTTTATTAGCATATATGCGCCAAATAGCAGGGAAGGCCCAATCTCTGAGGCAAAGGTTCCTACCCCCTGGTTCCAGACAAACATGGAAAAGAGTTCATCCAATTCCTCTACTGCAACACCTGCGGCATATCCTTTTACCAGCTCCCTCGTTGCCTGGCGGTATCGACCCCCGCCAACACCATTTGCCAAAGACAGAAGATATTTCGTTTTCTGATCTATAGCAGGATTTCCCTTTTCCCATATAAATTCCCAGAAGGGTACAACAATATTTGCCAGCTCATTGTCAATCTCTTTAAAATTTAAGATAGCATTTGGCTTCAATGGGACATCCATTCCTCCTGTCAAGGTTGCCTCCTTTTCTTCAGTTCTATAAAAATATACCCTGTATTCGTCATCATATTCCTTTTCCGTCAGGTACTCAAATCCCAGGTCAGAAAGGGCACTATAGAGCGGTATAGGCTCAAAGCTCTGGATTACGCATAATCCCTCTTCTACTTCTGTCTTTTTTGCCTTTGTCAGGAGCATGGGTAGAAAATTTCCCTTCAGCTCCCTGACGTCCACTACCTCAAATGATTCTTTTTTTTCTTGCCATTCTTTTTTCATGATTTACTCTCCTTTCTTTTTTGCTTCAAAGTAGTGTCTTTAAGAGAAGTTTGCCTTGATTTAAGTCAATTGATAAAAAATTAGTAGCTTCTCAATAAACAGACAAAAAAATTATGAAATCCTTGATAACAATAACGGAAAAAGTAAATTTTACTTATACGAGAAGAGGTTATGGTTCGGTTGAAATCTTTAGGAAATGAGTAGAGAAGGGAAGTTGCGGTTAAAACAATTTTGCGCCTTTCGCAAGATTTTTCAATGACTCTATGTCAAGAATCTTTATCTTCTTTCCCTCATCCTCTATTATTCCCGCTTCCCTCATTCTTGAAAGGGCTCTGGAAAGTGTCTCTGGTATGGTTCCAAGGAGACTGGCAAGCTGGCCCTTTGGTATTTCCAGAGTAAATGCGTCATTTCTATTCTCTTCTTTTGAAACATGAAGGAAATATGCGGCCAGTCGGCTTGGGATCTCTTTTAGAGAAAGATCTTCTACCTGAATTGTAAACTGGCGGAGACGTTCCGAAAGAATGGAAAGCATATTAATAGCAATATCTGGACTGCTCCTTATCACCTGTATAAATCCATCATGTGGGAAAAAGAGGACTATTGTAGGCTTCATGGCATCAGCATTTGCTGGATAGGTTTCGCCGGAAAAGACCGGAACCGGGCCAAAGATCTCGTGGGGTTTAACGAGTCTTAATATCTTTTCTTTACCTTCTGTCGAAATCTTGTAGATCTTTACAAAACCCGAGTATACCACAAAAAATCCTTTGCCCTTATCCCCTTCTAAAAAGATGATTTGACCTTTGCTGAAATGTTTTTCAACAGCTATCTCAGCCAGGTCACTTAACTGGCCTTCCTGTAATCCTTTGAAGATTGGAATAGAAGAAATTATGCTCGCTTTTTCATCCATATTAAATATTTTGGTAAGCGTTCACAGGTTCCGGGTTCAACGTTCAGGGTTAGGGACAAGGACAAAATTGAAGACCCGAAGTCCTCGGAAAAAATGCTGGTTTTGCCAGATATTTGCCAATGCGCCGCCAACTTTCAGATTGGGAATGACGAAGCCGGGCGTTTCTCACATAAATACGCCCCCAAAATGGAGTCCGGGGACAAGAACGTAACCCGCCGACGGGCAAGCCTTGAACCTCTGAACCTTTGAACCCGTGAACAGCTACGTATTCTGTAACATTTCTTCCAGTTTCGACTTTTTTATCTCGATGTCTTCGTTCGTTCTTTTAATATTCATTGGCTTCATAATATCGTATGTTCCATCCTCAAAAAACACGGGCACCTGTAAAAGGTAATCAATATTCTCAGGACATCCGGCAGCAAAAAAGTGACCAGGTCTTCTTCCCTGTTTAACTTTATCTCTTATTTTATCCAATGTCTTTGTTGAAATAATCAGACCATGTTGGCCTGTAAAACTCTTCACCAGATCTCCGGGTTTAAATAAGCTCTTTTTTTCCATATTCATTCTCCATATTTACTTGGTTAAGTCATTAAGGCGTTGAATAGTTGATTTGTAAAAGATGAACTACTCAACCATTTAACGAATCAATTTTTCAACCATTTTTTTTAGTGGATCTAATTCAGCTTCATCAAGTTTCTTTAAAAGCCCCCCAAGAGATTGTAGGGAAGGAGCAATATAGACAAGAAATCTATTTTTCCCCTGGACCTTACTCAGATATGAAAAGGCCCCCAATATCTGGAGGTTCCTCTGGATGGCAATGTATGGATAATGCCTTGAAAATGAACTGGATGTGCCCGGAAGGCGTTTTTCAAGAATCTTGAGATAATAATCATACAGAAAAATTATTTCCTCTTTTTTCAGCTCTACATAGGGATCGATTAACAAAGAGGCAAGATCATATTGTAGAGGGCCTAAGCGCCCGCCTTGCCAATCTACTACACCTATTTTATCGGCTCTGATGATAAGGTTTCTTGACTGAAAATCCCTGTGAAGAAAAAAATTGCTATCTGCAAGAGAGGCATTATAGGAAAGATGTTTAAAAGAGGATTTTAATTCAGAAAAATTTTGCTTCAGACCATGGAGACCTTTCAGGAAATAGGTGAGAAAATAATCTGATTCAAATCTTTCCATAATAAACCTGTCATATCTTTTTGTATGATAACACCATTCAGGGGTAAAATCTTGTTTACCATCGAGCTGGATCTGTATCAAAAGCTCGATAACCCGTTTGTATATATCGATGCGATTGTTTGAGTTGAGAACAATCTCCTGGAGGCTCATTTTCCCCAGATCTTCCATGATAAACCAGCCGTGATCAAGGTCATACCTATAAATACAGGCAACTGGGATTCCTTTCTTAAATAGATGTTCACCTATCTTTAGATATGAGATGTTCTCTTTTTCTGCATTCCTTTCTATGGGTGGATTAGCCATGACTATAAATGAGTCCTGATTGTTACTCAGGCGATAGAAAATTCTCTTTGAACCATCACCGGGCAATATTTCCCAGCTAAATTCTCTATTATCAACGCAGGTATTATCTATGTATGATTTAACAAATTCCTTTAGATTTATCATTTAAACCAGTCCACTGTTTTTTGTTCACCGTTATAAAGATTATCGGATGGCTACTCCGTCAATTAGATCTTTTTCCACAATAACGCCAGATGCAACGACGCTATCAATTATCTTCGTTCCCTCTTTAATAATCACATCATTCCAGAGAACGGATCTCTGCACAAGGGCATTCCGCTCTATTGAGGTTCCTTTCCCAATGACTGCCCAATCTTTGAGGGTTGCACTCGAATCTATGCGGCATTTTTGGGCTATAGCAATATTGTCTGGAGGCAGATGATAGAAATTAGCCTTCAAATAATCGGCTATAGTTCCGATGTCAATCCATCTATGACCAGTTGCAATATAACCTCTAATGGGTTTTTTTAAATCTATCAGCCTTTTATACAAGTCTATAATATTATATCTTTTCTTATCAGGGATAAAGCTGAGTACCTCGGGATTTATGACCTGAATACCAGTAAAGGCTAAGGTCCCCTTTACATTTGTACCTGGGCCGATAGAGAGAATATTCATCTCTTTGTTTATCCTTATCTTATTATATTTAGGGAAGTCATGGAGCACCATAGTCACGAGGTTATTTCTCCTCAGATGAAACGCATAAACATCTCCTAAATCTATATCAGTCAGGATGTCTCCATTGATAACGATAAAGGGATCGTTGCCCCAAAAATCATGGGTGTTTTTAATTCCACCCCCTGTTCCTAAAATCTCTTTCTCGATCCTGATTTCTACCTTTACGCCAAAGGGGTCACCTCCTTTAAGATAATCAAGTATCATCTGGTAATGGTGATGGGCATTGATTATTGTTTTTTCTACCCCATGGGTTGTAAGGAACTGTATAATCCTATCTATCACAGGCTTATTAACAACTGGCACCAAAACCTTAGGGTAAATGTTGGTCAAAGGCCTCAATCTCTCTCCCATGCCAGCAGCCAGGATCATTGCTTTCATAATGTTGCCTTTTTGATTGCATTTATCTTTCAGTAATTATACATGCATAGTAGCGTTTGTTGGGTTTATTGAGTTCATTGGGTTTATTGGATTTTAACATTTACCCTGTGAAAAAGCTCCTTTCAGTCAATCATGTTAAGGATAATAAGTTTTAAAGCCTCATCCTTCAAGATAAAAAGCTTCCTCCACAGGGCAAGAAGCTCAAGAAACTCAACAGCAAGGAGTGCCTAAATTGCTTTACGTTATAAATGTTTAAAATAAACATAACAAACTTGAGAAACACAATAAACTCAAAAAACTCTTAATGATGAATCCGACACTTGATCTTTCAGAGATTACCCAAAAGATCGGCCGTTTATTTATAGGGGGTATCCCCGGCCCTGAATTGGACACAAATACTATTAGGCTAATAAAAAATTACCATCTTGGCGGCATTATTTTATTTTCTAGAAATATAGAGGATCCAATTCAACTAGCCCGCCTGTGCATGGATATACAGAAGGTGGCAATGGGGAATAGCGGCTATCCCCTTTTTCTGGCAATTGATCAGGAGGGCGGGAGGGTAGCCAGATTGAAACAACCTTTTAGTCAGTTCCCGGGGAATGCAGGTATAGGGGAAAGCCCTAATCCAGAAAAAAGCGCCCTTCACTTTGCCATTACAACTGCCAGGGAAATGTCTCTGGTTGGGCTTAATATGAACATGGCCCCTGTTCTGGATGTGGCTCAGGTAGATATGGACGCTCATCTGGCAGGACGAAGCTTTTCTCAGGATTCTTTGCTGGTAACTAAATTGGGAAAAATAGTTATCAATACCCTGCAGCAAGGCGGTATAATGGCGGTTGGCAAACACTTTCCTGGCTTAGGAAAATCAGATCTCGATCCACACTTACACCTTCCAACTATTCATGCCACTTTTGAAGAAATGGAATCTGTCCATCTCGCTCCTTTTCAAGGTGCCATAGAGGCAAATGTCTCTGCCATAATGAGCTCTCATGCTGTTTATCCAGCCCTTGAATTAGGTACACCAGCAACTCTTTCACAGAAAATTATTACCGATCTTTTAAGAAAAAAAATGCGTTTTTCTGGACTGATTATCTCAGATGACCTGGAAATGGGGGCAATATCGAAAGAAAGGGGATTGCCGGAAGGCGCAGCAGATGCCTTTGAGGCAGGTATTGATCTATTACTTATTTGTAAAAGCCAGTCCCTCATCCTTGACAGCATAGAGCTTATAAGAGATAAAATCCTTAAGGGAGATATTCTCTATGAAAGATTAGAGAAGTCTTTAGAGAGGATTAACAAATACAAAAAACGCTTCCTGTCTCCTCGAAAGAGAATATCACTAAAAGCTGTAAAGGAATATTTCGGAAACTAACTTTGTTCTTGACAAAAGTAAAGAAAGAAATCTATTTTACTGTAAAATAGTAATAAGGTAAAATTATGAAAATTAGCAGTAAAAGGCAAATTTCTATTCCTAAAAAGGTTATGGAGACATTGGGCCTACAACCCGGAGATGAGTTGGAATTCGAGATTGAAGGAAACGCAGCACACCTGATCCCCATTAAGACCATCAAGGTTCCGAGAGACCAGGCCTGGTTTTGGACCCCGGAGTGGCAAGCAAGAGAAAAGGAGGCAGACCAGGATCTATACGCAGGACGGTATGACGAGTTCGATACACTGGACGACCTTTTGAAAGATTTGCATCGTGAAGATTAGACGCACAAACTCCTTTCTGAAGGATTATCGAACACTATCAGCAGAGATACAGGCCCAGGTTGACAAGCAACTCACTCTCCTCCTTGAGAACCCAAGACATCCATCTCTCAGGCTGAAAAAACTTAAAGGTACGGGCATCTTTGCGATAAGGGTAAGCAAAGGCTATAGCCTGACCCTTAGGTATGAAAGTAGAGTGTTAGAACTCCGCCGGGTTGGGACGCATGATCTCTTGCGAAAGGAAGGGTGATTTTCTGTGCAAAAAGACGCAACTATCAAAGAGGCATGAAAATGAAAGATGCAGACCTGTCTGCCGTGCCGGCACAGGCAGATAAGACCAAAGAACAACTCATACATGAACTGGCAGAAATGCGCCTAAAGATTACCAAATTTGAGGAATTAGAAGCCGGGCTTAAGAAGGCCAAGGAAAAAATAGAGCATCAAAAAAAACATTTAGAATCATTACTTAAATACAGCTCATTATCCATAGTAACTCTTGATGAGGATCAAACTATTGTTTCGTGTAACCGAGATTTCGAAAAACTATTTCAATTTAAAAAATCTGAGATCGTTGGCAAAAATCTCGATGAACTCATTGTAGGGCAACAATACATAAAAGATGCTGTATCATACACAAAAGAAACCTTTAGAGGGAAAGCAATTCATGGATACGGTGAACGAAAAAGGAAAGATGGCACAAATATATACGTTGAAATCTTTGGTGTGCCAGTGGTCATAGATGGAAAGCTGGCAGGTGCATATGAATTTTATCAAGACATTTCCGAACGCAAGCAGGCAGAGGAATTGTTCCGAATCTTATTTGATAGATCACCTGTTGGCCTCTTTATTATCCAGGATAGAAGGTTTAAATTAATAAACCCCAAATTCCTTAAGCTTACAGGTTACAAGAAAGAAGAATTTTTAGGTAAAGATTCTATTGCCTTTATCCTTTCTGAAGACAGAAATATGGTCATGGAAAATACAATTAAAATGTTAAAAGGCAAGCTCCTCTTCCCATTTGAATTCAGGGTTATTAATAAAAGTGGGGAAATTAGATGGATAGAACAGACAATCACCTCCATTCAGTATAATGGAAGACCATCAGTCTTAGGTTACTATGTGGACATCACCGAGCGCAAGAAGTCTGAAGAGGCACTGCGAGAATCAGAGGCAAAATATTCTGCACTGGTCGAGAAATCAAAAGATGGCATCATAATTATCAGTGAGGGTGTGCTGAAATATATTAACAAAGCATCTACTGACCTTGTGGGATACTCCCCTAAAGAAATGATAGGTATAAATTTCTTAAATTTTGCTGCACCGGATTACCGAGAGATTGTTTTAAATAGATATACTGACCGTATGGGAGGAAAAGACGTGCCTTCTATCTACGAAATCGAACTCCTTAGAAAAGACGGTAAGACAATACCGGTAGAACTGAACGCCATACGCATTGATTTCGAAGGCAAACCTGCTGACCTTGCCATCATTAGAGACATAACTGAACGAAAGCGAGTGGAAGAGACACTGCACAGGGAAAAAGAAAAATTTCGAGTCTTAGTAGAAGAATCTCCCCTGGGAGTATCTTTAATTGAGAAGGATGGCCGTTACAAATATATTAACCCCAAGTTCGTTGAGATGTTTGGATATACCCTGGAAGATATTCCTACTGGGCGAAAATGGTTTAAAAAGGCATACCCTGATAAAGAGTACAGGGATCAAGTCATTTCAACCTGGATAACTGATCTTAAGAAGTTCAAGCATGGTGAATCCCGGCCCCGTCCATTTACTGTGACTTGCAAAGACGGCTCTAAAAAGGTAATAAACTTCAGGCCAGTGACCATGGAAACTGGAGAGCAGTTTATTATTTGTGAAGACATCACCGAAAGGAAGCAGTTGGAAGCCCAACTCCAACAGGCCCAGAAGATGGAAGCCATTGGCACCCTTGCAGGTGGCATTGCCCATGATTTTAATAATATTCTTCAGGCAATTTTTGGTTACACCCAGATCCTTTTGATGGGAAAGGAGCCGAGCAATCCTGACTATGAGAAGCTTGAAGCAATCGAAAAATCTGCACAGAGGGCAAGTGATCTTACCAAACGGCTCCTGATTTTTAGCCGGAAAGTGGAAAGTAAACTCAGGCCCATGGATCTCAACAACGAGATTGAACAGGTCTCTAAAATGCTTGAGAGCACTATTCCAAAGATGATCACTATTGAATTACACCTGGTAGAAAACCTAAAAATTATCAATGCAGATCCTGTCCAGATAGAACAGATTATGATGAATCTTGGAGTCAATGCCAGGGATGCCATGCCTGATGGCGGCAGACTGATATTTGAAACAGAAAATGTAATTTTAGATGAGCAATACTGCAAAACCCATCTGGGAGCCAGGCCAGGGCAATATGTTAAGTTAAGCATCTCTGACACCGGCCACGGTATGGATAAGGAAATCCTAAGACACATCTTCGATCCCTTTTACACCACCAAAGAGACCGGCAAGGGCACAGGGCTTGGCCTGGCTATGGTCTATGGTATTGTTAAAAGCCACAGTGGATATATCATGTGTTACAGCGAGCCAGATGAGGGCGCTACCTTTAAAATCTATTTCCCTATTATTGAAAAAGAAACAGAAAGAGTGGAGTCAAAAAAGGAAAAAGTTCCCATCGAAGGAGGCAATGAGACCATTTTGTTAGTGGATGATGAGGAGGCCATTCGAGAACTTGCTGAAGATATACTTACCAGATTTGGCTATAAGGTGCTTATGGCCTCTGATGGGGAAACTGCCTTAGAGATCTACCGTGAGAAGAAGGAGGAAATCAATCTGGTGATTTTGGATATAATCATGCCTGGGATAGGTGGAAGGAAATGTCTTGAAGAACTTCTCAAGATGAATCCAAAGTCAAGGATTATTATCGCAAGTGGTTATTCTATCAATGGGCCCGCTAAGGAAGTCCTCAAAGCTGGGGCAAAAGGTTTCATCAGCAAGCCTTATGATATGAGAGGGATGCTACAAACAGTTCGTAAGATCCTGGATGAGGATTGAAGCCTTACGTTACTTTTAAAAATTATTCCTGCTTGATGTCTAACAATCAATCTGATAATTTAAATATATTAAAGGCATTCAAGGGCGCTAATTTTATCGACAAGGTTGCCTTAATCTTATCTATTTGGTTCGGCGCAGGCCTTTTACCTGGTATGCCAGGCACTTTTGGCACAGCCGGGGCAATACCTTTATATCTATTAATAGATTTTTTACACACCAGATACCAAGCGTTATTTTTGCTGATACTAATCATAGTAGCAATATGGTCATCCCATAGAAGCCAATGTATCCTGGGCACGGTTGATCCAGGCGAAATCGTTATTGATGAGGTAGCAGGGTTTTTATTGAGTATTATCTTTATCCCCTTTACCTTGAGAAATCTGATAGCAGCGTTTTTTCTTTTTAGGTTTTTTGATATTCTCAAACCACCTCCGATAAAGATGATAGAAAAAAAGGTAAAGGGAGGATTTGGGATTGTTCTCGACGATCTCGTAGCTGGTTTATATGCATATCTATCTTTACGGTTTCTCCTGTATATGCTCGAATGATGGGATGCAGGGATTTAGAAATTAAGGGATTTAGGAATTAAGGCCCCAGTGAAATAGAAACAAAAAGGCCTCAGTTAAATATCAATGCAAAGGCCCTGGAGCAATAGAAAGCTAAAAGCATTGCACTGGGTAAACATTTAACGGGGTAAACATTTCACGGGGTAAAAATTGACGGATTGACGGATTTAGGAATTAGGCACTTAACACTGAAGGAATTATGCAAACAGAGATCATAGTCATAGGCAATGAACTGATCTCAGGAAAGACAAGAGATCTTAACGGCTGGTATGCATCAGGTTGCCTTTTATCCCACGGTCTTGAAGCAAGCGAAATCAGAACCGTTGGTGACAACTATGATACACTTTCTTCTGTGTTGAAATCGGCGGTAAAAAGGTCTCATTTTGTAATTGTTACTGGTGGCTTAGGCCCAACCGAGGATGATCTTACCACCGAGATAGCATCCAAGGCCTTAGATATGCCTCTTTTCCTTGATCAGGCTGTTCTTGATCACATAAAGAATACTACAAAAAAATTAGCCTTAAACTGGTCTCCTTCTTTAGAAAAATTAGCCTGGTTTCCAAAAGGGGCTAAAATGTTAGACCCTCAAGGGGAGATGTGCGGCTTTTCACTATCTAAGGGGGACAGTCTCCTCTACTTCTTGCCAGGTGTACCTGAACAGATGAGGGAGCTGATGAATAGGTGTGTTATTCCGGATATTCTGCGAAGGTACAAACCAGCTGCTGTCCCACGGCATAGAATACTGAAAGTCTATGGGTTAAGTGAATCCCGTATTGCAGATGTCTTCAAAGGTCTCAGTGATGAACTGAAAAAGGTAATGTTTGGATTTTACCCCTCCTTCCCTGAAAACCAAATCACTATCACAGTCCGCGGCAAAGAGGATACAGAGATTGAAAGGGAATTAGATAGAGCAGAGAAAAAAATCAGACATCTTTTAGGGCCGTATATATTTGCATCCGGTGATGAAATCATGGAGTCTATCGTTGGAGAGTTGTTAAAGGAGCGGAAGATGATGATTTCTGTAGCGGAATCATGCACGGGCGGTCTTATTGGTCATAGGCTTACATCTATATCAGGAAGCTCTCTTTATTTTGAAAGGGGTCTGATTGTTTACAGTAACTTATCTAAGGTTGAGATGCTTGGGGTAATGCAACGAACCATAGATTCATATGGGGCTGTCAGCGATCAGGCGGTACGGGAAATGGCCGAGGGTGTCAAGAAAATTGCAAAAACTGATATGGGGCTTGCTGTAACAGGGATTGCCGGGCCTCTCGGAGGATCAGAGGATAAACCAGTTGGTACGGTGTTTATTGGCCTCTCTGTAGATGGCGAAATATATTCTGGAAAATACTGTTTTTCAGGAGACAGAGATAAGGTGAAACGTAATACTTCAGAGATGGCCCTTGACTGGGTAAGGAGATATCTCAATGGGTATCCGTTCATTCCTGGCATTTGAACTTCCAGTTGAGATCAGAGAACAAATCAGGGTTATTTCCAAAGAATTAAAAAAAACAGCCCTGCCAGTGAGATGGGTTAAGGCAGACAACATTCACCTTACTATACTATTTCTTGGCTCTGTTGATGAAGATACAATAGATGATATAGAAGAAAAGGCGAATCTGGTGGTAAAGGGGTTTTCTGCATTCAGGATTAGGCTCAATGCTGTTGGGGTATTCCCACATTGGCGAAGGCCGCGGGTTATCTGGATTGGCCTTAATGGAGATATAGGGAGATTATCAGATCTCAGGGATGAGTTACAAGAAGAACTAAAGGCATTAGGTTTCATGCCGGAAAAAAGGCCCTTTAGAGCACACCTCACACTTGGCCGCTTTAAAGGTCCAATAGATCGGGATGAAGATATGAAATGGATTCTTGATAGATATCGTGATATTAATAGTGACCTGTATCAGCTGAATGAGTTTATTCTTTATAAAAGTGATCTCAAGCCAGATGGGCCGGTTTATACAAAAATGGCTACGTGGCCACTGAGGGCCGCAGATTAACACAGATGAACGCGGACAGGATTAAATACAAAGAAATCACAGATATTATTCTTAGATAATATCAGCGATAATCAGCGTAGACCTGCCCGCCGTCTGGCAGGCGGGTCTGTGGCAAAATATTTACTAAAGCAGTATAAAATTCGGGAATACCTTCGATAAAAAAAGGGGGGATTGTTATGGCAATAGATCCAGAAAAAAAGAAGTCTGTAGATTTGGCTATTACACAGATTGAAAAGCAGCATGGAAGGGGCTCTATTATGAAATTGGGGAAGGGGGGGGCGGTTATGGATATTCCTGTCATCTCTACAGGCTCGCTTGCCCTGGATACAGCCCTTGGTCTGGGTGGTGTGCCAAGGGGGAGAGTGATAGAAATCTTTGGACCAGAGTCCTCAGGAAAAACCACTCTTGCCCTTCATATTGTTGCAGAGGCACAGGCCAAGGATGGAATGGCTACCTTTATAGATGCAGAGCATGCCCTTGATTTGGCATATGCCAGGAGACTAGGAGTCAATGTTGATGATCTTCTTGTCTCCCAACCAGACAATGGTGAGCAGGCGCTAGATATCGCTGAAATCCTGGTAAGAAGCGGGGCCATGGATGTCCTGGTAATCGACTCTGTTGCAGCCCTTGTCCCAAGGGCAGAAATAGAAGGTGAAATGGGAGATCAGCAGGTTGGATTACAGGCGAGATTGATGTCAAAGGCCCTTAGAAAATTGGCGGCAAGTATCAATAGATCAATGACATGTGTCATTTTTATAAACCAGATCAGGATGAAAATCGGGGTAATGTTTGGGAATCCAGAGACCACTTCCGGTGGAAATGCGCTCAAGTTTTATGCAACTCAACGTCTTGATATTCGGAGGATTGCCTCCATACAAGAGGGGGACAAAAAAATAGGAAATAGAACAAGGGTTAAGGTAGTAAAAAATAAGATTGCCCCTCCTTTTAGGATGGCCGAGTTTGATATTATTTATGGTAGCGGGATATCAAAGGAGGGAGACATATTAGACTTAGGGGTTGAATTAGATATAGTTGAGAAAAGTGGTGCCTGGTTCTCATTTAATGAAGAAAGGATTGGTCAGGGAAGGGAGAATGTTCGAAGATTTTTAATTGAACACACCGATATAATGAAAACTATTTCTGACAGGGTAAAGGAAAAGCTTGGCATGGGTGAAACTGGAAACTCGAAACTGGAAACTCAATAAATGCATATGAATAGCAGGAAAATAAGAGAAAAATTTTTACATTACTTTAAAGATCATGACCATGAGATAGTAAAAAGCGCATCTTTGGTTCCACAGGATGATCCAACACTGCTTTTTATTAATGCTGGCATGGCCCCATTTAAAAATCTATTCCTCGGTCTTGAAAAAAGGTCATATACAAGGGCAACGAGCTCTCAGAAATGTGTCAGGGCTGGAGGAAAACACAATGACCTTAATGAGGTAGGCTATACTAACAGGCACCATACCTTTTTTGAAATGCTGGGCAACTTTTCCTTTGGCGACTATTTCAAAGAAGGGGCAATCGATATGGCGTGGGAACTCCTGACTGTTGGATATGGTATACCAGAAGAAAAATTGTGGGCATCCGTCTATACAGATGATGATGAGGCATATAAAATCTGGAATGAAAATATAGGCGTACCTCATGAAAAGATCCTGCGCTTAGGAGACGAGGACAATTTCTGGTCCATGGGAGACACTGGCCCATGTGGGCCATGCTCGGAGATTTATATTGATCAAGGTCCTGAGGTTGGCTGTGGCAAGCCCACCTGTAAACCAGGCTGTGAGTGTGACAGGTATTTAGAGGTATGGAACCTGGTCTTTACCCAGTATAATAAGGAGCCTAATGGCGAACTCACCCACCTTCCCAGGCCAAACATAGATACAGGTATGGGCCTGGAGAGATTGGCTGCGGTTTTGCAAGGTGTATATTCAAATTATGACTCAGATCTCTTTACTGATATTATAAAACTCACAGAGGAATTGGCAGAATTACGATATGGCCTGGACAGCAAAAGCGATATCTCCTTCAAGGTAATTGCAGATCACAGTCGGGCAGCTGCATTCCTTATAGCTGACGGTATTATGCCTTCAAATGATGGCAGGGGGTATGTGCTTAGGCGGATAATCAGGCGGGCCATACGATACGGCCAGGTTCTCGGACTAAAGGGCCCATTTCTCCATCGTCTCACAGATAAGGTTGTTGATTTAATGAACCCTGATTATCTGGAGTTAGGACAATCCAGAAAATTTATTGATGAAGTGGTGATCAATGAGGAGCAACGATTTGCCGACACCCTCTTCCATGGCCTCTCTATTTTAAAGGAAGAGATGGATGGATTGCGTTCAAAGGAAAGTCATATTATTCCTGGCAGTTTGGTTTTCAGGCTTTATGATACCTTTGGTTTCCCCCCGGACCTGGTAGAGGATATAGCCCGGGATGATGATTTCAGCATAGACATTGAAGGCTTTGATCAGGCCATGGCAGAGCAGAGGGCAACATCTCAGAGAAGCTGGAAGGGCAGTGGACAGGAGGTGATACCCGAGGTCTATAGAATGCTTGACTCAAAGGGGTTGGATTGTCGGTTCTTAGGCTATGAAACGTTAAGGGCAGAAGGAACGATTATATCTATCCTAAAAGTCGGAGATCCGCCGAGGCGGGACAGTGACATAGTTGATTCAGCATCTGAGGGGGAGCAGGTAGAGATTATCCTTGATCAGAGCCCATTTTATAGCGAATCTGGTGGTCAGGTTGGAGATACTGGATGGATGCGTAATGATACGCTGAGTATCAAGATTGTTGATACTATCAAGTATCCTGCAAACCTGATTATTCATAAAGGGGAAATTATTGAAGGTGTGATATCTGTGGGTAATACGGTTGAGACGATAGTAGATGAAAAACGGAGGAAAAATATTGCGCAAAATCATACAGCAACCCATCTTCTTCAGGCGGCATTGAGGGAAACCCTTGGAGAGCATGTGAAACAGGCAGGTTCTCATGTAGGGCCTGAAAGGATGAGGTTTGATTTTACCCATTTCGCCCAAATATCTCCTGAAAGATTAAAAGAGATCGAAACGCTGGTAAACCTCAATATACAAAGGAATTTGCCTGTAACAACCAAAATAATGCCACGAGATGAGGCCTTTAAGCAAAACGCTATTGCCCTCTTTGAAGAACGGTATGGCGATAATGTGAGGGTTATTACAATTGGTGATGGTCTTAGCAGGGAGCTTTGTGGGGGAACTCATGTTACTGCAACAGGAGATATAGGTGTGTTCTTGCTCGCAAGCGAAGGGGCAGTGGCATCTGGTGTGAGGAGAATTGAAGCCTTCACAGGACAGGGCGCTATTCAGGAAATACAAAGGGAAATGAATAATCTTAAAACCATATCTGGCCTTCTTAAAACTATTCCTGACAAAATTGTCACAAGGGTTGAACATTTTATAGGGGATCAGAAAGAAAAAGATCGCGAGATAGAATCTCTCAAAGCCAGACTTTTAAGAAAACAATCAGAGGATTTAATCAATACCGCCAAGGAGATAAACGGCGTCAATGTTATAAGCCAGGAGGTAGCAACAGCTGACCCAAAAGATTTAAGGGAGTTTGGGGACCATTTAAAGGATAAGCTTAAATCTGGAATAATTGTACTTGGTGCTAAGGCCGATGGTAAGGTCTTTTTACTATGCCGAATAACACCTGATCTGACAGATAGGTTTAATGCCGGGACAATTATAAAAGATCTGTCTGTTTTTGTTGGAGGAAAAGGTGGTGGCAGAAAAGATATGGCAGAGGGGGGCGGAACAAAGGTATCCGAACTTAAAAAGACCCTCGGTAAAGTATACGATATAATTTTTGAATGACGAATTCCAAGGCCCAAATAGCAAATGAAATTCAAATGGCTAAATGTCAAAAGGTTGCATTCACCCTTAGTTTATTTTGGATTTTGAACTTTGACATTGATTTTACATTTGAGCTTTGTCATTTGAAATTTAATTTCTTACTATCTTTAGTATAGCAAAATCATGCCTATTCATCTTATCAGCGGTGGTTATGCCAATACCTACTTGATAGAGGATGGGAATTCTTTTGTTGCCGTGGATGTTGGCACCTCCAGAGCTGCAAAAAAAATATATCAATACCTCTCCGCCTATGGCGGATCAATAGATGCCTCTTCTTTGCGAATGGTGACTTCCACCCACTTTCATATAGATCATATAGGTGGCATATTCAGACTTGTTGATCTTTTTCCTAAAACAAGGGTCTGTTTCTTTAAGATGGTTGGAGGTTACCTTAATGGAAAAGAAAAGATCTGTTTATTCTCCACTTCGCTATGGCTCAAGGGTCTCCTGCCAGTGGTTATAGCCGAAGAAAATCACCTTAAAAACACCATTGCCGCCTTATTTAGTGATAAGGGAGCGATTCCTTTACCCTTTTTAAGGACAAAGTTTCTCCCTTCCGATTACAGAGCCGAATGCATACTGGACGAAGACCAACCAATACCGTATCTTCCTCATTGGGTAATAATAAAAACCCCTGGGCATACTGATGATAGTATTTGTTTTTACAGCAGTGATGAGAAAACCATCATTTCCGGGGACACAATTCTTAATATGAAAGGTAATGGCGAGCTCAATAATTTCTGCTGCGATCCAGGCGCAATAAAGGAATCTTTTAAAAAATTATTACCGCTCGATGTAAAAAACATCTATCCGGGTCATGGTAAACCTCTTTTTAACCTTGATGGCATGGGAAATGTCACTCAATAAAAAAGGAACCCTCATTTGCTTGAACACACCTTTATCCACATCCCCGGCATTGGCCCAAAAACAGAGCGGCATCTCTGGTGGAATGGCATCCTTACATGGAAAGATTTTCTAAGCGCTAAAAAGAGCCCTCTCTCACCAGCTCGGGATTCCTTTGTGCGTCAAAATGTAGATGCCTCTCTTAAAAATAGAAGCAACATCCGCTTTTTCTTAGATAAACTTTCCCCTGCTGACATATGGCGTTTATTTGGCAGGTTTAAGGATAAGGCTGTATATCTGGACATTGAAACAAGTGGGCTTTACCAGGGGATTGATGAGATCACCATTATTGGTCTCTATGACGGCACAACGACAAAGACCTTTGTGCAGGGCATTAATTTAGCCGAATTCGAATCGGAAATAACTACGTACGAACTGGTCATCACCTTTAACGGAGCCCAATTTGACTTGCCTTTTATCAGGCGCCAATTTCCAAACATCTGCCTTCCCCCTGCTCATATCGATCTCCGGTTTTTTCTAAAGAAGTTAGGCTACAGCGGTGGCCTCAAGGCAATTGAAAAATCCTTTGATCTTCACCGAGCATCTGCAATTGACGGAATGGACGGTTATGAGGCTGTTTTGATGTGGAACGCTTACCAGGCGGGAGATGAGAGCGCACTGGATCGCCTGATCCAGTATAACACCGCAGATATTGTTCACCTTAAGCCCTTGATGGAAAAGGGATATGAGGAAATGAAGACACAGTTGTTATCCTTCGATGAATAATGGGGTGAAGAAAGGGGTGTTTAGAGTGATGACCTCAAATACTCTTTTTTTTGGAACAGGGAGTATGATTGTATTCCCCTTGTGCCCCTATTAAGCATTCATTTATTCTAACGGAAAAAACCTTGCTCTTTGAGCAAGGTCAGAGTTCTTTGGCTATGCCCTGAAATAAAACAAGGGAACATTGGAGTATTGGAGAACTGTCGAAGATCCCGCTGTCAGCTGGGGAGTATTGGAATAAAAACAGAAGATTATGACGTTTTCTGTTTTGTTTTTAGCATTACTCCCTGGCCCAGACCTGGCATGCAATGCTTAGGCTGTATTGTCAGGACTTATAAATAATATAGAAATTGCAATATTTGCAAAGGAAGTCGCGCCAGGGCAGGCCATTATTCCATTACTCCATTATTCCAAAAACACTGAAATAACAGGCATCACAAATCCCCTCTTTACTTCCATAGGACGGGGTACTCTATACGTGTTCTTCATAAAGATTAAAGAAAGATAGGTGGACAAGTTTGGACAAATTATCATCAAGCTTTGATGTATTAAAAAAATCCTTTCCAGATTATGAAGACCGCCTGGAGCAGCGAGAAATGGCAGGTGAGATCTCACACTGCCTCAATGGTAAAAAGAATCTACTTATAGAGGCAGGCACAGGGGTTGGTAAGTCATTTGCATACCTTATCCCTGCGATACTCTCAAATGAAAAAACTATTGTATCCACTGCATCTCTTGCACTTCAGGATCAACTTGTGAGCAAAGATCTTGTTTTTCTTCAAAAGGAACTGCCTCAACAATTTTCATTTGGTATCCTCAAGGGGAAGAACAACTATCTTTGTCTGAAAAGGGAAAGGGAGTTTACAGATATAAGTGAAGCCTATACAAAATTTCGCAAATGGTTGTTGGAAACTAAGACAGGTGAAAAGGCTGAACTTCCATTCATTCCAAAATTCTGGTCAAAGGTATGTGGTGATTCACAGGACTGTAACGGGAGAGACTGCCCATTTTATGATTCCTGTTTTTATTACCGGCATTATAGACATCTCTTCAAAAAGGATATCCTGGTAGTCAACCATCACCTCCTGATCTATGACATTCTTTCAGATTTTAATATCCTGCCCTTCCATAAACAATTGATCATTGATGAAGCCTCTGAGATTGAAAATGTCATCTCACATGTTCTGGGCAGTACCTTAAACTATCTAAGGGTGGCATGGCTCCTCTATAGATTAAAAGGATTAAAAATATTAGTTGATCCCCTATTTCCTAAGGTAGAATTATTTTTTAAAGGAATGGATATGCCATCTCAGGCAGTTTTTCCAATCCCAGCTCCCATCCTAAAAGAACTACAAGGTTTAAAGGAGACACTTGATCTGAATAGAGTAGTTTCAACACTTGAAAAGAATATGAAGGCTGTGTCCAATGATGAACTTTTAGACAGGATGGAGACGACCATAGGTTATGTGAAGTCACTTGCAGAAGATATAGATGATTTCATAGAGAAAAATGATTCAGACAGGGTTTACTATATGGAAGGAAATAATAGGGTGCTGGAGTTGAAAAGCAATCTTGTAGAATGCCAGGAGCCCTTTAAAGAGCTGATAAGTGAATATCAAAGTGTAGTCATGACATCAGCTACTTTGGCATCAGGAGGAAATTTTGACTTTTTAAAGAATAGGTTAGGCATTGAAGACTTTAAAGAAAGGATAATTGGCTTCCCCTTTGATTATAAAAAACAGGCCCTCCTCTATATTGATAAAAACCTGCCGCTGCCTGACAAAGAAAATAATGAAACATTTCAGGAAGAGAGCCTTAAGGTGATAGAGGGGCTTATCAATGCATCCCGTGGCAGGGCATTAGTGCTATTTACCTCTTATAAACATCTCCATTTTGTGTCAAATAATATCAAGATACGCTACCCTTTCAAATCGCAGGGTGACATGCCCCCTGCAAGACTCATTCAGTGGTTTAAAGATACTTCGCATTCCGTGCTTTTGGCAACCGCTACTTTCTGGCAGGGAATTGACATAAAAGGGGAAAATTTAAGCCTGGTGATTATTGCAAGGCTACCTTTTACATCCCCGGGAGATCCGGTATACCAGGAAAGATGCAAGAGGCTGAGAGACAGATGGTTTGGCGAGCTTGCCCTCCCATCCGCAATTTTGGTATTGAGACAGGGTTTCGGACGGCTCATTAGAGGGCGTAACGAATATGGTGTGGTTGCTATACTTGATACACGACTTGTTACACGTTCATACGGCAATACTATTGTCTCCTCACTGCCTGAGATAAATATCGTCCATAATGTTGAAGATGTCAGAGACTTTTTTGACACCATTTCTTAAGCAATGACCATGATCACAAAAAATAAAAGATCCTGTGCGTAATAGTCTGTCTTATCTCACATGGGACGCAATGTATTTCCTCATAGAGGAGCACTGGATTGCTAATTTCCTTGACAAAATCAAAGGGTTTTTATAAGATTTTTAATGGTGAACGGTATAGCTTCAAGATTAAGTATCGGTTCCAGGTCTTCATTCCGAAGCGTCAAATCTTGCCTTGTGCAGTAATGCGGATTATCCGTAGCGCTCTGACCTGCTTAAGCGTGCCGTTTACCACTTCCCCTATCCCCCCACTTATTGACAATGAGGTCAGAGTTTAGTTTTTCATTTAGGAATGATCAGCATGCAGTCTTAATCCAAATCTTGCAGTGTAGAATCTTTTTGTCTATAATTGATTACAATCTACCTTTTTTTATAGACCAACCTGATAAAAGGAGAAAGCCATGGACGATAATATAGATAATGAAATGGAAGGCTTCGAGGAGCAAATAGCTGATAACATGAGATACAATCTTGAGGAGGAAAATGTCCCACGCCATAAAGCATTCCTTGATTTCAGTTCCCAAAGAAAAACCCTGATCCTCGGGGGAATCGGTGTTCTTGTTTTGATTGTCCTTATTGCTGTATTTTTCGGGGGCGGCGATACGCTTTCAAAAAAAGATCTCACATCTTTCAAAGCAAGACTTGACCTATTTGAAAAAAGACTCACACGCTTCGAAGGTGTTGAACTGAGAGTAGCCTCTCTTGAAAAGAAGGAAAAAGAGCTGGAGCAATCCATAGCAGAAGCAGATAAATCCAAAAAACTTGTAACACAACAGTATGCTACACTAACCCAAAGACTTGATAGTTTACAAAAGGGAAAAACGCTTGTTCCTGTCAAGAGTAAAGGTCCAATAACTACCAAAAAGAAATCACCTTCTTTAGGTAAGAAGCGCTTTCACGAGGTCCGTTCCGGGGACACTCTCTACCGGATCGCCAATAAATATGGCATCTCCGTGAAGGAGCTATGTCGTCTTAATAATATAGGCCAATACAAGATTATACAACCAGGCCAGAAACTTGTGGTCTCGTCAGGGAGCAATTAATCAGCACCTGGTTTCTCGATAATATCGGGATTCAGGGTGCGCAACTGGTGAACGGATGCGAAATATGAAAAGCTTTTCATTAAATCCGTTGATGATATGGGAAACTATTCAAAAGCAAGTAATCGAATTTTGAGAGAAAAGAGAGAAAGTGAACAAAAGCTCACTATACTTTCTGAGATTACAAGACTCGTTTCCTCTCTTCTTCATTTGCAGGATGTACTGGATGCTATTGTAGATTTACTCACACGAGAATTTAAGCTTGATGCATGTTCAATCCGCCTGCTGGATGATGATGGAAACATGAGAATAAAAAGTCAAAAGGGTTTAAGCAAGAAATTTGTAGAGACAGCAACGAGAAAGCCGACAGTCGATAGTTACTCAGGGGAATGTTTTCTCACTGGAAAAATAGTCATTGTCAACGAGGCGAAAGAAATCGACAAACCAATATCAACTACCCTGCTTGTTGGTGAAAATATCGAATCTTTTGCCGTTACTCCCATAAAATCAGAAGGAAACATCATTGGCGTTCTTGTGACTGCTTCGAAGAAGAAGAACTACTTTCATGCACGCTACAATGACGTGATTTATATTATTGCCAATCAAATTGGCCTGGCGATCAAAATTTCCCAGTTGTACGATGAGATTTACGCTTTCAGTCGAGAGCTTGAAAAAAAGGTTCTGGAAAGGACAAGAAAGTTAGAGGAGAAAACCAAACAATTGGTTGAGGCTGAAAGACTTGCTTCACTGGGAAAAATGGCAAATATGGTAGCCGATGAATGTAGAAATTCATTAACAGTAGTCGGTGGTTTTTCTCGGAGACTGTATAAAAACACACCTGATGATGATCCACGAAAGCAAGATCTTGGGATAATAGTCGAAGAGGTCGCGGCCTTAGAAAGCAAAGTTTCAAAAATAGTAAAGATCGGAAATAAAAAATAAGAGAGAGCTATTCTTAAAGAAGTATCAATACAGCACGCTCTATCCTGCTACCTAACCCAATTCCAACCTTTACAAACGTATAAATCTATCGGGGTATAGCTTTTAGAAGCCCTTGTTTGCCAGAATTTTAATGCCTGTTTCTCGAGCCTTATAATAAGCTGAGATGCCATTCTCAAGGCTGTTCGGGTCAACGCCAGGTGTATCGGTTCGCACCTCGATGAGCTCAATGCCTCTTTGTTGTATTACATCACATTGACTTTGATAGGCCTTGTGTCGTGAGATGTTGACCGCAAGGCGGTGTATATGCCAGGGCGTCATTTTTTTCTTTAAAAAACTGTTCGAAGATCTACCCAGGTTATCCGAAGCTATAAAGTGAACAATGATCTTTTCCGGTTGAATCAAGTCGGCTAACGCCTGAACAGGGGCCTTGTTCACCATACCTCCATCAACATAGAGGGAACCGTCAATTTCCACCGGTTTGAAGAGTATGGGTACCGCCCCAGAGGCTTGGATTCCTTTGGTTAGACTTCCTCGGGTGAAAAGCTCTTCTCTCTCATAGGTGAGATTCGTGGCCGTGATAACCAGGGGTACAGGACAGTCTTGTATCTCTGTGATGGGGATATGCTCCAGAAGGCGGGCAAACCCTTTTCCCCTGAGGTATCCGGAATATCCCCTAAATAGTTTCAGTGCCCCTTTCAATATGAGGGGCATGGGATCAGGATCCCAGAAATCTGATTTTTTCAGCCTCAGTAAAATTTCCCTTATAGTGTGGTCGCTCATATCTGAGGCAGCCATTGCAGCAATAATTGCCCCTGAACTGGCTCCGGCATAACCGGAGGATCGAATGTTACGATCCCGAAGCGCAGCCAGAAACCCAGCATGAGCAAAAAAACCGAAAAACCCTGATGAAAAGACCACTCCTATCCTGGAAGCAGAGTCTTGACGCACTGGTACCACCTTTCTGCCATATCAATTGGCGACGATAATAATATCAAACTGGTACATCCAAGGAAATAGTAACGGAGAAGAGTGAGAATAAATAGTGACTATGAAAGATGGTATCCCTCTTTCAAGTTTTTTAAAACATTTTTACACCTTCTGTGGTACCCTTTCCAAATTCCGACATTATCTCTGCTGCAATGGCCAAGCCTTCCTTGAGATGCCTCTTGTTGATATCTGGAAGCGCATAGGCATAAAAGAGAACATTGCTGGTATCTTCAGTTACCCTTGTTTTTTCATCCGCTCCCTGGCAAAGAACGCAGACAATTTCCTTCTCATCCCTCAACACAATCTCACCTTTCTTAGTTGTGAGATCCCGATGGCCCATAGCCCTGCATGTTTCTCCTTCCTCTGCCAGGTCCAGTGTCAATGTTCCATTAAAACGGTCATAGTCGGTAACGGCAACCAGTATACCAGCGCACATCTCTGACATAAAGTGGGCATCTACCATTATGTTGTACCTGGGGAAGCCACTATTGACGGTTCTTTTTAGGTGCTTGGGTAACGGACATTCATACTCAAAATCGTTAAAAAAATTTTCATAGATATCTATTCGTTCAGTGATCTCTGCCAATATCTCCCGTTTCCTCATCTTTCGAAGGAGCTTTCTCTTATACTGATCAAAACCTGGGGGATTGAGAAAGTTCTGACAGCCTGAAATGAGCGTTAACCCAAAAGCAACTTCTGGATATCGTGATATGTATTTTGATGATTTAGAAAATTTGATAGATAAGGTCATTGTAATAAGAGAATAAGGTAAATTTTTTTATACTGTCATCAATATATTATACACACTAAAATGATTTAGAGTCAAATTTCTGCTTTAGTTTAGGATAGGATGTTTCTTTTGACACATAATTGTCTTTCTTCTATACTCATTCATCTATAAAAATTGGGATTGTAGGGCTTAATAAAGGCATTGAATAATAAACAAGGGAAGGAATGTTACTATGCTCCTCACTGATGAAGAAAAAAAGATGCGAGCCGGAGAATATGGCCCTGGCATAAAGAGGGCCATGGACCTGTTGATAAAATTAGGTGACTCATTCGATGCGGAAAAGTTAGTCCCCATCACTTATGGTCACATTAGTTACGACTTTACAAATGAGGATTTTTGGGATCTTATGACAGAAGGGGTACCTAAAACAGCTCATAGAGTTACAACCCATCCTTCTTATTCACCTGAGCTTTGGAAAAAATGGGGCCTGCCCCTTGCTGACAATTGGGCTGATGAGCATGAGAGGAAACTGAAGCGGTTCCTGGAATTAGGCTGGCTGCGAACCGAGACCTGTGCCGAATATCTCCTTGGTATCATACCAGGCAAGGGTGATATTGTCTCCATGGGCGGTAGCTGCATGCAGGTTGCCAACAACAGCCTCTTCGGGGCACGAGTGGACAGGATGGGTATCTTAGTTTCTTTAGCAGCTGCAGTCTGCGGTCGGACACCCTTGATGGGTCTGTTGTTGCCCGAAAATAGGTATGCCAGCCATGTGGTGGAGCTTGGGGGTCTGAATGTGAGCGAGTGGACCATTGCCCATTATCACTGCCTGGGTTATTACATTGGGGATCAGATACCAGGATTCAAGCCCGTGGCGGTCAATGGGCTGCCACCCAATCTCCCTTTTGACTATGCACGGGCGCTCGTGATCTCAATGCCCACCTCAGGCTCGGTGACCTTGGGACACATCGTGGGCACCACCCCTGAAGCCCCTACCCTGGAGACAGCCCTGGGCGGCAAAAAGCCCGAACACGTGATAAGGGTGGGAAAGCGCGAGATGACACAAACCTGGGAGAGGCTCAATGTCTGGGATGATGATATAGTTGAACACGTATCTTTCGGTTGCCCTCATTCCACTATTGATGAGATAGGTCGAATTGCCGCCTTATTAGAGGGCAAAACAATCAAGACCTCGCTGTTGATAGGCGCCTCAGCCCCAGTTGAGGCCCTGGCCAGACGGCAAGGTTGGGCCGATATTATTGAAAATGCAGGTGGGCATTTTCTGCCTGTATGCTCGTCCATAAGCAACCCCTTTACCCGTCGCGATGTGGCCGGCGAGAAGCAGGCCAAGAGTGCTGCAACAGACTCAGCCCGAAGTGCTCACTACTTAGCCACTGTGAGTGGCGTCAAGGTCTTTTTTGGAACTGAAGAAGAATGCGTCAATGCCGCCATCACCGGAAGATGGAAAGGAGAGATACCGAAATGGAAATAAAAGCTCATATGGTAAGTGCCGGAAAGGCAGAGGGGGAAGCGATAGTCTATAATGGACCGTTTTCCTTCTTAGGAGATTTAGACCCTGCTACTGGTAAGGTCCGTGTGCCCCGGCATCAGTTAGAGGGCAAAAGCCTAGTTAATAAGGTGTTTGTGTTCAGTAGAGGCAAGGGGTCGAGCGGTGGTGACTTTGCTGCCTGGGCAGCAAAGAAAAATGGAAACACACCAGCCGCTATGATCTGCCTTGAGAGTGAGCCTGTGTTATCGGGGGCGGTTATCGTCACTAAAATCCCCACAGTAGATCGTCCAGAAAAGGATGTATTTGATCTGATAAAAACAGGAGATTATATAAAAGTAGATGCAACCAGAGGCGTTATTGAGGTGGTAGGGAAATAAATCAAGGTGAATACTATAGGACGATTTATTACGTGATAATTGTTATGTGTGAACATGCGAACCATGCGTCACTTCTGATACATCAATACTGTCGAATATGGATTGTATTTTAATTCCTAAATCATTTTAATTATGCTTTTCGTTTAATCTTTCTACCATGCCCCCTCGCTTTAGATGGCCGCGATAGTCCTTTTCGTGATTTTCCAATATGAATTCAAGATAGTGTATATGTTTTTCAATTGCCTTCATATATAAATCCTTGTCCACATTCCAGCGTGCCTTAAAATGATATCGCATATATTTATTCATGCCGCCTAAAACCTTAGTAAATCTTTTCTGTGTCATATCATAGAAATCCATGGTCTTTTTTAGTAGATCAAGCTCATCGGCATATCCCATAACACCTCCCTCCTTGAATTCGTAGTACAGAAAAAGCAGTTTCTCAAGATAGGTTCGATCTGCCATTTGACCCAGGAGATCAGCAGTACCCAGCATTTTGCACATAAGTTCAGTCTGTTGGGAATCGAACTGGATTTTTTTGATCTCTGCATCCAGGCCAGCACATATGAGGATATTGGGGTAATGTTTGAAATTTTCTTTTGAAAATCCACTATCAGCTATATATTTATCCATAAAGACAATGCTGCGTTTTGTATCTATACCTGTATATTTCGCTCCTGTTCCTATATCATCATCGAGTGTTTGAATATATCCTGTATCATGCATAAGGGCACATATTAGCCCCAGAGTTACCTGTTTGCTGGTAAAATTTTCCCCGTTTACAAATGCACCGTGCACGAGTCTTGCCATGGCCAGAAAGGTATCTGTGCTGTGCTTCAGGTTGTGGTATTCAGTATTACATTTGCGGTATCCCGGATACTCCCCACGGAAAAGACGTATAATATCTTTGAATATATGATTAAGGATATCAAAATCAAATTCCTGAAACATCATGAAAGCGATTGTCCGTACCTCATCCAGAATACTCTGAGGATTTTCCATATTTATCAAGCGTGAAAGTTGCGTATTTTCCATGTGTATCCTCTCAATCAGCTATAAAATTTTTTAGCAGAGAAAGACATTGTTAGTCAAGGTCAAGTAATGATTTTACAGTATTTGCGTGCATAGGCGTATTTCTTCTGTGTATTTGGTATTTGATTTTTACCCTTACACAAATTATAACCTTAAATAAAGCCATTGAGTCAAGGAAAAATCTATAATTATAATATATCCAGCTATAACATGGCGTAATAATTAAGGTTTCCCGATAAAATCGGGATTTCAAGGTTCAAAGGTTCACCGTTCAGGGTTGAAAGAAAACCTGAACCCTGAACATAGGAACGGTTATACCCTTATTTACTTTTGAAAGGTGAATAATTGTGGCCTCAGAAAAGATCGTTTTCATTGTTAATCCAAACGCAGCAATGGGATCCACTGGCAGAGAATGGCCTCGAATAGAGAAGATGGCAAGAGATCGATTAGGCACTTTTCAGGCTCATCTCACAACCGGTCCAGGAGATGCCACCATGCTTACTCGTAATGCTCTTCATAAAGGAGCTAAGCTGGTTGTCTGTGTAGGTGGAGATGGAACCCTGAATGAGATAGTGAATGGGTTTATGGGAAAGAATGGTCCTATTCGACCCGAGGCTATGGTAGGGTTTATTCCCCGTGGTACGGGATGTGATTTTATAAAGACCGTTCCTATACCTGTGGAACTCAACAGGGCATTGGATGTAATCATTACATCTCATACCCGTTCCATTGATTTAGGACGGCTTGAATACATGGATCATCATGGTCATCCATCCTCTCGATATTTTCACAATATTACCAGTTTTGGCCTGGGAGGTGAAGTCGATGAACGGGTTAATAGAACCACCAAAATTTTCGGTGGTTTCATTTCGTTCATCTGGTCTACCCTGATTTCCATTTTGATTTACAACAAAAAACGAATACATCTTACAGTGGATAATTGCTTTGATCAGAGTGTCATGATCTGGAATGTGGTGGTTGCCAACGGGCAGTATCATGGTGGCGGCATGTGGGTGGCCCCACATGCAGCTGTGGATAACGGCCTGTTCCATGTGACTATAATTGGGGATTTTTCCCTTGCAGAGATATTCTGGAATCTCCCTAAGCTCTATAATGGAAAGCTCCTTCAGCTAAAAAAGGTGAAAGCAGTCGTGGGCAAGAGGGTGAAGGCATCCTCAGATCAACAGGTCCTTTTGGATGTGGATGGTGAGCAACCTGGCCAATTGCCTGCTGTCATTGATATAGTACCGAAAGCGGTGCGCTTCATTATACCAAAATAGATATCCTACAGAGTGCTCCCTGAAATAATATGAAAGGAGAGACGATGAATTATAGAAACTGGGTACAATCGGAATTAGAGGGCTTGAGCACATCCCTGGGTTTCCGCTACACCCCGGAGGAGGAGGTAGCCGGCCGCCTCACAAGGCTCAGAAGTAGTATGAAAAAGAAAGGGATAGAGGCGCTTCTGGTAGTGCAGAAAATGGATTATTACTATCTTTCCGGGACCACCCAGAATGGCATTCTCTTCGTGCCTTTAGAGGGAAAACCGCTGCTTATGGTAAAAAGGGAAGTGGAGCGGGCACGACTGGAATCGCCGCTGGAAGAGATAGTGGAAATCAAGTCCATTCGGGATCTACCTTCCCTGATTCAAGAGCACTGGGGCAGACTCCCCCAAACCCTTGGATTAGAGCTGGATCTTCTCCCGGTGAATGATTATTTCAAATATGAGAGCCTCTTTCCGGGCGCCAGGTTCATGGATTCCTCCTTGATCATTCGAGACACGCGAAAAATCAAATCTCCTTTTGAGATTGATCTCATGAAAATGGCGGGAGAAATTGGCAGGAAGGCGTACCAAAAAGGTAGGGAACTGCTCAAAGAGGGGATGACCGAGATCGAGTTCGGTGGTCTTCTGGAAGCTGCGGCCAAAATGTACGGCCACGAAGGACTTCTCAGGGTCAGGTCCCTCAATTATGAAGCCTATTCATGGCATGTACTGAGCGGTTCCAGCGGAGGGATCGTAAGCCAGTCGGATTCCCCTATGGGTGGACTGGGGCTCTCGCCAGCCTTTCCTGTAGGGGCAAGCCGTAAGATCATGAAGGCCCATGAACCCATCCTGGTAGATTTTGGAACATGCTACCATGGTTATCAGGCGGATGAGACCCGTATGTTTTCTATCGGGGAAATGGAAAATAAATTTATCGACGCGTACAAGGTATGCCAGGAGATTCACGATGCCGTCCTGGAAGAGACACGGCCTGGGGAAGACTGTGAGGCTATCTTTCAGCATACTCTCCAGCTTGCAGAGAAACTGGGATATAAAAATAGTTACTTAGGGCCCCCCGGACTTCAGACCCGTTTTGTTGGCCACGGTATTGGCCTGGAACTCAATGAATTTCCCTTCCTGGCTCAGGGCCACTCCTACCCACTGGAACAAGGGATGACCTTTGCTGTGGAGCCAAAGATCGTCTTTCCTGGAGAAGGTTCAGTAGGATTAGAAAATACGGTGATTGTCACCCAGGATGGCTACGATATCATTACCCCTTTAGAGCAGGACATCCTTAAGATATAAGCGTATCGTTAAAGTCCTACGCGCTTGTTTTACCAGTAATCTTTTTCCCAGAATCCTCATTAAGGGCCTTCAAGGCAAGCATAAGTGCATGGGTCCCTAAACGACCGTGTCCCTGTGCCTTGACCTCAAGGTAGAGTTTATGGACCAGGGCTAATCCTGGCAATGACAGGCCAACTCCATCAGCCTCCTGCAGGGCAATGCCCATATCCTTGATAAAATGATCCACAACAAAACCGGGTTCATAGTTTCCGGATACGATACGCGGACCCAAGTTGTTAATAGACCAGCACGAGGCCGCACCTTTACCGATGATATCGATTACGGACTGTAGATCAAGACCGGCCTTATCCGCATAAAGCAGGGACTCGCACACCCCAATCATGGTTCCAGCAACAAGGATCTGATTGCACATTTTTGTGTGCTGTCCTGCTCCCGAGCCCCCCATGTAAGAGATAGTCTGTCCCATCAATTGAAACAACGGGAGGACTCTATCAAAGACCTCTTTGCCTCCCCCTACCATAATGGCAAGGGTTGCATTCCGAGCACCGATATCGCCGCCTGACACAGGGGCATCAAGACTGTTGATACCCCGTTCTTCAGCAGTCCTTGCGATGGTTTGCGCCAAACTGGGTCGACTGGTGGTCATGTCTACAACAATCCGGCAGGGTCCCTCAATAGAAAAAATTCCATTTTCTCCCAGGTACACTTCTTCTACATCGGCAGGAAAAGCAACCATGGTGAACACTATTTCAGGATTGTCTGCGACTTTAGCCGGGGATTCACACCAATGTGCTCCGCTGTTGATCAACGATTCTGCCTTGTCTCTGGTACGATTATATATATACAGTTCATGTCCATCCGCCTGCAAATGACCGGCCATTGACCCGCCCATGATACCGGTACCAATCCATCCAATTTTCATCATCCTTCCCCTTTCTTTTTATTAAAAAAATTTTCTGGTATTTAGAAAATAAAGCCCCTACACGAAAAAAGGGTACAGACTCATTTTTCGAAGGAATTATAGTAGTAAAGAGAATTGTGTGTCAATTGAAAAGCCATAGAAGATATAGCCGTTCCGCTCTCATGTTTTTTGTTAATCAAGCAATGATCACTTTTGTTATAGTATGGTAATTCAATGGGATACAGTGAATAAAGATTATTATATTAAAATTGACACTGATCAGAATACTGCGTAGAATATTCAAAGCTGGGAGGTTTACCATGATAAATTATACCGCAAAATATACCAGGATTGAATCCGGTTATATGGGACAGCTGGTAGAGTGGCCTGAAGTTGTTACTGAAGGTAAGGACCTTGAAGATTGCAGAAGCGCGCTTCGTGACGCACTCAATGAGATGATGCTTGCGTATAATGAGCTTGGAAAAGAAATACCCGTGGGCAATGCTCTTATTGAACAGCTTCCTGTAGAGGTTGAACATGTCAGTCAAGCGACGTGATCTCGTGCGCTATTTGGAAAAAAACGGGTTTTACCTCCTCTCTTCCAACATCCTCCCAAGTATCTCCTTCAACAGTTTTCCAGCCACCATCCCTGTAATCTTGAGAGGGTCAAGCTCTGGATTCAATTCCACAATGTCAGCTCCAACTAAGTTCCCTTTCAGGTTCTGAATTATTTCCACAACATCCCGTGTACTCATTCCTCCGGGTTCGTGATGCGAAACCCCAGGAGCAAATGCCGGGTCTAAACAATCCATATCCAGTGACAGGTATACAGGTCCGGTAAACGTTAACTCGTTTATCCTGGTTTTCTCAATCATCTCAATCATCTCTACATTGAATCGTTTCGCCTGCTCACGTTGATGGCCTGTGATTGATCTCACGCCCACTTGCACCAGTCGCTGCACAAGATTTTCTTCCATTATCCGGGCAAATTGACATGCGTGAGAATAACGATTGTGATGAAGCTCATCATAGAGATCTGGATGCGCATCCAATTGCAAGATACTAAGTTCGCTATACACTCTTCCATATGCGCGCATGATTGGATATGTTATTGAGTGATCGCCACCCAGTGATACCACCCGTGCTTTTCTCTTTAGCAATTCCGTTATTGCGCCTTCAATTGTGGCAAATGCCGTTTTTATATCTGAATCTGAGAGCACCAGGTCATCTAAGACTTTCCATCCGGACATTTCGCCCAGGTCAATCCCTTTCTCTGTCCACATGTTTGTTGACTCGCTAAAAAGCGCTTCACGGATATGCACAGGGGCTAAAGCTGGCCCTCGTCGAAATGACGAGTTTCTGTCGAATGGTATACCCAGCAGTGCTATCTCGCCAGATTGCAGCTCCCTATTCTTTGACATCTTCCCCATGCTCAACAATCCTCTCTATCAATCGGATGTTCCGTTTCCGATATTCATCTAACAGGTTTTCGTAGCACCCTTCTGCTCGGCCAATAAATTCGGGAGGACAGATCCCCTTTTGCTTGAAATGTCCGCTCATTATCTGTCTGGCTACAATCGAACAGGTATACCCTGTGGTGCGTGCCATTGAGGTTGTTCGGGTTTCCTCATCGTATCTATCCAGCAAGTCATAGGTGTAGCGGAGCCTTTTCCCCTCTCTCTGTCCCTCCACCACAATCTGCATTACTGTGAAATCTGCCTCATCTTCTTTCAGCCGCCACTGGTCAAAGAGCAATTTGGATGTTACAGAGACGGGTTTTATCTTCTGTCCATCTACCTCGATTGGTGTAGCGCTTAAGAAGCCACTTTCTCTGAAGATTCGTATCACATTGGCATGACCGGGGTATCGAAGCGTTTTCTCACGCATAAAAGGAATATCCAACGTCTTTCTTAGTGTTCTTAAGCCGTCTGTGTTGAACGCCTCTAATGTACCAACTTCCGGGAAGTCAATCAGCTCGATCTCTGAGAGAGCGGGGCGGATAACTTCCTCATTATACTCCACAAACCGTGCAGGACGAATGTACTCTTCCAGCACATCCAATGGCGAGAATACGGCTTTGTACTCAAACGGCCACTGACGCAGAAGGGGTAATCCTCCCACATAACATACATATCGATCTGTTTGATCCAGCAGATTGAATACATGTCCCGCAATAATGTTACACAAACCAGGGGCCACCCCGCAATCAACTACCGCTGTAACCCCTTGAGACTTGGCCAATTCGTCAAGCAAGAAAGGTTCCTCGCTAAAGAAGGATATATCCACAACATCCTTTCCCGCCTCAATGACGCTCTGTAACGTATCAAACCCCATGAAGCCACGAACAGCACTGATGACCAGATCGCTATCGGCTACGATAGAAGAAATGATTCCCTTGTCTTGAAGGTTAGTCTGAATTCCTTTGACCTTAGCTTTTGCTTTTATTTTTTCCAATACCTTCTGGCTGCGATCCACAACCTTCACACTCATACCTTGCTCTTGAGACAGGTCTTCGGCAATCGTACTGCCAACCATACCAGCACCCAGCACAACAATCCTCATCGGTTCCTCCGAAAGTTAGTTCTGTCTTTATATTGCGACACTTACAGGTATGAGGGTTAAAATCTTTTTCAGATCCCCTGGAGACATCTCTGCCAGCAGTCCCTTTTTTCCCGCATTGATGTAAATTGTTGGCAGTTCCATAATAGAGGCCTCGACGTAAACCTTGAGGGGCTTTCTTGTCCCAAAGGGAGAGATTCCACCCACAAAATATCCCGTGTGTTTATGTGCAACCAGTGGTTCACAGGGCTTCACCGTCTTTACCCCAAGGGCACGTGCCATAGCCTTTGTTGAGACCTTATTATTCCCATGCATAAGAATCAAAAGCGGATCACCATTATCTGCTTCCATTACAAGCGTCTTTACAACCAGATGCTCATCCACATTCAATTCTTTAGCCGCTACTGTGGTTCCGCCTTTCTCCTCAAATTTGTAAAAATGCAAGGAAAAATCCACCCCGGATTCTTTCAATGCTCTAATGGCCTGTGTTGTGGGAAACTTTTCCTTTGCCATTTCTCCTCTTTAGTCTTTGGCAGCGATCACCGCCCGCTTGTCCCGCCCGTGCGGGGCTTTGCTCGAGACGCAAACCTGCCTGCCGGCCGTCGGGCAGGGTACGCAGAGTTACAGAGCTCTTGATCTGAATCCTTGAGTGGAGGATTCAGATCAACGTGCCATCCCATTTTTTTGCGGAAGCATGGATACAAAGCTATAACATCATTACTGTGTATTACCAGTTTCTTACTATGTTTATAAAAATATCTCTGCATCTCTGCGGTGAAAAGTGGGTATTGATTGTGTAATTTAATAGTATAGGAATTTCCTTTTTTAGACAGGATAAACGGGATGTTCAGGCCTTCGACAGGCTCAGGCCCCGAGCTTGTCGAGGGGATATAAAGAATATAAAAAAATCTTGTTAATCCTGTTAATCTTGTCAAAAAAGTTCCCCGACATGTCGGGGCTAAATTCAGCTTTATTATGCTTTAGGAAACCACTCTTTTTTCAGTTCCGCAAGCCTTTTCTCTTTTATTGCAGTGCGCATTCGGCGCATCAGTGATTCCAGAAAATACAGATTGTGGATGCTTGCCAGTTGTATTGCCAAAAGCTCTTTGGCCATAAACAGGTATCGTAGATATGCCCTTGAAAAATTACGACACGTATAGCAATCGCATCCATTTTCAATCGGGCCGGGGTCATTTGTATATTGTGCATTACGGATATGTATCCGAAACCTCTCCGCTTCTCTTGTAAAAAGCGTGCCGGTGCGTGCCAACCGTGTTGGTAACACACAGTCAAAGAGATCGATTCCTCGCTTTACTACTTCAAATATATCCTCTATCTCACCGATTCCTAAAAGATGCCGCGGCTTATCCTGGGGAAGGGGAGGGATCGTCCATTCCAAGACCCGATGCATCTCTTCTGTAGATTTCCCAAGAGAGCCCCCAATCGCATAGCCATCAAAGTCTTGCCCCGAAATAAACCGAGCGCTCTTCTTCCTTAAATCTTGATATGCTCCACCCTGAACGATTCCAAAAAGCGCCTGACTTTTAAAGGAAGAGCGCTTAAATTCATTCAGTGCCCTGATAGCCCAGCGGTGGGTTCTGTCCATTGCTTTCTTGGTGTACTCGTAATCATGAAGGGGGGAGGTACACTCATCCAATACAAGTATAATATCTGCACCGAGTTTCCGCTCTATCTCTATTACCCGTTCAGGTGTGAATCGGTGTCGTGTGCCATTCCGATATGAAATAAATTCCACTCCATCTTCATCAACATGCACAAAAGATTTCCCCCTTTTTGAGCGTATATGCCCACCGTGATTTTTCTCATCTGGAAAGATGGATGCGATTTTCCCCACCCCGTGTTCCTTAGCTGCACCGAGGCTAAAAATCTGAAAACCACCAGAGTCTGTTATGAGCGGACCATCCCAGGCCATAAATTGATGAAGCCCTCCCATCTTCTCTATCAAATCTTCTCTTGGCTGAAGGTGGAGATGGTAGGTATTGGCGATAATCACCTGGCTTCCGATTCGGCGAAGATCATCAACCGATATACCCTTTACCGTTGCCAGAGTGGCGACAGGGATAAATGAGGGTGTTTGGATAGAGCCATGAGGAGTAACAATTTCACCTACCCGTGCTGCCTTATCTGTTGCTAAAAGTTTAAATGAGAACATCGTACGTAATTAAGCCCTCCTTTTATCTCTCACAGAGTGCACAGAGTGCCCTGAGAAAAGATTTTGAACGGACATAAGAAATTCTCCAAATCATGTAAGTCCTGTCTAAGTTCATAGCAGTAAATCCCATTTTTTAGACAGGATAGACAGGATGTTCAGGATTTTATTAACTAACCGCCCACTCTCCCGATTTATCGGGATCGTTAGAGACGCTAAGAACGCTGAGAAATATTCTTTGGAGAGAATCGCTTAACATCCCGCATAGCGGGGTCCCAATGGGAACCACATTGGGACTAATGGGAATGCCTGTAACGGGAAAAATAAGTTGGCTTATTTTTCCCGTTAAGACTTCCCATATATTTTTTAAGCGATACTTTACATTTAATTTAATGCCCTTCTCAGAGTACTCTGCGACTCAAGTGAAGGAAATGAACGGGTGGTGAGTGTTCAATGGTTATTTAATCCGGTTAATCCTGTAAATCCTGTCAAAAAAGCTCCCCGACATGTCGGGGCTAAATTCAGTGTCTCTGTGATCTCTGTGAGAGATAAGAATACCAATTGATCTTAATAGAAAATCAGTAATAAATGGTTACAGTCCGATGATAGGGTTTTGCCTTGAACTGGCTCTGCTGGCCCAGATTCCAGAGGATCCAATCGATCTCGAAGGCCCTCAATTTCTTTCCCATCTGTGTAAGTTCCTGTCGTATCAGCTCAACCGCCCAGAGGGTGTTGGCCCTGATCTCAATCTCCTCAGGGCTTCCTGCCTCAAGAAAGATACCATGATCCACCTTGTGCTCCATAGAGGGACTATATTGCAATATACCAAGATGCCGCAACACCTGAGGTAGCTTGTAATCAGCAAAAGCAGTTAAGTTATCAATGTCTTTGAAATTACCCCAAGCTTTACCAGCAAATGCCCCATAGAGATCCGCGGCAAATATCTGCGCCCGCTTATAGAAATGTATTTTTGTACCATGGTATTCCGAAACATCTCTGAAAGAGGGGAGGTTTTCAACAAGCAACCCGACCAGGTTGAGTGCCGAGTTTTCTGCGGCCTGCACGAGTCTGTTCGCCTCTCCATTATATTTGTTAATAAGAAACGTCCCCAGTTCATTCAGGATGTGAGCGCGGGCTTCCATGAGCTGCAATTCTCCTTTTCCACCCAAGATCTGTCTGAATTTACCTAAAGGTAGTTCAGCTAAATAATGAGCCTTGGTGATTGGAATTCCTGATTCGATTGCCTTTTTAAGAGAAGCTGCAAGGGCATAATACCCGGAAAGTGTTTCTGATTTGTATTGAACTTCCCATTTCTCTGCTTCTGGATTCGGCCAGAAGCAGAAATTGATGCTATCCAGTACAAGGAGGTATGCAACCGTATTTTGACCGCCATCGAAAAAGTGGTAGTCGTAGTTCCATGGAGGAATTTTAATTCCATCCTCAATCAATTTCCTTGAGAAATTGGCAAGGGCCTGTTTATCAATCGTTACCTCTTGACTTTTCTCCTTTACATGCCGAGTTGTTTCAAGAACCTCGTTCATAGTTTCAATCCCGATGCGTTTCTTGTGCTCGAAGAAGTAATTTCACCGCTGAGACGCTGAGGACGCTGAGAGAAGTCTTTTTTCACTTGCCGTTGACCCCGGTTAAATATCTTTTAGATTTAACGGGGAAGGACGACACGTGAAAAGAACCTCAGCCCTACGGGCAAAAACAAAATCAAGCGTTAGCCTATAAATAAATCGCGTTATCTGTTCTTACAATGGCAAGATTCCTTTTTGCCTTCCGCCCTCCTCCGCCCTGTGGAATGCGGAGCCTATTCCTCTGGGGTCAGAGGAAGGCAAAAAACTATCTTTGCGTTCTTTGCGACTCTGCGGTGAATAGGTCCTGCAGCTACTGATTACTATACCAGCGTCTGAATTGTAGAGTCTACTAATCTTTGTAAACCAGGTTACTTTCCGGAAAATAAACTCACCCGTGAATCCCGATTTCATCGGGAAACCCTGAACCCCTGAACCCCGCCTGCCATCCGGCGGGCAGGGGTGAACCTTAAACCCCTAAACCTTGAACCGTGAACCGTGAACCTCTCAACCTGCGTATTTACAAAATATATTGACAGAAACATTTACTAGGGTGTAGGTATGTAATACGTGCTGGATACGAGACAGTTCCAGATATCTACTTGTTACAAAAATCGTTACTGTTCCACTTGTTTTTAATTTTACTGTTCATTTCCGCAATCTTTCCGCTCTGTTGCGCCGTTCCGTTATCAGGCATGTGATTTCCACAGGTTTTTATTCTGAAATAATACAATTTTAACATATTCACGAAATAATCACGTAGAATATTACGCCTTATAAAACGTCTAGTATTATGTTGGGCTGACATATAAAAAAATGGAAAATTTTTCACTTATATCGGCGCTAATTGGTGGTTTTATTACGGCTGTTTTTTCTTTCTTTGTTTGGATGATCCGTCATTCTTCAATAAAAAAATCAGAGAAAAAACGTGTGGCTTTCTTTTATTTTGTTAAAATTTCTGAAATATTAGCATTGAAGAAGGCAGTCGAATTTACATTTAGAGAGGAAATCAAAGAATTAAAAAAGGAACTAGAAAATAATAAATATTTAGCCTATCAGCTATGCGTAGTTATTTCAGACCAGTTAATTAGTAAATCAAAAAATCTAAACGATGATGAAAAATCGAGTTTTAGATCTTTTGTTCCCTATATGAAACAAATTGATGCAAGGATGGATGATTACCTTGATTATAAAGCAGATATCGGAGTAATTTCTAGATTTCCCAAGTCAGCCATATTACACTATCATTTTTTTATTCGCTATTTAAATGAATTACGTTCCAATATTTCTTCATGGATTATTGCATTTGAACAATTAGATTTTACGCTATTTTCACCAGACACTCTTTACGACCAAATACAGTCTACAATTAATCTTATCGAAAGTTCCGAAATGTTAGTTAATGCCCTTACAAAAGAGTCAGGCATTAAAAGAGATGAGGCAAATCGTATCATGACCAAGCAGTATAAAGTTTTTGCAACCAAGTTAGCGACTGACAAATACAATAAAAAGATTATAAATATATTCGAGGAAACTTATAATAAAGCGAAATTGAGTGCCAAACAAGGCGCTGGAGAGAGGTGCTCGTAAAACCGCACCCCTCAGTTTTTCGTTAGGCCTAAGAATCAAAAATAAGGTATTATGCACAAGGACCCATTTTATTATAAACTCCCACGCCCATTGTTTCGGATTATCAACTGGTACGTTACAAATAAAAATATTGAAACGGTTAAAGTAGCCTTTTCCTCATGCAGGTTCTTAAGTCACAAAATTGAATTAATTCTTTGGGGATTATTTAATGTATCTGATTATAGCGAGAAACATGAGACAACACAGAAAAAACTTTTTTGTGCAAGCAGAAAACTATGTTGCTTAGGATGGCCCGAGGAATATAATGAGATTGCAGAAAAAAATGAAGCCTTTATCAACAAAGCATCTGAGGAAGCCTTAAAGAACGAAGAGATAAAGAAACTCTTAGTTCTTTGTTTTCAGATCAGGAGTTTCCTTTGCTCCTATTATCATGACGAGGAATCCAAAAGATATCTGGCAAAGGCTAAAGAGTTAGATCCCGGTGCCAAGTCAATAGACTTTAAAGACTATAGAAGAATTCATAAGAAGCTGTATAAAGTATCCTTAATTCTTAAAAGACAGGACCCTAGAGCCTCTAAGAAAATTTTCAAAATAGACCTATCCCTCGAAAGCCTGAAAGGAGCTTTTTATCTACTATCTTCAGCTTTTTTAGTTACTGGATATCTAATTAACAAATACTATTTGGGATATTTTGGTATCGATGCATCCCGATACTTTACTTTGATGGACTATTTGGCTTCAAGCATTGATCGAATTCATGTTGCTGCCTTTAGCGGTTTTTTTGCATTAGCAGGTATTTTTTTATTTCTCCATCGCGAGTCAGAAATGAACTACGTTGACTCTCCACGGACAATCCTATTAAACGATATTCAATTCGGGTTTATCCTTTTCCTCTTTACTGTTTATGCAATCCAAAGTTTTCTAAGTGACGATATCAAGAAATATTCCAGCTTGATACCATTTCTTGTTTTAACTGGTGGTTATTGGTCAGGTCAGTTAGCATCAAAATATTTTTCTAACCCAAGGCAAGCAGTATTCGTCCTTTTTTTCGTGTACGCCTTCTCTTGGTCTATCGCTATTTCAATATTGGAAGATGTCAATAAGATAAAAAAAATGGATATTTATGAACTGAAAAAGGTTCACCTCGAGCCAAAAAGTCCGCATCTTTTCGATGAATCCAAGTTCATAATATTGGCTTCTAATAGCAATTATTATTTTCTATATTCAAAAGATAACGATGATACTTTAATTATTCCAAAATCCACAATAGTCTATGAGAAGGTCTTAAAGAAGAATTGAGAAGACACTTATAAAGGGGTGAAGGGGTCAGTCTCTGTAAAAGGGAACGTTGTTTCCAACACGACTTAAAAACACACTATAAAAGATATAGGCTTTTTTTAAAAGGGAACGTTCGTGCAGAACGTGTATTAAATATTTAATATCATCCATATCCAAATTCTTATTTAATGAAAGAAATGATTTAATGCATGAAAAAGTATTGCACTTTCTGAATGAACGTCCGCCTTTACACCTTTATGACCCCTTTATATCATAGTTTGTAAGATTTCTAGCATATGGGAGAATTGATGATCAATATTGCTGGAACCACAAAAGGCATAAACATCTCAGTATATCGACCTAGAGGTGACAAGAAATATTCGGATGTTGATATTGCCAGGGTTCTCAAAAAATTCAAACTTAATGAGACTTTAAAATTTATCGGCGAGCTCTCCTATAAGATTCTCTCGAATAAGGGAGGATCAATTGTCAAAATTCAAGGAGTGCCAATATCCGATAGTGTATTAGCTTATTTAGCAATGCTAGCAATCGAAAACTCCAACGACTACCGTAAGGAAAGCATCACGATTGAAAACATTGTTAAAGCGGCAGATATGTACTTCAGTCTGCCAGATCCGTACTTGACAGATTACAAGTTCGATCAGTTCCTATTGCGATTTGGCTCAGCTCAATTTGATTATGACAGAGAGCTTAACAACATTCTTTCTCGTACAGTTCTAATTTACTGTGAATTGTGGAAAAAGATGACTGAAGCGAGAAATGTTGATATTGAAGCAGCAATGGAGGATATCTCTGGACTTAAAATCGAAGAAAGTCTGATCCTAGCTTATGCATATTTTGGGGCAAGCAAACGTGGATTCTTCAGAATGTACGATCAGAATAATATCGAGCACAAGAAAGACAGACCGCTATTTACTCAAGAAAAACAGAGTCGTTTCTTGAAATGGATTGCTTGTACATATCAACAGTTTCGAACTGAATCTTCGGCAAGATCCAAGGAACTGCCCAATTCTGAGTATGAAAAGAATCGGTTTAACCCACTAGTCAAACATCCAGTCATAATTCCAGATTGTAACCCTGTGTCGAATCGACCTCAGGTTTATTTGGTACCCATTCATCGACTCTTATTAGAAAGATTAACTCGAGGTCTTTATTTTGAATTGTCTGACCATTTTCGGGGTGAAGGGAAAGAAAACAAATTTCGCGAAGCATTCGGCACTGTGTTTCAAAAGTATGTTGGGAACCTTCTCAAGGAATCTCAAATCAAAGGCAACTTACTTCCTGAATGGGAATACGATAAAGGTCAGAAAAGAACCGTTGATTGGATATTAATAGAGAATGACACCGCGGTTTTTATAGAGATTAAGCAATCAGGCCTATTTCTGCAAGCTAAGACAACAGGCGAACTTCAAGAAGTGCGAAAAAACTTGGGCAAGAGTATTGCCTCAGCGGTGCACCAACTTTGGTCGTTAGAAAGAGACATCAAATCTAGAAAGTTCACCGAAATACAGGGTCTTGCGAATATTAAACGCATTGAGAGGTTGGTTGTCACTTACGATCGCACATATTATTCGAATTGGTTACTTAAGAAAGAAGCGTTGAGTTTAGCTCAGCAAAGGGATTGTAGCATTCCTGACGAGTATTTTTGGCACACAACTTCAATCGAGGAGTTTGAGTACGTTCTGGGTATGGCTAATCTATCACTTTTTGATTTCCTAAAAACTAAAAAAGAAGATCAGGAAGCAAAAGAGTGGGATTTCAGGGAATATCGTGCCAGAAGATTTGCAGAAGCTCAATTTCTAAACCCATATCTCGAATCAGTAAAAGAAAGATTCATCGCCCAGATTGATGCAGGTCTTGATGAACCTAACATCGCATCAACCTGACGCTGCCGATGTCGCTTGATTTCGGGGTTTTGAGCACTGTCGCAAGTTTCCAATTTTATCAAGTTAGTTGCCCTGAATGGCAACGCAGGTTATGCTCGTGTTGTGCCTTCGAAATAAAGAGTTCAAATGAGAAAGCCCCTGATCAGAACAAAATATGAGGACGTTTACAATAGCATTGACGATGCTACTGTGTGGCTATCTGAGCATGGTCTTGAAATTGACCAAACAAGAATTGGTGAATACAAAAGAGCTTTTAAGAAGTTTTTAGAAAAATACAACTCCTACAAGTTCACACTTGATGAGCAAAAGCAATTTTTTAGCACCTATGTAAATCTTGTCTATGAAATACAAGAGCTTGTCCATATTTATCAAGGTCTATCGAAAATACATAACAGTCATCTCACGGAAAGGTTAAGAAGATTCATAAAGGGGCCAGAAATAGTAACAGCAGAAAACCCAAGTAAATCAACGAATGTTGGTAGAAATATTGCTTTTGAATTATTGATAGCATCAAGACTCAGTTCTTCGGGATTTGAAATTGATTTTGGAACAAAGGCTGACCTTACATTCATTTACAATAACAGCAGATTTTTTATTGAATGCAAACGCCCACAATACAGCCATCAAATAAATAGCAATATTAAAGGCGCGTTTAGGCAATTGCGGAATAGATACAGTGAATACGAAGGTCAAAAAAATGTATTTGGGATTACGGCTTTATCTGTAAGCAAGATATTAAATCCGGATTTGGATCTTTTGGTATCACCAAATACTCATTTAATGCATTCATACATTGAAAAATTATTGGACCGATTTCACGACGAGCATAAAAAAAAGTATTTGAACACAGGAGATCAAAGAACAATAGGTATGATAGTATATTTTAGTACGCCGGTATCAATTGAGGAGGAAGGCATAATGGCACACTCTCATCTAATCGATTTTACAAATTGTTGCGACATACATTCAAAGGAAATTGAATATATTAGAGGGATTTCTGCTATTATCGAAAAGGCTGAGATATAAATAATCTAAGAAGAATAGCACAACCTTGGTTTTCAGTGTAAAACGTTGGTTCCAAAACGACTTAAAAACACACTATAAAGGACATAGGCTTTTTGTGGTATAATCTTATGGCTGACCACATGCCCATACTCTATGGGCTACTGCATATCCCGAATCCGCACCTCGATTTTTCTGTCACACATCTACCTTCAAAAGCGTCTAAATAGATAGGGGTATAAGGAATGAAAAAAGAGTCGCGAGGTGCAGAATCGACCCTGGAGAGTCTGGTGGAGCAAGCCAAAGAGGGCGACAGGGATGCGCTTGAAGCACTGATTCAGAGAATCCAAGATCATGTTTATGGATTGGCCATACGAATGTTGTGGCATCCCGCGGATGCAGAAGATGCCACGCAAGAGATTTTAGTGAAAATTGTTACTCACCTTGGCAGTTTTCGGCAGGAGAGTGCTTTCACTACCTGGGTTTACCGTATCGCTTCTAACCATTTGCTGACTACTCACAAACGCCGTGTTGAGCGTAAAGAGATGACTTTTGAACAATACGAGGAGCAGATCGACAGAGGGCTTTCGGGTGTAGCTGTTAAATCCCCTTTAGAGGCCGAACAGAGTCTTCTCGTTGAAGAAATAAGGATAAGGTGCATGCAGGGGATTTTGCTCTGCTTGGATCGGAATCTTCGCATAGCCTATATCTTGGGTGAAATCTTTGAGGTAATAAGTGATCAAGGTGGTCATATCCTGAATATAACTGCAACTGCGTTTCGTAAACGTCTCTCCCGTGCACGGACACGCATACGGAATTTCATGCGAAAGAAGTGCAGTCTTGTCAATCCAGCAAATCCCTGCCACTGTACCCAACAACTCACCCACGCCATTGAGACCGGATCAATCGATAATCATAAGTTACTGTTTGCGAAGCATCCACGCCATGACAAAAATGATATCGGTATATTGAACCGGCTTCAGGAGATGGATGAACTTCGACGTGTGGCAGCACTTTTTCGCAGTCACCCTGACTATGCTGCTCCGGAAAATTTTGTGGAAGGTGTCAAAAAACTGGTGGATTCGGATAAGTTTAAGCTACTTAGAGGATAACAGTGAAAGCAGCGCGACGGTAAGGCTCGCAGGGACAAGAGTTTAGATGGTGTGTAGATGGTTATCTAAATCCCTTTTGAGCTTTAATTCGGTGAGGAAAAGTTTGGAGATACTGCCAATGAGTAAGGAATCAAAGCGAGCTTGATAAGGCTTTCGGTGGGGATTGAAAATGTATGCGATCTGATCGAGAATTTGAAGCGAGACCTACATGCTCTCCAGCAACCTTCATAGACCTTCATAGTATTGTATTGCTGTTCGCCGCCGCGGCAATGATGCCTCAGATTTTTAGACACAGCAACATAGTAATAATGGAGGGTATCTTTAATAATTGTTATTTGAATTATGGTTTCTCAAAATTCTCAACTACGATAATAGTGGATGCTTGCCCAATTTTGAAAATATTCCCCTGGATAATTGAGTTTACTGGGAGGTCCTTTTTGAAAACCCAGTGGTCAGCTGAAATTAACTTTTTTACCAGGAGGTAAAAATGGCCCGAATCGGTATTCTTACATGTTCTAATTGTATACAAGAAACAAATTGTGCTTCAGTGGTATGCTTAGCAGACATGAGAAAGCGGAGAGGATTGTTTGAACGATATCCAAAAGATGAATCCCTTGATCTTATCGGTATCATAAGCTGCGCTGGGTGCCCGACTCTTATAGCTCCAGAAAAAATATTGAGAAGGGTGCGCGCTTTGGCCGAATTTAAGATTGATGCACTTCATTTTTCCTACTGTATAACAGCACTTTGCCCTTTTATTGAGAAATATCAAAAGATTATCAAGAAGGCATACCCTGACCTTGAAATAGTGCTGGGCACTCATAAGCCAATAGATAAAAACGAGTTTCAGAGGGGAGTCAAAGAGATCTTATGCCCAACTATTTCACCGCCTCAAACTATGAATGAAATAATAAAGCTTACTTTGAAATTACCTGATGGACCACTGAAATTTTGATATTTTTTTTATAATTTATAAATTTACTACACACTTACCTCCTTCTGCATTTAAAGAGAAAAGATTTAGGTCGTTTAACAAGTCACTCAAGCTGGCTTGGAATCGGCGCTGTGGCTTCCACCCAGCTTATTTACACCGTCAGGCCATTTTGGAGGCAAGAATATGACAACCAAAGCAACTGTATATGAGAGTACTTACCAATATTATATTGCACAGTTTGACAGAATAAATCTAAAATCTGTCGAACAAAAACTAGGAGTACATGTAGGGAAAAACGAAATTATAATTCCTTTATTTGGCAAGCCTCATAAGGTTTCAAAAATTGGTGTTACTGACCCGTCAGGAAAACAACCAGCCCTTTATATATGTATTATCCTCTTCAAGTACCTTCTTTTGTGTCCGGATGTTTGCCCAAAAGAAAAAGAATGGGCATCCTTCAAAGATCTTAAGGATTCAGGCCCATTAACAAAATATTTTGCAAATGAGATAGAGCGGCCAATCGCCACTTATTTTGCAGGAAGACTCTGCGATATAGAAAAAGTAAGCAAAATATTAGGAGGACACCTTCCCGGCATTGAAGCAACCTATGATCTGGCCATGCAATTTGATGCTCTCCCACAGGTGCCGATTCTTATGCTTTATAATGATGCTGACGATGAGTTCCCAGCAAAATGTTCTTTACTTTTCGAAAAGCATGCAGAAAATTATTTGGATGCGGAATGTCTGGCTATGGTTGGAAGTCTTCTTTTTGCATATTTAAAAAAGGCCGGGAATCCTAATACTAAAATATAACTTTTGTCCTAATCGGCTAGCCGGAGGTTTTAGTCCCCCAGACCCCACACCACTCTGCATGCGGGTCCCCTCCCTTCGACAAGCTCAGGATGCCCTGAGTTTAATCGAAGGCACGGGGCGGTTCACAGAGCTTATCCTGCTAAAGCGGGAGTAATAAATCCGTCAGCATTCCATAGAGGCAGGTGATTTCGGTGTCTAAAATCAGAGGTAAAAAATGAATAAGGGGACATCCTATATTCCCCCTGTCAAGAGAAAAAATGAATAAGCTATAATTGCTGTAATATCAATAGGATATAAAGCTCCACTTATTTTAAGCATACCTCCCCTTTAGCCCATTAAAGGACTTTT
>Ga0315533_1000212_pt1 | contig 53857 bp, 48 predicted proteins | sample SalMarSW160130MG_FD_203081 | JGI IMG/M metagenome (GOLD analysis project Ga0315533, IMG submission 203081) | Salt marsh sediment microbial communities from the Plum Island Ecosystem LTER, Massachusetts, United States - Salt Marsh Sediment SW1601-30 ...
ACTTAAGACTTGGTAAATTTATGGTTACTTCTAAGTTTTCCATAGGGTAGATTTACCTCCTTTTGAAAAAGAATATTTATTCTTTTTCTTCTTTCTTCTTGAGGTAAGTCTACCTTTTTTATTTATCTCTTGGCAAACCTTTTTCTTTAAAACCCCTACTAAAATTTTACACTATCAGAACTGGGTGTAGAATTGATTGTTGGAGAATACCCTAAGGCTTGGGGACCAGAATATCAGGTACCAATATTAAAAGCTTTGGTCGCAAGAGGGGATATTGATTTACTCTTTACCGCTCCTACTTCAACAGAAGCCTTAATTCCTGTTTTGAAAGAAATTCACGATAGTGGTATTCCAGTTATTACAGTTGATACCTATCTTGGTGATGGAGATTATACTAAACCCAGTAATTATAATTTCCCTCTTGCCTTTATCGGGACAGATAACTTCTTGGGTGGTCAGGTAGTTGCCGGTCAATTAGCTCTCCTGCTGGGAGGAAAAGGGAAAGTATTTTTAGAAAATACTAACCCGGATGTATCCAGTGTAATGGGTAGAGAATTGGGTTTCCGAGCTGGAATAAAAATATTCCCCGATATGGAGTTAGTAGGAGTAGAATATTGCCTTGATGTTCAGGAAACGGCTGTTGCTCAGGTTAATGCAGCTTTACAAAAAAACCCTGATTTAGATGGAGTATTTGGGGTTAATGTATTTAGTGCTCAAGGAGCTTATCAGGCTGTGGTTACTGCCGGATTAGAAGGTGCGGTTAAAATTGCAACCTGGGATGCGACGGAAATCTTGATTGAAGCTTTAAAAAGAGGTGAGGTGGATTTAATTTTAGCCCAGATGCCTGCAGAGATGGGAGCTTTATGTGTAGAGTGGGGTGTCAAACATCTTACCGAAGGAGCAGAAATTCCCAGGAAAGTAATTCCGGGTTTCTTTGTTTTCACTCAGGAGAATGTTAACGACCCGGAAGCACAGCAGTATATTTACAAATAATTTTTTAAAGATTGAAAGTTTTTTAGATTTAACTGACATATACGGCAGGGGGTAAAATACTCCCTGTCGTATATTCTATCTTATATAAAAGGAAATTTTTATGGCTAAGTCAAATAATGATTTTTTTATCGATTTTGAAAAACTTAGCAGAAATAGAACGATACTCTTAGTGGGTAGAAATTGGGCATTCATTTTTCTTACATTTATGTTAATTTTGTTCAGTTTTTTAGGAAAAAATTTTTTTAGTCTGAAAAATTTTAATAATATTATTTTAGGAGTGAGTTCTCTGCTTTTATTAGCAAGTGGAGAGACTTTTGTGATTATTAGTGGAGGCATTGACCTTTCCATTGGTTTTGTTATGGGTTTTGTCTGCATTAGTTCTTCTATTATTATGCGAGATTTAAATGCTGCTGGATACTCTCCGATTATTTCCATAATGACAGGTTCGCTTATCGGGCTTTTATTAGGTCTTGTTCCGGGGCTTATTAATGGGTTTTTTGTAGCTAAATTAAAAGTACCTCCCTTTATTGCAACTTTAGGTATGTGGGGAATTGCCAATGGTTTAGCCTGGCGGCTTTGCGAAGGATTCCCCATTGGTTTTTTACCTTTGCAGGTACGAGACATTGGTAATGCCTATCTGGCTTATTTTTCTCCCAAGAAAGGTTTTTCCTTTTTGATAAAACCTGAACTGACCGAAAGGGAGGATATATTAAATTTGATAAAATTTATTCCTATAACTATTTTATTAATAACTTTTATTCTGGTTATATTTGCTTTTATTCTATCTCGCACCAGTTTTGGACAGCATACTTATGCTATTGGTGGAAAGGTTGATGCGGCAATAAGAGCAGGTATTAATGTTCCCTTGCATTTGATTAAAATTTATATTATTTCTTCTTTTTTTGCAGGAGCAGCAGGCGTATTATTAGTTTTTAAATTGAATATGGGTGTGCATACCCAATATACTTCCAGTTATGAACTTTTTGCCATTGCAGCGGTAGTTATAGGCGGAGCAAGTCTTACAGGTGGTAAAGGAACAATCTGGGGTACTCTCATCGGTGTATTGTTAATTGGGACCTTAAATAATGGCTTGATGATGATGGGATTACCTATTTTTTATCGATATATTGCCACCGGTTGTATCTTAATTATTGCCATTTTGATTGATCAATTCTTTCCGGAGTTGGTGCATAGAGAATGATTAATTATAATAGAACAAGAGAAATAGGAATTAATATACTCAGAAGGTGGATCTTAATATTTCTAGTTGGGGAAATCGTATTTTTTGGTATTGTCGGAACGAATTATCTTAGTTTAAAGAATTTACAAAATATTCTGGTAGCCTCGACAACTGTGCTTTTATTAGCCACCGGAGAAACTTTTGTTATTATTACCGGGGGTATTGACTTATCTATTGGATTTATGGTTGGATTTAGCTCGGTAGTAAGCGCAAAAGTAATGGTTGATTTATGGACAGCAGGGTTTTCTCAACCTTTGGCGATAACGATAGGTATATTAACCGCCCTTTTGTTAGGACTAATTCCTGGGTTTATTAATGGTTTTTTAGTGGCAAAATTAAGAGTACCTCCCTTTATTGCAACTTTTGGTATGTATGGTATTGCTTATGGGTTTGCCGAGATTATCTGTGATAATGTACCCATTCATGGTTTGCCTACTTCTTTGGGGTCACTAGGTCATGGTTATTTGTTTTACTGGTTACCAGGAAAGCTTTTTAGTCTTCTGAGTAGGCCAGAAAACCTGAGCAGAGAAGAATTAAAACATTTAGTATCGATCGTTCCCAACGTAACAATTATTACTTTTATTTTTATTGGTATTTTTGCTTTTATTTTGGCTAAAACTAAATTTGGCCAACATACCTATGCCATTGGTGGAAATATTAATGCGGCAGAAAGAGCAGGAGTTAATGTAAAAGTCCATTTAATTAAGGTTTATATGATATCTTCATTTTTTGCCTCTCTCGCTGGAGTTATGTATGCATTGCGCTTTATTACCGGTAGGGCTCCTGCGGGTAGTGCCCGTTTATTGGATGCCGTGGTGGCGGTGGTTATTGGTGGAGCCAGTTTAAGTGGTGGTAAAGGTACAATAATGGGCACAGTTATTGGTGCTCTAATTATTGGTGTATTAGAGATAGGTTTGGTAAACTTAAGTATTCCTACTTACAATTTGCATATAGCTGTTGGTTGTATACTTATCTTTGCTGTATTAGTCGATCAGTTTTCACCTGAATTAATGCATAAAGAAGAGGAAATTGGATAAGGAGGGCATGATGGAATCTTTATTAGAAGTAAAGAACATTACCAAGCGGTTTGGTGGTTTAACAGCAGTTGATAATTTCGATATGAAAATTTATCCTGGGGAAGTTGTTGGTATTTTAGGTGATAACGGAGCAGGCAAATCAACTTTAATTAAAGTAATTTCTGGTGTATATCATGCTGAGGTAGGTCAGATATTTTTTGAAGGCCGCAGGATAAAAATCAGTAATCCTTGGGAAGCATTGAAAATCGGGATAGAAACTATCTATCAGGATTTAGCTTTGGCTGAAAATATGGATGTCTATTCTAATATTTTTTTGGGTCGAGAAAAATTAAAGAAATTTTTAGGCCTTATTGATGTGTTGGACCATGATTATATGTTAAAAGAATCTAAAAAGGTGTTAGATCGCTTAGAAATCAGCATACCTTCTTTAAAAAATAAGATTATGATTCTTTCTGGAGGGCAGCGACAGGCTGTAGCTATATCCCGCTCTATTTACTGGAATGCGAAGTTATTGGTTATGGATGAACCTACAGCGGCTTTAGGAGTAGCAGAGCGGGAAAAAGTATTAAATTTAGTGAAGACTTTGAGTTCTCATGGGGTTTCCGTCATTATAATCAGTCATCAGATCCACGATGTATTTTCAGTTGCTACAAGACTGTTAATCATGCGACGAGGCAAGAAAGTAGCCGAAAGGATTACGAAAAAGACCAGTACTGATGAAGTAGTTGGTTTAATTGTAGGTTCATTGCCCGGGGATTATATAGAAGTTAGTGAAGAGAAAAAGTAAAAAGCCAGAAGATTTAGAAGATTCATCGAAGTTTAAGAAGTTAAACCTAAATTAATAAAAATAATTCCATTTATATTAGCTTCGTCCTTTATGCAGCAGTTAAGGAGCAATTGAAAGACTGAATTTTAAAAAGTTATGACTCGGATGAGGTTTTGGGTATAATTACTTGTAACCTTGCTCGGTAGCTCAACGGTGGAGCATCAGGCTGTTAACCGGAGGTTGTAAGTTCGAATCCTACCCTGGGAGCCAGACAGAACGCGTAAGCCCTTTGGCAAGCAAGTCGAAGGGCTTACGATAAATAGGATAAAGGTTTCCAGCGTTTAGAGAGCAGTTCGATAGTATAATATTTAAGATCTCCCGTTTCCCTTCATTATTTTTCTCTAAGTAAGTAGAATAAAGCCTTTTTGAGAGTTCTAAAATCTTTATTCCCTGTTCAAAGTAATTCACATTTGCCTTCTTATGTTTTTCAATTTGCTTTAATAATTTTTCCTGTTCTTCTTTCCATTGGTTGGTCATTTTTTGGTAGAATTTAGACGTAACAATTTCATCTAATTTATCAATGTAGATTTTATCAATTCTACGTTGAAGTTTATCATACTGTTCCTGTAATAATTTACATTGATGGTTGTGATATTCTTTTTCGTCCTGATGATTTAAATTTAAGGCTTCCCGTACCCAGTTAATTATATTGTTATCTATTTGTATTTTATTGACCATCTCTCCTAATTTTTGGATTAATTTTTCCTCTCTTATTGGTTTATTTCCACATTTGCCTTTATAGCTGGTACAGTGATAATAAATGTATTTTTCTTTTTTTATTTCAGAAGTTATTGCACATCCACACATACCGCAGGTTAATAAACCGGTAAATGCAAATTTATGCTTCTTGATTTGTTTTGGTCGATTGTAATTGTCTAATCGTTCTTGTACTAGCTTGAAAAGTTCTTTGCTAATAATGGGTTGATGATTACCTTTACAGAGTTCACCTCTCCAGATGAAATTACCATAATATATTGGGTCTCGTAAGATTTTATGAACAGTGCTTTTGTAGATCTTATATCCTTTACGACTCCTTAATCCCTCTTGATTGGCAAATTCAGTAATTTGTTGAAGACTATGGTTTCTATTAGCATAGAGTTCAAATATTTTTTTAATGATATAGGAGCGAGATTTATCGATACTTATTGCTTTAATTTTTCTACCATTGATATTTTTTTCTACATTAAAATACCCTAAAGGAGCGAAAGAGGGATAGTAGCCTTCATGGGCCTTTTGAAGCATTCCTTTTTTTGTCTCTTCGGATAAGTTATCGATATAATTTTTAGCCATCAAGACTTTAATACCGTGGATGAATTTTTGATGGGATTTGGATTCTTTTGATAAAATTTCATTTTCTTTAACTAAGTGAATAGTCAGATTAAACTCTTCCAGATTGACATAATCTTTAAAGTTTCTATATAAACGGTCTGTCTTTTCGCATAGAAGGAATCTGATATCTTTATTTAATTGAAAGAATTCAATCATTTGATTAAAATTAGTCCTGCCAGCTCGTTTTGCAGTTTCAACGTCAATAAATTCTTGGACTATCTTGAAATTGTGTTTTCGGGCATACTCTTTCAGGAGCTTTAATTGTGCAGGGATAGAGTAGCCTTCTTCTTCCTGTTCTTTACTGGAAACTCGTGCATATAATACTGCTTTCATTTGGTACATCCGCCTTTTTAGAAAATATTAAACTATCAAATATTTTAAAAAGTTCTATTCCTGGGAATTGTGCTCTTCAAGTAATTTTTTGATGTGGTATATTTGAATTTTGTTGGGTATGGTCCTGTCGTTGAACCAGCGGTTGACGGTTGTGAAGTGGACATTGAGTTTATCAGCAAGTTGTTTTTGGCTGATTCGATTTTCTAATCGATAATTATCTAATTTTTCTATTAATTCATCCATATTAGCATTATATAGCATAGAATATTTATTTTCAAATTTTTTCATTGTTTTTATTTTTCCTCCAATATTATTACTGAAAAGTTAAAATGATCATTCCATTTTTTAATGAGTGCACACGTTTTTTAAAGGATGAGTTTTCCACAACCTTTTTCAATTTCCTGAAGCTTATGAAGCTTATGAAGCTTGTTAAAAGATAGGCGAAGGTTGCCTGCAAAAGTTAAAACTCTTAAAACCCTTGTGCCAAAACAAAAGCGGCACTTGCGTTTCAAGTTATCCACAGTTTTAAATTCTTCATCCCGCATTCTAAATTAAGCTTCATAAGCTTCAGAAGCTTCAGATGTATCCCAAATCTGATATTTATTTTTTAGAGAGCGCAATCTTTCCCCATCGATGCAGAATCCCATTCTACCTTTCCTGAATCTTACTTTATGAAATCCCAATCTCCTGATCCGATGATTGACTGCCCGATCGGAAATGGATTCATTCTCTGACCGGAACTCATTGATACGTTTTGAAATGGCCTGGGTCAAGAATTGCCTCTCCTGATTCTCCCGGTATTCATCACTAATAGCCTTGACAATCTCTGCCTCCAATCCCATGCCTTCTTCATTATTTTTATTTTTTTGGATTTGTTTTACGATATCGATAAATTCACTTTTTCTCTCCGGCTCTGTCATCAATAGCACTTGATAGAGTGGAAACATGATCTCATTTAATCTTCCCCGGGCAATATACTGCGCTTCCGGCAATTCCCGCAACATATAATTAGCCCGAAAAACGGTTAGTCTTTCTCTCAAATCATTAGCCCACTTCATATCAATCTTTTTCTCTATTTGAGGATTGCTATTTTTCTGCATAATAAAGAGAATGCACCGGCTTTCAATAATATCGGGAATGCTTTCTGTAGTGCAGATGACTAGGGGAGTAAAGGTGTCATAATATTCAATCTGGTCTTCACCATATTTATTCAGATTGATTCTTGATACTTTTAATCCCCGTTTATAAGTGGTCTTGATCAGATCCGCCAGTCCCTGGTTCCCTCCTTTTCCCATAAGTTTTATTTCATCGATGATGAGTGCCGGTTTAAACAGTTCAACCGAACGAAACAAAGTTGCCTCAGTCAGAGAAGTCAATCTTTGCGCTCTAAAAGCCAGTTCGCTTAAGACTTCTCCTGCTCTCGATTTACCTGTTTCCTTGACGCCGTAAAAATAGAGGATAGGTGTGGTATTGAATTTTTCAATTAAATAAGTATGAAAAACCCACATGGTCAGAATCATGTAATCGGAATCAAGCGGCATCTCTAAATAACTCTTGATGAAAGCATTAATTTCAGTGGCAAGTCTGGCAACATCCATCTTTAGAGATCGATTAATAATATTTGCATCCAATATTTTAATGGGAAGATTTTGTTTAGGAGAATACCTTTTGCCATCTTTAATAAAATATTCTTCAATGAGCCATTGCCCTTTTTTACAGAAAAGATATTTAGTTTTGCCATCCTCTCCAACCAAATGAATAAGATCCGGAACAATCGACTTTGTCCTGTCTTTCAATAGGATATGATTTGGCTTTCCATCACATTTTTTATTATCCTGCTTTTCCGGAATAAAATCCGGCGCTTCTTCAATCAATTGCATAAACTTTTCTTTGGTATTTCCTTTTTCAATCCAATTGCTCACATCTTCCTTTTCATTTAAACCCGGCAGTTCCAACCATTTGATTTTACGGGCCATACCCCAAAGAGATTGACCGATATTCCTGCAATGCTGATATCCCGGTTTATCATGATCAGGAATAAGGATCACTTCTTTATCTTTTAGATATTGATTGTAATATTTTTTCCATTTCCCTGCTCCCATGGGACTGGTTGTCGCTACAAAACCCATCTTTCTTAAGTTTTCGACATCTTTTTCTCCCTCGACAATCAAAACCGGCTCAATTGCCCCTATGACCTCGGGTAGGTGATAGGGCACCGGATTGACGCCCTTCATGTTCCAGATCCAATCATCATTCCCGTCAGGTCTTCTCTGGCTGAATCCTTTAGGATTATAGCGGACCACCTGATACAGCAAATCTCCCTTTTCATCTTTATAATTATAAGTGGCAGCAATATTTCTATGATAACTATATTTTAATTTCCGGTATTTTGGATTATAAAGAAAACCGTTTCTATTACAGGTAAAGCAGTGATATTTTTCTTTTTCTTCATCAATATATAAATTAGGCCGCCGTTTATCCGGATGAAAAGGACACAGAGCTATCCAGTTTTTACCCTCTTTTTTAGTCGCTTCAACAGATACTATTCTTCTCTCTTGATTATCCCATAAATGAAAAATCCTACTATTCAATGATTCTACTTACCCTCCTGATAAATGATTTAAAAACTATAAAAAAACAATTACTTGGTTTCTTCCGACTTCTTCTCGTGCTGGATCAAAAAGTTAAATAGAGCCGTCATGTTGTCGATGATCTCTCTTGCATCTTTTAAGGACAGCGGATCAGGGAAGTAGGGCTGCCATACTTCTATGGTCCTTTCCAAAAAATCTTTAGAATATTTGAAATAAATTTTTTTCGCCATATGTTTTCACCTCTATATATAATTCGTGAAATTTCACAGAAGGCGAAAAAAAAGTGTCAGAAGCGTTGCAAACAAAGGATTTTAATTTTGGGAAAGTTTTTTTATCTACTCTGTGACGTCACAGAGGATTTTGGAATTGAGCGGATCAGGGAGTAAGAAGAACTTGGTTTTGTAGGCCTTAAATTTTACATAATCATAAAAAGGTGGTTCATTGATATTGAAGTACTGTTTTAAGCTTTGAGATAATATCTGAATCTGTTTTCTTATCTTGGGAGTGGAAAGGGGATGGGAGTCAACTCTTTTACGATACGTTGCTATCGTCCAGGAAAGATCCCCATGGTATCGGGAGAGAGCGTAAAGCAATTCCCATTGCTTATTCGGTTTTCCGTTCTTCAGATTTTCAAAACCCATTTTCCGGAAATCAGTTATCTTTTTAAAATGATTCGGTGCCTGGATTTTCACTTTATCATAATCTATAAATTGTATAGTGATATGTTCCCACTTTGTATTGGAAGGAAGCTTTAAGGGAGTGAAATTTTTATGAGATGGAGCAGGATATTGCTTTAAGAAGGGTATGCTTATTTCAAAGTTTTCACCGTTTTCAAAACATTCCATAAGACTATGGAAAAAGGGGTAATATTTCTGTTTGATCAGACAATTTATATTCAAGCTTTCTTTCTTAGCATGTTCTATGGTATTGGCAATGAACGGTTTATTTTCTGTAATTGCTTTATCAATTTTACAAAGCTCTCTATCCAATTGATTCCTCATGCTGTTGAAGCGTTTCTTTTCTAACTTATCCTCAGTAAATTGAACCAATTGATAATAAGATTTGATATGTTTTTGACAGGCAAACTTCGAGCCTTTTAAGATTCTATTAATCGTATTCTTTTCCAGGTTCATCTTTTCAAATTTACATTCTTCGTATACAAATATAATAATATCTATTAACCTATTTAAACCTCCGTTTAACGAATGATTAAATAGTTTTATTTTGTCGTATTTTTTATCAATGGCATCAATGATTTGCAGGTCCTTTTCAGAGAATTTATTGAAAAGCATTCTCAAACAATCCTGCAGCCAAACATCTTTATCAGTAGATTCTAGGAAAAGATGCTGATTAATTTCATGTAATACCGATATTTTTAAGTTTAATAATTTATGTCTCATCTCTTCAATATAGCCAATCTCTTTATGGGACAATCTTTTGGATAATGATGTTGTTCTTCCTTTACATTTCTTGAATTGATTGATTTCGTTTAAGAAATATTTTTTAACGAGAAAATAGGGATCGTGGTGGGGATTTTTGAATCTATGGAAATTATTAATGTAAACCGGTATGTTAATAGGATAGTTCGGAGCTAATTTGCAAAATAGCCATACACTGTCCGTGAAATTATACTCAGGCCAGCCGGTTTCTATTAATGATTGACTGTTTTCTTCAATATATAATGCAAAATTCTTAAATAAGCAGGATAATTCTTTGAGGGTAAAATAGGGGATAATTCCGAAAGTTCTTTGATGCATTTTGTGCTCTTTGGCATAATATTTATTCGCATTATGCGTATATTTTTCTTTAAAAAGATTTAGGACATAGGAAGGTGAGAGATAGTTTAGGGAATCTTTGAAGTTGGGGGAAAAGAAGATGTTTGAATCGGCTCCAAAGGTATCTTTAGCAGATAAAGGAAATTTCAATTCTAAATACCTTTTCCTTCTTGGAGTGATTAAGGTTCTTTTTAAAATAAGAGAAATATTATTGATAATCTTCTCTTTATTGGTTTGTACAAAGTCAGGTTGATTAGAATAGTGTTTTTCATAAATACTACAAGCCTTAGTGCGAATTAATGCTTCAATATCTTTTTTCAATATTCAAATACCTTATTTTTAAAGTGCAAACATTAATTATTATAAGGGATTAGAGATAAATTTCAAAATAAAATATGTGGGAATATTGGAAAGTTTAAATTATATTTTCAAAAAAGAAGGATTTGATGCTTTGTTTGTCGTATTATTTTAATTGGAATTAAATGCAAAAATCACACTCGACTACTTATCTATTTTTTTATTTTTATATCAAAAAGAGTATTTTGTAAATGAAATTATTAAAAATAAATGTTATACATAGTATTCTTGCCTCTCTAGTAATTGTCTTATATTATTACAACTATTCCACAAAAAAAATCCAAAGAAAAGAGGAATATAATGAATAATTCAAATAAAAACAATATTAAATTTATTACCGATCCTTTTGAGATAATGAACCCTGATATTCGCTGGGTGCCTGGGTTAGGGCAAGAAGATTTATTCCAATCTGCTTATGAAAAATTACTACCTCCCCTGGTTCACAAAATACGAAAAGCCGTTAAAGAATGGAGAGATAAGGATTACGAAGGAGTTAGCCAAACTTCCAAAGCCCTGCTCAATTATTGGTTTAATAGAGAGCATTGGATAGAAAAGGAAGGACAAAAAAATAAAGTACAATATTATTTTGCACAAAGGGAAGCTATTGAATCAATTATTTATCTTTACGAAGTTGTAAAAGCGAGAGATAAATATGAACTGTTAAGATATGATTCCTCGGGAAGAATAAGCACAGGGATGTTTATCGAAAATTGGCCCCGATATGTAACAAAAATGGCCACAGGCTCTGGAAAAACTTATGTTGCAAGTTTGGCAATTGTATGGTCTTATTTTCACAAACTATATGAAGATGATTCTCCTCTTTCTAAAAATTTTCTTTTTATTGCCCCCAATATTATTGTATTTAATAGATTAAAAAAAGATTTTGCAAATCTAGAAATACTAAAAAAAACACCCCTACTTCCCGAAGATGGTTATGAGGACAGAAATTGGCAATCCGATTTTCAGTTGACGATTCACTTACAGGATGAGTTGAAAGCAATATCCCCAACCGGAAATATCTTCTTAACAAATGTTCATAGAATATTTTTAAATGAAAATAAAACCCCTTCTATTAAAGATGATAATACCTTAGCTTACTTTATAGGTGAAAAGCCATCTCCATATGCTGATAAATCTGCGAAATTAGATTTAGGAGAAATATTAAGAAGTAATAAAATAAAAGATTTAGTTGTTTTAAATGATGAAGCTCACCATATTCATGACGAAAAACTTGCCTGGTTTAAGAATATTGCTGATATAAATAATAAATTAAAACTAAGATATAAAAACGGATTATCTTTGCAATTAGATTTTACCGCTACCCCGAGGCATGATAACGGTGCTATTTTTGTACAAACTACTTGTGACTATCCTTTAGTAGAAGCAATCAAACAAAATATTGTTAAAAGTCCGGTACTTCCAGATATGGCATCAAGAGCTAAATTACAAGAAAAACCTTTAGATAAATTTGTTGAACGATATGAAGATTATATACATCTTGGATATATTGAATGGAAAAAGCAATATGAAGAATTAAAAAAAGAGGGAAAAATTCCCTTACTTTTTATTATGACTACCCAGACAAAGGAAAGTGATGAAGTAGCAGAACATCTTAAAAACAGGTATCCTGAATTTAAAAACGCTGTTTTAGTAATTCATACTAATAAAAGCGGAGAAATTGATGAAAATATTAGGACTAAACGAGCAAAAACAGAGTTAGAGGAATTAAGAAAAGCAGCTGAGAATGTAGATAAAGATGAGAGTCCTTACAAAGCTATTGTATCGGTACTAATGCTTCGTGAAGGCTGGGATGTAAAAAATGTAACTACTATTGTAGGATTAAGGCCTTATTCATCTAAAAGCAATATTTTACCGGAACAAACTCTGGGTAGAGGAATAAGAAAGATGTTCGGATATAATATAAATACTGAAGAATTGGCCATAATTGGTACTCCCGTCTTTATGGATTTTGTAGAATCAATCAAACAAGAGGGAGTAGAGTTTGGATATAGGAAAATGGGAGATGACACAAGACCCAATACTCCCATAATTATTGAACCGGACAAAGAAAACAAACATAAGGATTTGGAAGAGTTGGATATTTCTATTCCTGTATTGACTCCCCGAATTTATAGGGAATATAAGAGGCTGGAAAATATAGATATTTCAAAATTAGATTTTACATCCATTGTTATAAAACAATATTCAGAAGAAGAAAAGAGAGAAATTATCTTTGAAGATTTAGATCGTCAATTTTCCCACAAGATTATTTTCGATAAAACCAATATAGATTATAGAAGTGTAATAAGATTTTTTACTAACTCAATTTTAAAAGAAAGCAGGCTTTTTAGTGGCTTTGATATTTTATATCCAAAAGTTAGAGATTTTATTAAACATCATCTATTTGGCAAAGAAGTTGATATTGAAGATTTAAATATTTTAAGAAATTTATCAGATATTGAAGCTAAAAAGACTATCTTTAATACTTTTAAAAAGGCAATTGATAAACTTACCATTTCAGATAAGGGAAGTGCTGAAGTAAAAAATTATATTAAATTAAAAGAAGTTAAACCTATGGCATTTAATAATCAACAATATATTACTCCCAAAAAGTCTGTTTTTAATAAAGTGATAGGCGATTCTGTTTTTGAATTGGAATTTGCCAATTTTTTAGATAATTGTCCTGACATTATTTCATTTGCTAAGAACAGCTACAATGTTCATTATAAGATGGAATATCAAGGGGATGATGGGAATATTCATGATTATTATCCTGATTTTATAGTAAAGCAAGATGATAAGAATATTTACATTGTTGAGACCAAAGGTAGAGAAGACATTGACGATAGAAAAAAAATTGAGAGGTTAAAAATTTGGTGTAAGGATGTAAATACTATTCAAAATAAATTTATTTTTCTACCCGTTTATGTAAAACAAGAGGAATGGGATAAATATATAAATGATATAAAAATATTTAAAGATGTAATTAAAACATTTATATTTAAATAAATGGATTATCATGTTATCTAAAGATGAAAGAGGAGGTTAATTTAGATGCTTCAAGAAAGAAATAATTTATCTGAAAAAGAAAAAGAACAAGTTATTAATCTAATTAAAGAGGGGAAAATTATTCCCAAAGAATTATTATATAAAATGGTAAAAGACGATGAAGATGTATTTTTATTCTGGAATGGAAGAAATGAGGAAGCAACTAATATAGTTTTACCTTTTCATTCTATTGAACATATTGATGAACCCAGAAAAGAAAAACAAACTTTATCATTGTTTGATTTAGATGATAGGGGTAGACAACAAAAGGGTTGGACTAATAAACTTATTTGGGGTGACAATAAATTGGTTTTATCCACATTAGTAAACGGCCATTTAAGAGAAGAGATAGAAAAAGAAGGAGGTATAAAATTAATTTATATAGACCCCCCTTTTGCTGTTGGCGCTGATTTTTCAATCGATATTAAAATTAATGGGAATGAAGTTACTAAGAAACCGAGCATAATCGAAGAGGTTGTCTATCGTGATACCTGGGAAAGAGGAATCTCTTCTTATCTTAATATGATGTACGAAAGATTAAAATTAATGCATGATTTGCTAGCCGAAGATGGAAGCATATATGTGCATTGTGATTATAGGGTGAATTCATATATTAGATTGATTTTAGATGATATTTTTGGAAAAGAAAATTTTCAAAATCAAATTATTTGGCATTATCGAAGATGGACAGCGATTTCTGGTAATTATCAAAAGCTTCATGATGTTATTTTCTTTTACTCAAACAACAACAATTATATATTTAATACACCATATGAACCATATGGGGATTGGATTAAGAAAGATTATCAATACACAGATAAAGATGGAAAGCGTTGGAGATGGCATACTGTAAAAGGTGTTAGATACAAAGTACATTTAGAAAATGAAGAAAAGGGTGTAAAAATGGGTGATGTATGGGAAATTCCTTATATTGTATCTACAGCAATAGAAAGACTAGGCTATCCTACTCAAAAACCTGAAGCTTTACTTGAACGGATTATTAAAACCTCTTCTAATAAAAATGATTTAGTAGCTGATTTCTTTTGTGGCAGTGGAACAACCTGTGCTGTGGCAGAAAAACTAAGCAGGAAATGGATGGGTACCGATCTAAGTAGATTTTCAATTCATACTACCAGAAAGAGAATGATCAACGTGCAAAGAGAATTAAAGAAAGAAAATAAACCTTATCGTGCATTTGAAATTTTAAATCTTGGGAAATATGAAAGAAAGTATTTTATTGGAATTAATACCAATCTATCAGAAAAAGAACAGCAAAAACAACTTAAACAAAAACAAGAACAGTACATAAATTTAATTTTGGAAGGATATAAGGCGAAAAGAATTGGGGAATTTGAAACCTTACATGGCCAGAAAGGACAGAGATTTGTGTTTGTAGGACCCATTGATTTCCCGGTAACCAAAGCAATTATCGAAGATATTTATAAAGAATGTCAGGAAAAGCTTATTACTAATGTTGATGTTTTAGGATTCGAATTCGAGATGGGCTTAAAACCTTACATTGAACAGGAAATGAATGAAATAGGAGTAAATCTAAAATTAAAGAGCATTCCCCGGGAAGTGTTTGATAGGCGTGCAGTAGAAAAAAATCAAATAAAATTTTATGATGTTGCCTATCTTGAAATTGAACAAATTGTAGAAAATAATAAAATGCAAGTTAGATTAAAAGATTTTATTACTACTTTTACTCAGGATGATTTGACAGAGATCGAACAATCTTTAAATAGAGGCAGTAGTAAAGTTGTTATCGAAGATGGAAATATTACAAAACTTACCAAAGGTAAAGATGGAATTTTAAAAAGAGAAATATTAACTAAAGATTGGAAAGATTGGATTGATTACTGGGCTGTGGATTTTAATTATCAACGCAAGAAAGAGATTATACGAGTAATTGAAGGTGGGGAAGAAAAAGAAGAATGGACTGGAAATTATATCTTTGAAAACGAATGGCAATCATTTAGAACCAAGAAAAATCCGGAGATAGAACTTATCTCCATGAGTCATACTTATGATAAGCCCGGCAGATATAAAATTGCAGTAAGAGTAGTAGATATATTAGGTCAGGATACTTTGCAGACCATAGAAATTGATATCAAATAAATAAATGTATAAAATTTTTCATTTCTAATAGTTATTTAGTAAATGTTTAAGGAATGGAGAATTATAATATGGGAGTAACTTGGAAAGATTTAGCTATTTGCAAAAAACAAAGGGACGGTCCTTTGTTTGATACAAACAAAAGGAAGCATCGATAGCCTTATTTTGAATTTATTAAAATCATTAAATAATCCGGCAGTACAAGGTGTAATCGCTGTTTCCGACAAGGAACAACTTGAAAAGATTAAAAAGCATGCATGGGATGTTAAGGATTTAAGAGATAAACTAAAGTATTGGGATTATGAAGAAATTTCCAAAGTACATGAAAGCTTAGAATATGTCAATTCAACAATAAACAATCTTGGATTAGTACCTCAAGGTTTTTAATATATATTTATAATTAAAAAATATTCTTAAGGGATTAAAGGATTAATCAAGTAAGGTGATAAAATGCTATTTGATGAAATACTTGACGAAAGTGGTATAGAAAATGAGGCATGGAAGAAGGAGATAGAAAAATGGTTAATATATATTAAAGGAAAAGGAGAACTCGATAGATTTAAACCAAGATTACAAAAAATGGAATATAGAAAAATAAAGGAAACACTTACAGAAATATCTTCCGCTTATTTATTGGAGGAGATTTTAAATTATAAAATAACAGATTGGGAAGTCGATACTGTTACCAATAGTAATGTTGAATTTACTATAAAAATAGATTCTAAAGATATTTACTGTGAAGTTAAGAGCCCTAGTTGGCAAAGTGAACTTTCTGATAAAGAAAAGGTAGGGAAGAGGAAAAATCAAGGAAAGTACAAAAAGAATGAAGTTCGATTCTTTGGTCATAAGAAAAATATTCGCTATGCAATAAAAAAGGCTTATCCGAAATTCTCAAAAGATTGTTATAATTTAGTAATAATTCAAGATGATTTAATTGTGCCAATTTTAAATTTTCCTACAGATATACAAATAAGAATTGCCTTATACGAAGACACTGGAAAAAATGATAAGGAAATAGGCTACTTTGCTGGTAAAGATTACGAAAATGTCGGAGGTGTATTTCTTATCGATATAAATCCAGGTGAAAAAGAAACTATATACAAATGTAAATTTTATGAGAATCCGCATGCATTGAAATCCTATAATCTTCCCTGTAATATTAATTAGACAAATAGAGGGATCAAGTTTTTACATATCACATATAAGTAAAACAGGATAGTTCTTTACTTCACACAATTTTGTTTTTAAAATAAAACAATGAAGATATTTGAAAATTTTTTAGATAAAATAAGACTATTAATAGTGGGGAGGGGTATTATGGCTACAAGAATAAAAACCTGGGAAATTATTAACGATGAATTAAAAGAAACAGAAGAATCTCTAGTTGATGCAGCAAGAAGAGAAAAAGATCATTTGGAAAAATGGATTAAAACGAATCCTAAAATTTTAGGAGAAGATATATTAATAATTGGAGAGCAAGTCTTTACAAAGTCTGGACCATTAGACTTTTTAGGAATTGACAGTTCTGGAAATCTGGTGATTGTTGAATTGAAGAGAGACAGATTACCCAGAGAAGCTTTAACTCAGGCGATAGACTACGCATCAGATGTTTCATCATGGGATATCAATAAATTAAATGAAGTTTGTTTGGAGTATATCGATCAATCACTTGAAGATTATATTTCGGAGAAGTTTGAAGGAGTGCAATTAGAAGAGCTTGTATTAAATAAAGCTCAAAGACTGTTATTAGTTGGGTTTTCTATTGAAGAATCTTTAAGTCGGATGATCGAGTGGCTATCTTCCAATTATGATATTGGTATCAATGCGATTATTTTAAATTATATCCAGACTTCATCTGGTAATGAATTATTATCAAAAACTGTAATAATCCCTGAAGAGGTTGAAAAGGCAAAATCAGATAAGAGAAAATTTAAGATTTTAATGTCAGACGAACCTGGGGATTATTCTTCGGAGGAATTAAAAGAATTATTAATTAAATACTTATCAAAAGATTTATATTCAGCTAAAAGGATTAAAACTGTAATACTACCTTTTCTTTTGAAGAATAAAAAAGCAACTAGGGGAGAACTTAAAAAAGAATTTGTCAAAAAGGAAAAAGCAGATAATGAAAGCCAAGCGGGTTATTTTTTATCACTAATTTCGAATCAATTAGGACAAAAGAAAAAAGACTATTTGCGACAGGTAATAGCCTATGATTACCCTAATTATAGTTGGGAGAAAGATAATTTCTCATTAAAAGAAGATTATCATGAAATGATTAGGGGAATTTTAAATGAATTAAAAGAAGACAATGATATAGAAACCAAATCTTAATAATCATAAAACGAGATCAGACAGTGAAAGATTCTTTATTTGGCAAGATCTCAAATCTTTATTTTTTGAAAATTAGCAAAACTATTTACCAAAAAATTAATATTTGAACTAAGCAAGAAAATAGTTTTAGTAAAGGAGGAGATTTAAAATTATGGATTTTATAGAGATGAAAAATATCATCGAAAATATAAAAAGAGAGTTGGATGAAAATATTTCGTTAGCAGATGAAGGGATGCTTACGCTCGAAAATACGAAAAAAAAATTTAAAGAGATAAATGGGAAAATTAGAAAAATATTACCAAAAAATTCTATTCCTTATCTAAAATTTGATTCATTAATGAGCAAAAGAACTGCTTGGTGGACAGAAGATGAACGCACAGGTAAATATATTAGTAAAGGCGGAGATAACTATCAGAAATTAGTCTATTTGCAAGAAGCAATTGGAGAGGCTTTAAAGAAAATTAAAGTAGCTAATAATAATATCACAAATAATCAAAATAATAATAAAATAGAAGAAAATAATAAGGAGTCAAAAATATTTCTCTCTTATAGCCACAAAAACAAGGAAACTGCTGACAGAGTTGATAAATTTTTTATTTCTAAAGATATTAAACTAACAAGAGATGTAAGAGATGCGCTTCCATATTCAAATCTAGAAAAATTTATGGATACAATCCGAGATCATGATTATGTAATACTATTGATTGGTGATGTATATTTAAAATCTGTAAACTGTATGTATGAAGTTATTCAATTTATCCAAGAAAGAGATTATATTGACCGTACATTTCCAATAATAATTGATAATGAAACAGCTATATTTGATAGTTCAAAACATATCAAATATGTACATTATTGGCAAAAAGAATATAAAAATTTTAGAGACAAAATAAAAGCTTTAGAATTAACTGGTACTTCTTACTTACATAAGGAATTAGATAAAATCGATAAAATTCAATCAAATATTGGTGAGTTTCTCGATAAAATTTCGAAATTGAAATGTCTCCAATTAGAAGAATTAGAAAATACTGATTACAAAGCTATTTTGGATAAGATAAGTAAAACAGTGGCTATTTTCCAAAAAGAAAAAAAAGAAGTAGAAAGCGAGGAATTAAAAAATGCATTTAATTTAACTAATAAAAGAACAGAAAAGATTAAAAATTTCAGAGAAGACCGAATATTAAAAATATTTTCTAACGAAACTCCTTTGCCCTTTGATGATGCTGCCAAAATAGTGCTTCACCTTGTTCCAATTATCTCTCTCAATTCCAATAAAAGATATGATTTAAAAGAAATTACCATTTCTCCAAGTAAACTACCTCCGCTAAATCATAATGGATTCTCACATAAATATGATTTGGAAGGTTTCTTAACTTACTCTAATGATGAAATGGGGAAAACATATTCTTATGTGAAACTTTATAATAATGGAATTCTTGAAGCTGTTGAGGGAAAATATCTTAATCCAAAAAAAAATGATGGACAGTTACTAATTCGCGGTTCAGCATATGAAAATGCTCTGATAAAATCATTATCCATTTATCTTTCTGCGTTGAAAGTATTAGATGTTGAATTACCAATTTTTGTATTATTAACCCTAGTTGGAGTCAGAGGATATTCAATGTTTGTCGGTGAAAAGAGATTTAATATTCAGGGAAACACCGGAATTAATAGAGATAATCTGTTTATCCCAGAAGTTATTATTGAAAATTATCCGGCAGCACCAGAGGAAGTTTTAAAACCATGTTTTGATGCTTTATGGAATGCTTTTGGATTTTCAGGATCACCCAATTACGATGATGCAGGAATGAGAAAAAATTAAAAGTGGTTGTTACTTGATTTTCTATTATTGAAAAAGTTTCATAGAAAACCTATAAGATTATCCTGTTTTTAAAAGTTTTCGAACTTTTTACTAATAAGATTAAACTATTTCTCTTTATCTCTCATTAGTAATTGCTATACAGTATAACTTTTTTCTAGTACTTTACATTTTATTTAGCATATTCAATCCCCCGATTTAATTAATTAGCCATTTCGGAAAATCAATTTTTGTAATTCCCAATCAACCGGGACGGGTAGCTTTCCTTCCCCCTTTCTTCCCCCTAAGACCCCTCTCACAACCCCCTTCTTTTCTCTTTTTTGCTTTAGTTTCAATCCCGAGCCTCGCAAAAGGGGTAAGCGCAAGCATAACTGTGCTGATGTTTTGCTGTTGGCTCGGGCACAAAATGAAGAAATCATCCAAAAGAAACCAAGACCATATTAGAATTGAGAATGTTTATCAAAGATGTTATTATTTAAATAGGGGAGAACGAGCATTAAAGTAAAAAATAATTAAAGTAGGTGGAAAACAGAGGGACGGTTCTTCGTTTGACAATACACTAGTAAATAATAGTAAACACATCCTATTTTTTTAAATAGAGTAGGCGTACCAAGAAAATATTCCTGTAGCTTTTTGATTACCCAGGAAGAAATGAGAAGAGAAACAACAAAAATATATTATAAGGATTAAGGTTAGAAAAAATAGACAACCAAATTATTTACCTTTTAAATGCTTTTAATCAATATGAACACTTCTTTACTTTTGATGACTTTTCGAATTTTGCAGAGCCAGATTTTGATAGTGAAATACTGAAACATGCACTTTTGAATGATTCTAGATTTTTATTAATGAATAATGGAAACTCGAAGAAAAAGTATTTTATACCAAAAAGAAGACTTTTCCAATGGTTTTGCCAATTGAATCTCAGATTAGCACAAGCAAAGCAAGTTCGGCTGAGCAAACATCAACTGGCAACACTTGTAAGCTCTCTTTGCATTCACGAACGATGGGATACTCCACCAACGGAAGTTATTCGGTTTGGTAAACAATTTGGATTCATTGGAACTGCTTGGACAGAGGATCAATATATCTTTCCCGTAGCTTATATTTTATCTTTTATGCCAAGCGAGTTATCTGAAGCTACCATTAAATCCATTATTGAGGAAATTTCATCAAAGACAATAGATGATAAATTTTTTTTGCAACATCTTACCGAAGAGTCAATTCCGGAGAAATTTTCCTGTCTTACTGAAAGTGAGTCTTATATTATAAGAGCAAGAGAAGGCCTCCTAACAGGTAAAAAGATGACACTGCAATGGCTTGGGAACCAATACGGTATTACAAGAGAACGTGTCCGACAGTCGGAATTCAGAGCTTGGCGTAAACTTCGACATTCTGTGAATGCTCCCACCTTTTCAAAAGCTTTGATCTATCATATTATGAGTCAACAAGGAAGTTTAATCATAGAAGAAGATTCTCACGAAAATTTAACCATAGGTTTCCTTACTAAATACTTTAACATACCTTATATAACAGTTCCACATATCAGTTTGACAATCATAGGAATCATTCCCGAAGATATTCTAGTAATTAAACCCAAGGGATTACTCCTCGATTATATTGACTCTGTTTCTATAATTAATCAGTGGGAAGCACAAGGACAACTCTTTCTCATTAAAAGAGATTTGCATTTTCTTGCTGGCCATATTATTCGATTTCGTCTTACCCGCCTTTACAAAGAACAAAGAGTATATCTAACCTTACGAACTATTGGGAAGCCCGCACATAGCACTAAAATAACAGAAGTTTATAATTCTCTTTTCCCCGGTCACAAATCCACTGAGTACAATATTCATGCTGTGCTTAATCGTGAGAAATATGGTGTCGTTTGGATTGGGATTCGCTGTATATTTGCGCTTAAAGAATGGGGATATGAACGGCCATCAGAAACCCTTTTTAATACCATAACAAAGATTGTAAAAGAAAAGTATAAAGAAACAATTCGACCAGTTTCTTTTACGATGATAGTTGCAGAAATGGGAAAATGTAGACAGGTTGTGAAACACTCCAGTTTAACGATCGCCTCGTATCGTAATCCTAATCTGCGTCACATCGATAAAAATTCCTTCATTCCCAAGAAACCCGAGAGATACAAGAAGAAATTTTCGAAGAGGAGTTAGATAGAATTCTAAGAGATTTTCAATAATTTTTAAAATTATGTCGTGGCTTATCTTAAGAAACTCAGGATCTTTACAAATTTGCAGAATTGCTATAAATAGAAAATGTCTACTCGTCAGTATTTCGGTAACCTTTAGCGGAAAACTTATAGGATTTGTGGAGTTTTTTGGCCAGATACTTGAGGCTTTAGATATTATTATATATAGATGCTTTAAAGGAAGACCTCGTAAAAGGGGAAAATAAACCATAGAAAAAATAGAATGTGGCGTCCCCATTTTAATTAAAAATATTGAGGGGGAAGACTAATCTACTAGGAGGGTGGGTGCTTATTCTCTTGCTTCTTTTATTTTATTTCCTATCTTACTTCTTACTTTTTCTCTCTCCCATTGGCCACTCTGACTAATCTAATTTACCTGGCTAATTTCATCTGCTCCAGTTATCCTTGTTTTGCAATTACACCGACGGGGCGGGTAATTTTCCTTCCCCCTTAAATCCCCCCTAAGACCCCCCTCTTATCCCCCTTCTTTTTATTTTTTGCTCCTTGGCTCAAAAGCTACGCTCGCGGGGACGCTTCTAAGCATAAATGCGGGTGTGTCGCTCTTATGCCCCGCTGTTGCTTTGCTTTATTCGCCACCGCAAAAAAATAAGGTTAGGCTATGATTCATTAGGGGGGAAGCAATAAGGGGGACGGAAAAACTGCGGTCGATTCACCCCCTACTCTACAAGCATACGCGCGAGCATTATCGAGACCCTCTCTCCCTTGCCCCGCCCCTATTTGCGAACCTTTTTGTGATTCTGCTATCCCTCGTGGTTTAGTCTTCTCCCCGTAAAAAAAAGATGAGCACAAACACCCGGCAAGCAGGAAAGAGGTAACTTGCCTGGTTTGTGCTCATCTTCTTTTTCGGTGGCTCTATCCCTTTGATTCTCTATGTTTACGCGATAAGAAAAAAAGACCTCAAAACAAAAAGAAACCCCCTTTTTGATTTAAGATTTTTTTACCTATCGCAGGGAGAAGAGAAGAGGAAGGGAGAGAAACCAAGAGAGGAAAAACAGAGAAAGAGCAATACACTCACCGGGTAAATAGTAATTTACCAGTGAGAGTATTGCAAGGGAGAAAGAAAGAGTATTGCTTTTTATAAACAGGGGGAAAGCACCCCTCTTTTACAAAAAGCAATACCAGAAATAGAAAAGCGAAAACACCTGTCTGCGTGCGTACACGCACAGGCAGAGAAGCATAACACTCAAAAAATAATTTTAAATTTAGGAAAAAGAAAAATTTGAAATTATTTTTATTGTGTAATGCAGAGAGAAGACGAACGCTTAAAAGATATATAAGAAGGGGAAATCACCCCCCTTATATATCTTTATTCTGATATAAAATGTGTAGCGGTTAACGAACGGTGGATTAGCCTTTTACCCGAAAAAACAAGATAAAAAGCAAGAGAGAGAAGAAGAGCGGGACCTTTTTATCTTCTTTTTCGGTGGCTAATATTACCGGATTCCTTATGGTTAGCGATAAGTAAAAACATCCATAAATAAAAAGTTAAAAGAAAAGAAACATTTTATTTATGTAGTTTTCACCTATCGCCAGGGAAAGATATCTTTTTTCTTTTCTTTGCAATTTTTCTCCCAGCGTTTGTAGAAGCCGGCACCACATAGATACCCGTATAAACTGAATTGCCTTGTTAGCGGTTCTAGAACGGCTTATCCTCTCTCTTGCCATTTCTTATCATCCAGGTTAGGTACTCTACGCCCAAGTTTGTTATGTGGGTAACATTTTCTTTGGTAGTAATAAGCAAACTCCTAACAAGGAAGGCTAGATATTGATCTAAAGACCAATCGCCTAACTGTTCGGGGAAAAGACTTTTTACATTCTCAAAGTGGTTTGCTACAAATTCAATCGGTTTGCCTTGCCCAGCTACTTCATTGAGTTTTTTTAGCAGAATAATCTGGCTGCCAAAAATTATATTATGAAGTTGCTCAAACTCCAAAAACATTCTTGTTCCCGCCAAGTGCTTTATTAACACCTTTATTGTATCGCCCTCTGTTTCTAGGCCCTTCTTCTTCAGGTCTGCTCTAATTCGGTTCTCGATATTCTGTATTACGATTGAGTTTCCAACCGAAAGCAGTAGTTGTTGGACTGACTCCTTCTTTTGCTTCTCACTTTGTGCTTCTGGTGTCTGCGACGCTTTTATTCCGCTTTTATCAATTGACGTAATGCGAGAGATTAATCCAAGTAACGGCTTTCTGAATAAAAGTACAAAAAACACGGCAAACAAGAAAACTAAGTGTGGCCATCCCATAGCCTTAATTATTCCTTCCATGTGATTATTCTCCGCTAACAATTAATAGACGAAATACATAATTTATTATAATTTTTTAAGCATTATGACACAAATATACTTCACGAAGTAGCGATTGTCAATTATATTGTTTAACTTGTTATTTATGGGACAGAACACCAGGATAAGTTCGCGATGTTTGTGTATTTATCTTAATAGATTTAATCAAACAAAATATAATCCCCGGACTTTCCCCATACTTTATAACTCTAATGCTGCAAGCTATGTTTCCCCCGCAAAAAAGAAAAGGCAAAAAATATCATCTTTTTTCTTCTCTTTACAGTTTTTTCTCCCGGCGTTTGTAGAAGCCAGTGCCGCAAAAAATTCTCGTGCTTAATTGCTTGCCTACATTTTTTTGCGGTGCTGAGTCTTCTATAAACGCCCACCGGTGCCGCACATGTAAACTCTTAGAATAGTTTTAGTTTTTTTTATACTGCTACTGCTTAAAAAATATTAAAACGTAGAAGAACAATGGTCAGGAACAGGGGGGGAAGGGAGGGGAGCCATGCGATTATCGGGAACAGAGATTTAGCCCTACGATAAGAAGTATCTGATTTAGCCCGCCTTTATATTTTTATAAGGCAAAAAATGCTTTTTGTTTTATAAAAATATAATGCTTTTTTTGCTATACATAACAAAGCTTTATCGGATAAGATATGCAAGAAATTATTTCTCGTAGAATGTCCGATAGAGTCTTGTTATGTATGTGTAGGCTTTCAATTAAACTCCTTAGCAAAAAAAGCTCCTGGCGGGCGGTCGTTGTAAAGTAAATTAGTCGGAGTGGTTGAGGTGGGTTAATTATGGTGGCTGGAGTAGACGAAAATCAAGGGAACATATCCGGAGGATAGATTATCAAGGGGAATTAAAATTAATCAAAATAAAGATACATTTTAAAATTGTTTTAGAAAAAGGATTTTTTAAATAAATGTAGTATTATTATATTAATAATTATGAACCAAATATTGAAACTGAAATTATTACTAATAATTCTGTAATATTTCCTATTACTTCTAAAAGAGAATTTTCCGGGCTAAGTGGCAGGAGATTCCCTTTATTTACTATGGGAAAGGTATCTGAAATAACAATGATTGGGGCAAAATATAGTCTAAAAAATGTAGATTTTAAAGTTACAGATTATATATAGAGTATTAGCAATGTTATCAAAAAAGATAATTTTTCGATTAAAATTTATAAAGGTTTTCCATTATTTATTTTATATGATAAGGGATACAGCTAAAAAAGAAGTAGATATTAATTTAAATTTTTCTTGTTTTTTTTACTTCTACTCTCTTTATTTAATACTTACAAATATTCACTAACGATTAAACTATTTTGCATTTTGCGCTTTTTTCTTTAAAAAAGAAGGTTTTTTGGAAACAATTGTTGATATTAATATGAGAATTTTTGAAATTTTTTTCAAATAATTTTTACCATATTATAATTTAGCTTAATCGAAACCATTTTAAAAGCGAATCCTAACAGTTTTAAGACTGGTTAGCGCTGCTGTCTAGGTTGTTCTTCATTGGGGAGGAGCGCTTAATCGCTTGGACATATATGCCACAATGCAAGTATCTCCTCGACTACTTTTGCCTATAAGTTCAACTTTATTGTATTATTTTGATAAAAATAATATTTTATAATCATTTAGTTTTATTAAATGAAACTAACTTTCCAAAGAAGATAGACATATTTTTTTATTATGTTATAATTTAATAAAGATATGAAAGTAAGTTTCATATAAAGAAACTCATCTTGCTTAAAATATATATAGCTACTAAAAAGATGGTATTAGTAATGGAAAAAAAATATACTGTTTCTACAATCCAAAAAGGAATAAACATCTTAAATCTCTTCAAAACACATTCAAAATTATCATTTACTGATATCCAAAAAGTTCTAAACTACAATAAATCAACTTTATTTCGAATTCTTTACACTTTGGAAAAAAATCAGTATTTATTAAAAGATAAAAACGGGAGATATGAATTAGGCTTAAATATCTTCATTTTAGGAAATCAAATATCCCGAATAGGAAAATTAAAAAAAGTGTCAGAGGTTTATTTAAAAGAATTAGCCGAGGTAACTAATATTACCTCTCATATAGGAATAATAGAAGGACTGCAAGTACTTATTATAGACAAGTATGACCCCCCGAATAGTAGTATAAAAATGGTTTCTCGTGTTGGAAGACCAGTTCCTGCCCATTGTACTGGACTGGGGAAGGCGTTGCTGGCTTATTCTCCTCGAAAGATGGTTAAAAAAATAATCAAAAAATATGGTTTAAAACGTTTTACATCAAATACCATAACCCGGGCTGATGATTTTTTCGCAGAATTAGAGAAAATAAGAGAGCGGGGATATGCTATCGATAATTTTGAACATGAAAAACAAATTCACTGCATAGCACTTCCTATTCTAAACGAATTTAATGAATTAGAAGCAGCTATAAGCATTACCGGATTGGTGATGGATTTTCGTAATGAGAAAGTAGTCAGTAAAAATATAAGATTGTTACAAAAAACAAGAGATAAAATAAGAGAAAAAATGAATTATGCAAAAAAACACTAAAGATAAGGATAAAGAAATGTTTAAATTAAAAGGTGTTGTACCTCCAATGATTACCCCCTTTGACAAGAAGGGTAATTTAGATATCGAAAATTTAGAAAAATTAGTAACTTTTTTAAAAGATAAGGTTAATGGATTATATATCTGCGGTTCTTACGGTTCCGGTCCCATGATGTCAGTAGAAGAAAGAAAAAAAGTAACTGAAGTAACCGTTAAAGTTGTAAATGGCAAAATTCCTATCGTCGCTCATACAGGAACTACGAATACCAGAGATACTGTAGAGTTAACCAAACATGCTGAAGAAGTCGGTTGCGATGCTGCTGCTGCGGTGGGTCCTTATTATTTTCATCATAATGAAGATAGCCTTTTAGAGTTTTATGGTTCTATGGTAAAGGCAGTAAAATCTGATTTTCCTGTTTATGTTTACCATAATCCTAAATTTTCCGGATACGAAATTCCCCTAAGCACAATGAAAAAGTTAAAAAAGATGGGAATCCATGGTGTCAAAGATGCTACTTTTAATATTTTAACGTTTGCCACCTATATGCGGGAATTAGCCGATGACAATTTTGATATTTCTTTAGGAACTGAGGCAATGTGGCTTTCTGCAAGGGCATTAGGTGCAGAATCTTTTATTCCGGGTTTGGCCAATGCCTTACCGGAAATATGTCAGAAAATGTATCAGGAAGGCATTAATAATGATTTGGAAGCCTGCCGAAAAACTCAATTTATAGTAAATGAACTTCGAGATATTATGTATCTGGCTAAATCAACCCAATTAGCTATTTATGCTATGCTTGAGATTCGAGGAATAATCAAATCATATCCTCGTTCACCTTTTGTCCCGGCTGGTGAGGATGAAAAAGAAGTAATTAAAAAACGCTTAAATGTATTAGGAGAGATCTACTAATTATGTATTTTGCAGTTATTGATTGTGGTACAACAAATTCCCGTATTTATTTATTAAATGATAATTTTGAGGTTATCAATAGGGGCTTTAAAAAAGTAGGAGTACGAAATACAGCGATTAATGGCTCAAATGAGTTACTAAAACAGGGATTAAAAGAAGTTTTTAGAAAAACCCTAGAAGATGCTGGATTGAAAATAAAGGATATTAAATTTGCAATAACTTCAGGCATGATCACATCGGAGATAGGCTTAATCGAAATACCTCATCTTTGCGCACCGGTAGGAATTTGTGACTTGGCAAAAAATATAAAAGTTGTTCGCGATCCTGATGTATTCCCATTAGATGTGCCTTTAATTTTTATAAGAGGAATAAAGAATTATTTTCCCAACGATGCAACTTATAAAGATATTCGAAAAATCGATTTTTTAAGGGGAGAAGAAACCCAGATAGCAGGATTACTATCATTATATCCTGATTTTTCACTACCTTTTATTGTTATAATTTTAAGTTCACATACTAAATATATATTTATTACAGAGGCCAAGAAAATTTCTGGGTGTTTAACTACTTTGAGTGGTCAAATTTACGAAGCTCTTAAAAAACAAACTAATGTTGGAAAATCAATTATTGGAACTAAAAAAAAGAATGATGATTATTTTGATACTAGTATAATAGATACTGCTTATGACGTAGTTCAAAATGTTGGTTTTCTCCGATCACTGATTATGCCCAGACTTATGGAAGTTTTGTTAAAAACGAAATGGTATGAGCGCGAATTATTTGTTAATTCTGCTATAACAGCCGAAGATTTAAAAGTTGTGAATGATTTTAAACTATTAGATTTTTCACTATTAAATAGTAATTTTATATTGGTAGGACATAAAAATAGATGTGAAATTTTAAATTACATGCTTAAGGAATATTGCGGAGTAAAAAACAAAATAAAAATGATTTATAAAAAAGGAGATATAAATAAGTTAAGTATAGAAGGTGCTATTTCAATTGCTAAAAAAGCGGGATACTTTAAGGGGGATCGGTAGTTTTAAGTATGTATCTTATTATTTTTAAGAAAATTTTTTATTACTTGAATAAGCCTGATTAGTATCCAAATTAAAAAATTTAGGAGGGATTGGACGGTGATCAGTAGAGGGCGGTGCAATGTATCTGAGGTAATTATAGAACAATGCCACGGTGGAACAAAAAGTATACGGACCCTTCAATTATTAGGCCAAGATAATGCTCTTCCGGAGATACCTGGACATCCCGCAGATTTCGACAGCGACATATCTTTTCTACATGAGGTCACTATGCCGCCTGGTGCAGCTATTGGACTTCACAATCACATTGGTAGTGAGGAGTTCTACTACCTTCTAGAAGGAAAAGGATTGATGACAATTGATGGTGAGTCCGTGGAAATGGGACCGGGAGATGTAGTTCTAGTGAAGAACGGAGAGTCTCATGCATTTAAAAATGTTGGCAACAATGAACTACATATGATGGTTGTTGAGGCGACTGTGGAATTGAAAGACAAAGTATGAGTTTTTCGGATTCTGTAGGGCATAGTAACTTACCTTTCCCAATTATGTGGTATTCCCCGGTGTCGGTGTATTTTATCCACGCATCATACTAATTCATTTTAGATTGTGGCGTCTATCTACTGGAAAAGATTCCAGTATCCGATAATTACGTCTTCTCTAAGACGGGTCGTAATTATTCCTTTCTTAGAGCAGAATGTTGATAGTGTCCCTTGTACAGTTTTTGGGGAGATAACATAGTAAAGGGGGGATACGATGCGCTAATGCCTCGTTGTTCGTGTTATGTGATATAAGTACATGTTTAAGAAAGAAGCCTTAATCGTTTCAGTAATTTATCTCTCACCTTAAAATGTGATACAAATAAACATAAAAAAAAGGAGGTTATGTTAAGATGTTTTATAATAAAAAAAAGACATAAGTAAGGGGTTTTTTTGATAGTTTTGTTTAAATACACGTTAAAAAAAAGGAGGTTATGTTAAGATGTTTTATAATAAAAAAAAGACATACGTTAGGATTTTTTTGGCAGTTTTGTTGGTGGCTGTTTGGTGTGCTTGTTTTTGTACTCTAGGACTGGCTAATGATCCAATCACTCTGACTATATGGCGACCACCATTTCATACCGACCCTGAAGCAGAGGATGCGTTTATGGCAAAGCTAAATAACAAATTTGAGATGGAAAATCCTGGAGTCAAGGTTGAATTGGTTATAGTTCCATGGGCTGAGTTATTTACAAAGTATGTAACTGCAGTAGAGAGTAAGACAACTCCAGATATCTCGATTGGTGGATCAACCCATTGTATGGCATTAGTCCCTTCGGGTATGATATTACCTGCTACTGATTTAATTAAGGAAATCGGTGAAGATAGCTTTTATGAAACACTTTTACCTTATGTTCAGTGGAAAGGAGAAACATGGCTTGTTCCTCAGATCCATACATGTCGAACACTTTACTATAACAAGAAGCATTTCCGAGAGGCTGGATTAGATCCGAATAAACCACCCACAAATTGGGATGAACTTCTCGAATATGCAAAGAAACTAACACGAGACGGAAGGTATGGATTTGGTGCATTGTATTCGCGGGATTATCTCCCTTCTCAGCATCTTCTTATGTTTACTATTCAAGCTGGTGGTGGTATGAGAACAAAAGATGGAAAAATTATTATTGATAGTAAAGAGAATGCAACCGGAGTTCAGTTTTACGCTGATTTTTATCTGAAGCACAAGGTGGTACCTCCAGGCGCGATTTCTGCGAATGAAATGATGTGTGTTGAAGATTTTGTTACAGGTATAACTTCTATGGGAATATTTGACATACATTGGGCTGGTGCTTGGAAAGAACAACTTCCTCAAGAGATATTCAAAGAGATTGGGTATGCACCTTTACCGGAAGGGCCAAAAGGGAAGGCATCCTTTGGTTGTAATGATGGAGGGTGGATATGGAATACTTGTAAACATGTTGACGTTGCAGAAAAATGGCTTAAGTTTTGGTTAAGGGACGATAACATGCATGAATGGACTACAATGACAGCATTTATGTCACCACTTAAACAGCAGAACGAAAAGTGGATGTCTGAGTACGAAGAACAGCCTTGGCGTATTGAAGCAATGCCTAATTTTTCACATCTTGTTAATTGGGGTTATCCTGGAGGTGCTCATCCTGCAAATGGAACTATTGAAACTTCATTTTTATACTCTGACATTTTGCAGGAAGTAGTTGTTAACAAACGACCAGTTGATGAAGTTCTCAAAGAGTACCAGAAAAAAGTCGAAGATATTTACAGCCAATACGAGTAGTGAGTAGAAGAGATAGAATATGAGTTGAGATTTATTAGAATTGATGGGGTCGTATTCTCGAATGCGGCCCTATCAAGAAAGAATTTGTATTGGTGTTGACTTTGTTTTTTTGAGTGTGAAAAATTAATTATGTTTTAAAATAATCTTTTGCTTTTGAGTTTGTGCAAATTTAATCAATATTTTTTGGAATTCATTAAAATTTTGCAATTTTTAGTAATTTATACAGAAAGGCAAGTTAATTTTAATGAGAGCATTACTAAAGTCTATTACGAAGAACCGATTCCCATATTTATTACTTTTACCAACACTAGTCTGCATGGTTGGAATAATGATATACCCACTGTTCATGGGTTTCTGGGTTTCACTAACAGACAAATTCCTAATGTCTCCTGAGAAGGAATTATTCATAGGCCTTAATAATTATAGAAAGTTACTAAATGATACCGTATTTCTTCAAGCTTGTAAAAATACCTTTGTTTGGGCGTTATTAGGAACATTAGGAACAAATATTCTTGGCTTGGGATTGGCATTGCTCTTGAATAAAAGATTAACTGGACGAAATCTTTTCCGAGGTCTATTTTTACTACCATGGAGCGTGCCCTATGTTTCTGTTGGTATTCTCTGGAGATGGCTATTTAAGGACTCAACTGGTTATCTTGATCAATTGCTAATGGGTTTAGGACTCACTTCTAGATATGTAGGATTTTTAAGTAATCCTGATATTGCACTTTATTCTGTAACGGGAACTCTGATTTGGCGACATTATCCTTTTAGCATGCTAGTTTTTTTAGCAGCATTGCAAGCAATTGATAATACTTTATATGAGGCATCAGAAGTAGATGGGGCTAATACTCTACAAAAATTTATATACATTACGCTTCCTGGTATCAGGTCATCTATGATAATTGCAGTTTTATTGCAGTTCATTTGGACCTTTAATCATTTTGATATTATCTATATTATGACACGTGGTGGTCCAGCCCATTCAACTGAATTGCTTAGTACTTATGCATATGAATCAGCGTTTGCTAAATTTACCGCAGGTTATGGCTCTACTATAGGTAGTATTATGTTTATAGTGTTAATGATAACTATGTTTGTATATTTTAGAATTGTTGAGAAACCTGATCTTTAGGAGATTATTATGACTATATTGCAAAGTACTAAAAATACTAAAAAATTTATAAATATTGTTTTACGCTATTTATTAATTTTTTTGTTATTAATATTACTTCTATTTCCGATTGTTATGCTGATATTTACAGCAATTAAGTCTCAAGGAGAGATTATTAGTAGTCGTAATATTTTGCCTCAAAAAATTACTTTCGAAAATTTTTTCAGAGTAATGAAAATGCAGCGCTTTCGTATATACCTTTTAAATACATTATTCGTTTCGCTTGTAACAGCATTAGTAAATGTGATTCTTGCCTCACTTGGCGCGTATTCCTTGTCTAGATTTTGGTTTCCGGGCAAAAAACTGATTAGCCGCTCCATTTTGATGACTTATATGTTTCCTGGAGTCCTCTTAATTATTCCTCTTTTTATTATATTTAATAAATATAGGTTGATTGATTCATACTTAAGTTTGATTATTGCTTATACGACATTTTCTCTTCCTTTTTGTATATGGATGTTAAAAGGTTTCTTTGATAGTTTGCCTAAAGAACTAGAAGATGCTGCAGTAATTGATGGGTGTACACGTTTAGGTGTTTTAACTGCAATTATCATCCCACTTTCAGCGCCTGCGCTTGTGGCAGTTGCAGCTTTTGCGTTTATGCTGGCTTGGAATGATTTTTTATTTGCTCTAACTTTTATAAACTCTGATTCATTACGAACTCTTTCAGTTGGTTTAAATACGTTATTAGGCCGATATTATTTTGACTATGGATTACTTACTTCTGCATCTATAATCATGATTCTTCCAGTTTTGATTTTATTCCTGTACATTCAAAGAATGATCGTTAGTGGATTGAGTGCAGGTGCCGTAAAGGGCTGATTATCTAGTTTGTTTATTTGAGCTACAGAGTAGGGGAACATTATGGCGACGATATATGTTGAAAGAAATATAAAAAATGAGTTAGAATTCTATTAATGATATGAAATTATGTTTTTAAATAATAAAACACAAGATTCTATTAATGAAGGAGGATGAAGCGATGTTTAGAATGAAAGACATAATTCCACCAATGATTACCCCCTTTACAAAGAAGGAAGAGATGGATTATAAAGATTGGAGGAAGGGGATTGGTCGAAATGAAAATTAAAAATATAGAGGCAATAGTATTAAGTGAGTCAAATATCCGAGCGAATGTCGCAGATGGTTCTCAAGATGCACTCATAATTAGAATATATACAGATGAAGGTATCGTTGGCCTTGGTGAAGTTGATTCCTCTCCGTACTTGGTTAAAGCAGTCATCGATGGGGTCCGTTCCTCTCATTTAATAGCTAATAATGTAAGAGATCTATTAATAGGACAAGATCCCTTCAATGTAATATCGATTTGGGATCAGCTTTATTTAGGAACGATGTACTATGGGCGAAGAGGTGTTGTTGTTCACACAATGAGCGGAATCGATATCGCATTGTGGGATATTATTGGGAAGGCGCTTAACCGCCCCATCTGTCAATTACTGGGTGGTGACCGGCATTCTAAGATTAGGGCTTATGCTAGTGTCCTGATGCCTTCAACTCCTTCTGAGGTACCCGCTGTAGTTGATAGATGCTTGGCAGAAGGGTTCACTGCCATCAAATTGGGGTGGGGATCCCTAGGTGAGAATCCAAAGAAAACCATAGAACTAGTAAAGGCTGCCAGGTTTGCTGCAGGTAAAGAGATAGAAATTTTAATAGATCTTGGTTTAGTCGATGGACGATGGGATGTAGCTACTCTTGTTGATTTAATCAAAAGATTGGAAGAATACGAGATATTCTGGATTGAGGAGCCGCTTTCCCCAGACGATCTAGAGGGTTACGCTAAGCTCGCTAAGGCTGTTGATACCAGAATAGCTACTGGTGAGGAACTGTCGACCCGGTTTGCTTTTAGAGATCTTTTAGATCGGGGTCAGGTTGACGTGATACAGCCTGATGTCACAAGGGTTGGTGGGTTCACGGAGTTTAGGAGGATTTTAGATATGGCACAACTACGAGGGATACCTGTAGTTCCTCACGGATGGAGCACTGGGATAGTACGGGCTGCCAATCTGCAAATACTGGCAGGTATGTCCAATCCTCTTTTCCTTGAGTATTGCATGACGGAGAGCGTATTAAATAGGAAACTTGTTAAGAACCCCTTTATAGTAAAACATGGGTTTGTTGACGTCCCTGATGGGCCTGGATTAGGCGTAGATATTGACGAAGACCTATTGAAGAAGATGAGTGTACTTTAATTTATTATTTTTAGGAGGGATATCGAATGTGGATACAACTATCTTTTATCTTATCAGTTGATACGCCTGTTTTCCCCGGTTGTCCACCTGTTGAGATTAAACCTTCTTCTTCTTTACAACAGGGTGATTGTTCTAATACTTTTTCTGTTAAATTTTACAATCATACGGGAACACATATGGATGCTCCGAGGCATTTTTACAATGACGGTAAGGCAATTACTGATTTTCGCTTCTCGGAGTTTGTGTACGAAAATCCAATAGTAGTAAATATTCCAAAGCAAGAATCTGAATTAATTATGGAAAGCGATTTGCTCAAGTATTTTGATATTATAAAAGAAGCCGATTTACTTCTTATAAGAACGGGATTTACAAAATTTCGTTCAAGCGAACCACTGAAGTATGCATCGAAAAGTCCGGGCTTCGCTGGTGAAGCGGCGGTTTACTTAAAGAGAGCTTTTCCGAATCTTAAGGCTATTGGGTTAGATTGCATCTCTGCGGCAGCTCCGGAACACTTGGAAACTGGCTTAGAATTCCATCGAGTAATTCTCGATCCGAACAGAGTAGAAGGTTGCAAATTTATTATTGAGGATATGGACCTAACCCAAGTTACGTCTTCTTTAAGACGGGTAATAGTTGTTCCATTCTTAGTTCAGGGCATAGATAGTGCCCCTTGTACAGTTTTTGGGGAGATAACATAATAAAGAAGAAATACGATGCGTTGAAGAAGAAGCTTTAATTGTTTCAGTAATCTATCTATTACGAATAAAATGTAATACAAATACAGGTTAAAAAAGGAGGTTATGTTAAAATGTGTCATAATAAGAGAAAGATATATAGAAAGAAGGTAATTATGTTATGAAGATATTAGCTGTTGGTGCACATCCTGATGATGTTGAGCTCACCTGTGGGGGTACTCTGGCAAAATATTACCGGCGAGGGGATAAAATAGCTATTACGGTGCTTACCGACGGTAGAGTTGGGTCAAGCACCATTCCTCAGAACAAATTGGTGGAGATCAGACGTAAAGAGGCAGAAGCATCGGCAAAGCATATTAAGGCAGAACTAATCTGGATGGGTTATCCAGATCAATTTCTCTTCAATACTGATGAAACAAGAAAAGCTATGATTGATATAGTCAGAAAAGTGTCTCCTGATGTGATCCTTGCACCATCACTTAGTGATTACCATAGTGATCATGTTATAGCGGGCCAACTATGCATTGATGCACGTACGATGGCGCACATCAAACTTATCCGAACCGAATTCGAGCCCTGTGAAAAGACACCGCATCTTTACTTTGTTGACACAGTTGACGGATTGGGATTCACTCCAGACGAGTTTGTTGATATTTCGGATACAATAGATGTGAAGAAACAGATGCTCTTGGAGCACCGTAGCCAAGAGCGCTTCATGCACGAGTTATGGGGTATGGAATTTGAAAGCGTTGTAGAAGTGACGGCGCGTTATCGAGGTTTTCAGGCAGGAGTTAGTTATGCTGAGGGGTTCCAGGTTTGTAGGCTTCAGCCTAGAGTAACCATTAAGAATCTACTGCCTTAAAGAAGATTGGTATATATTGGCGTGGGGTTTCATCATAAACGCAGAGGCTGGCAATATCCCCCCGTGTCACGAGGGAGGTTTATTTATCATGAGATTAAAAGGCAAAGTCGCCTTGGTAACCGGCAGCTCCAGTGGAATAGGGAAAGGAATTGCCCTATATTTTGCCAAGGAAGGCGCCAATATAATAGTTAACTATCATAAAAGGGTTGAATCTGCCCACGAAGTAGCCCGTGAAATCAAGCGGCTGGGTAGAGAGGCTATTGTTGTCAAAGCTGATGTATCAAGTGCAGACGAAGTAAGTAATATGGTGAGCATTGGGTGGAAAAAATTTGGAAAGATAGATATACTAGTGAACAATTCAGGCATAACTAGGAGATGCTCTCTTATTGAGACAGAATTAGAGCAATGGAATGACATATTGAACGTCAATTTAACAGGAGTTTACTTATGCAGTCGAGCAGTTGCGAAAAAGATGGTGCAAGATGGTATTTATGGCAAAATTATTAATATCTCTTCAATCAATTCATATCAAGTAGAGGTTAATAGAGGGCCCTATAACGCTTCCAAGGGAGGTGTCAACGCTCTTACACGATCATTAGCCGTTGAACTAGGGCCACATCATATTAACGTAAATGCGATTGCTTTTGGTAACATTGCAGGAACAAATATAGATAGTGAATTTCTGATGAACAAAGACATTGTTACGGGAATTATTGCTAGGACCCCTCTTCGTTATATTGCAACAGTGGAAGATTGTGTAGGGCCGGCACTTTTTTTAGCAACCGACGACTCCAAGTACGTTCAGGGAGAGATTATCGTAGTTGATGGTGGGATGACAATACTACAATTTGGCTAGTATATGAATCAGTGTTTAATAAGTTTACCTCAAGTTATGGGACGGATTTATCCGTTCCGTCGTGTCATTCCTATGATCTCTCCAGAGATTTAACTTTGGAAATCCTTCTTTTTGTGCTGACATTAATAGCCTTTTTCCTATAGATATATTGGGTTTCCAAAAAATCATATGTCACTGTTACTGGAAAACCGACTGGTGCTACCATTAAGAAATTAGAATGCTACATTAAGCTACCGGTATATTCCTGTTGTATCCTTTTTAAAGGTATTCTAAATTTTAATAATATATTTAAAAGATAAAAGATTACACTGGCCCCATAGACGTAGAGATTGAATTTGGTGGAAAAAAACACTCCTTAGAATAAATAAATGCTGAAGTTAAGAAGTCTTATGATTTTTTAAAATGCTATGGATATGAATAAAGAAAGGGAAGATTGATAATGGTAAATATTGCGATTGTGGGAGCTGGATTTATTGGAAAAATTCACTCTGATTCATATAAAAAAATAGATAATGCTAATGTAGTTGCAGTAATAGACAAGGAAGAAAACAAGGGAACAAAGCTTGCTAAAGATCATGACGCTAAGTATTATTCAGATATAGCTGAGTGTTTCAAAAAAGAGGAGATTGACAATGTAGATATATGCGTACCCACTTTTCTACATGCTGACCTAGTAAAAAAAGCAGCTAATGCAGGAAAAAATGTATTCTGTGAAAAACCTATAGCCCTTTCGTTGAAAGAAGCCGACCAAATGATTAAGGTAATTAAAAAAAATAAGGTAAAAGGAATAGTTGGGCATGTAATAAGATTTTGGCCTGAGTACATAAAAGCAAAAGAGTTAATTAGAAGCGGGCAGCTAGGGAAACCCTTGCACGCTTATTGTGAAAGGCTATCAGTGCTTCCGGACTGGCATCAAAACAGCTGGGGTTTGGAAGAAAAATATAGCGGTGGAGCAGCTGTTGATCTCCACATACATGATTTGGATTACCTTGAATGGGTATTTGGAAGACCAAAGAGGGTAACGGCACGGGGTGTATTTAATCCTGAAAATATAAATCATGGAGGATTGGTACACATAGCCACTAATCTGGAGTTTTCTAACGGTATGATAGCTCTTGCTCAAGGTGGTTGGGCATTCAGAGGCGCATTTCCTTTTACTATGATATTCAGAATATTATGCGTAGGCGGAACAATTGAATGGGTTTTTAGAGCCGGCAAGACTATCGAACAAAAAGCACAGGTATCTAAGGTAACGATTTATAAGACTGATAGTTCTATAGAAGAGTTGGACATTGACAAGACTGATGCTTTCTTATTAGAGTGTAAATATTTTGTTAATTGTGTCCATAATAATAAAAAAGTAGAAAGGGCTACATTTAAAGATGGAAAATCAGCTTTGGAACTTGCACTAGCAGCTGTTAATTCAGCAAAAAATAAGAAGACGGTAAATCTTTAAAAAATAAGAAATATATTGAGGTTAGCTTTAAAAGGATTTTAGCTCATTAAGTAATTTCTTGGTAAGCTTTTATTTGTCACATACCCCTTAATAAATTAATAAATTTTGAAAGCCAAACAGTTAGTGAATTTATTATTCCAAGACGTAATCATAAGATTAAAAAGTGTAGACTTTGCAAAGAAGCTCAAAGAAGATTAATCAAAATTGAATTATATGATTATGACGAGTTTTATTCAGTTCATATTGGTGGCATAAAAAGATTATGGGGTGTTCTTGAAGGCTCAAATTTTAAAATATTATAGTGGGACCCACTCCATGAAATTTGTCCAAGTAGGAAGTATTAAAGAAATTGATAGCTATAACCCTTGTCTTAAGAAAGCAGGGGTTTTTTATTACACCTTGAGATATTAGATTTTCAAAGATTACATATTAAGTAGATGAAGAGAGGGAGAGAGTAGAGTTTTATGATCATAAAAAATTATGATTATAAATAAAAATAAAAAGGTGGTGAAAACCTTCTATTAATTAAAACTATTTTTGGCGGGAAGGGGTCCTTCTCGTACCAGAAAGAATCCCTTTATAGTTTTATAAAAAAAGGAGTATTTTTAAGGAAAACAAAGATAAAGGGAGCTTTATACATTATAAAGGGCAATAATGTTCTAATATTGACTTTTATATTAAAATATGATAATATGTTCATATACCACTTAGCTTTGCTTGAATTAAAACCTGTCCTCGACCTGATCGGGGATTCTAAAAAAGGAGGTGAAAAATAATGGCCGTAGTAGTAACAGTTCCTCGTGATTCATCCTTGCAGTTTAGACTGGTAGTAGGCGTCAATCCGGATACCGGAGCACCTATCATCAACAGCAAGACCTTTACTAAGATTAAATCAGCTGCTTTAGACCAAGATGCCTATGATACAGCTAATGCTTTAGTAGGTCTGCAGAAGTACCCTTTAGATGAAATCAGACTTGAAAAAGAATCCCAACTTACTGAATAATCGCTAATAATCGTAAACCATAAACAAAAAAGGAGGTGAAAAAATAAAATGGCAACCGAATTAGGAGAAGTAACCAGTTATAAGAGACTGTATATGCAGTTTAGAGATAGTGCAGCTAAAACCATAAATCTAACCCTGAATAATCCTAAAAATTTGGATGATGGAGATTATGCTGATTTTGCGGCACAGGATGCAGCTATTGAAGGAGTTATGGATACTATTATCGCTAAGAACATCTTCCATAATAATGGTAATGATTTAGTAGCTAAAGTCAATGCAAGAATTCTTGATTACAAGTCTACTGATGTTATGGATGTGTAATATAAATAAATTAATATAAAATCTTCCTTGGAGGGCTCCGCGGACCTTCCTTGGGAGAAAGGCCTGTCCGCGTGCTAACACGCACAGGCAGAAAGGAGTAATAAATGTTAGAAGTATTTGTCACTAAATATCTATTAGATTTCGCTCTTGTTTTTCTTGTCGGTCTGGCCTCTAAATTTATGATAGGCAAGTTTGGCCAGGACAGGGCTGACAAAATAAAAGATGCCATTCTTGCAGCCATGCTCTGGGCAGAAGAAGAGCTGGGAATAGGGAATGGTGAGGAAAAATGGAAAATAGCCTGGGTAAAATTGATTGAAATATTAAGGAAGCAAAAAGTTGAATTAAAAGAGGGCGAGATTTCCTATGTAAAGGATCTCATGAAAGCTACTGTCCCGGAGGTGAATGAAATTATATATAAGGCTATGCCGGATGTAGTAAGGAATGGCAGGACTTTAAAATATAAATAAATTATGGGTATAATTAATGATATAGAATTAACTGAATATTTTTCTTTATATGAGTTTGAGTGCCCCTGCTGCAGGCGGGTTATGCTGTCTCCGGACCTTTTGATCAGGGTAGATCATTTAAGAAGGGTTATCAATAGGCCAATATATATCAATTCCGGTTACCGCTGTAAAGAAGAAAATCAAAGAGTAGGGGGAGTTTCCGGTTCTTATCATCTCCTGGGTATGGCGGTAGACATTCACGTAAAAGATTTTTTACTTTTCGATCTTCTCCTTTTTGCTCAGGAAATAGGGTTTAATGGTATTGGATTTTATGAAAAGAGAAATTTCTTACATCTCGATATTAGGCCTGGACCAAAGCACACTTGGAAAGGAAATAAGTGAATTGGATATTGAATATGTACTAAAATTAATAGCAAATAACGGCTTTCCCCTGGTACTTTCTGTATATTTAGTATGGAAATTAGAGTTCTTTATTACCGAGATCGTGAAGAATCAAAAGGAATTTTCCCATAATGTTACTACTGAAATCAAAGAAATTAAGCAGGCAATCAATGAATTGCGGGTTGATTTTGCAAAAAATCAATAAGACCGTTGATATATAAGGTTTTTAGCGTTTTTGAAAAAAGCTTCTAATTTGGCGTATACGAGGCGTATTTACCCTAACTTAATGATTCATACCAGCCAACTTAAAATAGGCGCTAAAAACACGCTTAAATTAGATGATATTTTTCGTGGTTCCGTAAAATCCCCGCTTTTTAGCTTCTTTTCTCTAATATACTCTCTTTTACTACTATATACTTCTATTATCTTGTACGCTTACCATGTTAACAAAGAAATCCTTAGGATTTTATGATGAAATTTAATATATGTGCTATAATCAATTCATCATTATAGATATGGTTAGAATAAGAGTAGGGAATATATTTATTGATAAATAAGGAAAAATAGACAATTTAACATTATTTATACTTTTACAGGAAGACTAATTAACTCCTCTAGTTTATAGATGTTTCGCATATCTTGAATGATTTGGTTCAAGCTGTGGAAAGCGTTAGGAACCTTAAGATATGCTTGAACGTTATTTACCATTTTGGGTGAATTTAATTATAGGGGAAAGGGTGTATGGAAGGCTGGTTAATTTTCATAGGCATAGCAATTATTATCTCTTTTCTTGGGTGGCTTTATGAGACTTGGATCAAGGGCAAAAAGTATGATGAGCTCAAACCTCGTCTTGATAAATTAGATTACTATAAACATGAATTACAGGTTAGAAATGTTGAGTTAGTAAAACGTCAAGCTGAATGGGAAAAAAAAGTTGAATCCGATAAAGAGGCTATAGAAATAATAGCCAAAGAGAAATCGAGTGGGTTTCCTTGGCTTGCTAAGGCGTTTGCCGATTTTAATTATCTTCAAAAATTAAAAGAAGCTAAGGATTTAGAATATAAATCTCATCCTGCACCAGTTTCAGCAGAAAAAGTTCGTAAAATAGCTCGTGAACGCAGAGTGATTGAAGAAAAATTGCGTATTGCACAAGGAGTTATAAATTATTATCAAGATTTATTTCCTTTTATAGAGGAATTTTTGGGTGATATAGATGAAGCACTACTTAAAAAAGTCCTTTCGCGAAACATAGAAGATCCGATTAAAGAAACTGATGAAATCGGTATAGATCCAGTAAGAATATATTTATCATCTCTATCAGAAGAAGAATATAACAGGCTATCATCTTTAGAGCGAAATCAACTCGCTCTGGATAGATATTGGAGTAGACCTAAAAATAAATGGCAACTTGGTAGAGATTATGAACGTTACATTGGATATTTATTCGAAAATAATGGTTATAACGTTTATTACCAAGGAATTCTTGAGGGTTTTGATGACCTTGGGAGGGATTTGATTTGTAAGAAAAAAGAGAAGACAATAATTGTTCAATGTAAACGATGGTCTCAATATAAAATAATTCACGAAAAACATGTTAATCAACTTTATGGAACCCTTATTAAATATACAATTGACTACCCCAAGGAGAAAGTAGATGCTATTTTATATACAACGACTAAACTTTCAGAAAGAGCAAAAGAGTTTGCTAAATATCTTTCAATAGAAATTGCCGAAGAATTTAAACTTAACGAAAAGTATCCTTCAATCAAATGTAATATTTCTCGAAGAAACGGTGAGAAAATTTACCATCTTCCATTTGATCAACAGTACGATAGGACTCTTATTGAAGAAGTAAGAAACGAGTGCTATGTAGATACCGTAGAAAAGGCAGAAAATCTTGGCTATCGGCGTGCTTGGAGATGGAGAGGTCAAATAGTAGAATAATTTTTCATAAATTTTATATAAAAAAATATTACCTAAACAGTAGACAAAAAGAATTCAAAGATTTTCCCAAATTGCCTTTGGCGGAACTTCTTTTATCCGCAAAACCTTATACAGCATCATCTTATTGTATTTAATAGAAAGATTAAATAATAGAAAAATTTATACCATATTTTAAATTGATTCCAATTAAAATAATTTTAAAAAAAAGAGTCATTTTTCAAATAACATAAGTCTAAAAATAATTTATTCGTATTTTTAGTTACCGGGTGTAATAAAATGAAATTTACCGCTACTGAAAAAGAAGTGATAATTTTAAAGGCTGCTATAGAGCTAATCGATTCTATGGTTAATTTTGAGGTTTTTAATTTATTAGGCGATGACCCTCATTCCTCAATTGGTTTTCGAACCATGACTCATCAAAAGTATTTCAATATTATTCTTTTAGATTTTCTTTCTTGCTTTGACGAAAAATTACTCGGTAAAAAACAACCATATTTAGAGGCTATCAAGACTATTTGTCAATTCCCAAATTTCAATAAAAACAATTCAATAAAAAACCTAAAAATATCTACTGAAGATTTTATTATTTGGCTTGAGCAAGAAGTACAGGTCAAAACAGAGTTACCATCTATTGATAATATAACAAGTTTATTAATTAAAAGAATTGAGTTTATAAAGATATGTGGGAATATATCAAAGCACAACTTTACAAGGTTGTCAGGAGTTGCAAAAAAATTAATAAATATATTAAAGCAAAATTCAATAAATATTACATTTGAAGATTCTTTATTATTTCTTGATTATTTCTATGAAAGATACCATACTGATATATTCGCTTATCATAGTAGTACGATAGCAGAATTTCTTAATAATATTAGATGGGGCGTCTATGAATATTTACTGCCGGAATTTTGTCAATCGATTGTTTTCGAAGGCATTAAACATCCCAAGAAATATCATTATACATATCCAATAGACCTAATAAATAATTTTGCAAGAAAATGTTATTGGGATTTAATGAATACAGTTCGGTCAAAACCATATGTGAGAAAATTTAAAGTAACTCGTTATTTAAAAATGAATTATTGAATTATAACATCTGTTTTACAATGTCTAACTTTCTAAGAAGTGTAGGACTTGTATTTCGATATTTCGTATGACTTTATTGCATATAAAATATAAAAAAAGGAAAGGTGACTTCCAATATGAATATAAGTCTTTATTATGAAAGTGTAATGGGTTTATTTCTTGGGAAAAGGGCACATCAATGTGCAGGTGAAGAGGCTAATGAAAAGGCACGCAATAAACGTTTGAATGCTGTAGCGAAGGTAATGCTTAAGCGAGTGGATACAATAGATTCTACTACAAGGCTTAAAAGAAAATTGTTAATAGGTGCAGAAGATTTTTTTGAAGCAACAAAAGGAAAAGATATTTCTACTAAAAACCTTCTTTATGTTTTGCTTTGGTTTTGTGGAAGCTTATTGGGCTTTGAATCTAATGGTCGAGTAAATGCAATTACCCATTCACTATTTTATTGGCAAAATAAGAACCAATATATTACGTCGAACATCTTAGAAGGAAAGGATGTTATGCAAGAATATAAAGATAAAAAATATATTTTTAATATTAGAAAAAAAATTGTAAAAAACCTTAAGGCAGAGGGATTAACTTATTACAAAATTGCATTGATTTTTAATACGACAGAATATCAGGTAAAAAAAATGATTAACGAAATATAGTTACCATTTCCCATAACTTAAAATATTCTTGCAAATATTTATTGCTGCCTAATAATCGGTAATTTTTTTCATACTTTTCTTAAGGAAGAAGTAATTTCGGAGGAAAGACATAGGGTTAAACCTTTATTTTTGACAAATAATTTAATTAACTATCAAGAATAAAGACTTGACCCCGGTAAACCTTGAAGGGTTTATGGATGGCGGGAAGCAAGAAGGTGGGGAGGGACTATATTGGATGGAAATAAAGTGTATTTATTGTTTAAAAGAAAAAAATTCAAATGAATTTAGAAAAAGAGAGCATGTTATCCCTCAAATGTTTGGTAGATTTAAAAATAATCTTATTCTTCGAGGTTTTGTATGTGATAATTGTAATCAGTATTTTGGAGATAATTTAGAATTAGCATTAGGTAGGGATACAATAGAAGGTATCATTATGAGGGCTAAATTAGGAATGATAAATAAAGAATTACCTAAAAAATATGAAAGGCTAAAATTTAAAATTACTTCTGGTGAGCATAAAGGGAAAATAGCAAAACTTATAATTTCAAAAAATGGTGAACTTCAGTTAAAAAAAGAGTTACAAGTAGGGATATTCAACAAAGATAAACAAGAGTATGATTATTTTGAACCAGAAAATATTCCCGACCCAAAGCAATTAAAAGAGAGAGGCTATGTAGGTGCAAAAATTAATTTAATTGCAAGTAGAGATAAAGAAATAAGTTATTTGATGAATTTTCTCAAAGAAAAGGGTTTGCATATTAAACTAGGCAATGAAATGGATTCAAGTAATAATATTGAAAAAATAGAAAAGGTTAATGTAGAAGGTACTATAAAAATTGATCCTATCATTTATAGGGCCATTTCAAAGATTGCATTTAATTATTTAGCGTATAATACAGATAAAGAATTTGTTTTAAAGGAAGATTTTGATGGGATAAGAAATTTCATAAGATATGGTAAAGGTAATACAGAAGATTATTTTAATGTAAATGAACCTTCTATCCTTTATAAAGATAGAATTTTAAAAAAATATTATAAAGGAAAGAAAGTTACAAATGGACATCTAATTATTTTGGAATGGAGAGGATCTAAAATAATAAGTAAAATTAGCATTTTCAATTTAACAACATACTTAGTAAAACTTTGTGCTAATTTTAAAGGTATATTTAGACCATTAAATCGTGGTCATCATTTTGATATTATTTCTAAAGAAGTTAATAGTTTAATAAGTATAAATCGTTTACTAATTCCATAAATTTATAGAGGAGATATTTCTACTTGCATCAAATTACCGTTTTTCTATTTTAAAATTTAAAAAGGAGAAAATAAGTGAAATTTTTTATTCCACACGTCAAAGATAAAAAAGAAGCAGAAAAAATATTTCAAGGTATAAAAAAATTTGCAAAGAAATCTGTTGGATGGGAAGTAACTGATCGTCGAATATTTAGCTTAACCTATTTACACGATAGAAAAAAATATCATTCTGAGGTTGGCAAACCGGATGATCGTGCGAATGAGGAAGTAGTAGCGATTTTAGAATCATATACATATGTAAATGGCAAGTAGAAATGCACCTTGCACGGAAAACAATTTTGCACCTCCTAGAGAAAAAAAAATGGCTTAATCCTCCTCTTCTTTTTGAATTCTAAATGATTCCCCACTTAAATTAAATACTTTGGAATGATGGAGCAGCCGGTCTAACATGGCTACGGTCATCACTTCATCACCCATCATTTCAGCCCACTCATCAAACCTTTTATTAGATGTAATGATTACAGATGCCTTCTCATAAAGCTCACTTATCAGGTTAAAAAATAAATTAGCCTCCTTCCTTTCTATTGGTGTGTAGCCTATCTCATCTATGATAATCAGATCCGCTTTTAAGATGCGATTCACTCTAAAGCCTGCCTTGCGCTGAATATCGGCCATCTTTAACCACTTGATAAGAGTAGCCACACGCTCAAAGCATACCGTGTAGCCTGCCTGTACGGCCTTCAGTCCGATAGCTATGGATAGATGAGTTTTCCCCAGGCCGGGAGGTCCAAAAAATAATAGATTGCTGTGATTATCCAGCCATAAGAAATCCAGAAGGCTGGATAGGTCTGACTTAGTTATGCCTTTTACTCTGGTAAATTTGAAATCATTCAGGTCTTTTTCTACCGGGAAATGGGCCCCTGCCAGATTCCGTTTGAGTCTTCTTTCTGTTCGGTAGTTTATCTCCGCCTTTAAAAGAAGGTCCAAAAAACTCAAATAGGATATTTTCTTTTCTTCTGCTTCGGTTATCTCACTATCCAGATTAGGGATCATTCCTTTAAGCTTTAAGTTTTCCAGTAAGTTGACTATCTGCTGATATTTTCTCATGGCCGTACCTCCGAGGGGGTATTTACCAGGGTATGATAAACTCCGATATCTCTCTTTTCTACTTGAAATTCTTTCTTCTCATGCGGAATATCCCTTAAGTTAGAACCAATATTTACCTTAACCGGTAGTGTTAATTCTGCTTCCTGTTGGTAATACTGATAAGTATCAGCTAGATTTGCCATGGTGTAAGTCCGATTTTCCAGACATAGGTCTATGGCCTGTTTTAGATGCTCCTTTTCTATTCCCTGGGAGAATTTCTTTAGTGCATCATGATACTGATCCCGGAAATACCGGGTATATTCTTGAAAGTTTTTATCTACAAATTCATTCCAGCTATCTATGGCAAAAAGTCTCTTTAGCTTCTCTTTCAATTCCCTCTGACTGTGCTCTTGGTGGTGATGTCTGGCCCGGTTTGCTATCCGGCTGCCCGGAATGGGAGATATAGCATGTTCTGCTATCTTTTCTCCGCTTCGGATGTCGTAAATGAAAAGCCTTTCCCCGGTTCGATAGATCTCTACTTCCCGGTCCCGGTATTCCAAAGGGACCGGATACTTACCAGCATTTACCGATATCTGACCCATAATATCTGCTTTGCGCCTCTCTCTGGCATTTGAGGTATCTTTCTGGTAGATGGAATTTTTCAATGTCCTCAAATAGGCCTTCTCTTCGGTAAACATTTCTCGGGGGATACGCCGGGTGGCCAGCGAAATCTTGCCATTGGCCCGCCGGTGTAACCACTTAAACAGCCTCTCTTTAGCCTCTTCGATGTTTTCAAAATCTCTTATCCTTAAAAAGTTCCTCTTGATGAACTTAACCAGGTTTTCTATCTTGCCCTTGCTCTCCGGGTCACTCTTCCGGCAGACGTACATCTTTAAATTTATCTCTTCTATAAACTGCTTAAAATCCCTGGTGTAGATGATATCTCCCCTGTTTTCACTTACTACCATCACCTTATCCTAGTCTATTACCAGCTCTTCGGGTATTCCTCCCATATACTGGAAACAAGCCAGAAGATGGTTGATCAAATCCAGGGTGGTAAAGGGTCTATCCTGTAAGGCACAGTATTTGTAACGGCTGGCAGATAAAACCGCGGCAAATATATACAGCTTTAAGCCTCTTTTGGTACGGTATTCTCCGAAATCGATCTGCAGCTGTTTGCCGTAGGGAAGCTCTGCCACCGGAGAATATATCCGCTTATGGTCATTGAATTTCAATTGTTCGGTCTCTACCAGATAACTGATATAGTTGCGGAAACTCCTCTCCGTACCCGGTAAAGACCCTAGCTTCTCTTCAAGATAATCATATACCGCCGATTTTTCCAGCCTTTGAAAGTCATTTACTTGGTATAGATTAAGAATGTGGGGCTGGTAAGGCTCAAATATCTTGGTCCGATACCTCACTTTTTCTATATACCGAGAGTATTTTTTCTCTGACATGGAGTAATATTTCCAGACTGTACGCTTGTTTAATCCGGTTTCTCTTATGATGTCTGCTTTGCTAAACCCTTTTCTCTTAAAATGCTGAATCTTCTGATACATAATCTTGTTAACCATATCTTCAGTCCTTTCCTTATAGTATTGATTCTTATTCATACTATAGTAAAGAACTGTTTCTCTTTAAAGGTGCATTTTTATTTTCCACCTTAGGTGCATTTTAGTTTACCATTTCCAACATACTTAGTTTGTACTTATAATAGAGGTGTGTTTAGAGGTGAACCTGTCTTAGTAGGGAAAGAGGAAGTGATAAAAATAATCGATTTTGAAAAATAGATGGCTTTGTAATAGCTAATTTTATTTAATAAAATGAGAAGAAATTAAATTTTTCTACTTTCAATGACAATTTTTCATTTTTCTCTATAATTTAGGAAAACGATTTTAAATTTTCCATGTTTTATTCTGTATATATGAATTCTGATCTTATCCCATAAAAGCACGCTTTCAGACATCAGCCCGGGGAGCCAGACAATAACCAGCACTTTGGCATTTTATTGAAGGCCCTGTTATAAAAAAGAAGGATTTTTAGAAGTTATGTAGTATTAGAAATATAGATAGGTTTAAAAATGCAATTTAAGAATAATTAAAGGAAAAATAAAAAAAGAAGGTGATACTATTATTAGAAAAAATATATTTTATCCCTTAAGCACATTAATTATTCTCTTTACTATTATGATTTTTCTTTTTTCAGCTGTTTATTCTCAAACAATTAATGTAAAAGATTACATTAAAGATAAATTTCCTTCTATATTCGGTTTCTATCTTTCTTCTCTCGAAGATCTTGATTCATACGAAAAAGAATTTATCGATTTATTGCAGAAATTACCGAAAGAAGAACAAGAAAATTATGCCAAAGAAGTCTATAAAAATGGTTTTTCCCTGGAACTTTTAAAAAATGTTAAAGAAGGAAAAACAATTCAAGCACCCACGAGCAAGCCTGCCTTGCCTTCCTTGCCTGAACAAAAAGAAGAATCAACTGAAAATTTACCTACTCTTATAAAAAGAATCGCACCCTCCACTGTTATTGTTTTTACTTATGACGATAAAGGAGAATTTTTACAGCTGGGTAGTGGTTTTTTTATAAGCCAGAGTGGTGATATTATCACTAATTATCATGTACTTCAGAGAGCAAGTTCTGCTGAGATAAAGACCTCAGATGGTAAAACTTATCCCATCACCTATATTGTAGCAGAGGATGAGCAAAATGATATCATTCGCCTTTCAGTTGATATTCCCTCTAAATATGTACGCCCCTTATCTTTAAGTAAAACTATCCCAGAAGTAGGGGAAAGAATAATTGTGTATGGTAGTCCATTAGGATTGGAAAAAACAGTTAGTGATGGAATTGTTTCTGCTATAAGAGAAGTTCCTGCTTATGGCAAAGTCATTCAAATTACTGCTCCTGTATCGCTTGGTTCAAGTGGGAGCCCTGTCTTAAATATGAATGGAGAAGTTATTGGAATAGCTACTTTTCAAATGATAGAAGGGCAGAACTTAAATTTTGCAATTCCCAGTGAAAAAATTAAAAATCTTGAAATAGGTGTACCAAAATATGATTGGGGCAATATAAAGGAAAAAATGGAGAAAAATGATGGCATTCTAAAGAAAGCCACATATTATTTATTTCAAAAAGATTATAAGAATGCTCTTCCATATTTTAAAGAGATAGCTAAGAAAGGTTCAAATGATTTTAGGATATATTTTGCAATAGGATATTGTAATCACCGTCTTGGTTTTTTCGAAGAAGCGATTGAAGCATACAAAAAAGCTATTATTATTAATCCTAGTTTTGTTGAAGCTTACATAAATTTAGGGTGTGTTTATGGTGTACTTGAATTTTATGATGAACAGCTTAAAGTTTGCAAAGAGGCTATACAAATCGATCCTAACAATGCCGAGGCATACCTTTTTTTAGGCAACGCATATAGTTCCTTAAGTTATTTAGATGCTAACTTCTTTATTCTACTTGATGAAGCAATAAAAGCATACAAACAAGCAATCTGGATTGATCCTGATTATCCTGAAGCACATTTTATGCTAGGTGCTTCTTATTCAATTCTTGGAGATATGCATTCTGCTATAAATGAGTATAAAATTCTTAAGGTGTTAGATATCGATTTAGCTAATAAATTATTTGATTTGATTTACTAATAAAGAAAAGTTAAATATATTATACCTACAAATACTATATTTTCTTAGGAGGAGAAATATATTGAAAAAAATAACTATTATATTTGTAATTGTGATTTGTTTATTATTTTTTGTGGAAATTTCTTGTTTAGCTAAAGAACCTGTAAATTACGGAGAGTTTTGGAACATTTTATCTGAACATGAGAAAATAATTTACTTATTGGGTCTACGAGACGGAATAAAAACAGTTACAACAGACTGTACAATGCGGTTTGCTCCTTATCTAAGAAAAGAAAGTGAATCGCAGAAAGTGGGTCTCGATTTTTTTAATGAATACGCAGCTTATGTTAATTTTCTATCAACCGAAAATACTACTGTTAAAAAAATTATTGACGATTTATATAAAGACCCCGCTAATACATATATCAACCTTATCACAATAACTGAAATTGCTTACCAGAAATTAAAAGGCGAAGATATAGAACCATTGTTACAAAAAGCAAGAAAAAAGGCATTACCTTGAAATAAATGAAAGGGGTGGGTATGTTTTATGAAATGGGAAATGACTTGGGCTGATTTACATATGTTAAGCGTTTTAGCTAAAATTGGTTTACCTATATTCTTTGTATTTGGCCTACTAAGTTTTTTAAGATATATTTTTTCAAAAGTTGCTTACATTAATAAATACCTTGTTGATAAAACAAATAATATTAATATTATTTTAAACTTTCTTACAACTTACAAAAATGAAATAATAATTGTTTCAAGTATTATTTTAACTTTATTTATATTATTTAATTTTAACATTTTTAAAATCAAGTTTAATTTTATAAATTCGATAACAATTTTTATTTATTTGTTTGGACTTTTAAGATTGTTTGTTCAACTATTTTTTAGTATATAGGGGACTAAAATGGCAAACATTATAATTATTACAAACAATACAAACATTACAAGTATATCGCAGGTGGAATTAGTGAAATTAACAACCGTAATCAACCAAAAGGGCAGGGTAGGAAAAATACTTCATATAAATAATGATATTATGGAATCAGTTACTTTAAGCCCTTACAATTAAACGTAGCGTAGATATAATATTAATTAATGGAGAGATAATTAGTATGATTAACAGAGATAATGAGATAAAAATATTATTTGCTTATACTGATTCATTAGTTCTTGAAAAAAAGAAAAAAGTTTTAAGAGTTTTAGAAAAAGATAAAAATAATATTAGAAATGAAATGGAAAGAAGAGAATTAACTAATTCTGCTTTTCTGTATAGTAAACTTATTGATAGAGAGTTAGAAGCTGTTGAAGAAATTGTAAATTACCAAGTTGATTGTGATTTAGGCCAACTATCTGCATCTCTTACTAAAGATATTTCTAATAAAATATATTTAAGAGCAAAAAACTTAGCAAATGGCAAATTAGTTATTTTAAGGAATACGTTAGAGAAATATGCACGCTTTTGTAATAAAGATGAAACTAAAGTGAATTTAATGAAAGAAAAGTGTGAAGACAAAATAGTTGATATTTTAGATAATGCAAAAACTAAAATAGAAATTCATAAAAAGAAATTTGAAATAGAGTATTCAAAAGCTAAGAAGCGTAAAATAAGTACGAGTATTAAGTTTTTAATCTATTTTTTAGCTCTCTTTATACTTTCTTATATATATTGGAAATGTTTTTCAAATATTTTTATAGAAAATCCTCCTTTTAATGTACCACTTGAATATAAGTTTAGGTTAAATATATTATTTCAATTAGTAATTATTATAAGTTTATTAATCCCTTTTGTTAAAAAATATTGGTATATATGTGTTGTTTCTGACCTTACAATTATTCTTGTAATTTTGAGATATTTTAGGTAATGATTGGTTAAGGAATCTAATGATTAGAATAAGAGTAGGGGATATATTCATTGATAAATAAGGGAAAATAAGCAATTAAAAACGATTTATAGTAATTGCAGGAGTGTTAATTAACTCCTTTAGTTTATTGATGTTCTGCAATTCCTCTATAATCTCACCCCAACAAAAAGTTCTAAGCGTTTCCAATAAGGGGAGCCATACAATAACATAGGCAGAACTTCTTTATTGAGGTTCTGCCCTCTTAAATTCTTAACAGACCCCAATTGCTTCTTCTAACTTTTGATATACTTTCTCAGTTTCATCATTCATACAAAAGTTGCGAAACTCGTCCTGTCTGGGGAGCCAGTTTTCATTTTGGCCACATTTGGCTATCATATAGAAGGGTGAACGCAAGGAAAATAAAAGCTTTCGTCCAGAAAGTAAAGGGTTCTGAAGTAGCAAATTAATCAGAGCCCTTTTTTCGTTCACTTCAGAACTTTCAAATATTTCCAGTGCCTTATTCGCTAAATTAAGGATTTTAGGCGCGGTTATATAAAAATCTTCATCTGCTTTGGTATGTTCTTCTATCTGAATTAAAATATCCCGTTGTTTTACTTTATATTCTTTTAATTTTTTTTGATAAAGTTCTTCCGAAATAAATCCATCAAGTTTATCATCATACATCCTACTGATACGATCTTCTAAAATATCGTAATCTTTTTGTAGTTTCTTTAAATTATCCTGGTGGAATACACTTTTATTTTCATGAATTCTTTTTAATTCTTTAGTCAGCCATTCCAGGACATTAACAGGAATCTGAATGCTTTTTAAAACTTCATAAACGGGCTTCAATAATTCTTCTTCCCTAACATAAATTCTTTTCTTATGAACCTTATGGTAATCGGAACAACTGTAATAAATATATTTGCCTTTTTTGATTTCCGGAGTGACCATACAGCCGCATTCAGCGCATTTAATGATTGCTCGAAAGATAGCCGGTTTAGAAGCATACTGGAAGGGTTTTTTATGCCAGCTCTCTTTTACTTTTCGAGCTTTTTCAAAGAGGTAAAGGGATATTAGAGGTTCATAATTATGTTGATAAAGATTGCCTTTCACTCTCATTTGTCCATAATAGAAGGGGTTTTTTAAGATCCAATCAATTTGACTCGTGGAAAGAGGTTTATGTGATTTACTATTATTGGTTAAGCCATTCTTTTTCATTTCTATTCCAATTACACTCATGGAATAATTTCCGGTGGCATACATTTCAAATATTTTCCTAACATAGTGAGCTCTTTCAGGGTCAGGAATAATTGTTTTATTTCCTTCTTCATCCTCAGTATTAATGTATCCGACGGGAGCTTTACCAATCCATTCTCCATTTCTTAATTTTTGCTCAATGCTTCGCTTAACATTATCGCTTAACTGAAGGACATAACTTCTGGCAAACATCACGCCCATATCCCAGCGAATTAGATCATTACTGTTAGAGTTTTGGTTTAGAATTAAATTTTCGCGGAAAAAATGAAGTTCCAGTTTTCCTGTTTTTCGGAAATCTTCCAGGATGACCGATTCCCGAAAGCTTCTCTGCAATCGATCTACGGTATCGGTGATTAGTGCGATTGATTCTTTTGAGTGCCTTATAAGTGTAATAACTTTTTCGAATTCTTTCCGGGTATCCAGGCAGGATGATTCAGTAATCTGAAATGTTTTATAAACTGTTAACTGTTTCTTCCGGGCATACTCGCTAAGACGTCTTACTTGAGATGGGATAGAATAACCTTCTTCTTC
>Ga0315533_1000213_pt1 | contig 53830 bp, 48 predicted proteins | sample SalMarSW160130MG_FD_203081 | JGI IMG/M metagenome (GOLD analysis project Ga0315533, IMG submission 203081) | Salt marsh sediment microbial communities from the Plum Island Ecosystem LTER, Massachusetts, United States - Salt Marsh Sediment SW1601-30 ...
ATGATTTCATTCCCTGGGTCAGAAATAATCCTTATTATAAAAAACTTGCAGATGATTCCCGTTTTCAGGATATAGTAGAACGCCTGAACCTTCCGGAATGAAAAGAAAAAGCTAAATTTGGAAAAAGCTTTTTCTTATGTCATTACAGGTTGAAGACCTTGAAGATCAGACTAAATTCAGACAGATACGTGCAGTTCCATACAACGACCTTGTAAGTTTTGTTCTTGATTATCTCAGACAGAAATCGGGAGTAATGGTCTTTTTCTGGTCTGCGAGTATTATATTCCTCGGAATTGCCGTCACAGTTAGAATAAATATTGCAGGGTATTACTCATTTAAAAATATCCTGTTCCACTCGATGTTAGGACTGGTGGTGTTCCCATTGCTGTCAGTTCCTGTCCACGAGTTCCTGCATGTCATACCTTTATTTCTGGCAGGTGCAAGGAATATCAGGACGGGAATGGACCTCAGGCAATATATCTTCTATGTAACTGCTCACCGTCATGTAACTAATGCAAGACAATTCAGGATCATTGCGCTGATCCCTTTCATAACGGCAACAATAGTTTTGCTTTTTCTGATCTTTTATATTCCCGGTTTATGGAAATGGAGTTTGTCGCTGTTTCTTTTCGTTCATACGACAATGTGTGCCGGCGATTTTGCCCTCCTTAATTTCTACTGGCTCAACAAAGAAAAGAAAATATATACCTGGGATGATGCAGATGAGAAAATGGCCTATTTTTATGAAGAAATATAGGAAAGGTTGAGGAGGGTTGAATATCTATATTAAAACTTTTTCAACTTTTTTCAACTTTTCAACTTCTTCAGAATATTTGTTTTGCCAGTTTCAGAACATCATCCTCCCTGACTATCGGGCGTATCCTGAATGAATGCTTATAACTATTTTCCAGAAGGCGGTACTGCGGATGAATACGGGCACCCCAGGAATCATCGCCACCCACACCCATCTGCATGAGATCGATGTTAAGATTTACAAAATCACGTGGTTTAACATCATTTGTATGGGTATTTGCGCTCTTTGCATCACGCCTGTACATTGATAACCTTCCGGGTGATTCAAAATCGTCGTGTATAAAATTCAAAGCGGCAAATGAGAACAGAGGTTCTCCCGTCACAAGGATACCTGTGCCATTGTCGTCAGTCAGTGTAAGCCAGCGTGTATCAGTCTTATAACCGTTTTCCTGGGGACGTATGTAGGGGACATACTGATCGGCCACGGTACTCTCATAAAGACCGATAAAGGCAGAAGTCTTCCTGTCGGCATAGTTTTCATGCGGTCCCCGTCCGTACCATTTAAGGTTTGTGAATTCGTCAGGCAGCTGCATCTGCATTCCCATTCTTGGTATTTCAGGTATCTTATCTGATACTTTGTTGAACGAATTGGAGATGATGATATCACCTGAACCGAAAATTGTATATACAGACGAATAACCGGCTATTTTTTCATTTTCATTTCCCGGAATATCATACCTGAAAATTATTACCACCTTTCCCAGATCAGGCTTAGTTATATCGGCTTTCGTTATAACAGCCCTTTCCCCTGCCTTCTTCCAGACACCCAGCCGACGATCCATACCATTTCCGTAATCATTATCTGTCGGAGGCCGCCAGAAATCGGGTTCAGGACCTTTCCGGAACAGTTCCCTGCCCTTATAATTATAAGATTCCAGGCTTCCGCTTTCAAGATTAAAAACGATCTGCATGTCCACACCACTGACTTTCAGCTTATTACCCTCGGTACTGGTCTGAAGTATTGTCAGTTTATCCTTTGATGGTATTGAGGGTTTTTCTGCTATTTGCAGCCTGAACTGTTCAGCGGCATAAATATGATTCGGCGGAACGCCGTTCCATTCTCCACTTCGTGATGCTCTTAAATTAAGAAAATACTCTGCGCCGGGAACAGGTATTATCTCTTCAAACGGAAGAAGCACATGTGTTTTTGCTTTTGGTTTAAAATTGGGAATGGATAATTTCCCTGATTGTAATATTTTACCATCCGATACTATTTCCCAGTCAAAATTGAATTCCGACAGGTTGGTGAAATCATATTTGTTGGTTATTCCAATGAGTCCTTTAGCAAGATCAACAGGCTCAAAACCAATATACTGGTATACCTTTTTCACTTCATTAAGTCCGGGTTTGTCTGTTCTGTCGGGCCATACAAGTCCGTTAATGCAGAAATTACCATCGCTTCGAATACCCTCTTCACCAAAATCGCCTCCATATGCCCAGTACTTTTCTCCGTTTTCGTCAGTTTTTAGCAATCCCTGGTCAACCCAATCCCACACGAATCCACCCTGAAGCTTCGGATATTTCTCAATCACATCCCAGTAATCCTGGAGGTTGCCTGTTGAGTTTCCCATAGCATGAGCATATTCGCAAAGTATAAGCGGCCTGTCATTCTTTTCATCCTTTGAATATTGCTCGATCTGTTCAATCCGTTCATACATGGGACAAAATATATCGGTGTGTCTTTCCGTCGTATTTGTATTCTTTTCCGCACGTTCATACTGTACAGGTCGTGTATCATCTCTGTTTTTGGTCCACTTATAATTATTCAGGAAATTATGTCCGTCACCGGCTTCATTACCCAGCGACCAGATTATTACGGAGGGATGGTTCTTATCCCTCTCAACCATATTCTTCATCCTGTCGAGATGTGCCGCTGCCCATTCTGGTTTATCAGCAAGAGTAATATCCTTATTGTAACCCATCCCGTGCGATTCAATATTTGCCTCATCAATCAGGTAAAGACCATATTTGTCGCACATCTCATACCACAATTCCTGCTGGGGATAATGTGATGTCCTAACAGCATTTATGTTATTGCTTTTCATCACCCTGATATCTTTCATTATTGTTGCCTCATCAATAACATGTCCGTTCACATCATCATGTTCGTGTAAATTGGTTCCTTTTAGATAAACAGCAACTCCGTTTATAAGCAGCTGAGAATCTATTATTTCCACTTTTCGGAAACCAACTTTTGAGGTTACGCAGTCCAGGATATTTCCCTTCCCGTCCCTGAGGCAGATCATCAGGGAATAGAGCTCAGGTGTCTCTGCTGACCATCTCCTGATCTCCGGCAGACTTTTTTCAATATTAACCATGGCAGTGCCTGCTTCAAGAGTTATATCCTTTGTTTCAGAAAAGACCTTCTGTCCATTATCAATGAGAGATGCCTCAACGGTAAAATCTTTTTCATGTGATTTCGTGCCTTTTAATGATATATCCAGTTTCAGAAGTCCATCCCTGTAATTCTTTTCCAGATCGCCTCTGAAAAAGAAATCTGATATACAGGTTTTTGGTCTGGCATGAAGAAAAACGCTTCTCTGTATCCCGCTCAGCCTCCAGAAATCCTGATCTTCAAGATAACTTCCATCGCACCAGCGATATACTTCAACAGCAAGAGAGTTGTTTCCTCTCTTCAGGTACCTGGTAATATTAAACTCGCCCGGTGTCTTACTGTCCTGAAAATAACCGACAGGCTGTTCGTTCACCCACACATAATATGCTGAACTAACCGCTCTGAAATTCAGAAAGACTTCTTTGTTTTTCCATTCCCGGGGAATCTTGAAATTCCTTTTATAGGAGCCCACAGGATTCCAATCATGTTCTATGAATGGAGGATTCTTCTTATAAGGATAACCTGCATTGACATAGATAGGGACATCATATCCCTTCATCTGCCAGTTCGATGGCACTTCAATATCGTCCCACTCCCTTGTATCATAATCATCCTTAAAAAACCAGAAGGGTCTCTCATCAGGTGAATTGGCATAGTGGAACTTCCAGATGCCGTCCAGCAGCATGTAATTCGGTGAATCGTTCTTATCGGCTGTCAGGGCAGATTCCTCATCATTGAAACTGACAAAAGTGGCATGAGGGGATTCCCTGTTCTGACTAAACATACCCGGATTTTCCCAGTCGCGTGGCTCTCTCTCAGTAAAAACCACTCCCTCATAATTGTTATACCTTTTACACGCAGTTGTGAAGAGTAGCGCAAGAAGTAAATAAAATGATATTCTTTTCATCTGGTAAACATTAATAACCTCCATAAAGTTATGAAAATAGTATGATTCAGAAGAGTCCGGTTATTTTCCCTGTATGGTCAATATCTATTTTTTCTGCCGAAGGTTTGCTAGGGAGCCCCGGCATTCTCATTATGGTGCCTGCTATCGGGACAATAAAGCCGGCACCGGATGAAAGTTCCACTTCTCTTATCTTTATAGTGAATCCGCGAGGACGGCCCCTCTTGTTCTGATCGTCCGAAAGTGATTTTTGTGTTTTGGCAATACATACTGCCAGGTTACCCATTCCCAGTTTTTCGATTTTTTCCAGCTGGTTTTTAGCTTTTACCGTATATTCAACATGGTCGGCACCATACATCTTCCGGCAAATAGTATCAATCTTTTCCTCGAACGACCATGATAGTTCATAGAGCGGTTTAAAACAGTCAGGAAAATCAGCTGATGCCTCAAGTACCTGTTCGGCCAGTTCCACAGCACCCTCTCCCCCCTTTGCCCATGATTCATTCACAGCTACTTTCACATTCTGTGCCCTGCAGTGTTTGGTGAGGAGATCAAGTTCATTTCCGGTATCAGAATCAAACCTGTTGATAGCTACTATAGGGCTGAATCCAAAGTATTTCATGTTCTCGATATGTTTGTCGAGGTTGTCGAATCCTTTCTGAAGTGCTTCTATGTCTTCATTATGTAATTCTGACAATTTAACTCCCCCATGATATTTCAGGGCCCTTACTGTTGCAACGATAACTACTGCATTTGTGGTTAAATTACCCACCCGTGATTTGATATCGAAAAATTTCTCAGCGCCAAGTTCGCTTGCAAAACCTGCTTCAGTAACCACAAAATCATTTAATGAGAGTCCCATTTTGGTTGCTATTATTGAGTTCGTTCCCTGGGCAATATTTGCAAAAGGCCCACCGTGTATAATAGCCGGAGTACCCTCAAGTGTCTGTACCAGGTTAGGCATAATGGCTTCTTTAAGAAGTGCAGCCATTGCACCCTGTGCTTTAAGGTCGCGGGCAAAAATCGGCTTGTCGTCGTATGTATAACCTATAAATATATTACCAAGCCTCTCTTTAAGGTCGACAAGATCGCTGGCAAGACAAAGTGTTGCCATCACTTCTGATGCAGCCGTTATATTATATCCGGACTGCCGCGGGATGCCTTCAGTAGTCCCGCCCAGACCTATTACAATATCTCTGAGCGATCTTTCATTCATGTCCGTAACTCTCTTCCATTCTATTGTTCTGGGATCAATCCCCAGCTTCCCGTTTTTTAATTGTATATTATTATCAATCAGAGCTGCTAACAGATTATGAGCTTTTTCAACAGCAGCCATATCACCGGTGAAATGAAGGTTTATATCCTCCATGGGTATTACCTGTGAGTAACCACCGCCTGCAGCACCGCCTTTTATACCAAATACCGGTCCAAGAGATGGCTCGCGCAAAACAACTGTAGTCTTTTGCCCGAGACGGTTCAGGGCTTGTGCAAGACCAATTGATGTTGTTGTTTTCCCTTCACCGGCAGGGGTAGGCGTTATTGCTGTCACAAGGATCATCTTTGCCTTTTTAATCTTTTCCTCATCAATAAAATGAAGAGGTATCTTTGCTTTGAACCTGCCATACGTTTCCAGTTCATCCTGCGGGATACCAAGCTTCGCGGCTATCTCAACAATAGGTCTTATTTGTGCCTCCTGGGCAATTTCAATATCCTGTTTCATCATATAATAATTTGATTTTAATGGTATGATGGAACCCACATGTAGCTGATTATTATAATATTGTGTTTAGCTTCGCTGAGCTCGCAAGCTCGGTTGTGTATGCAAATACATGTGGGTTTCATCACTAAAAAGATTTAATTGCAATATTTTCTATACCTAAATAAACAGCGAAACTAACATTTCAGTTTTAATAATAAAGAGGTTTATAAGTTTTTTGTAAATTGTATTTTGTACACGACATTGAACATTTATACCTCAAAAGTAAAAAATATGGAAAAAAAAGTCACTGAATTATACGAGGAGTACAGGGAGGGGCGGACATCACGCCGCCAATTCCTTAAGAAGCTTGCGCTGGTAGCCGGAAGTACAGCTGCCGCAATGGCATTGATGCCGGTCCTGAAGGATACCCATGTTAAAGCAGCCGGTAAATCAGTTCAGGATCCAGCTGTCAATGCAGGGTTTATCAATTATGCCGGTGCAACCGGTGATATGAGGGCATATCTTGCCAGTCCGGAAAAGGGCAGTAAATTTCCTGCCGTTATTGTAATTCATGAAAACAGGGGCTTAGTTCCTCATATACAGGACGTTACAATACGAATGGCAAAAGAGGGATTTCTGGCTCTTGCTCCTGATGCACTCTCACCTGTAGGAGGCACACCGGAAGATGTCAGCAATGTCCGTGAGCTGTTCAGTAAGCTCAACAGCGAGGAGACAACAAAAAATTTCGTGGCAGCGGTAAAATATCTCAAAACACATCCCAAATCGAACGGGAAGGTTGGCTGTACAGGGTTTTGCTGGGGAGGCGGAATAACCAACGAGGTAGCCGTGAATGCACCCGATCTGGATGCAGCTGTACCATATTATGGCAGACAGCCATCAGCTGAGGATGTGGCAAAAATCAAAGCCCCGATAATGGCTCATTATGCCGGGAATGATGAAAGGATAAATGCAGGTATTCCTGCTTTTGAAGAGGCGCTGAAAAAGAATAATATAGAATACCGGATATTCATATATCCCGGTGCAGGACATGCTTTCAATAACGACACAAATCCTGACCGTTATAACGAAGAGGCGGCTAAACTTGCATGGAAACGTACAGTGGAATTCTTTAAGGAGAAGTTGAAGTAAGCCATGTCAATCTGAGTGCTTCCACGAAAGGCCGGCAATGAGTGAAGAATTTCTTATATCCCTCACACAGATAATTTAATCCGGGTTCACCATCCGGAGTATGGATGAACCTGTTTTTCGGGCACTCCCCGTTACACATATCCCTTACTTCACATTCCAGACAAAACCGTGGAAGTGCTAATAATTTTGCTTCTCCGAAAGCTTTCTGCCGGGGGGAGTCAAGAAGTTCTGCAAGCGAAATATCCCGGATATTACCCAGGCAATGCTCACTGCTTACGAAATGGTCGCATGAATAGAAATCGCCATTATGCTCAACTACCGGAACCCCGCCGCAGGTTTTTTTAAGAATGCAGAGTGTATGCTCCTGGTTAAATGCCGTTTTGGCTACCTCATCAAATAACTGGATCTTTACCTGTCCTATATCCTTTTCCATCCATTCATCAAAGATTGATATCAGGAAATTACCGAAAGAAAGGGCAGGTACAGAATCAGGGGTGACACCGGTCAATGAATCCTCCTTCCGGTTTACGAGAGGAAGAAAGGTAATGTACTCTGCTTCCAGTGATTTAAAAAAGTTGTATACCTCCAAAGGATGATCCGCATTATGACTGCCCACCACACAGAGGATCTCCGTTGTCACACCATGCATTCTTAAATGTTCATACCCTTTCATCACCCTTTCAAATGTGCCTTTCTTCCCGGCATCCAGCCGGTGTATATTGTGTAATTCAGAAGGACCATCGATGCTGATCCCGGCAATAAAGCCCTCAGAAGACATAAATCTGCAGAATTCATCATCGAGAAGTGTGCCATTGGTCTGAATGCCATTTATTATCTTTTTGCCCGAGGGGAGATATTTCTGCTGAAGATCTACTGCTTTCTTAAAAAACTCAATCCCTGCTATTGTTGGTTCACCACCATGCCAGGAAAACATTATCAGCTTGTCAGTCGTTGCCTCGATGTGTTGTTTTATGTATTCTTCAAGAACTTCATCAGACATTATTAAGGATTCACCAGGGGAGTAAAGATCTTCTTTGCTGTTATAATAACAATAGCTGCAGCGAAGGTTACAAGCTGAACCCACCGGTTTAACAAATATATGGAATTCACGTTCCATGTTTAAAATTAAACAATGAGTTTAAAACCTTAGTGTTACTTAGTGTTAACCTTTGTGTTCTTAGTGGTTAATCTTGTTTTTTACCACAAAGGGCACAAAGTACATCACCAAGGATCACTAAGGGGATTCATTATTTATTATCAATTTAAGTCCACTTTATAAGATCTTCATCATTTCTGCCAGTAGCTCTCATACGTATCCGCCACTCAACAGGATAATAATTATTGATCCTGTTACCTATATTGTTCATAAACCCCAGATTAATGCCCTTATAGCAAGCCACCAGCCAACCTGTGGCAGCATTAGGTGCAGAAATTCTCTCCCTCCGCAAATAATCCAGAGCCTGCCCAAGTGTGAGATTAAGTGTAGGAAATACACTATTTCTGAAATATACTGACATTGCAAGTTCATGTGAAGGCAGTAAATTTTTCTTTTTAACAGCAAATATTTTCGTTCCCGGTTTAACAATCAACAGGTTTTCAGCCAATCGTTGATATTCCTCAAGGGGAACAGGTAATGAAAAAACAGAACCATCTGATTTTACAAGACTGCCGGCAGGGAACCGTGACCATTTTTCTGATATACCTGCCTCCTCTTTTGTGACATTGGTATAGCGGGAAGATGCAGTCCGGGCTTTTGATGTCCCGGGGTTCTCTCTTTTCTTCAACACTGAAATAAAGAATCCCTCTCCCCTGATCTTTCCCGGATAAAAACCATAGCCATAAATACCCTCATAGTCAATTTCACTGATCCCCGGGTAATTTGAAATATCTATTCTTATGCATTCAGCTCTCCTGTTATCTGTCAGCCATTTAATGTTTTTTTCATTTTCATCAGGATTGAAAGTACATGTACTGTAAATCAGTATCCCGTTTTCTTTCAGGGCCGGCCATACATCAAGGATTATCCTTTTTTGTCTGACGGAACAGAGCATTGTATTTTCTTCGGACCATTCATCAACAGCTTTTCTGTTGCAGAACATTCCTTCGCCTGAACAGGGAGCATCAACAAGTATCATGTCAAAATATCCGGGCAGATTTTTGAATGCCGCCGGATCGTTCCGTGTCACAAGCGTATTCGACAGACCCCATTTTGTTATGTTTTCAGTAAGAACCGCTGCCCTTGTTCTTATTACCTCATTTGCCACCAGCATCCCGTTTTCACCAGTCAGGGATGACAGGTGTGTGCTTTTCCCTCCCGGGGCTCCGCAGAGATCTAATACTCTTATATTCCTTATTTCTCCGACAGTTTGCTTATAAGCCTGTTCCAGGAACATCCCTGACGCTTCCTGCGGATAATAACATCCTGCATGAAAAAGCGGATCAAGAGTAAACGAAGGACGTTTTTTAAGATGGTATCCATCCCTGCACCAGGGCACCGGTTCTCTGTTCAAAGGGATCATGTTCCATTTTGATGTATTGACGCGAATACTTATCGGTGAAGGCTCTTCAAATGCTTTGATCAGTGAGTCTGCATCAGTAAGTCCCTGTATTTTAATTCTCCGTATGAATTTTTCCGGTAACATCTTTTACAGATAAATACACTGGTGCTTAAAGCATCTTTTAAGATCCTTCTTCAATATGGCCGTGTTTCCCCGAATGCCTTCTCCAGAGGTAGAATACCGGTATCCCGAGAACTACAATTATAAGACCCGGGAACGTATAATCAGGCTTATATATAAGCAATATGATCATTATTATGACTGTGGCAAGTATATATATTGCAGGGACCACCGGATAACCAAATGCTTTATAGGGCCTTGGTATATCGGGCTGTTTAATACGAAGGATAAAAATGGCCAGGATAGTCAGCGCAAAAAATATCAGTACCGCAAATATAACATAATCGAGCAGGTCGCTGTATGTTCCTGACAGGCAGAGCAATATCGACCATATTCCCTGTAACACAAGTGCAAATCCCGGCACACCGAACCTGTTTATCTCTCCTACTTTTTTGAAGAACAGTCCATCCTTTGCCATGGCATAATAAACACGGGGGGCTGCAAGAATGAGACTGTGGTTACATCCGAAAGTGCTTATCATAATAAAGAGGGCCATAATAATCGCTGCATAATCACCGAAAACCACGTACATTGCCGATGTGGCTACCCTGTCGTCGGTGGCAAACTGGATTCCCCTGCTCAGTACATCAGCACCATCAGGAGATCCTGAAAGCGGTAGTATCTTGATATATACAAAATTGGTGATGAGGTAGATAACAGATACTAAAAGGGTTCCGAAGATGAGGCTCAGGGGAACATTCCGTTTAGGATTTATTACCTCGCCTGATATATATGTTACATTGTACCAGGCATCGGATGCGAAGAGAGATCCCACCAGTGCGGTTCCGACTGCAGCAACAATTGCAAAGCCTGCCAGGGGAATTACCTGGTTATCAGGCCCTACCTGACTTGCTTTCCAGAATACCTCCCTGTTAATATCAAATGAACCGATTGCTTTTGTGGCAAACAGTCCAATTACTATAAATCCGAGAAGAGCAATAACCTTTGTAGATGTAAATATGTTCTGGACTGTCTTCCCGGTGACAATACCCCTGGTATTGAGCCATGTAAGAAAGGCGATCATGGTAATGGCGACAACCATGGTACTGTTTATCTTCAGAGGGCCGAGTTGCAGCAGAATATTCTTGTCTGATATCCACGGAATAAGCACCCCGGTGAACTTTGCAAATGCAACAGCCACTGCAGCAATAGAGCCGCACTGAATAACCAGGAAGGTTGTCCACCCGAAAAGAAATCCCACGATCGGGTGATAGGCTTCCCTGAGATATACATACTGACCTCCCACATGGGGCATCATTGAAGCCAGTTCGCCATAGCTTATTGCCGCAATGACAGTCAATATTCCGGTAATAAGCCATACTATCATAAGCCATCCCGGCGATCCTACATTTCGGGCTATATCGGCTGTCACAATAAAAATACCGGAACCGATCATGGCTCCGGCAACTATTGAAATACCATCAAAAAGATTTACACGCTTCTTAAGGAGGTGGTTTCCCGATTGCATTGGCAATTAATGTTCATCTATTTTACTGAAAACCTGTATATTGTCCGGGAGGTGAATGTCTCATCAGGATTGATCACTGTTGACGGAAATTCCGGGTGATTCGGGCTATCAGGGTAGTGTTGTGTTTCAAGACATAGGCCTGAACGGTAATTATAAGGTTTGCCGCCATGGCCTTTAAGGGATCCGTCAAGGAAGTTACCGCAATAGAATTGTATTCCCGGCTGATTTGTGATTACTTCCAGAAGACGTCCTGTAACAGGATCATATACAGAGGCATCCACTTCCAGCTTAACATCTATAATAAAATTATGATCATAACCACCTCCGAGCTTAAGCTGATCATAATCTTCATGTATTCTTTCTCCGACGGTATGAGGTGTTGTGAAATCAAACGGGGTTCCTGCAACAGGTCTGAGCTCACCTGTGGGTATAAGTGTGGAATCGACAGGGGTGATATATTTTGCATTTATTGTAAGTACATGATCAAGGATATCACCGTTGCCTGCCCCGTGAAGATTAAAATATGCATGATTTGTTATGTTCAGCACACTTTTTTTATCTGTTGTGACTCTGTAATCGATCACTATTTCATTCTTGTCGTTCCAGGTATATACAACTTCCACATCCATATTCCCGGGGTAGCCTTCCTCCATATCGGGACTTTTATAGGTGAATTTTACGGAAGGATATTCAGCCCTTTCCTGTATCTCGGCATTCCATACCACGCTGTGCCATCCTCCCGGACCACCATGAAGAGCATTGGGTCCGTTATTAATAGCCAGAGTATACTCTTTGCCGTCGATAGTGAATTTACCTTTTGCAATCCTGTTTGCATAACGGCCCACAACTGAACCGAAATATGGATCTCCGTTTATCATCCCGTCAAAAGTGTCAAACCCGAAAGTGACATTCTCCTTATTCCCCTCTTTATCAGGAACCTCAACCCATGTAATTCTTGCACCATAGTTTGTCAGCTTAAGTACATTGTCATACTTGTTGGTAAGGGTAAAAAGAAATACGTCTTTACCCAGATACCTGCCATAATGTTCTTTTTTTACCATTTTCTTAGTTTTTGATGACCGGTTGCATGAAATTCCTGTAAATGCAAATACAACCAGTGCTAGTGACAGAATAAATATTTTTTTCATTTGTAAATAATTTATATTTCCATTGGTTTTCAATAATTTCATCGCGGCTATTTCGTGCTGAACTGCCATGCAGGCAGTCCTGCGCTGTTGAAGAGTGATGCTTCTGCTCCGTTACGCCAGCAATACCTTACAGAAACAGGCTCAGGTACAAGGGGTGAATAGACAACTACCTCGTTATTTACTATCCCTGCACTTGCCATGACATATTTACCGTCTTTACCCGCTATTTCAAATTCCTTTAACCTGCCATTCCTTGCAACAAGTCCCTCTTCAATATTATCAAACTTGACTTTTATTGTACTGCCGTCGACTGTCATTGAGTTATATACAGGTCCGACACAAGGTACGTTTATTCCATAGTCATTATTGAGTGCAAGTGAAGCAAGTCTTTCACCGACCTCTTTTTTATAAGGCGGATGAATATTCATCACTGTTGCTATATCGAGTGTTACTGCCATTCCTGTTCCAGGCAGTTCAAGTGCTTTCTTTTGGGCTTCACGCAAAAGGGCTGATTCGGTGGAGTCAATATGTGAATACACATAAGGTGCGATCTGAACATAATAGAAAGGAAAATCTTTTATTCCCCATACATCTCTCCAGTTTTGAATCATCAGAGGAAAGATCTTTTCATACTGCGCTGCCCGTCCCACATTTGACTCCCCCTGGTACCAGATAGCTCCCTTGATACTATAATTTACTACAGGATTAACCATTGCATTGAATAAGACCGTCGGCGTTGTTGCTCCAAGGGCCAAAGGTCTTTTCTGCAATTCATATTCATTTTTTGACGGGTCAAAAATATAGAACCTGTTCCCTATCAGTTCAGCAACCGGCTGATACTTCCATTCTCCGCCAATATCTACAGGTGTCTGTCTCCCTGTCTTTACTGATATTTTCATTGAACCCGGTGCACCCCATATTCCTCCGCCTCCCTGTGTATCCAGCACCCTGACAGAAATAGTATTTATACCTTCTTTTACAAGTGCAGCAGGAATTTGATAATCTCTGCTGACCTGCCAATGACCCGATTCTTCGGTAGCCCCAACCAGGATCCCGTTGAAATATGTACGGTCCATATCATCAACAGGACCTATTGAAAGGACAATATCTTTGCCTTTAAAACCTGCAGGAATTTCTACTTTCTTCCGGAACCAAACTGCCCCGTCAAAGGCGCCTGTTGATCTTTCGAATTGCATGGGAAGATTCATGACAGACCAGTTGCTGTCATCAAAATCGACAGACGGAACATTTTCATCATTAAAATTTAAATTCTTCCATTGATTGCTGCCTGATGGTTCTGTTTTTAGCTGTTCATGCCCCTCCAGCCACATCTGGTATTCATGTTGAAGAGGCGTTGATTCTTTTATTGCGCTTATTGTCTCAATAAATTCTCCTGCAGATTCAAGTGCTGATGATGATATCCACGATTCAGCCGGTGTTCCTCCCCATGCTGATTCAACCAATCCAACAGGTACACGCAGCTCATCATAAAGTTTTTTACCGAAGAAAAATGCTGTTGCGCTGAATTGTCTTACTGTTGAAGGGTCACACATTTCCCATCTCCCGGTACAATCCTCGAGCGGTTCACCCGAAAATTTTCTTTGCACGTTAAACAGGCGTATTTCAGGCAATACTGCTGATTGAATTGCTGCTTCCGAATGCATTACTGTATCAACGGGTGGCCAGCCCTCCAGCGGCATTTCCATATTCGACTGTCCCGAGCAGAACCAGACCTCACCGGAAAGGATCTCATAAATAATGATGCTCGTATCCTTACCTGATATTGTCATTGTATAAGGCCCTCCGGCTGCAGGAGCGGGCAGTGTTACCAGCCATTTTCCATCTTTACCTGTTTTGGCACTTGCTTTTGCATCCCAGCTTGCCACAACATCGATTCTATGACCTGGATTTGCAGTACCCCATATCTTTACATCAGATTTTTGCTGCAGTATCATCCTGTCGCTGATAAGCGACGGCAATTCCAGATTCGAAGGGATTCTCTGACAACTTATCAAAGTCATTATCAGAACTATAAGAATGCCAGTTTGTTTCATTATTTTTCGTTTTATAATTGTTTTTCAATAACTATCTGCCTTCCTTCATAAGTTACTACAGCATCAGGCCGGGAATCCGGATCAAAAGGAAACGGTTTGTCTCTGCTGATCCATTTGATTTTAAAGGTCCTGGATTTCAACATTCCTTCATATTCTCCAATCCTGTCACCTATCGTGAGTTGTCCTGTTTCATTGTCAAAACTGAATTTTATTGTACTCCAGGCTCCCTGTTCATAATTGTAATTAGTATCTTCATCTTCATAAAGAGTAAATGCACAATCCCTTCCTGAATAAATATACAGTGTAACCGGATCGGCAGGTTTTTCACCGGTATATTGAATTTCAGGACCGATGGGAAGTATTGACCCTTCTTTAATAAACAGCGGCATCCGTTCATAAGGTGCATCAGCATCGATCTCCAGACCCCCTTTAAAATATTTACCTGAATAAAGATCATACCAGCCGCATGATGCCGGAAGATATACCGGACGTGACCGTGCCTTATAACGATATACCGGAGCAACAAGTACCGAAGGACCAAACATGTACTGGTCGCCAATACTTTCCACCTTCTTATCATCAGCAAAATCCATCACCATCGCCCGCATGATAGTATAATCATTGAAATAGGTCAGTCCTGCCAGTGAGTATGTATAGGGCATAAGATAGTATCTCAACCTGTCGTAATATACCATGCTCTTATATGCAGGATGGCCTTCAGGCGAAATATTGTACACTTCGCGGAGTGGATATTGACCATGACTCCGGAAAAGGGGGCAGAATGAGCCGAACTGGTACCAGCGTGTATTGAGTTCCCTCCATTCCTCGAGGTCTTCTGAGTCTTCCTTTGCCCTTGTATACCTTCCCTCAACACAAAAACCTCCTATGTCGAATGTCCAGTATGGTATTCCTGACATTGCATAATTAAGACCCGAGGGGATCTGAGCCTTCATATCCTCCCAGCGCGTTCCAATATCGCCGCTCCATGTGGCAGCGGAATATTTTTGCAGTCCTGCAAATCCTGAACGTGTAAGCAGGAACACCCTTTTATCGGGGTTAACGGAACGCTGGCCGTTATAAATAGCCATGGCATTTACAAGGGCATAAGCATTGAAATATTTTGTAGAAGGGCCAAGAGCCGTGGGTGTGGAAAGTTTTTTACGATACTCAATGCTGGCATTTGAGAGAATATCCGGTTCCGAAGCGTCCATCCACCAGGCATCGAATCCTTTTGTATAGAGATGCTCTTTCATCTGATTCCAGAAAAGTTCACGTGCCCCGGGGCTGTAGGCATCATAGAAAGAACCAATGTAACCTTTTCCTATCCAGTCTCTAATACTGTCGTTCACTGCCTGGCGATACATCCACCCTTTTTCATCAAATTCTTTGAAATGCTCTGTAGTATAGTAGAACTTTGGCCACACCGAGATCATTATTTTAGCGTTAAGCTTATGAATCTCATCGACCATGCCATCAGGATCGGGGAAAAATTTCGGATCAAATTCATGTGATCCCCATGAATCAACGGGCCAGTATGACCAGTCGAGCACAATATTATCCAGTGGTATGTTCCGTTTGCGATATTCCTTAACCACATCCAGCAGTTCAGTCTGTGATCTGTATCGCTCGCGGCTCTGCCAGTATCCCAATGCCCACTTTGGCATTATCGGGGCTTCCCCGGTAATAGACCTGTAGCCGCTGATCACTTCATCCATGTTACTGCCGCTGATATAATAATAGTCTATCTGATCGCCCATTTCTGAAAAGAGTGACAGGGCACCTTGTTCTTCAGGCGGCCGTGGACTTAATGCTTTTAATCCGATATATGAAACACCGCCATCAGGTTTCCATTCGATCCTGAGATAGTATCTCTTCCCCTGTTGCATCATTTTCCTGAATTTATAAGTGTTCGGATTCCAGGCTGTTCTCCATCTCTCCTCCACAACAGGTTCACCATCCAGAAATACTTTTATGTAACCGGCATAATAAAGCTTGAAATGAAATAATCCTGTCTCTTCCGGTTCTATTTCACCTGTCCAGGTAACAATCGATCCGTAAAATGGAAAATCTGACGGAAAATTCTTTATTGTTGTGAAGTTTTCATAATCGATTTCAGACTCTCTGCGCTTAATGAATATCTTATCCGGATCGGAATCTATATAATATGTCGCTGTAAGTCCTCCCTTCTCGCCATCATCATCATACAGTCTGAAGAGGTCAAGTTGTGAATAATCGCGCGGGTCGCCAAATTTAGTCAGTGAATAGTTATCCCAGAGAATTCCGTAATTTCTGTTTGATACAACAAAAGGAATTGAAACTTTTGTATTATACTGGTAAAGGCTTTCATTCAATCCTTTATAGTTGAATTCATCGGATTGATGCTGCCCAAGTCCGTAAAATGCCTCATCCTCAGGCGATTCAAAGATCTGCTGCATAGAATAGCCATCTGTCCCTTCAACTGAGAAAGGTTTAAATGATTTCCCTCCGCTCTCAGGTTCCCTGAGAATTACATTATCATTCCTGTCATAGAATATTATTTGTCCGGATCCGAGTGACACTCCCGTCTTTAATTCAGCTGTGGAAACTGTAACGTAGTCTTTATCCCCGTTAACTTCAAAAACGGGTGTAACGAGTTCCGGACTTTTGCCAATACATAAGCTTCTATCTGTTGAGAAATCAATGGATGGAGATGCAACGACATGAATTATTTTGTCACTGATGACCTCCAGCTTGATTTTTCTGGCATCCTGGCCGGTTTTTCCTTTCAGGTTCACTGTTATTCCTGAGGGTGTTCTCTCCCAGTCCTGGAAAGAACACCCTGTAAAAAGAAGTCCGGTAATAGCAAGTAAAAATAGTTTCTTCATGTACCGGTTAAATTATTCAATAAAGATCTCAATACTCAAAAACAAGTTCTGCTTCTATTTCAGTAAGAAGATTGTCACGGCAGATGTCGGCCTGAATAAAAACGGCCGGGACCGAAGGAAACATCTCTTCACAGATTTTCCTCACAACACCGAAATCTTTCTGGTATTTAATATAAGCCCTCAATAAAGTATACCTGAGGGCATATTCTGTTCCTTTGCCGGTTATCTCCTTTATCAATTGCAGATCAGCCAGCTTCTTTATATTGTCTATGGTTACAAGGGTTTGCTTTTTAACATTGCGAATGCCGATTGTTTCCTGCCCTTTTATTGAAGCCGTTCCTGATATATAGAGTACCGGGCTCTTCTGGGTGGCGAAAAGAAGAGCACGTTCAAACTGAGGTGGCTGTTTTTTGGGTTTACCTGTTTCTTTTATCCCTTTTAATACTATTTGTCCATATTCGTATGCATTTACCTGGTTTGGATTGCTCAGGCCCCTTATCTGAACAGATCCATCAGCCTGAACAGCGCAGAAATCGATTATCACCCCGTTCAAACCCATACCGATACCGGTTGCGGCAGGATATCCGTGTACGGTCCGGTAGCGGTTGTAATATTCACTTCGTACCTCATTGAATATCTGGTAATTCTGGAATCCCTTCCTGACAGTGAGAATATTGCCGATATAGTTCCACTGCCGTATAATATTGTTCATCGTCATCTTTTCCTTTTGCAGGATCCCGGCTGCCTGGTTAAACGCCGTTTCAGCAGCTATCCTTGTATCTTCAGGGGAAAAACCACTCCCAAGGCCGGCTGCCCATATTTCCTTACCCCATTTCGTCTTGATCACAACGTAAGGTATGGAATCAAAAAATTCTGTTATTATATCAGTGAACCCGGATTGGATAAAAAGCGCCTCAACAGCTATCTTCCATGGTTTTTCCGGAGGATGAGCAGTAAAGCTTATTGCAGGCATATGATCGCCTAATGAACCACAGGCCGATTTAATGATTTTCTTTCTCAGGATTAAAAAAGCATCAAAATCGGCGAGGTCTGTAAAAATATTAATCTTAACCGGCTGGTTTACATTAGAAATGGCATTCCTGATCTGTTTCAGACATTGATCCCATTCTTCTTCAATCTTCCCCTCCTTCAGCGGATGATAAATAAAATATTCCTTCTGCATAGAAAAATCAATCTTTCAGTTCAAATGTAATATTTTTTGCCTCTGAATCGATTGTATTTAACATTTTCTTTCCGGTTATCTGGATTTCCCCATCGACAAATTCAGGTACATTCTGAAGCAGCTCATTAAGCCTGGAAAAGGAATAGCCTGATCATTAACGGCTGAGAGCGCCCTGGTTATTTTGCCTGCCTGTATTTTGCTCCGCCATGCTTGTAGGTGCAGGAAGAGGATTGGCGCTTTCAGTTGACATGGGGAACCAGACCATCATCTGTCCTGGGCCGCGGTTGTTCCAAAGAGCGTATGGTATTAGCGTAACTGGCTCTTCAGGAAATTTCTCAATTGTCCCGTCCAGTCTCTTCTTCGTCTGGAAACCTGTTGTTTTTATTACTTGTGTGCCGGCCAGAAGCGTGGGAATAAATTCTGTTGTAACAGGTGTTTCTTTCTCAATTATCAGATTTCTGACATTTCCGGTATTGTTATCGGGCCATTCGGCACAGTAAATAACAGGTCCTCTTTGAAAAGCCATCTTCCCTTTGTCTGCTGCAATCCTTTCATCAGCCAGTACTTTCCGTACAGGCATAGGGAAATCTATATCGATACGGTCACCTTTAATCCATTTCCGCTCAATTTCAGCATAGCCGTTTTCAAATTCTGTTTTAATCTTCTCTCCGTTCAGGAGAATGGTGTATGTCCCTTCAATATTATCGTCAAACCTGTAAAGGTCTCCGGGTATTGCCTGGTTAACTGCCCAGCCCGGGATACGGATTTTTAGGGAGAACCGTTTTTCTGTGTCAGGAAAAACTGAAAGTACAACCTTACCATTCCAGGGAAAATTTGCCTCCTGGAATATTTTCACCTTGTTATTACCCAGGGTAATATCAGCATCATTTGAGATGAAAAGGTTGACATAAAGATCTTCATCCGTTACCGCATAGATATAACCTGGTATTGCAGGTACAAACCTGGCAATATTTGACGGGCAGCATGCACAACCGAACCAGGCGCTTCTCTCATGCTGTCCGCTTGACTCAAGGGGATTTGGATAAAAGAACCTGTCGGCCGACAATGATACACCCGATAACATTGAGTTATAAAGTGTCTTTTCAAGGATATCAATATATTTTGTTTCACCATGTAACAGGAATAGCCGGTGATTGGTAAAAATATCACCGATAGATGCACATGTCTCGCAGTATGCTGTCATATTTGGCAGCACGTAAGGATCTGCAAAACCCTCATTGCCGCCTGTAGCGCCTATGCCTCCTGTGATATAGATCTTATGGAAAACAATATCCTCCCATATTTTTGTTATGGCATCCAGATATGCTTTATTCTTTTCAATTGCAGCAATATCAGCCATTCCCGCATACATATATGTAGCTCTTACGGCATGACCAACAGCTTCAGTCTGATCGACCGGCTTCAGGTGTGCCTGGTTGTACTGGCCTCCCTTAGGTCCCCGGATGTCGAGAAAGAATTTTGCCAGGTCGAGATATTTCTTCTCGCCAGTGACCCTGTATAATTTTACAAGTCCCATCTCTATGACCTGGTGTCCGGGATATACTTTCACCCTGTCGAGGCCAAAGTCTTTATAAACAAGATCCGCTGATTTCAGGGCGATATCAAGGAGGGTTCTTTTGCCCGTTGCCTGGTAATGAGCTACAGCAGCTTCATAAAGATGGCCGAGGTTATACAGCTCATGACTTAGTATTGAATCAAGCTCCCATCTGTTCGGGCTTGCCCACTCATGAAGTCCTTTACCCCCATGCATCTCAGCAATAGTGCGGTTTGTATAAAGATAACCATCCTCCTCCTGTGCCAGGCCTATCTTATATATCAGCGTATCGAGATATGCCTCCAGTTCAGGATCAGGATAAGTCTGCAGTGAAAAAGATGCTCCCTCCATTATTTTAAACACATCGGAATCATCAAAAGGGTAAATTGTCTGGAATCTGCCTGTGTCGAGCCCTCCTGCTATTTCAAAGTTCTTCACCCTGCCTGTCGATTCGCAGTATGAAAATGCGATGGGAATCGTGATATCTGCATTTCGTTTAATCCTGGGTGCCCAGAAATCATCAGTCAGTTTTACCGATGTAAAGGGGACAGGTTGGATGGGATAGTCGCCTGAAGAGGTACTTGTTTTACATCCATGGATTATTAATGCACCAAGAATAAAAGTAAGAAACGAATAAGCTGGTTTTTTCATGATTGTTCTTTTTTACCCACTGAGTAACACTGAGTCATTCACATATTAACACTGTTTATAGATGTTGTTTTATTTGCCCTGAGATTAAATCCGTGTTAATCTGTGTAACCGTGGTAATTATTATTTTAACTCCAATACAACTACTGACTTTGCAGGCATTGTTACCGATAGAATTCCGTCTTTTAACTTATATCCGCTGAAAACAGCTGGTTTGACCTTTTCCGGTTCTTCAAAACTGTTGAATGCATTCATCTCATTTGCTGTGAGTACCTCACCAGTAACATTCTTAAGACTGACTCCTATAACAGGACACGTCATCATGATCTCCTTATTTGGATTGAGGTTTGCGAGTGAAACATGAATTTTACCCTCTTTGTCAACCGATGCTGAAGCTGATATTGCAGGTATTTTCCTTTCCCCGACAGCATAATCTTCACAGCTCAGATCGGTGGTCAGAAGCCTGGCGTCCTGATGTACCCTGAACATCCTGAACACATGATAAGTCGGGGTCAGCACGATCTTGTCATCTTTTGTAAGTATTACTGCCTGAAGCACATTTACCATCTGCGCCAGATTTGCCACTTTTACCCTGTTGGCATGCTGATTAAAAACATTAAGGTGAATAGCTGCAGTAATAGCATCCCTGAGAGTATTTTGCTGGTAAAGGAATCCGGGATTTGTTCCCGGCTCAACCTGGAACCAGTTACCCCATTCATCAACCACAAGTCCTTTTGTATTTCGTGGATCATATCTGTCCATAATAGCTTCGTGCCCTTTAATGATTGCGTCCATCTGATAATTGAGCCTGAACGTTTCAAACCAGTCATTTTCAGTAAAATCAGTTGCACTGTTTTTGTTGCCCCACCCTCCGGGGACTGAATAATAGTGTAAAGAGATTCCCTGGAACATATTTCTGTTCTTACTCTCCTTCATCAACGTTTCAGTCCAGTTGAAATCAAAGTCACTCGCTCCGCAGGCGACACGGTAAAGACGGTTCCCTGCGAAGTCTTTCAGATAGGTTGAGAATCGTCTCATGACATCACCATAGAATTCAGGGGTCATATTCCCGCCACAACCCCAATTCTCGTTGCCTATGGCAAAGTACTTCACTTTCCATGGCTGTTCACTGCCGTTTTCTTTTCGCAATTTTGTCATCGGGCTTTCAGAGTCCGAAGTCAGGTACTCAATCCATTCAGCCATTTCCTGGACAGTACCGGAACCAACATTGCCATTGATATAGGCATCACAACCCAGTAAATCCGTTAGCTTCATGAATTCATGAGTACCAAAAGAATTATCTTCCGTAACACCACCCCAATGGGTATTAATGATGGAGGCTCTTTTTTCCTGTGGACCTATCCCGTCTTTCCAGTGATAGGTATCAGCAAAACATCCTCCGGGCCAGCGGAGATTTGGAATTTTGATCTCACGGAGTGCAAAGAGAACATCATTCCTGATACCATAGGTGTTGGGAATTGATGAATTCGTTCCGACCCATATGCCACCATAAATACATGCCCCCAGGTGCTCCGAAAAATGACCGTAGATGTCCTTGCTTATTACCGGTCCACCATGATTGGCAACAATAACCAACTGGTTGACAATTCCCTGATCTTCTTTTTGTGCATTTATAACAAAAAATGCACTGGAGAGAATAAGTGTAAAAATGACAAATAATTTTTTCATGTCTTCTCTTTTTATATATAAATACATTGTAAACCTTTGTGTTATCCTTGGTATGCTTCTACGGATATACTTTAATATGTATCACGAAGGTACCCACCAGGGGATGCGAAGGATTATGTTAAATGATCCTCAATAAACAATCCCAGTTTCTTATATTTCAGGAAAAGTTTTTCATATTTCCCGGCTCTTTCCGGATCAGGCTTATACTCTTTTTCAAATCCTCCTCCCATTGATTTTTGAGCTGTCGGAATATCCTTATGTATCCCTGCCACAACCGATGCTGCCATAGCAGATCCCAAGGCACATGTCTGCTCCGAGCTTGCAACTTTAATCGGCATATTAAGTATATCAGCAACGATCTGCATGACATAGGGATTCTTTTTAGCAACACCTCCCGTGGCAATTACTCCGTCAATTCTTATTCCTTCTGAAATAAATCTCTCGTTTATCATTCTTGAACCGAATGCAGTAGCTTCGACCAGGGATTTAAAAATTCTGGGAGCATCCGAGCCAAGTGATAAGCCTGCGATAGCCCCTTTCAACGCCTGGTTTGCATCGGGAGTTCGTCTGCCATTAAGCCAGTCAAGAGCAATAAGTGAAGTTTCTTCTTCCGGAATTTTCTCTGCCTGTCTGCTTAGCTCAGCAATAATCCTGTCTTCTGTCTCGCTGATTATTCTTTCTTTTGTTTTACTATCAAACCATTCCATCTTTGAAATAATCTCATATACAGGCCATAAAAGTAATTTCCCGAACCATGCATAGACATCTCCGAATGCTGATTGTCCTGCCTCAAGACCAAGCATTCCGGGTACAATGGATCCGTCGACCTGACCGCATATTCCTGCAACCAGCTTTTTGCCAACTTCTTCCATGAGTGATACAAGCATATCGCAGGTGGAAGTTCCCATTATCTTTATCAACTGATATGGTTTAATCTCTCCTCCGACTGCTCCAAGATGTGCATCAAATGCTCCTACTCCTACTTTAACATCGTCAGGCAGTGAGAGTTTTTTAGACCATTCCCGGGAAAGTGTTCCGACAGGAATATCACAGGTATATGTTTCGGAGTAAAGACGATCTCTCAATCCTTTAAGCAAAGGATCAAGTTTTTCCAGGAATTCTTTATCAGGCAGGCCTTTGAAGTCAGGGTGCCACATGGCTTTATGACCTGCAGCACAACGGCTCCTTTTGATTTTCAGCGGATCAGTATTGCCACAGAGAAGGGCTGGCAGCCAATCACAATGCTCAACCCATGAAAATGCGTTTTCCCTGACTTTTTTATTCTTACGGATCGTATGAAGTATTTTTGCCCAGAACCATTCGGACGAATATACACCTCCTTCATATTTTGTGAAATCGGTCCCACCCCACGACCTGGCAAGAACATTTATCTCTTCAGCCTCTTTTACAGAGGTATGATCCTTCCATAATATGAACATTGCATCCGGGTCTTCTTCAAATCCCGGCTTCATCGATAACGGAATACCCTCCTTATCAACAGCTATCGGTGTTGAACCTGTTGTGTCAATCGTTATACCTCCGATATTATCAATGATATCCCTGCTTAAGCCTTTAAGAGAATCCTTTACTGTCTGTTCCAGCCCTACAATATAATCAAGCGGATGCTGCCTGAACTGGTTCAGCGAAGGATCACAGTAGAGTCCCTTCTTCCACCTGGGATATTCAAAAACTGATGTCCCGGCAATTGTTCCATTGGTTGTATCAACAACGACCGTTCGTACCGAATCAGTCCCATAATCGATACCGATCACATATTTTTTAGCCATAATCCTGTATATAATTTGTTATTTTTTACCCTGTCCATAATAGGCATTCCTGCCATGTTTCCTGCTGAAATGCTTATCAAGCAGGTATTTATCAACAGGCACTTCATTTCCCAGAAGTATCGTAAAAAAAGCCATTCTTGCTATCTCTTCAAGTGCGATTGCATTATAAACTGCTCCATCAGGACCTGAACCCCAGCAAAAAGGGCCATGAGAATGAACAAGTACTGATGGCACCGCGATCGGATCCAAATTGTTCATTCTTTCTACGATTACCTTACCTGTGTTAATCTCATAATCTTTCTCAACTTCTTTTTTCGTGAGTTTCCGTGTACACGGGACATTCCCGTGAAAATGGTCGGCATGGGTAGTTCCCAATGGCGGGATTTCCTTACCTGCCTGTGCCCATGAAGTAGCATATGTCGAATGAGTATGAACAATGCCCCCTATATTGTTAAAGATGCTGTACAGTATCAGATGAGTGGGTGCGTCAGTTGAAGGATTGTATTTACCCTCAACTTTTTTACCTTCAGGATCAAGAACTACCATATCAGAAGGTTTCATCGTACCGTAACTAACTCCAGAAGGTTTAATAACAATAAGTCCTGTTTTCTTATCTCTTCCGCTTACATTTCCCCAGGTATGGATTACCAGTCCTTGTTTTACAAGATCCAGATTTGCCTGCAAAACAGATTGTTTTAAATTATCCAGCATGATCCGAGACTTATTTAACTCTAAACTTTAGTCACTTTAGTCACTCTTAACTCCTATCCTGCATCCAGATTGAAATAGAAGTCCCTCTTTGACAGCTTCTTATAATTCGCCTTATTGAACATGTAGTAGTATGCTCCCTTCTTCGATGTCACTTTTTCCTTCTCGTCAAGTCTTTCAAGTATATTCAACGACAGTATCTTTTTCCTGAAATTTCTTTTGTCAATGGTTTTCTGGTATATCGCCTCGTACAGATCAAGAAGCTGAACAAGAGTAAATTTCTCAGGGAGAAGTTCAAAACCGACAGGTTTAATCCTGACCCGCAGGCGAAGTTCTTCAAGAGCTCTCTCCACCATGTCGGGATGATCAAAAATAAGTTTGGGCAGTTTTTTTATGGATTGCCAGTGAGCTCTATTTTCATGTGCTGCTTTCTGGTCAATACTCTTGATCTTTATAAGTGCCCAGTAAGCCACAGAAATAACCCTTGCTCCCGGATCCCTGGTAGGTTCGCCGTAACAGTAGAGCTGTTTCATGTATATATTCTTAAGGCCTGTAAGATTACGAAGGACACGGCAGGCGGCAACATCTATACTTTCACCTGATTCTACAAATCCTCCCGCCAGCGACCATTTCCCTTTTGCAGGATTAAAACTCCGCTTTACAACCAGAAGCTTGAGTTCTTTTTCAAGTATGTCGTATCCGAAAATTATTGAGTCTACAGCCACCAGATGTTTTTTATACTTTGAATAGAGTTTTATCATATAAAAATTTACTTTAATGGCATGATGGAACCCACATGTAGTTGATTATTATAATATTGTGGTTGTGTATTCAAATACAAGTGGGTTTCATAATTTCTTTTTTTAATCTTCTTTTCCTGCAGATGGACAATTATGCTATTCCTCCTGAGATATGATAATATATCTCGTTCATTTTCAGCTCTTTCCTGAAAGTGTCAAGATTACATTTTTCATCAATGAGAACAAATTCAATTCCCAGCATGCCTGCAAAGTCCTCCAGATATTCCTTGTCGACAGCTGTACTGAAGCCGGTATGGTGTGCCCCGCCGGCAAATATCCAGGCAGCAGCGCCTGTTTTCAGGTCGGGCATAGGTGTCCACAATACACTTGCAACCGGAAGTTTAGGCATATCGGGGCACTTCACAACCTCCACCTCGTTGACAATCATTCTGAATCTGTTGCCCAGGTCTATTACGGAGGCATTTATTCCTTTCCCGGGAGCAGTTTTAAAAACTAATCTTGCGGGATCTGCTTTGCCTCCGATCGAAAGTTGATGTATTTCAACTGCAGGTTTAGCCGAGGCTATTGAAGGACATACCTCGAGCATATGAGCTCCCAGGACTTTCATCCCTGCAGGATCAAAATGATATGTATAGTCTTCCATAAATGAGGTCCCGCCTTTCAGTCCCTGTGCCATCACTTTCATAGAGCGAACCAGTGCAGCAGTCTTCCAGTCGCCTTCAGCGCCAAAACCATACCCCTTGGCCATAAGTCTTTGCACTGCTATTCCCGGTAATTGCTTAAGTCCGTGAAGATCTTCAAAGGTTGTTGTGAAAGCTTTGAAACCTCCTGACTTTAAAAATGATTCCAGTCCGGCTTCAATTCTTGCAGCCTCCGCAAGTGTATCTGATGTGGCCACACTTTTGGTCATTTTATATTCTGAGCTATATTCCGAAAGAAGCCTCTTGATTTCAGCCGGCGTAACTTTATTAACAGCGCTGACAAGATCGCCAATGCCATAACCGTAAACGGAATAGCCCATCTTAATCTGGGCGTTCACTTTATTACCTTCGGTAACTGCAACGTCGCGCATATTATCACCAAAACGTGCAACTTTCATATTGAGAGCATCGTTAAAAGCTGTTGCAGCCCTGATCCAGACAGCAATACGATCTATTGCTTCGGGATCCTGGTAATGACCGACCACAACCTTCCTGTTCAGCCTCATTCTTGTTCCGATGAAGCCGAATTCTCTGTCGCCATGGGCTGACTGGTTCAGGTTCATAAAATTCATGTCGATAGTATCCCATGGAATGTCCCGGTTGAGCTGTGTGTGGAAATGGAGGAATGGCTTTGTAAGTACAGACAATCCCTTTATCCACATTTTTGCCGGCGAGAATGTATGCATCCATGTTATAAGGCCGATGCAATTCCTGCTGTTATTTGCTGTTGAACAGAGTTCATAAATGGATTCAGGTGTCGTAAGCACAGGCTTGAAAACCACCTTCTGCGATATTTTGGGAGATTTATCGAGTGCTACTGCAATTTTTGCAGAATCGGCAGCAACCTGTTTAAGTGTCTGGGGGCCATACAGATGCTGGCTTCCGGTTACAAACCAGACCTCTCTCGTTTTAAGTTTGTCCATATTATTTTATTTTTAAGATTGTTTCATCTTTTCACCTCTACCAGAAGTAAATATAAAATGCAATACATGCACCAAGAACAATCAGTGAGGTTACAACATCAATCGCGTTCCAACTCTTACGTGTTTCTTTAATCTGTTCAGGTGTTTGAGAGAAATACGTCAATCCCTGTAACTGTTGTCCGTCGGCTTTTGGAGTAAAGAAACTTATTACCACCATCAGTAACATAGTAAAGAAGAATAGTCCTATACAGAAATGGAGCCAGTTAATGTTGAGTACGGTAAATATACCTGAACGAAGGGATGGATCTGTGATCAGTCTTTCAGTAACTTTGTCAAAATGTGAACCTGGATCAAAGACCATCATACAAAGTCTGAGAAAGCCAATTACAGCACCAATAATCAGTCCCCACTGACCGGCTTTCGGAGTAATTTTGCGGTTAAATACACCCAGCAGAAAGACAGCAGCAATAGCAGGTGCGATTAGCGACTGAACTTTTTGCAGGTACTCATATAATACATTACCAATATTTTTCATTATCGGAATCCAGATCAAACCGAGCATAACTACACTAATGGTGGCAATACGTCCGATCACGACAAGACGGTGTTCGCTGGCTTCAGGATGATACTGCTTATAAAAGTCAATCGTAAATAATGTGGCTGAAGAGTTAAAGTGAGCCGCAAGTGAAGTCATCAGGGCTGCAATAAATCCTACTACAACAATACCCTTAACTCCCATTGGCAATAATGTACCTACCAATGTACCATAAGCTTCATTATTATCAGTAAAAACCAGGACACCCTGGGTTCTTAAAACTCCAGCAATAATACCAGGAATTAAGAACATAAAAACCGGGAGTATCTTAAGGAATCCCGCAAAAATCGTCCCCCTGCGGGCCTGCCTCAAATCCTGTGCTGCAAGCGCCCTTTGTACAATATGCTGGTCAGTACACCAGTACCAAAACCCGATGATAGCAGCACCAAAGAAGACACTCACACCCGGGAATTCACTATACCATCTGTCAGCTTTATCAAAATGGAAGAGGTGCATATTAGTGGCACCATTGGCACTTGCTAATTCCACCATTTTTTCCCAGCCATCAATAATTCCTCCCCCGCCGATTTTAATGAGACCCAGAACCAGAATTGTAATGGCACCCAGGATCAGAATTGGAGCCTGAACGACAGAAATAGTCATTATACCTTTCATCCCACCAAGGACTGTAAATATTCCCGTCAACAGAACAAGCCCGATGGCCCCGTACCAGAAATCGATACCAAGCACTGACTGAAGAAAGATACCACCGGTAAATGCAGCTACAGACACCTTTGTAAGAACATAACTGATCAATGTAATTATAGAAAGTGCTGAACTTGTTTCCCTCGTATAACGCAGTTTAAGGAATTCGGGCATAGTAAATACCTTGCTGTGCGCATAGAAAGGAACGAATACCCATCCAAGTATCAGAATAGCCCACCCATGCATTTCCCAGTGAGCCATAGCCATTCCGCTTTCAGCACCGGCACTGGCAAGGCCGACCAGGTGTTCAGAACCAATATTCGCAGCAAAGATTGCCGCACCTACAGCCAGCCACATCTCACTACGGCCGGAAAGAAAATAATCACTTGTATTATCTTTTTTGTGTTTAATTACCCATAACACAATGCCTGCAAGGCCAATAAAAAATAGAATCAGAACGATCCAGTCTAATGTTGCCATATTAAATACTTTAAATTAATAATAATTATTGATCTGGCTAGCTTTTGACATCTTTAAAAGAGTTCGATTTGATTTATATGGAATTATTTGATTTTGTATATGTCCTTGCAAATCTATAAAAATATTTCTTTTAAATGTAATAATTACACTCAAAAAAAATAAGCTTTCCTGAAACAGCGCAATAGGAATGTAAGTCAATGCTAAAACGCTGTAATACATCTATATACAACAGATTATTCCATAATATCCTCCCATTCGGCCAATGATGACTGAATAAAATCTATGATCTTCTGGTTATCTTCTTTTCCGGAGTCTGTAATATAAAATGGTTCTCCGAATTTAATATAAATTGGCTTGCTGCTATCCACAGGACCAAGATCTTTAATGATTTTTCCCTGACCCCAGAAATCAGTTTTTAAGGCAATAGGCACAATTTTAACACCTGCTTTCTTCGCCAGTTTGACTCCAAGGGAATTGAAATCTTCAGGTTTGAATTCGAGGCTCCTGGTGCTTTGCGGAAATATTATTATTGAGATCCCTTTAGACAACAATCCCATACCTTCGTTCATAACTGCCTCAAGATCCTTGCGGGGATCTGTTCTTCCCACAACAATGGGATCCCTTGATTTCATGACATCCCTGAAGAGAGGATTCCGGACAAGACTCTCTTTTACAACATAGGTAACTCTCCTGTGAGGTGCAATTATCACCGGGAGGATCAATGTTTCGAGAGTGCTCATGTGATTACCTATAAAAACAACCGGTTCAGGCGATTCCGCAATATGTTCCATTCCCGAGATATGGAACTTACCTCCTGTCTTTTCAATTAATCTGAAAATATAGTATGATGATTCTGCCCATGCTTCATCATCATACCTGCCTGTTATTGCCTGCTTCCTGGATCTGAATACTATATGAATAAAATTAAGAATGAAAAAAACCTGGTTATGTGACAGCAGCTTTTTCCAGAAGCTCAGTTTTCCTCTTCCCGGTGTATCATACGAATCTGATTCGAAAAAGACTTTATCCATAAATTATTTTTCTGTATAATCGAGGGCTTTGTCTTTGTTAACTTTTATTATGCTATTGGAAATCATTGAATTCGGAATTATCACAGTAATCGTATTTTCATTTTCAATAATTGTATCATGCCAGTTAATTTCTATGACTTTCCCATTATTCCCTTGAATCTCAATGACGTCATTTATCTTAAATGGTCTATTTACTATAATGAACACACCGCTGATCAAATTACTTAATATCTGCTGTGAGGCAAAGCCAATTATCAAAGTAGTAGCTCCCGCTCCAGCAAATAGGGAATGAGCAAAATTTTTTGTAATCGGGAGTGTAAGAAACGCCCATCCTGCTCCTACAAGGTAGATAGTCAATAAAATAATGTTTTTTAAGAAAACGAAGCTCGTGAAATCAGTCTTCGAATCCTTATATTTAACTAATAATTTCCTGATAATAAATCGATTGACAATTGTTGCAAAAATAAATGTTGCAAATAAAATTGCTCCAAAAATAATCAAGGATTCTGTATCGCTAAGCAAGCTGTTAAATCTTTTCATACTGGATACGATTTACGTTTTTTTTCTATAAATTTTATTACAATAAAAACTATACCGATTATAACCAATATTCCAATTATATACTTTTCAATATGCTCTATGTGCCCTAATTCTGATTTAATAACGGCACCAAATAAATAGCCGACAGTACAATAAACAGAAGCCCAAATTATTGTACTTAAAGCACTATAAAAAAAGAAAATTTTTGTTTTTGTATTACTAGCTCCGATTACAAGAGGTATTATGGTTCTTAAACCGTAAAGGAACCGGTAGGTCAGAAAAATGATTGCAGGGTATTTTTCTAACTTTTTCTTAACAATTTCTGCCTTTGCTTTGATTTTCGGGTTTTTATTAATCCAAACATAACCTCTTTTTCTTCCAAGAAAAAAGTATAAACAATCAGCAGCATAAGTGCCTGCAACGCCCAAAATGGCGACTACCCAGAAAATAAGATAACCATGATGTGCTGCAATAACAGCGGAAATCAATACCATTTCACCTTCAAGAAAAAGCCCGAAAAATATACCTATATAAACAAGAATTATATGCATTTTCCGGTTTTAAAATTCGTGTTTATTATGCCATAAGTCCTTTTTTGATCTTTCCATCTCTCTATCTTCTTACCAGTTTTGACTAATTATAATTACATGTGCCTGTAACAATAACAAATCTACTAGTTTTTATGTTATTAAGTAAAAAAGCAATGAATATTTCACCTAATATTCTGTATATTTGTATTTTACAAAATAATTTACTAATAGTCATTTATAATGAGAAACATGAAAGTTATTTCAGTATTACTGATTTTAACAATACTGATTTTTTTAATATTTTCAAAAAGAAACGAGATCAAGATAAATGAGCCGATCAATCCAATAAGAAGCGGGACAGCCATAGTGATGACTGGTGCAGCGGCTCGCATCCCACAGGAAGCTGCTTTACTGGAAGAGTTGTATAATAGAGGGCTATTGAAAAATGTAGTATTCATCTCAGGTGTAAGTTCCGGGGCTTTAAATTCAGTCCTTTTAAATGGCATTCTTTCCAATAGAATGACATTTGAAGAATATAAGGAAATTCTTTTCGGTCTGAATAATAGTAATATATTTATTCAAGAAGGGAAAAAACTTCCTGTTGACACTGATCCTGCGCGAAAATTCATTACAAGTGTTGTAGAAGAGAAACTTGGTTATCACACAATAGGTGATCTGCCATTTATGACTGAAATATCATTCACACACCTGAGTGAACTAGATCTTAAGCATACAGTTTATAGGATGTGCAGCCGAAAGATAAACAATGAGACTGATACGACCCTTAGCCTTGTAGATATATTGATGGCTTCCACTTCCTTTCCAATTGCTTTCCCCCCTGTCAGGATTAGAAATGTAAAAACAATTCCAGATGTCGATTATATAGATGGCGGAGTCGGGGATGATCATGTTCCTTTCCGGGCCTTGCTTGATTTTGAAAAGTACAGGGGAACCGGTGTTGAAAGAGTTTATTTTGTAAGCAGGAAGAGCGATAGTATACCAGAAGTAAGTGAAGAATTGAAAATATTGGGAATCAATGACAGGGGAGTATTTGACAAGTTGGGGATTTCATTAGATAATATTCTTAAAAATGGAATAATTAAGAGACTTAAAGCATTTTCTAAAGAAGCCCCCGAACTGGTTCCATTAAGTTATGTATGGATACCCGATTTTCAGGGTAATTTTCTGATGTTCAGCTTCAGTAATCTGAAGGACCAATATGATTTGACGTCACAATGGGCAAAAAACCATGATCCTATTCCACTTGTTGATTATCTTTTAAAGAATAAGTAAATCTCATTAAAAGTTAATATTATTTCCAAAATTTTTTTATCGAAGGATAATATCTGACGACTCATCAGAAGGACAGGAGATTATGGCATTAGATGGAGTGATTTTATCACCTGCTGAATATCGGGAGGATAAGAAGAGTAACCGAAAGACAGATCATAATAACAACAGCACCCCACCCGATAATATTTGTTATCTGCCCGTTAACATGAACACCCATTATCCTTTTCTTATTGATGAGTATCATCATACTGATAAGGACTACGGGAAGCAGGATACCATTAATAACCTGTGACCACAAGGAAATAGGTATCAGCGGGGCATTGGGGATGAGTATGATTATTGCCGAGATTATCAGGGTACCGGTATAAAGAATATAAAACTCCCTGGCTTCATTCCACTTTTTATCAATGCCTGCTTCAAAACCGAAAGCCTCACAAATAAAAAATGCAGTTGCGAGTGGTAAAATTGTAGCTGAAAAAATTGAAGCTATAAACAGTCCAAATGCAAAAACCTGTGAAGCAAGATTTCCTGCAAGTGGTTTAAGAGCCAGAGCTGCATCTTTTGCTTCATTTATTTCTATTCCGTTAGGATGAAGTGTTGATGCACAAGCCACCATTATAAAGAATGCTACCACTACCGTAATAATACATCCGACAATAATATCTGCAAGTGTATAACGGTAATTATTCATCTTCAGGCCCTTTTCTATCACTGTAGATTGCATATAAAACTGCATCCATGGAGCAATGGTTGTTCCTACCAGCCCGATTACCATGGTGACACTTTTTGTATTCATTTCCATCCGAGGCTTAATAACTGCCTCTCCTATTTCCTGCCAGTCAGGTTTTCCTATGATCGCTGAAACAACATATGCCAACAACGACATGCTGAATATCAGGAATATACGTTCAGCAATCTTGTATGTTCCCTTCACCACAAGAAACCACACCAACACTCCTACCACAGGAACTGAGATATATTTACTGACACCGAAAACCTCCATGCTGCCTGCTACTCCTGCAAATTCTGTTGTTGTGTTACCGATACCGGTAAGGAGCAGTCCGAGGAAAATGAAAAAAGTTATTTTAATACCTGCATTTTCCCGTATCAGATCTGCGAGGCCCTTTCCTGTCACTATTCCCATTCTTGCATTCATTTCCTGGATTATTACCAGTACTATAAATGAAGGTATCAACGTCCATATCAGTCCGTAGCCGAACTGAGCACCGGCAAGTGAATAGGTTGTAATCCCTCCTGCATCGTTATCGACACTGCCCGTGATGATACCCGGGCCGAGTATCATCAGGAAGATGGCCATTCTTCTGAAAAAACGCTTTCTGGTTAGTTTAAGACCTGTCATTTCCCCGGATTATTTTCTTTTGCTTTTGGTCCTTCTTTCACTTATCAGGTCTTCTACAACATCATCAACTACCACCATTCCCTGCAGTTGTTCATTCTGATCTATAACAGGAACTGCAAGCAGGTTATACTTCGATACTATTTCTGCAACGGCTGAAGTTTTTTCATCATCAAGCAGAGAAACTGGTTCAGATGTCATTATAGTACTGATTACTGCATCAGGCTCTGCAAGAACAAGATCCCTGAGGTTAAAAGAACCGACCAGTCTGTCTTCTTTTTCAGTAACAAACATATTATAAAGCTCTTCCGGTTCAGGTTTTCTGGCACGCAGTTCTTTCAGAACCTCATCAACTGTCTTTGTACCTGTGAATGACAGATAGTCGGTTGTCATGATACTGCCCACCAGATTCTCGCTGTATTCGAGGAGTTCCCTGACCTCCTGTGATGATTCTTCTTCCATCTCCTGCAGAAGCAATTCCGCTTTGTCGTCTTCAAGTTCATCAAGAATATCTGCCACCTCATCGGCAGGCATTTTTTCAAGAACATCTACTGCTTTATCTACAGGGAGGCTCTCTATGATATGTACCTGGGCATGCGGTTCCAGTTCTTCAAGGACATCAGCAGCTTTTTCCTCATCAAGCGCTGAAAAAACCGAAGTACTTGATTTTTTACCGAGATCCTCCAGGATATCAGCCAGATCAGAGGGGTGCAGAGTCTGCAGCTTGGCATAGCTTTTTGAGAGTTTAATATTCAGATTGGAAAAATCAATTGCCTGCACATCATCCCAGAGAATGAACTTTGCCGGTATGTTTATTTTAAACAAAGAGAGGATCCTTTTTATTGGAATGGATATGCCTATTCTCCGTAACAACCCCTCAATACCTATATCAACGGCAACAGCATAGGTCCCTGCAGGCAGTGTTGCCAGCCTCACATCATTTACCCTCACAAGCTTTCGCCCGTTAAGATCCACAATCTGTTTATCCAGAATATTCTCATCAAGCAAAAGCCCGTTATTAACCTCCACCTGCCTGAGCTCAACAAGATTGGTACAGGTCACATTCAGCATCTCTCTTGCCTTTGAAACTCTGATGTACCTGAAGGAATAGAATTTTGTCTCCTTTTTTATTCTGAGTTTTACGCCAATAACCTGCTGCTGACTTGGATCATTCTGCCCTGACGGAACAGCATTAATAAGCAGATCTCTGATTACACCAATAGCATTCCCATCAGAATCGAATACTTCTTTTCCTAATATTCCGCTTAAATAAAAAGTTGTAAGTGAAGTCATAGTCACCTCCTTTCTGCCTGTGATACAGGAGGAAGTGACCTTAAAACCGGTTATCCTTCTGTACCTGGATTCAGATTAATATACCCGCCGGATAATCGTCCATTTAATTATTAAAATTGATTGCGGGCGTAAAAGTAAACTGCTCAGGAAAAAAATCCAAATAATAAAATAAAAAAGTTACGAGTGAGCTAAAGTGTGGAGTGAGCTAAAGTTATGAAATAATAAATAACTCTAAGTACTTTAGTCACTTAAGTCACTCCAAACTTATATTATAAAAGGAATCACAGCTTTCCTCTTTGCAGGATAATTCGCGAAATTTGTCTTATACCACTTGTGTGAACTTATTGCCCTTGGGAAAAGATTTGCAAATGTAAAGATGAAAAATGCGAATCCGGGAAGCAACCATGTCATCACTGCCCAGCCTGCCCATTCAAGTATTTCACCAAAATAATGAGGCGAAGAGATATAATTAAATAACCAGCCTTCAGGAATAACATATTCATCAGGAGTCTCTGCCCTCAGATTGCGAAGTTTCTCATCAGCAGTTTTGTTAATTATAAAACCTGTAATAAACAATATTGTTCCTGCTATAAATTGCCACGAAAGTAACCACGAAACATCATAGTCATAGATATGAAAAACGCCATAACCGTTTACAAAGCCATTAAGAAAGTTAAACACAATTGCCATGAAAACAATGACCAGCGGATATGGTTTCTCTTTACCTGATTGCCTGAAAGGATAGATAAAAGTCCTGTAAATGTAATGTAATAACCATGAAATCATAAAGATCACCTGAGGCAGATTCTTATTATCAGACACGATGAAGAATGCCGCTATCAGCAAGGTAGAGGGAGATTCCATCACCAGCCATGCCCATTTTGCTTTGATAACAGCCCCCCATCCCTTTCTGCGAAACTTACCATAGGGTGCTGAAATAAAAAAAAGTAAAATGAAAACCAGTACAGCAAAACTAAAGATAAGATATAAAGAATAATTATAAAGCTCTGACATGCTTATTTAAAAATCTTAAGTAAATGAATCATTTCCGGCATATTAAACTTCAAATATGCATTAAATCATTAAATATTATTATCATATTGAAATTTTTTCTTTCATATAAATATTTATATTTACGCCATCATCAACAATTACAGATCTTGAGAAAATTACAGGAAAGACTCTCAAAGTATGATGCTCCTCAAAAAGCCATGGCGGCTGGTATCTATCCTTATTTCAGGGAGATTGAATCGGATCAGGACACTGTAGTTAAAATCAAGGGGAAAGATGTCCTGATGTTTGGATCAAACAGTTACCTTGGCCTTACTAACCACCCTAAAATAAAGGAGGCTGCAAAAAGAGCCATTGATAAATATGGTACTGGTTGTGCAGGATCAAGGTTTCTGAATGGCACTCTCGATATTCACATTGAGCTTGAAGAGAGACTTGCTGATCTTATCGGGAAAGATGCTGCCTTATGTTATAGCACAGGATTTCAGGTAAACCTGGGTGTGGTGTCGGTGCTCGCAGGACGAAGGGATTATATTATGCTTGACGAATTTGATCATGCTTCTATCATTGAAGGCAGCAGATTATCATTTTCAAGAGTCCTGAAATATGACCATAACAACATGATGGCACTGGAGTCCAAGCTTAAACGCTGCACTCCCGAAAGTCTGAAGCTGATCGTTTCAGATGGTATATTCTCAATGGAAGGTGATATTGTTAAACTTCCGGAACTTGTTGAACTGGCCGACAGTTATAATGCAACGATAATGATTGATGATGCACATCGGACTTACTGATAAAGTCGACCTTATCATGGGTACATTTTCCAAATCACTTGCATCACTTGGAGGTTTCATTGCATCAGACAAGGATACAATTAACTACATTAAGCATAATTCACGTTCCCTGATATTCAGTGCGAGCATGACACCAGCCTCTGCTGCTTCAGTACTTGCTGCAATTGATATAATGGTGAGTGAACCGGAAAGAATAAATCACCTTTGGGAAATAACTAATTATGCACTTAACAGATTCAGGGAAATGGGATTCGATACAGGAAAATCAGAAACACCTATTATCCCACTTTTTATACGCGATAATATTAATGCCCTTATCCTGACACAGAGACTACTGACAGATGGTATATTTGTGAATCCGGTTGTATCCCCTGCGGTACCGAAGGAAGATTGCCTCATAAGGTACTCTCTTATGGCAACCCATACAAAAGAACAGGTTGATATATCCATTGATAAAATCACAAAAGCTGCAAAAGAACTGGGAATATTAAGCAATTTCAAGTAACCGACTTATAATTGCTTACTGAATACCATACCTGACATCTTCCTTATTGTATACCCGATTTATTCCAGTACTGGCAGGGGTTGAATAAATTAAGGATTTAATTGCCTGCAGGAAAAGGAGGCAATCGAAATATGAAAAAAATTATTATTATAACCGGAATTTCTTCGGGATTCGGAAAAGAATCAGCCTCATTTCTTGCCAAAGCCGGATATACTGTTTATGGAACTGTCCGCAGTGATTGTGAAACGGAAGATAATATTAACATTGTGAAAATGGATCTTACCGATACCGGTTCGATCTTTACCGCTGTTGATACTGTCCTCCGTAATGAGGGAAGAATCGATGTCCTGATAAATAATGCCGGTATGCACAGCGGAGGACCAGTTGAAATGTTACCACCAGAAATCATTAAACTTCAGGTTGATACTAATTTCATGGGAATGGTTCATCTGACACGGGAAGTCCTTCCTTATATGAGAAAACAAGGCGGAGGAAAAATCATAAATGTCAGTTCGATTGGGGGAATGATGGGATTACCATTTCAGGCATTCTATTCAGCAAGTAAATTTGCAATAGAAGGTTTCAGTGAAGCCCTGAGGATGGAAGTAAACCAATTTAATATTAAAGTCATATTAATTAATCCCGGTGATTTTCATACAAATAATTCTGCCAACCGGCGAAAACATCTTGCACCTTCCTCACCGGAAGATCCTTATCAATTACAATTTGAAAAGACAATGGCAGTGATTGAAAAGGATGAAGCGGAAGGATGGCCACCGGAAATTCTGGCCCGTAAGCTTTTAAAAATCATTGAATGCAAAAATCCTAAACAAAGATATATTATAGCATCTTTTGAACAGAAGCTTGCTGTTGTGCTGAAATATGTGATGCCGTCACGGCTATTCAAAAAAATCCTTGAGGATCATTACAAAATAAAGTGACAGGATTCTGATAATACAGTTTAATGGTTGCTTCCCTTCTTAGATCTTACCAAGATATGCAGCAATTATTTTTAACTGTGTAATTGTTCCTTCTTTCTTAAATTTTTTATTGTTTCTTTTCATTCAGAATGGTCAGTTTTAAGATTTTTATTTGAATAATCTATGATTAATATTTGGAATTATGAACTATTGTTCATTATCTTTGTAATGAACTATTGATCATATTATATGTCGCCACGTCCCATTCGGCTAAGAAAAATAAGCAACCCTCCGGTAATATCGGGATTCAGGCCTTACGGCGGAAAGAAAACCAATGGGAAAACTGATGCTGTGTTTCTGCATCTGGAAGAGTATGAGGCAATCAGGCTTTGCGATTATAAATTGTTGAATCATCAGCAGGCCTCTTTGATAATGAATGTTTCAAGGCCGACACTGACTCGTATTTATTCACGGGCCAGGCTGAAAATTGCAGAATCATTCGTTTTAGGGAAGCAGATAATTATTGAAGGGGGCAAAATATATTTTGACAGTGAATGGTTTTCGTGCAAAAAATGCGGATCTATTTTTAACAATCCCGAAAAACAGCTGGAGATAAAAGAGTGTCCCTTATGCAGAAGTTCATATATCGTGAGTTATGATGAGGGCTTTGACAAACCGGAAGAATAAACCATAAAACATAAAAGTAAAAAAAATGAAAGTCGCAATCACAAGCACAGGAAATAATCTTGAAAGTAAACTGGATCAGCGTTTTGGACGTTGTTCCTGGTTTTTGATTTATGATACTGCCACAAAAGGAATGGAATTCATCCCTAATCCCAATAAAGATGCGCAAAATGGTGCAGGACCTGCATCGGTGCAAATTGTGGCATCGCGAAATGTAGAAAAGATAATTTCAGGGGAATTCGGAATTAAGATCAAGTCGTTGCTTGACAGCCTTAAAATTCAAATGATCGTTTTAAAAGAACCTGAAAAAAATTTGGGAGAGATAATAAATATGTTAAACCAATAAAACTTAAATGTTATGCCAAAAATGAATGGAACAGGCCCTGAAGGAAAAGGTTCAAGAACAGGCCGCGGACTGGGACACTGCAAGGAAAATACTACTAAAGAAGATATCAGCAAACTTGGCAAAGGCCAGGGAAAACGCCGCAAATCGGGCGGTGGAACAGGAAAAGGTAAACGCCTGCAAAGCGGTGTTAATAAAATATAATGTGTATAGACAGGTCTCAGACCTGTCTGTACAATGATAAGACTTAGTATAAATTATTATTTGATATATATCATATGAAAAAATGTATTGCTGTTCCGTTGGAAAACGGGATATTATGTTCACATTTCGGTCATTGTCAGCAATTTGCAATAATCGAAACCGATAACAAGAAAGTAACCAGTGAGATACTTATAACTCCTCCTCTGCATGAACCCGGAATATTACCGGGTTGGCTGGCCGAAAAGGGAGTTACTGATGTAATTGCGGGTGGTATGGGTCAACGTGCTATCGTGTTATTTAACCGGCAGCAAATCAATGTATACGTTGGAGCACCGCTTAAAAACCCCGTCGAACTGGCCAACGACCTGATTAACAATACTCTGGCTGCAGGAGCAAACTATTGTGACCATTAATACATCAAACTGATGATCTCTGACTACCGTTGCTTTTACTGTTTTGCCAGGGCATTTGAAAAATTGCTTGAGAAAGAGAACATCTCAAATGAAGCAAAAAACAGCTTCACTCATGATATGATCAGTTTATACCAAAATAACAGTAATAGTTTTTCCGGTCCTCTTTTTTCAAGGGAGCTTTATAGTATTCTCAGGGGCTATACTTCAAATCCTGATCCCTACAGGGATGTAAAAAGGAAAAACAATGATCAGGCTTTATCTATGGCTCCTCAAATTGAAAAGATCATCAGTGAGTCGGAAGATCCGTTCAACACTGCATTGCGACTCTCTATCGCGGGAAATATTATAGATTTTGCTGCCAGCGATAGTTACGATCTTCAATCGACTATTGATAAAGTCCTATTTTCTGAATTTGCAATTGATCATTCGCTACAATTAAAAGACAAGACAGCAGCTTCTGAAAATATTCTCTTCCTGGGAGATAATGCAGGAGAAATTGTATTTGACAAATTTTTTATCAAGACAATTGATCATAAGAACCTCACATATGTTGTACGGGGAGGTCCGGTATTAAATGATGCTACAATAGAAGATGCCGAATATACCGGTATTAACAGGATTGTAAATGTTATCTCAAACGGTTATGATGCTCCTTCAACTATACCGTCGGAATCGAGCAGTGAGTTTCAGCATTATTTCAATAAAGCCGATATTATTATCTCGAAAGGGCAGGGTAACCTTGAAGGACTTATACCTTTAAATGATGAAAGGATCTTTTACCTGCTGATGGTCAAATGCGATGTAATGGCGGAATTTCTTAATGTTGAAAAGGGCAGTTTTGTTGTATTCAACAGCTTCATCCATAACATTCTGAAATATTAAACAACTGAAAGAATAATGATAAGCTTCGGTCCTGTGCCATCAAGAAGACTGTGTATGAGCCTTGGAATAAACAATATTGTACAAGGGAAAGAGATTTTATATCAGAGAATATCATTAAACTATATTAAATGGTTGTACCCGTTATTTTATATGGATCATCTGTGCTACGTAAACACTCAGCAGAAGTTATTGAAGAAGATAATATCTTGAAGATAAAAGAGTTTCTCTTCGATACTATTAAGACAAATGAGGGTATTGGTCTTGCCGCACCGCAAATTGGCCTGCTGAAGAGGGTTTTTGTAATAGATACCAACCCGGTGGTTGAACAGGATGTAACAATTGAGAAATTTGAAGGGATATTTATCAATCCGTCTATTATTGACAGCGATAGCGATGATATTATCTATCGTGAAGGCTGTCTCAGTATTCCAGATATTTATGAAGAAATATACAGACCTGAAAAGATCCTGGTCAGGTACCATGACATATCGCTGGTTACGCATGAAGAAGAGCTCGACGGAATAAAAGCGAGGATCTTCCAGCATGAATTTGATCACCTCAATGGAATTTTGTTTACAGATAAAATCAGTCTGATAAGGAGAAAATTACTGACAAGTAAATTAAACAGGATACGTAAATTATCGCAATCACAAAAAACAGAGCATTATGCCGACATTATATGAAGAACTGGAAAAAGATGTCCGCTACAAAGAGGGATTGAATGCATGTATAAATTGCGGCATCTGTACTGCCATCTGCCCTGCAGCTGCAGTAAGTGACTACGATCCCCGCCAGATTGTAAACACTGTACAGGAAAGAGATGAAGCAGAATTGGAGAAGCTTTTAAAAGGCGACAGTATATGGAGGTGCGGGGAATGCCTGTCATGTAAAACAAGATGTCCTAGAGGAAATGTTCCATGTTATATTATACAGGCATTAAGGGGATTATCAATTGAAAAAGGCTTTTTTATTGAAAGTGAACAGGGAAGAAAACAACTTGCCATAAAACGGACTGTTGGTGATCATATTCTGCAATACGGCTATTGTGTTTATATCGACGAAGTTGATCTCGAAACATACCCGGAGCAGGGACCTGTATGGAAGTGGATGAGAGATAACAGAGATTCAATGATGAAGCGTCTCGGAACAAGTTATAAGGAAACCCGGGCGGGTACTTTACGTAATACTGCAAAGGAATCACTTGATGATCTGAAAAAAATATTTGATGAAACAGGAGGTACGGAAAGATTCGAGAAAATTGAAAAATACTCCTCCACCAAGGCAAAAGAACTTAAAAAAGATTTTAAGGGAGGCAAAGATGAATACTGGCAGTTCCTTTATAATGAATAATATCATTGATTATTGATAAGGACAATTAGAAAAATATAGATCCTTCCCGGGAGGGATTAGAAAAGGTTGAAGGAGGTTGAAGGAAGTTGAAGGGAGTTGAAAATAGACGATTGCACGATCGCATGATACTATTAAAAATAACAATCATATCGTAGACTAATACATAATAAAAGTGAAACCAAGAAAGAATGAGATATGGGCAGCATATCAGAAAGAGATAGCTGATGACAATTATTATTTTGCACGCAGTTGCATAAGACAAAACATATTCCCTGCTGCAGAAAACCTGTTTTTAAATATCGTGAGTGATGTACTCGGTAAAAATATATACGATGATGCCAGGCAAACAACCTGTACCGGTATTGCATACCATTCGGGATTGCTACCTATGGAAACTACAATGACAGTTGTAGCACGCCAGTTTGCACTGATGAACGAGGCCGGATATGAGAACTTTGTTGTCTCCTGTGTTACTTCATTTGGTATTTATGTTGAGATGCTTGAGACATGGAAACATTTCCCTGAGACGGAACAAAAAACCCATAAGGCTCTGAAAAAGGCTACCGGTAAAGATTTTATTATCCCCAAAAACCTTGTACATGCCAGTGACGTTATCTATAAATTCCGGAAAGAGATTGCGGCAAAATCAAAATTTAAGCTGGTAAATGCAAAGACAGGAGAGCCTCTTAAAGTCGTTGATCATATTGGATGCCATTATGCAAAGATCTTTCCGTCACATGGTATCGGAGGGGCTGAATATCCCTACGTGCTTGCCGGGATGACAGATGACTGGGGAGGCGAACAGGTTGATTATCCGGAAAGACGCCATTGCTGCGGATTCGGTTTCAGGCAATACCTTCTGAAATCAAACAGAGGCTATTCAGTCACAAACTCTAAAATAAAATTTGATTCAATGCTGCCCTATAAACCTGATCTGATTATTGCCAATTGTCCGGGATGTACTTTTTTCCTCGACCGTTGGCAATATGTTATTGCAGAACAGCAGGGGATAACCTATGGCCGGGATGGATACGGGATACCTGTACTTACATACGAAGAGCTTGCCGGTCTTCTATTAGGATATGATCCATGGGATATCGGTTTACAAGCACACCAGGTGGCAGTGGAACCCTTGTTGGATAAACTGGGAATAATCTATATACCCGAAAATAAATATAAAGGGGTAAACGGGGAGAATATTGGTATTCCGAAAAAACCATCCGTACTAAAGTGCTAGTGACAATTATTACCTGCCAGTTAAGAAAAGACAAGGATGGTTACTGCCAAATATCATAAGGAGGATCTTACAATTATATAATTATTAAAATATAAAATTCAAATATTAATGAAAACAACAGATGTATTAATTATTGGAGGGAGTGCAGCCGGAATGGTTGCTGCATTAACAGGGAAATCATCATGGGCTGAGAAGAAATTCATTTTAGTCAAGAAACAGAAGGAAATGATGGTGCCCTGTGGAATACCATACATTTTCGGAACACTTGAAAATATTGATCATAATACAATGCCGGTTGATGCTATGATGGAAAAAGCCGGGATAGAATCAATTGTTGATGAAGCAACTTTTATAAACACTGAAAACAAAAGTGTTGATTTTGCCAGCGGAGAAACAATAAAATATGATAAACTTGTTATAGCCACAGGATCAAAACCTGTAAAGCCTAAATGGCTTGTGGGAGGAGATAAGGAAAATGTCTTTGTCATCCCGAAAGACAAAATCTACCTTGAAGAGATGAAAAACAGAATCGATTTGCTTAAGAGAGTTGTGGTAATCGGTGCCGGATTTATTGGTGTTGAATTTTCTGATGAACTTGCAAAAGGCGGACATGAAGTAGTTCTGGTAGAAAAACTGCCGGAAATTCTTTCACTTGCTTTCGATGTTGAACTATCACAAAAAATTGAAGATATTCTGGTTGAGAGAGGAGTAAGAATTATAACAGGGAACGGGATTAGAGAGATCAAGGGAGACAAAAAAGTTGAAAGAGTGGAGCTTGAAAATGGTGATTCTTTTGAAACAGATGCAGTACTCCTCTCTATAGGGTACAAGCCAAATGTAGAGTTGGCACAAAAATCGGGTATTTATGTTGATGAAAGCAGTTTCATTGCGGTTGATGAATATATGCGTACGCATGTCAAAGATATTTTTGCTGTGGGTGATTGTGCACAAAAACGTGATTTTGTAACCCGTGCACGAGTCCCCACCATGCTTGCTTCAACAGCCTGTGCTGAAGCACGGATAGCAGGGATGAATCTGTTTAACCTTAATGTTGTGAAGACTTTCAGCGGTACAATCGCAATATATTCCACTGCCATAGGGAACACTGGTTTCGGGACGGCAGGAGTAACTGAAGCAAGAGCAAAGATTGAAGGGATTGATACTATAACAGCAATATTTGAAGGTGTTGACCGCCATCCCGGCAATCTCCCCGACTCACATAAACAACTCATAAAACTCATTGCTGCCCATCATTCAGGTGTAATAATTGGTGGCGAGGTCATCGGCGGACTGAGTACCGGAGAACTTACCAATGTAATCGGCCTTGCCATACAGAACAGGATGTCAGTCAATTCATTACTTACATCCCAGATTGGAACCCACCCATGCCTTACTGCATCACCTGCCGGTTACCCTTTGATTAAAGCAGCAGAAATAATTGCAGGTAAAATGAGAATAAAATAAAATGATTTACATAGTAAAACATTTCTGCATCAAAACATATAGCTATGGAAAAAACTAAAATAGGCATTATTATTTGTGACAGATTTAAAACCTGTGCAGGGGGGAAATGCTTCAGATCGGCTGCTAATCGTGAAGGAGCTTTTTCAATATATAAAAATAAAGAAATTGAAATTGCTGCTTTCACTACATGTGGAGGCTGCCCCGGCGGTAATATTGAATATGCTCCTGAAGAGATGCAGAAAAACGGGGTCACTCATATACATTTTGCAACAGGTTTTGTTGTTGGCTATCCGCCCTGTCCTTATATGGAATACTTCAAAAAGTTCATAACAGAGAAATACGGTATGAAGGTAATTTTTGGTACTCATCCCATACCGCAGAAATATTTTATCACCCATACTAACCTGAACACATGGAATAATGAATTCCTTAAGGAGTCTGTTAAGCCTACCCTGGCAGACGAGTTAACCCGTCGCAGTTATGATTAAAATTGCAGTAGCCAGTGGCAAAGGTGGCACGGGTAAAACACTCATTGCCACCAATATATTTAATACTCTTTTGCTTAATAACCACAGATCAATGCTTGTTGACTGTGACGCTGAAGCACCGAATGCTGCTGCATTCTTTAATATTATTGAGACTGGCAGGACAGAAGTAACTCAGCCGGTGCCGGTCATCAACACTGATTTGTGTACTTTCTGCGGTAAATGCCGTGAATACTGTAACTATAATGCTATTTTCCTGCTTCCACCGGTGAAAATCATTAATGTTATCGAAGATCTGTGCCATGGTTGTGGTGCCTGCAGCGTGGCATGCAACTACGGAGCAATTACTGAAAAACCAGTTTTACTTGGCCATGTAATTCAATACAGGACAAAGGAGAATCATACAATCATTGAAGCCCGTACCAGAATAGGAGTTCTCTCACCGGTACCGTTAATAAAATCTGCAATTAAAATGGCAGGCAACAATGGTGATATTATTATCCTTGATGCACCTCCGGGAACTTCCTGTCCCTTTATCCAGACTGTCTCTGCAGCCGATTATGTGGTACTTGTAACTGAACCTACCCCATTTGGCCTCAGTGATCTGAAGCAGAGTGTCGAAACATTAAAGACCATGGATAAACCTTTCGGTATTATTTTAAACCGGTCTGATATTGGAGATAACAAGGTACAGGAGTACACGTTAATTGAAGACATACCCCTCTTGCTTGAAATACCATTTAAAAAGGAGATTGCAGTTTTATATTCCAGGGGCAAACTGGTATCGGAAAAGGATCCTGTATTTGAAAAACAGTTACTCGCAGTTTTTGAAACAATATTTGCACAAAATGGAAATAGCGGTTATCAGTGGTAAGGGAGGAACCGGAAAATCGAGTTTGAGTGCCGCATTTGCAACAACCGGTGAAAAGGTTGTACTTGCTGACTGTGATGTTGATGCAGCCAACCTGTACCTGCTCTTTAATCCAGAACATGATGATGAAGAGGTTTATGTATCGGCTCATAAAGCAACTGTAGATGCTTCAAAATGTACAAACTGTGGAAAATGTATTGACTACTGCAGGTTTGATGCAATTTCTCCCGGAGAAAAGGTAATTCACATCTCAGATATATCATGTGAGGGCTGTTTCCTCTGTTCACATATATGTCCTGTAAATGCGATTGATATGATTCCTAATGACAAAAGCCGTATGTATTCAGGATCCTTCCGGAATGGTAAAATGGTGTATGGACGACTTGCCCCGGGTGAAGAGAACTCAGGTAAGCTCGTTAATATGGTCAGAGAAAAAGCTAAAAATATTGCGAAGGAAAATGGTATTGACAATATAATCCTGGATGGTCCTCCAGGTATCGGATGCCCTGCTATATCAACAATTACAGGAGTCGATAAAGTCATTATTGTAACAGAACCTACAATTTCCGGCCTCCATGATCTTCAGAGAGCAACAGGTATTGTTACCAAATCCGGTCGCAAACCATCAATAATAATAAATAAATGGGACCTTAACCCCTCACTGACAGAGCAGATAAAAAAATGGTGTGCTGATAATAATTTTCAGGTAGCAGGAACATTGCAATTCGAACCTGATATGGTTGAATCAATGGTAAAAGGTAAAAGTATAAACGAACATAAGCCTGATAATAACGTTAACAAGGAAATAAAAAGAATCTGGAATAATATATTAAACAATAAGCTATGAGTACGAATAAGAATAAACTGTTTGAAAAACTTCCCATGGAGGGAGTTAAGAACATTATAGTTATTGCATCGGGAAAAGGAGGAGTTGGTAAATCAACTGTTGCCTCCAACCTGGCAATTGCACTTGCCAGGAACGGTCTGAATACGGCACTTGTTGATGCAGATATTTTCGGACCATCAATACCCAGGATGTTTGGTATTGAAGATGTTAAACCGGAAATATCGGCTTTAGGTGATAAAGAAATTTTCTTTCCGATCAAGAAATATGGAGTTAGTATTATTTCAATCGGTTTTTTTATTAACCCAAACCAGTCGCTTATATGGCGTGGCCCGCTAGCCGGAAAAGCAATCACACAACTTTTTGAAGATACCCAGTGGGGTGAAATTGATTATATGATTATCGATTTCCCGCCGGGAACAAGCGATATACAGCTTACAACAACCCAGAAACTTAATCTGACAGGCGCACTGATAGTTACAACACCACAGGACTTATCCTTAAATGATGCACGCAAGGCAGCTTCAATGTTCACAAACCCCGATTTAAAGACACCCATCCTTGGAATAATCGAAAACATGTCGTGGTTTACACCCGAGAAACACCCTGATGAGATATATTACATTTTTGGCAAAGGGGGTGGACTAAAAATGGCAAAAGAATTTGATACAGTATTACTAGGCCAGATACCCTTTGTTCTGGAGGTAGGAGAAGCAGCCGAAAAAGGTCTCAGCATTTTCAGTCAGAAGAATAAAGCTGTCGTTAAAGCATTTGAAGATATAGCAGAACAGATACATACAAAAACAGAATAAAAATATTACTTTTACACAATAATGTGTTACTATGCCCGTTTCACGTTTCAGTATAAGCCTTGAAGACGAGTTGCTCAAAGCTTTGGATCTGTTTGTTACGGAAAATAATTTTCCAAACAGGTCACAGGCAATGAGACACCTCATTGAAAAGAACATAGTTGAAAAAAAATGGCTCTGTAATAATATTGTTGCCGGAGCAGTTGTTATGATTTATAACCACCATACGAAAGAGATTCTGGCAAAATTAAACCGGATTCAGCATGATTATTTCGAAGTGATCCTGTCATCCCTACATTTTCATTTAAACCATGATATGTGCCTGGAAATCATAGCTTTGAAAGGGAAAGCCAAAATCCTTACGGAATTATCCGATAAGCTGATAGCTATTAAAGGGATAAAACACGGGAAACTTATTATGAGTAAAACAGATTAATTTTTTTATATGGTTAGTAACATCTTTTATTTAATTCGTAATATTATAAATTCTTGAAAAAATGAAAATCAGACTATTTACAGTTATTACTGTTTTATCAGTATCACTCTCTTCTTTTTCACAGGAAAAGATTCAATCAATACTGCAGGATACTATTAACCTTGATGAGGTTGTCATTACCGGAACAACCGTTAAAGTCAACAGGCATAACGTACCTTTGGCAGTATCGGTAGTTAACAGACTTCAGATTACCGAGAGTAACGAAACGAACCTGTTACCGGCTTTGAACGGATGCGTTCCCGGATTATTCGTCACTGAAAGGGGAATTCTGGGTTTTGGAGTATCTACAGGTGCGGCAGGACAGGTATCAATAAGGGGAATTGGCGGCAGCCCCACTACAGGCGTCCTTATGCTGATTGACGGACATCCCCAGTTCATGGGTATTTTCGGTCATCCGCTTCCCGACTCATACGTGGCCTCGGATGTGGAAAAAGTTGAAGTTATCCGTGGCCCGGCATCAATACTGTATGGTTCAAATGCGATGGGAGGAGTTATTAATATAATTACAAAAAAACAGACGGAAAACGGCCTGCATGGTAATGCCCATGTCATGTACGGCTCATTCAACACTCAGAAATACATGGCATCGGGAGGCTATAAAAAAGATAAACTCAGTGTTTTTGCATCAATTAACCATGATCGGACTGACGGACATCGTGACAATTCGGAATTCAATATGACAAACGGATATGTTAAATCAGGTTATGAACTTAATAATAATCTGGAAATATCTACTGATTTCAGCCTTGCCCACTTTAATACAACAGATCCCGGTCCCGATACTGTAAATGCAGTACCGGGATGTAACCTTGATGTTACCAGGGGATACTGGGCTATGACTCTAAATAACAGTTATGAAAAGAATTCCGGAACAGTTAAATTATTCTATAATTTCGGAGAACATATAATTTCTGACGGGTTTCATTCTCACGACAAAAATTACGGAATTAATTTGTTCGAAAGTGTTAAATTATTTAAAGGTAATAATATTACAATCGGAGCAGATTATCTTATTTACGGAGGTAATGCTAAAAATGAAACCTTTGAGACTTTCATTATTGATACGACCATTTATGATGCGGGTATATACGGATTCATTCAACAACAACTATTTCATAAACTGACACTTAATGCCGGATTACGTTTACAACAACATAAAGTTTACGGAACAAAATGGATTCCCGCCGGCGGATTGGCTTTGAAAATATTTAAGAACACTACATGGAAAGCCTCGGTATCAAAAGGTTTTCGAAGTCCTACAATCAGGGAACTCTTTATCTGGAATCATAACTCAAACCTCGATCCTGAATCTTTAATGAACTATGAAACAAGTATTTTGCAAACCCTGTGGAATAATAAGCTTAATATTGAAATTACAGGTTTTATAGTAAAAGGAGATAACATGATAGTGACAATACCATCAGAGGGATTACAAAATGCAGGAGAAGTATTCAATAAAGGTATTGAATTCGCTGCCAAAGCCAATCCCGCGGAAAATCTGGCAGTTAACATTACATATTCTTATACGCACATGGAGAATCCGGTATATGCAACGCCCGAACATAATCTCTATGCCGGTTGTACATACAACTGGGAAAAATTACGCGCTTCAGTCAATATACAACATATAAACAACCTTGACAGTGACCCTTCGGTATCAGATACTTCTTTTGAAACCTACACGCTTCTGAATGCAAATATAGCTTACAGGATTCTGAATTTCGCAGAATTATTTATCCGGGCCGATAATATCCTTGATCAGGAATACGTGAATAATATTTATTATACGATGCCCGGGATCACTATCTTCGGAGGTATTAAGATAAAGCTATAATAATTCTCTCCCCGGAACATTTTGATTTATAATACAATTTCCGGGTCAAAAAAATCCCGGCAGGTGTAGAATAGAATTATTCTTCTTTTTCCAGCTCACTGAGTCTTTTCTCAATGTCTTTCTGGGAACGTTTCAGCGTTTCAGATTCTGATTTAAGAAGTTTGATCTCATCTTCCTTACTCATAGGCGACATCAAGGGATAACCAGGGGCATATCCCTGATAGGGAGCATTATAACCCCATCCTCTGCCGAATCCCCTGCCGCGTCCCATTCCTCTGCCAAATCCGAATCCCATTCCCATTCCTCTTCCAGGACCTTTCGTATATCCCGGTGAATCAAATCCGTAACAGTATCCGAATGCTCTGCCGGTTCCGGGGCCCTGTCCCGATGGTCCGGTACGATCTCCTTTAGGCATAATTTCTATTTTTTAATTAAACATATGATTACTATAATTTGCTCATTTATTCTACAAAGATACAAAATAAAATGAACATATGTTCACTTTATTGTAATTTTTTTTAAGAAATTTTTAGAACTCGAACCTGTCTCCTGTTCTGACCTGTTTGGATTTGAAGGTCTCATGAAATGCTGTCAATGCAGGAAGGTCAGTACAATGGGAAGGCAGGATATGTTTTATCCCACTCTCTTTTAAATATTTAATTGTCTCTTTTGTCTGAAGGTCAATCTCTTTTAGATGAAAGCCACCCATTATTCCAAAAAGTGTATCCAAACCTGTGACCTTTTTCGCATATTCAAGGGTATTAACAACTCCGGCATGTCCGCAACCTGTCACAACAAATAATCCTTCAGGCAGAATCATGGCAAGAGCGCTGTCGTCCATGACAAAATCGGGGTTTCCGTTTTCAAAGACAAATGTGGTATTTTTCGATTCAAAATGGTTAAGCCTTGGAATCTCTCCAAGGAAGTATATCTTTTCTGATATTTTATAAGGCCCCGCAGAGGTGATTAAATTAAATAATGACGACAATTCTTCCTTTGAATTTTTCAATCCTATATATGTATGATCTTGCTTGCGATATCGTTTGATAAAACATCCCGGATGACACAGGAGGCTCATACCGGAAAGATATTCCAGCCCGTTACCGTGATCAAAATGACCATGACTTAATACTATCATGTCGATATTTTCCAAACTGACATTCATCGTTTTTGCATTCTTAATGAACATGTCGCTTTGACCCGTATCAAAAAGTATCCGTTTGTCGTTATATTCAATAAGATATGACAGTCCATGTTCTGCCATGGTAAAGGATCCCGCACGATTATCTGTCAATACTGATATTTGCATAGGAATTTTTTTCCAAATTTAATTTAATAAATTTTTAAGTGAACAAATGTTCGTTTAAATTTGTCAATTAATTTTAAAAAAAACACTATGAATAACTGGAGTAAAATAAAACCAAAAGTAAATCTGGTAATTGATGCCTTGATGTTTCTAGTTCTTATGGCTGTTGCAGGCCTTGGATTCCTGATGAAGTATGTACTTCTTCCCGGCTATAAAATAAATGAAATATATGGGACAGATACAGATCTATTCTTCCGGGGACTTGACCGGCATCAATGGGGCGCAATTCATTTATACCTTGCCCTTTCGATGTTATTTTTATTGATATTTCATATAATATTTCATTGGAGCTCAATAGTATCAATTTTCAAAAGAATGATCCCCGGCAAGACAATGCGATGGATCATAACCCTGATTGTAACTATACTGGGTATATTGCTTGTACTCGTTCCGGTTTTAGTAAACCCTGAAGTAGCCGAACATCAGAGGACTCTTCATAGGAACAGGGACACAGGGGAAAGAGGTACAGGTATTCATTCGAGGCGTAATGAACTGAGAACTGAAGAACCCAGTGTTCATGAAGATGTATCCATAACACCTAAAACAGAAGAACCGGAAGAACCTGTTGAGCAAAAGGTTAGCCGGGATACTGAGGCCGTCGAAGTTCATCTTCATAACCAGGTTGATATAGACGGGACTATGACACTGGATGAAGTCTCTGCAAGATATAACATAAGTGTTGAAGAGCTGGCCGGAGCAATAAATGTTCCTGTCAGCTATGCAAACGAACGGCTTGGAAGGTTGAGAAAGAGATATGGATTCGAAATGGAAGATCTAAGGGCGTTCGTCCTGAATAATATACCGAATGATGATAGATGATATCTGGCAGAATGGAGAATTGGAAAAACGCAATTAAGTTCAAAGAATGTAAATGGTACCAGGTTTGCCCAATGAAAACATATTATGAACAGGGCAGGCTTGATAAAAAATGGATTGACATGTATTGTAAAGGTGATTGGACTAACTGTGTCAGATACCATATGGAAGAAACAGGGCAGCCTCATCCTGACTTTATGCTCCCCGACGGGACGTTATATGATGATCTAAATTAAGTAATTTAATATATGATAATTACTGTTAGCGATGATATTGTGTCGGATATGAAAAACTGGTTCGCCAGTTATGTTAATACATTTAAATTCGATAACAATGAATTACAACAAAATATAGATATCAAGCGGGAACACACGGAAAGAGTAACCGGAGAAATCACCAACATCGGAAAACAGATCGGGCTAAATGAAAATGAATTAAACCTGGCTGAAATAATTGCTCTTTTTCATGATATTGGCCGGTTTGAACAATATAAACGGTATAATACATTTTCAGACAATAAATCAGAGGATCATGCTGAACTGGGCATAAAGATTTTAGTAAATTATAATGTCCTTGGCATGTTGGATAAAGAAATACAAAAGCTGATTTTATGCTCAATAAGATACCATAACCTTCCTTCATTGCCCAGGGAAGAAACAAATACATGCCTTTTTTATACCAGACTTCTCCGTGATGCAGATAAACTGGATATCTGGAGAGTGGTCACCGAATATTATCACAGAAAAAACAGTCAGCGAAACGTTGCCCTCGAACTTGAATTACCTGATACGTCCGGAATTTCTGAAGAAGTCTATAAGGCACTGATGAACAAGCAGATAGTTGATATGATACATGTTAAAAACATTAACGATATCAAATTACTCCAGGCAGGATGGATTTATGACATCAACTTTAAACCAACATTTGAGTGTATTAGAAACCGGCGATATATTGAAATGATCAGGGATGTCCTGCCGAAATTAAAAGAAATTGACCAGATTTTTAATGTCGTCAATTTTCACCTTATTAATTGCACTAAATAGCATCTCCCCTTCAGTTTTTAAACATAGGCTGAATAATGTTGTGAATCAATAAGTTCGCGATATTTATAAACAATCTTTTTAAAATCTGTCCATGTATCTCGTTTTAAGGCGGGATCGCGCAATAAGGCTGCGGGATGGTACACCGGCATTGCCATTCGTCCCTGCCAATTTAGCCAATTCCCTCGCTCGCGGGTAATTTTCCGTTCATTCCCAGCCATATATTTCAATGCTGTGGCGCCCAGGAATATCAGTATTTTAGGATTTACCAGTTCAATTTGTTTTAACAACCATGGCATGCAGGCAGCGGCTTCCTGTGGCGCGGGCACCCGGTTGTCAGGCGGTCTGCATTTAACAATGTTGCTGATAAAAACATGTTCGTCGCGGGTAAATCCGCAGGCAGTCAGTATTTTGTCTAGCAACTGGCCCGATTTACCCACGAATGGTCTTCCCTGCAAATCTTCATCCCTGCCCGGGGCTTCTCCAATTATGAATATCCCGCCATTTGTATTTCCTTCTCCAAAAATAACATGATGACGTGATTTCGCCAAGTCACATTTTGTACACTTAAGAATTTCTTCCTTTAATAATTCAATTCCTGAATTCATTACAATAAGATTAAAATCTATTT
>Ga0315533_1000218_pt1 | contig 52811 bp, 48 predicted proteins | sample SalMarSW160130MG_FD_203081 | JGI IMG/M metagenome (GOLD analysis project Ga0315533, IMG submission 203081) | Salt marsh sediment microbial communities from the Plum Island Ecosystem LTER, Massachusetts, United States - Salt Marsh Sediment SW1601-30 ...
ACTCAGCCGACTCAAGGACTGCCACTGGGTAGTAATCCATGACGGCGCCCGGCCGTTAGTGACTGAAGATTTAATCTCCCGGGGGCTAGCTGAAGCCGAGGAAACAGGTGCGGCTGTAGCCGCTGTTCCGGTTACCGAGACCATTAAGGTGGTGGGGGAGGGTAGAATAGTGCACCAGACGCCGCCACGTCAAAATCTATGGGCAGTACAGACGCCACAGGTATTTCGCTACCCTATGATAGCTGAAGCCTATCGTCAGGCGGAGGGTGAGGTGACTGACGATGCCTCGCTGGTGGAGCAGTTAGGCTACAGGGTTAAGCTATATATGGGCGCTTATGATAATATAAAGATAACCACCCCCGATGACCTGGCTTTAGCTGAGGTCTTGTGGCACAAGCGTGGCAAATGAGATGCGTATTGGCATAGGCTATGATATCCATCCCCTGACTCAGGGGCGCCGGCTGGTGCTGGGGGGGATAGATATACCATTTGGTAAGGGGCTTGATGGCTGGAGTGATGCCGATGTGTTAACCCATGCCATTATTGATGCCCTGCTCGGAGCGGCAGCTCTGGGAGACATTGGTAGTTATTTCCCGCCCGGTGAGCCACAATATAAGGATATTTCCAGTCTGGCCCTGCTGGCAAAGGTAAGGGACAGGCTGACCGAAAATGGCTGGCAAGTAGAAAATATTGATGCTACTATTGTCGCTGAGCAGCCCAGACTAAGCCATTTCATTGATGGGATGCGAAAGCAGCTCAGCCAGACGCTGGGTATTGCTCTGGGTCAGGTTAGTGTCAAGGCTAGCACCTCAGCTAAGTTAGGTGCGGTTGGTCGTGGCCAAGGAGTAGCCGCCTTGGCCGTAGCGTTAATAAAAGGGAGTCAATGATGAAGGTATATAATACCCTTTCCGGACAAAAGGAGGAGTTTCTGCCCCAGGGTGATGAGGTTAAGATGTATGTCTGTGGGGTTACCCCCTATGATAGTTGTCACCTCGGTCATGCCATGAGCTATATTGTTTTTGATGTTATTACCCGTTACCTGAAATTTCGTGGCTATAAGGTGAAGTATGTGCAGAATATTACTGACATTGACGACAAAATCATAGACCGAGCCAATAAACTCGGTATTTCGGCTAGTGAGCTGGCCGGTAAATTCACCGATAGCTATTTTGATGATATGGATGCCCTGAATATTGAACGGGCTGATATCTATCCCCGGGCTACCGAGGAGATACCCAAAATCATTGAGGTAATACAGGGTTTGATAGATAAGGGGTATGCCTATCCCGCCCAGGGCAGTGTCTATTTCAGGGTAAACAGTGTCTCGGATTATGGGAAATTGTCTCACCGTAGTCTGGAGTCTATGATGTCGGCATGCAGCGTTGAGATGGGGAGGGAAAAGGAGGACCCCATGGATTTTGCCCTGTGGAAGGCAGCCAAGCCGGGTGAGCCATCGTGGCAAAGCCCCTGGGGAAACGGCAGACCGGGCTGGCATATTGAGTGCAGTGCCATGTCTTTAAAATATCTGGGTAATACCCTTGACATCCATGGCGGCGGGCAGGACTTGATTTTCCCCCATCATGAGAATGAGATAGTTCAGTCGGAGAGCTTCACCGGGGCTAAACCTTTTGCTAAATACTGGTTACATAACGGGCTGGTCCAGCTTGGTGAGGACAAGATGAGTAAATCTACGGGCAAGCTGATAGCGATAAAAGAAGCGCTGGAGAAATATAGTCCCGATGCCATCCGCTTCTTCGTCCTGAGCTCCCACTATCGCAGCCCGCTCACCTATTCTGAGGAGGCGCTGGAGGCAGCCGAGAGAGGAGCCGATAGGTTGCGGCAGGTAGCTCAGAGCGAAGGTGAAGAGGGGGAGGTTGGTAAAGGGGTAGATGCCGAACCTTACCGAAAACGGTTTATTGAGGTTATGGACGATGATTTTAATACCCCTCAAGCTCTGGCTACCCTCTTTGATTTAGCCCGTGATATTAACCGGGCCAGTGAGGCAGGCTATGAACCTGAAGAGGCGCGGAAAAGGCTAATGGAGATGGCAGGCATCCTAGGGCTTGCCCTAAAGCCGACTCGGAAATTAGTAAGACCTGTCGGGATACCCTCTGCAGAAGAATTTGGCGTCCCTACAATAATACAGACTTCGGGCGAAATAGGTTCTGAGGAATATATTGAAAATCTGATTAGACAGCGCGATGAATATAGGCAAGCCGGACAGTTCCAGCTGGCTGATGAGATTCGGTCTAAACTGGGCGAGCTGGGCATCGCCCTTGAAGATACCCCTAAGGGAACGGTGTGGAAACGGAAGAGAGGTTAACTTATAATGCACAGCTTGGGTATCATTATAATTGGCACGGTTATCCTGGTCTTACTCGGCGTTGGCTGCAGGCCCTTTTTCCTCAGCGCTGATGTCTCCCTGGTGCTCAAGGTTGGCGTCGGTGCTGTCGGGGGAGGGGTGTTGTTTATTGTTATTAAGGCTATTAAGGGCAGGTTGGCTAGGATTAAAGCTGAGAAACTCAAGGAGGTAGAGAAATGATTATTACTACTGCCGACCGTGTAGAGGGCAGAGCGGTTGTCAAGACTGTGGGCTTGGTCAAGGGCAACACCATCCGGGCCAGACATGTGGGGAGAGATATTAAAGCTGGGTTGAAAAGTATAGTTGGTGGTGAGATAACTGACTACACCCACATGATGACTGAAGCCAGGGAGCAAGCTATCCAGCGAATGGTAGAGGATGCGGAAAAGAAAGGGGCTAATGCTGTAATCAGCATGAGGTTTTCTACCTCAATGATAATGCAGAATGCGGCCGAGGTGCTGGCCTACGGCACCGGTGTAGTCCTGGAATAGATAGAGAGTTGATGGGAGGTGGGGGTTGACAAGCAATCTGATAGCCGAGCAATTAAGGCAACTGCCAACCAGTCCCGGCGTCTATCTATTGAAAGACGCCGCCGGCAATATTCTATATGTGGGTAAGGCGGCCAACCTTCATCATCGGGTAAGGTCATATTTTGGCGCCGGGCAAAAGCTGACGCCAAAATTGCAGCGGATGGTAGCCCGGGTTAATGAGCTCGATTTCTTTGTTACCAGCTCGGAGCAAGAGGCGGTTATCCTTGAGTGCAACCTGATAAAAAGGCATCGCCCCCGGTATAATGTCCGACTCAAAGACGATAAGACCTTCCCCTACCTCAAGATAGACCTCAACGACGACTGGCCCAGGGTGCATATTACCCGGCGTCTGGAGGAAAACGGGGGGCGTTACTTCGGACCGTTTGCCAGCGCCAAGTCGGTGCGCCAGACCCTGAAGGTGATAAAAGGAATCTTCCCGTTTCGTTCCTGCTCCAGGACTATCACCGGCACCGATTCCCGGGCTTGCCTTGACTATTACATCCACCACTGTCTTGCTCCCTGTATCGGTGTCGCCAGTAATGAGGAATACGCTGAGGTAATAAGGCAGGTAATCCTTTTCCTTGAAGGCAAGCAGGAAGTAGTGGTTAAAGAGCTTGAGAGCAAGATGAATAAGGCGGCTGAAGCGTTGAATTTTGAGCAGGCGGCCTGGCTCAGAGACCAAATCCAGGCCATAAACCGGGTTATTGAAGGGCAAAGGATTGCGACTACAGTCAGGGGTGAGCAGGATGTTATTGCCCTGGCTGGTGATAAAGACCAAGCCTGTGTCCAGGTCTTCTTTATTCGTGGCGGCAAGCTGATTGGCAGGGAAAGCTTTGTTTTGCAGGGCACCCGCTCTGAAGAGCCACGTCAAATTATGACTAGCTTTATTAAGCAATTTTACAGCTCCAGCCCTTACATCCCCCCATTATTACTGCTTCAGCATCCGGTAGAAGATGCGACTGTTATTGAAAACTGGCTTCAGAGCAAGAAGGGGGCTAAGGTTCGTATTCAGGTGCCGTGCCGGGGTAGTAAGCGACAACTGGTCAACATTGTTGCCGAGAATGCTCGGCAGGGTTTGGAACAGCTTAAAATTAAACAACTGGCGGCGCCGGTAGCGCTGGCGGCGGCATTAGCCGAGATTAAGCGGGAACTCCACCTACCCCGCCTCCCGTCTCGTATGGAAGGCTATGACATTTCCAACATCCGGGGGACGGCGGCAGTAGGCAGTATGGTCGTCTTTGACCAGGGGAAGCCCAAGCCGTCTCATTATCGGCGCTTCAGAATCAAAACGGTGTCGGGGGCTGATGATTATGCTATGCTCCACGAGGTGCTCAAGAGGCGATTTAAGCGGAGCAGCGGTGCCTCGGCTACAGATAGCTGGGCAGTCCTGCCCGACCTTGTCCTCATTGATGGTGGCAAGGGACAGCTTAATGCTGCCCTGTCAGCTATAGACGAGTCGGGGGTGAAGTCGGTGCCTACCGCCAGTCTAGCCAAGGAAAACGAGGAGATTTTCATTCCCCGGAGGTCAGAGCCTATTATTTTGCCCCGCAGCTCCCCCGGGCTTCAATTACTGCAGCGCCTCAGGGACGAGGCACACCGCTTTGCTATAGGTTATTATCAGAAAGTACATAAGCGGGAGACCTTTGCCTCGGTGCTTGATACCATCCCTGGTATCGGACCCAGGCGTAAGCGTGCCTTGCTGAAGCAGTTTGGTTCGGTTCAGGGCATCAGGCGGGCTTCTGAAGAGGAGTTAGCCGCCACCAAAGGCATGACCCAGAGCCTGGCGAGAAGGGTGAAGGAGAATTTAGGCAATGCCGGCTAATTTACCACCACAATACTTTGAGGTGGAAAAGAAATTTCGGTTGGCGAAAAATGCTGCCGATAAGATAACCGCCCTGGAAGAGATGCTGGCGATTATGCCCAAACACAAGGGGACTGACCACCTCCGGGCTGACCTGAGGCGAAAGATTGCCAGGCTAACCCAGGTATCCGAGAAGAAAGCAGCTACCCAGCGGGCATCAATGCTCATCGACAAGGAGGGAGCCGCCCAGGTGGTAGTAATCGGTCTGCCCAACGCCGGCAAATCTCAACTTGTTGCCACTGTTACCAATGCCTCCCCCACTGTAGCTGAATACCCCTTTACCACCCACGTTGCCACCCCGGGCATGATGGAATTTAAGAATATCCAAATACAGCTAATTGATACCCCACCCCTGACCGAGCAGTCGGTTGGCTGGTGGCTGCCTCATATGATTAGGCGGGCTGACGCCCTACTGCTGGTAGTCGACCTGAGTAATGCCCCCCTCGCCCAGGTAGAGGCTATCCTTACCGAGCTAGAGAGCAGGAAGATAGCAATTGGAGACAAGGTTAAGGCACTAATCGTGGGCAATAAGCTAGACCTGCCCAATGCCAGTGAAAGCTACCTGTCCTTAGACAACAAATACCAGGGGCAATTACCAGTTATTGCCGTCTCAGCTAGAGAAGGTATTGGTCTGGAAGAGTTGAAGCGTAAAATCTATCAGGTGCTGGATATTATTCGGGTATACACTAAGGTTCCGGGTCGAAAGCCGGACTTTACCGACCCGATAATCCTTGACCGGGGAAGTACGCTGGAGGATGCGGCGGCATCAGTCCACAAGGATTTCGCCGCCAAGCTGAAGTATGCCCGCATCTGGGGTTCGGGAAAGCACGACGGCATAATGGCCAAAAGAGACCACATCCTCCACGACGGCGATATAATAGAACTGCATCTTTAGAGTGTTATTAAGCTTGCGAAGCATTTCAAGCGGTGCTAGGATAGAGGTAGGTTGAAGTGGAGGTGCGTAAATGGTACAAGACTATGTCCCACCGAAGCATAGAGAGGACGCTTTTAACTGCCCTCATTGCGGCGCATTTGCCCACCAAGTATGGAGCAAAGTAGCAGGTCATGCAGGTTGGGATGGCTCGGGTGGTTACTCATGGTTGGAATCAACTCGTGCCTCTGTTTGCAAGAGATGTGGAAAGTTCGCTCTCTGGAAAGGTGAGCGACTAATCTTTCCTCAAATGTACGTCGCGCCCTTACCTTCTGCTGACATGCCAGAAAACGTAAAAGAGGATTATGAGGAAGCACGCTCAATATCTTCCCAGTCACCGCGAGGTGCAGCTGCACTTCTGAGGCTTGCTATTCAGAAACTTGTAGTTGCACTTGGCGAGAGTAGTGATAACCTGAATGAAAGTATTGGCAACCTAGTCACGAAGGGGCTGTGAGCAGATATTCAGAAAGCCCTTGATGTCGTGCGTGTTGTAGGAAACAACGCTGTCCATCCTGGAGTGCTCGATGTGAAAGATAATCCCGAAATAGCACTTAGCCTCTTCAAGCTTACGAGCATGATTGTCGAAGATATGATAAAAAAGCCTAAAGAAGTGAGCGAATTGTTCGAAGCACTCCCACAGGGAGCAAAAGACGCCATCACTAAGAGGGATAAGAAATAGGCTATGTGCACCCGGAGCAAATATGGATAGACATCCTAAGGTAAATCCACCTTCTCTTGTAATATGCCCACACTGCGGAAATACAACACAGCACAAGTTGCGCACCAGACAAGATTTTACCGTAGAAATCGAAGAGGATATATTCGATGAATGCTGGTGGGCAATATTGCAATGCTCTACTTGTGGGCAGCTATCCTTATATAGAGACTATTGGGATGAAAGCCGGAAGACTTGGACAAGTAAATTAATCTACCCTGTCCCCATAATTGCACCAATTGAAGTGCCGGGAAATATCCAACAATTGTTTCAAGAGGCAGTTTTAGTAAAACCCCTCAGTCCTTCATTATGTGCAGTAGGAATTAGAAGATGCCTCGAAGCTATATGTAATGACAAAGGTGCCACAGAGGGAACCTTACGCGGAAAAGTAAAAGAGCTAGCATCTAAGCAAATACTACCTGAAAGATTGGTAGAGATGATGAATTCCAGCAGAATTATTGGTAACATCGGAGCCCATACCCGTTCTACCAAGGTAACAGAAGACGATGCAAGCGTATTAATTGACTTTTGTTCAGCCATCCTTGAGTATGTATATGTTGCTCCAAATAAGATTGCTTCTATTCAAAAAAGATTGGATAGTTTAAAAACTGGTTAAGGATTTTTACCCTATCTAATTTGCCTCTTAGACTCGTCTCGCTTACAACAAGAACTTTCTAATAGCTGCTGCCAGACCGCCACGGTCAACATCAAGGGTTGTATAATTGGCGGCGGTTAGTACCAGGTGGGATCCGCGTCCCAGCCCGGGCTATTAGTAAGGTTATATTGGTTCGAGCCATTGGCATTCATCATGTATATCTCGGTGTCCCCATCGCGGTCGGAGTTAAACGCCAGGTGAGCGCCATCGGGCGACCAGGCAGGCATCGTCTCCCAGCCCGGGTTATTAGTCAGGCGGGTCTGGTTCGAACCATCGGCATCCATCACGTATATTTCAAAGTCCCCCTCGCGGTCGGAGTTAAATGCCAGGCGAGAGCCGTCGGGTGACCAGGCAGGCATTGTGTCCCAGTCAGGGCTATTAGTCAGGTTATATTGGTTCGAGCCATCGGCATCCATCACATATATTTCATAGTTCCCGTCTCGTTCGGAGTTAAATGCCAGGCGAGAGCCGTCGGGTGACCAGGCGGGCATCGTGTCCCGCCCCGGGTTATTAGTCAGGCGGGTCTGGTTGGAGCCATCGGCATTCATCACGTATATTTCAAAGTCCCCATCACGGTCGGAGTTAAACGCCAGGCGAGAGCCGTCGGGCGACCAGGCAGGCATCCCGTCCTCGGCAGGGTTATTAGTCAGGCGGGTCTGGTTGGAGCCATCGGCATCCATTACGTATACTTCAACGTTCCCGTCGCGGTCGGAGTTAAATGCCAGGCGAGGGCCGTCGGGCGACCAGGCAGGCATCATGTCCCGGCCCGGGCTATTAGTCAGGCGGGTCTGGTTGGAGCCATCGGTATCCATCACGTATATTTCATAGTTCCCGTCGCGGCTGGAGACGAACGCGATTCTGTTGCCAGCCGGTTGCGACTGGCAGGCGCAGGCTGATACCACTGGCAGCAAGGCTAGTGTAGCTACGACGCATACAATAACAGTTTTTCTCATTTTCTGAGACCTCCTTTTATCTCCCAGCCTTAGCAATTACCACTTGAATGAAAAAGGGCACCAACTACCGCCATACTAAATAGCTGACCCGGTCCCTGCTTTCACCCCCTCAATTCCTACAGCGATAGGTGATTTTAAGATTGTTTCACATGTTGGCACCTGAGTCAACTCGTTTTTGGGACTACGTCGATACCCTCTAGAATAGACATGAACCCTTGCCGGTGCCGGCAACAAATAGCCAGAATGTGTTATATTACAGCGAAAACTTCCCATCGCTGCTGGTCGTTTCTGGTTAATGAACGAGCGGTAATATGTCGTATCGAGCTGATATCACTATCGTTGGCGCTGGTGTAATCGGGTTGGCTATAGCCTCTCAGGTGACGATGGCAGGCAGAGAGGTTTACCTGCTGGAAAAAAACGAAAGCTTTGGGCAGGAACGAAGCACTCGCAACAGTCAGGTTATTCATGCCGGCATTTACTATGAAAGGGATTCCTTAAAGGCCAAGACGTGTCGGGAAAGCAATCGCCTTCTTTACCAAATTTGTGAGCAGAACGGGATAGCTTACAGGAAGTGCGGGAAAATAATTGTTGCCACTAACGAGGTGGAAGCCCGGGCGCTGGAAAAACTATATGTCAGGGGCAAGGATAATGGCGTCCCGCTGAAAATGCTCTCTCGCCGGGAAATGGGTCAGCTTGAGCCAAATCTAAGGGGGACGGCTGCTTTCCTTTCCCCCACTACCGGTATTGTCGACTCATACGCTCTAATGAGTTATTTCCTGGGGAAGGCTAGGGGCAACGGGGTGCAGGTAGCTTATAAGACGGAAGTCATCGGTATAGAAGGAGTATCAGGTGGCTATAAAGTTAGGGTGAAGGACCCCGGCGGTGATTTCTCCTTTATGACCAGAGTGCTGATAAATTGTGCTGGCCTTTATAGTGACCGGGTGGCGGCGATGGCGGGGATAGATATCAATAAAGCCAACTATAAGCAATATTGGTACAAGGGGGAATATTATCATAGTGTCCGTGGCGGCAAGAATAAGCTAATCAACCGGCTGATATACGCCGTGCCCATGGGTATCGGTGTCGGCGTGCATGTTTGCTTTGACGTTGATTGGAGACTGCGCTTTGGTCCTCTTTCGTATTATGTTGATGAAATAAGTTATAAGGTCGATGATTCGAGAAAAAAGGCTCTGTTAGCATCAAGTATAGTCAAAGTTTTACCATTTATAGAACCCTCTGATTTAGACCCCGAGATGTCAGGCATAATGGCAATGCTTCAGGGGGAGGGGGAGGGTTTCCGGGACTTCGTAATAAAGCATGAGTATGACCGAGGTCTACCTGGCTTCATTAGCCTGGTTGGTATAGACTCCCCAGGCTTAACTTCCTCTCCAGCAATAGCTAGATATGTTAGTCATCTGGTAAATGAGATATTGTAGAGTGGCGTTTAGTTACCACTATACTACCAATGTACTCTCGTTACCCAGTGACGGGGCCACTTAATAGACGTGAAGGTTTACAACCCCTATATTGGTTGCTATAATACCGCTGGCTGACAAAGCCCGATAAGATTTAATGTAGAAGGAGGTCAAGTTGAAAAAGGCTGACGTAGTCATCATTGGCGGGAGCGCCGCCGGACCAGTGGCTGGAATAAGTTGCCGCCGGCGATATCCAGAAAAGGGTGTAGTTCTAATCCGCAAGGAGGAGCAGGTATTGGTTCCATGCGGCATACCTTATATTTTTGGCACCGTGGGCGCTCCGGAAAAGAATCTAATTCCAGATGCCCTGCTGGATAAGAATGGTATTGAGCTGGTTAAGGCTGAGGCAGTAGATATAGACCGGGAGAAAAAAAGTGTTTCCCTGGCTGATGGAGATACGGTCGGCTATGAAAAGCTCGTCCTGGCTACAGGCTCTTTGCCCGTAGTTTTGCCTATTCCTGGTTTGGACAAGGAGAATGCCTTTATGGCAAAGAAGGACGTTGCCTATCTGAGGAATGTGTTAGATGTGATTAATGGGGCTAGGGACATTGTGGTAATCGGAGGCGGTTTTATTGGCGTCGAGTTCGCTGACGAGTGCAAGAAAAACCGTAACTGTAATGTAACCATCGTTGAGATACTTCCCCACTGCTTACAACTAGCCCTTGATGAGGAGTTCTGCGCTGAGGCTGAGAATGTGCTCACCGAAAGGGGCGTTAAACTACTGGTTAATAAAAGAGTGGAAGCCGTCCTTGGTGATAACAAGGTTAGTGGGGTTAGGTTATCAGGTGGCGAAGAGCTAAAGGCTGATGTGGTTATCGTTGGCGTGGGGGCGACACCGAATACTGAATTGGCGGGGAAAGCCGGGTTCCAAATAGGACCAACCAGGGCAATCCAGGTTGACCGATATATGCAAACCATTACTGATGCTGATGTATTTGCCTGCGGCGACTGCGCCGAAAAGTTTTCCTTCTTTAGCGGCAGGGTAAGCCGCCTTATGCTGGCATCTATTGCCTGTACTGAGGCCAGAATAGCCGGTGTCAATCTCTTTAATAAACGCTATGCTAACCCCGGAGCAATAGGCGTCTTCTCGACAATAATTGGCGAGCGAGCCTTTGGCTGTACTGGCTTAACCGAGACAATGGCCAAGCGAGAGGGCTTTGATGTGGTAATAGGTGAGTCAACAGCCGCCGATAGGCATCCCGGCAGCATACCGGGAGCAGCCGCGACTAAAGTAAAGCTTGTGTTCTCCCGGGATGATGGTAGACTTCTCGGCGGTGGAGTCTCAGGAGGTACAGGCGTAGGTGAACTGGTAAATGTTATTAGTGCCTGTATTCAGAGTCATATGACCGCTTACGATATTGTCCTATTTCAGATGGGAACCCAACCTTGCTTAACCGCATCACCGATTGCCTATCAACTGGTAAATGCGGCTGAGCTTGCTGTCAAAGCTATGAGGTAGGTTATGGTCACCCTTTTAAGCCGCAGAGGGACTGTCCAGATGGAGCCTGATGTCAAGCAACAATTAGATGACATATTATCGCAATATGGGGGCGAGAGTGGTGACCTTATCCCTATTCTCCAGGAAGCTCAAGGGAGGTTTGGCTATCTACCTAGAGGGGTGATGCAGGGAATCGCCAAATTTCTCCGCTTACCCGAGAGCACTGTTTATGGGGTGAGCACCTTCTATGCCCAGTTTAAGCTTACCCCCACCGGTAAAAGAATAGTCAAGGTATGCCGGGGGACGGCTTGCCATGTGCGGGGAGGAGCGCGCATCCTCCAGGAGTTGGAGACGCAACTAGGTATTAAGCCGGGAGAGACCACCGATGACCTTGAGTATAGTTTAGAAGCAATTGCTTGCTTTGGCTCGTGTGCCTTAGCTCCGGTGGTAGTGATTGGTGACAATGTCTATGGTCGAATGACGGCGGCTAAAGTGAGACAACTCTTGGCTGATATTAAGTAGCATCGGTGATAGGGTGCAATAGTGACCTTTGACGAAATACGAAGTCGGGCAATATCAGAATGGGAAGCCCTGGAACATAGTGATAAACCCCGTATTTATATTGGGACGGCTACCTGTGGTCGGGCGTCGGGTGCCCTCACTGTGCTTGAGGCTATTAAGTCGGAACTAGCCAAGCATAGTATTGAGGCCATTATCATCCAGGTTGGTTGCATTGGGCTTTGCTATGCTGAGCCTTTAGTAGATATAGCCAAGCCAAATCGTCCTCGTATCAGTTATTCTAATGTTACCCCGGAAATCGTCCCTCAGCTTATAGAGGATTATATTGTTAATGATAACCCTCGTCCTGACCTGGCTCTAGGCACCATAGGTGATGGCAGTGTTGATGGCATCCCTAAGCTTTTTGAGCTACCGATGCTCAAACCCCAGGTTCGCATAGTCCTGCGTAATTGCGGGCTCATTGACCCTCGGAACATCAATCACTATATTGCTCGAGGTGGTTATAGTGGTCTGGTCAGGGCGCTGGGGATGAGACCGGAAGAGGTGATTGAGGAAATAAAAAAGTCGGGTTTGCGTGGTCGTGGTGGTGCCGGCTTCCCTACCGGTCAGAAGTGGGAATTCTGCCGCAAGTCCCCGGGCAAGGTGAAGTATCTTATCTGTAATGCTGATGAGGGTGACCCTGGCGCCTTTATGAACAGGTCTCTCTTGGAAGGTGACCCCCATGCTGTTCTGGAGGGGATGCTCATTGGGGCTTATGCTATTGGGGCAACTGAGGGTTATATCTATATTCGGGCTGAATATCCCCTTGCTATCGAACGTTTAAAACTTGCTCTTCATCAGGTGGAGGACTATGGACTATTAGGGGATAATATTCTTGGTTCTAACTTCAGTTTTGGTATAACGATTAAGCAGGGGGCAGGGGCTTTTGTTTGCGGTGAGGAGACGGCACTGATGGCGTCTATCGAGGGCAAGCGGGGTATGCCCCGCCCTCGCCCGCCATTCCCGGCTCAGTCTGGGTTGTGGGGCAAGCCAACTAACATCAATAATGTGGGAACCTGGGGTCATGTGTCAGCAATCTTACAACGCGGTGCCGACTGGTATGCCGGCTACGGTTCGGAAAAAAGTAAAGGAACCAAGGTCTTTGCCCTGGCGGGCAAGGTAAACCGCACCGGACTCATTGAGGTGCCAATGGGCATATCGCTTCAAGAAATCATCTATGAGGTTGGCGGGGGAATCCCCGATGGCAAACAGTTTAAGGCAGTTCAGACCGGCGGTCCCTCTGGTGGTTTCTTGCCAGCCAGCCTGCTAAACCTACCTGTTGACTATGAAGAGCTAACCGGGGCTGGCTCTATTATGGGCTCCGGTGGCATGATAGTAATGGATGAGGACAATTGTATGGTTGAGACTGCCAAGTTTTTCCTTTCCTTCACCCAAGCTGAGTCCTGTGGTAAGTGTGTCCCCTGCCGTCTGGGAACAAAGCAGATGCTGGATATCTTAGAGGATATTACTAAAGGTGAAGGCAAGCCTGAAGACATTGACCTGCTTGAGGACTTGGCTAAAGACGTTGTCGCCGGCTCCCTATGCGCCCTGGGTGGGACAGCACCTAACCCGGTGCTCACCGCTGTTCGCTACTTCCGCGACGAATACGAAGAACACATTATCAATAAACGGTGTCGGGCATTAGCCTGCCTGCCTCTCGTCTCCTATTACATTGACCCTGACAAGTGTGAGGGTTGTCTTATTTGTGCCCGTAATTGCCCTGAAGAAGCTATTGCCGGCGGTAAGAGAATGGTACATGTTATCGACCAAAGTAAGTGTACTAAATGTGGCACTTGCCTTGATGTTTGCCCCGCTCGCTTTGGAGCGGTGATAAAGGTTTCTGGGGAGGAGTTCCCTGTCCCCAATGAGCCAATTCCGGTGAAAAAAGCTCGGAAAGAGTAAGGAATGGAAACTATTCGGCTAACCATTGATGGTCAGGAGGTTGAGGCGAGGAGAGGGGTGACGGTGCTAGAGGCAGCCCAGGCGGCGGGTATTTATATTCCCACCCTTTGCTCTGACCCTGACCTAGAGCCGTATGGAGCTTGCCGCCTTTGTATTGTGGAAATTGAGGGCATGCGTGGTCTGCCCCCAGCCTGTACTACGCCAGCGGCCGATGGGATGGTAGTGCATACCGAGACGCCGGCCGTTAACAAGGTGCGCCATACTACTGTTGAGTTGCTTATCGCTGACCACCCCAGTGATTGCCTCACCTGTCCTAAAAATCAGCAATGCGATTTGCAGAAGGTGGCTGCCTATCTCGGCGTTACCCAGCAGCGCTTCCGTAAGACAACCAGGTTGTTGCCGATAGATACCAGCAACCCCTTCTTCGACCGTGACCTCAATTATTGTATTCTTTGCGGGAAGTGCGTGCGTATATGTGATGAGGTTCTGGGGGTGGGGGCTATTACCTTAGCCTTTCGTGGCTATGCCAGCAAGGTGGCTACCTTTGATGACGGGCTTTTGCTGGACTCAAATTGTGTCTCCTGCGGGGAGTGTGTTGCCCATTGCCCGGTTGGTGCCCTGGCGGTTAAAGATGCCAAGCCACCGACCCGGGAAGTAGCCACTACCTGTCCTTATTGCGGCGTTGGCTGTGGGATTTATCTCGGTATTCGCCATGAGCAGGTGATAGGGGTTCGTGGCAATAGAGAAGGCGTCAACAAGGGTAGCCTTTGCGTTAAAGGTCGCTTTGGCATCGCTGAATTCATTCATCACCCTGAGCGCTTAACCACTCCCCTGATACGGCGAAATGGAGAACTTACCGAGGCAAGCTGGGACGAGGCACTAGACCTGGTTGCCAGTAAGCTAGCCAAATATAGCCCGGATGAGGTGGCGGTAGTCTCCTCAGCCAAGTGCACCAATGAGGAAAACTATGTTATTCAGAAATTGGCTCGAGTAGTGCTGGGGACTAACAATGTTGACCACTGCGCCCGGTTATGTCACGCTTCCACTGTAGCCGGCTTGGGTCAGAGCTTTGGCGCCGGGGCAATGACCAACTCCATAAACGAGATTGGCGATGCCGGTTGTATCCTGGCTATCGGCACCAACACCACCTCAGCTCATCCCGTGATTGGACTGCAGGTAGTGAAAGCGGTGCGCAACGGGGCAAAACTCATTGTGGCTAACCCTCGCCAGATTGACCTGGTTCGTTTGGCTGATTTATGGTTGTCGCATAAGCCCGGCACCGATGTCGCCTTACTTATGGGGATGATGCGGGTTATAGTGGATGAGGGACTACTTGATTCAGCATTTATTGAGGCGCGGTGCGAGAATTATGATGCCTTTAAGGAGTCGCTTAAGAGCTTTGACCTGGATACTGTAGAAGGCATTACCGGGGTGGCTAAAGACAGGATAGCTGAGGCCGCCAGGATATATGCCACCAATAAGCCTTCCTCCATCCTCTATGCTATGGGCATTACCCAGCACTCCCACGGCACTGATAATGTAATAGCTACGGCTAATTTGGCGATGCTCACCGGCAATATCGGTCAGCCGTCAACCGGGGTTAATCCTCTGCGAGGTCAGAACAATGTGCAGGGTGCTTGTGACCTGGGCGCTTTACCGAATGTATATCCTGGTTACCAGGCAGTAGCCATCCCGGCTATCAGGGAGAAATTTGAGGCTGCCTGGGGATGCAGCCTGAATCCATCTCCGGGACTAACCCTTACCGAAATCTTTGAGGCTGCTTGCCAGCGCCAGATAAAGGCTATCTACCTGGTGGGGGAGAACCCGGTGTTGAGCGAGCCTTGCGCTCATCACATGGAGGAGCTAAAAGAGATGGATTTCTTTGTGGTTCAGGATATTTTCCTCTCCGAGACGGCTCAGCTGGCTGATGTGGTTCTGCCGGCGGCAAGCTTCGCCGAGAAGGATGGCACTTTTACCAATACCGAGCGGAGGGTGCAGCGGGTGAGGAAGGCGATAGAGCCCGTAGGTGACTCCAAGCCTGACTGGTGGATTACCTGTCAGATTGCTCGGAGGATGGGCAGTCAAGGCTTTGATTTTGAACATCCGTCTCAGATTATGGGCGAGATTACCAGCCTTACCCCCAGCTATGGTGGCATTTCTTATAGCCGCTTGGATAATGGCGGCTTACAGTGGCCCTGCCCTACTGAGGAACATCCGGGGACACCCATTCTCCATACTCGGCTATTCACCCGGGGCAAAGGTCGGTTTGTACCCCTAGGGTACAAGCCGTCTATGGAGCTTCCCGATAGTGAGTATCCCCTAATTCTAACCACTGGGCGAAGCCTGTTTCACTGGCATACTGGTACTATAACCCGAAGGGTGAAGGGGCTTAACATATTGAGGGGTGAAGAGCTAGTGGAGATAAACCCTGAGGATGCTTCAACTTTAGGCGTTGCTGATGGTGAGATGGTAAGGGTCATCTCACGAAGAGGAGAGGTAGTGGCTAAAGCCAGGGTGACTGAGGTTTCACCAGTGGGGGTAGTCTTTATGACCTTTCATTTTGCTGAAAGCCCGACCAATATAATTACTAACCCAGCCCTTGACCCGGTAGCTAAAATACCTGAATATAAGGTCTGCGCGGTAAGAATTGAGAGGAATGGCAGTTCTGCTCGCAGTTAATACTAATCTGGTAGCATCTCCTTCAAGGATTTGACTAGCTTCCAGGCTATAGTTTCACAAAGCACAGTTATATCATAGATAGACAGGTAATCGGAGATGGTAGCGTCAAAAATTATGCTTCCTGCAGGAGCAAACTCCTCATCACCCCGCCATAAGACCAGAGTTATCGGTACATAGCGGAAAGCATTAATGGTTACCGCCACATCACCATAATCCACTTTATAACTGCCCAGCTTTCCAGCAACATCTACTAGCCGATGAGGCTCCTTACCAAAGTGGTCTAAAAGGGGTTCTATAGTTCTCTTAGAGAATGTTGGGAAGTAGTTAGCCCCCTCTGGCAGTTCCTTAAAGGTAATCATCTTATTGGCAATGGGGGTACCTTTGGCTAGGGTTAAATAGTGGAGTATTAGAACCTTGTCCCTTATCGGCACTGCCTCTGGGCTATCGACCAAGGTAATGTCAACACGGGGTAAGGTGACTTGATATGATTGGTTTAGGTATTGAAGGACGATAACCTTTTGAGAATCTATTTCTAGATACTGGGCACCACTTTTGCGGCATTGCTGCTCTACATCATCAATCTTGGCCAGTTGCTCACAGGCAAGCTTATAAGCTGGCTCAAGGTCATATCCCTCATAATAACTCTCAGTGGGCGACGCTGAATCCTCGTTTTTCATCCCGAAACCAGGTTGAAGTGTCCTTTTGACGGGGCAATTTTCACAGCCCGGCGGCGTCTAATATCGCTGGCACCCTTTTCTCCCAGCCGATAGGCATAATGTGCACCCCGTGACACATACCCTTAAGCTCCTTGATTAGGTTAGCCGCAATTTCTATCCCGGTTTGGACTTTATCTTCAGTCTTGGCCATCTGGTCAATTAGTTCTTCGGGTACCGAGACACCGGCTACATTTTTGTTCATAAATCGAGCCATACCAGCCGATTTCAGGGGTATTATCCCGGCTAGGATAGGAATATTAAATCCCTCTACCCGCTTCATAAATTTAGCGAAGGTATCAACATTAAAGATGGCTTGAGTTTGGAAGAATTTAGCCCCGACCTCAATTTTTTTCTCCATCTTAATCAGCTGTAGTTCAAAGGCAGCCTCAGTATCAGCCCCGGGGTTGACCACCGCCCCCGGGAAAAAATCGGGCTTGCCCTTAAGCTCATTGCCAACCATATCGTAACCCTCGTTTAACTTTTGTATAGTCCACAGGAGCTGCACCGAATCTAAATCATAAACTGGCTTGGCTTGAGGGTGGTCGCCAAGAGATGGTAAATCACCGGTGATAGCCAGGACGTTCTCAATCCCCAGGACCCAGGCACTCAACAGGTCTGACTGCAAAGCCAACCGATTTCTATCCCGGCAGGTCACTTGAAATACGGGGTCAAGCCCGTCTTCTTTTAGCAGATGGCAGGTAGCCAATGAGCCCAACCTCATTACCGAGCTTTGCTGGTCGGTAACATTGGCGGCATCCACCCTTCCCCGCAAAAGCTGAGCCACCTCGTTTATCTCGGTGGTGTCAGTTCCCTTGAGTGGTCCGACCTCAGCCGTTATGACAAACTTCCCCGCTTCTAAAAGTGGTTTTAGGCTCATTTACCCTTCTCCTTTTAGCCAGTTTGTTCTAAAAGTAAGCTTTTCAATCGATTTAAAGAGACCCTGTAGGGTTCTATCGGAATCCCCATCCAGTCAGAGAACTCCAGAATTTTTTCAGGGTCGTTTTCCATAACTTTATCATAAAATCCTATAGCATCTAACATAATTGCTCCCCCAGTGTGTTTTGGGAAATTCTCATTGGCTAAACCTTTGTCCCAACCCTGATATACATAATGGTGGTATTTCATCCATCCCGGGGTAAGCCAATAAATGTCTTTACCTTGGCTTATTTTCTCTCTTTCTTCAGTACTGGCTAGCATATCAACGCAATGGGTAGCTTTTATTCGGCAAATTTTGATTCCTTCTTCCTCTTGTTCCTGAATTATTGTATCTATCTTCCGATACAGATTATCAGTATTAACATAACAGAACTTGCCGCCATAGACCACGATGATGTTCGGGGCATATTTCTTAGCGGTGCCTATTTGTCTTATCAGCTGGGTCTCGAGTTCGCGGGGAACCTCGTGCCGTCCAGGCTTCGTGTACAGAATTTTCCTGGCATCCAGAAAACCAGCCTTCTTGAGATAATTTAATTCCAAATTCAGGGTTCCACAAGCAACCACAGCATAATCTCGAAATGAACCGGGGGTTCGCAATTTCACTGCCTCCCGAGGGTTGATTAACACTCATTTAAGCTGCTAGCTATGACAAGCAGGTCATAGTATCCCTCTTTACGATTTTTGCTGGCAACAGGTATTGAGTCTTCCCCTTATTACATAGCCCTCTGGCTACAGGTGCTCGCGAGATTTCTTCTTGAAATTCAATACCTGCCCTCTCTCGAGGTCTCTATTATCATGAATAAGAGTTCCGGAGTATTCGCTTGCCAGGTAGAAGTTGGCGCTCTCAACTTCATCTTTAACCGTTGATTCCATGTGCTTGGGATAAACTGAGAGAACACCGTCCGGTTTCAAGATTCTATGAAATTCATTCAGAAGTCTTTCCCTTTGGTCACTATCCGGGAAATAATACTCGTGAAGGACATCAAAAAGAAGAACCGCGTTCACGGACTCGTCAGCCAGGTTGATCTCTAGCTCGCCCGACGTGTCCAGCCTCTCCACATTCGCCAAGTTTTCTCCTCTGGCATTTTGGAGTAATTCATCTAAAGATTGCCTGTCTTTGTCTAAAGCGTAGACCTTGCCTTGTTCACCCACCAACTTGGCTGCCTGGATACTATACGTGCCGGGACCACAGCCGAAGTCAAGTACAGTCTGCCCACTGGTAATGCCTATTGCCCGTAATACTTCCAGAGCCTGTGATTCTACCTTCATCGCCTTAACACGATATGCTTTCTATCTTGTCCTCGATTCTTTGGCTCCTATATCTCAAGCCAGGAGTGAGAATAGAGTATTTCACCGGTGAGGACTCTTACCGTTTTCACATATTTCACTTCCTCTTCAGTTAGAGAGGAAAGGTCGGGCTTCTCCCCATCCATTACCCGATGCACCAGGTTGACGAGTTCGGGCGTCTCGCCTCGGGCTATTTTTACCAGCTCAGCGTCAAAGGCGTCAACTATGGCGGAATGAAGCCCGTACTTCATCAGCATCATCAGATAAGTACGATTAAGATAGGGTCTGAGGGGGGTGGGAGTGCCGTTGGAGACGTTAGACAGGCCTACCGTAGACCTACATCCGGGGGCAATATCCTGGAGCATACTCATAAATTCCAGGCAGGGTTTGACCTGGTTGGTATCCACATTAACCACTGGGGTAACTATGGGGTCGAACCAGATATTCTCATTAGGGATGCCCATTTCATTGGCAGTATACATGAGCTCAGCGACTATAACCCCCCTCTCAGCGGCATCTCGGGGCATTCCCTCCCTGCCCCATAACAGACCAATCATATCGGCATTGTATTTTAGGACTAGGGGTAGTTCCTCTTCCATTCTGGTCAGGGAGATGGAGTTAATCAACGCCTTACCTTGGTGTACCTTTAGCCCAGCCTCCATAGCCACCGGGTTGGTGGTATCCAGAGATAGTGGCTTGTCTGCAACCTCCTGCACGGTGTTAACCATCCAGGTTATGAACTCATCCCCGTTCTTTCGGGCGGGGCCGATGTTGATGTCAAGATAATCCATTCCGGCCTCAACCTCAGCCTTAGCTATTTTCTGAATAGGCTCAGGGTTTCTCTCCTTCATGGCGGTGCCGGCGATTTTGGTCGTAATATTTATATTCTCCCCGATAAGAATCATTACTCCCCTCCTCTATTGTTTCCATGTTTTAAGGTAGGCTGGTATATGAGCCCCTTCCCTGGGACCAACTAAAACCTCCCAGTCTTTTAGGTCATCTTCTATACCGCCACTTTCAACAGCAGCATACCCCGGAATTATCAACTTGTGATGTTTAACCTTGTCCATAATCCCGCACTTCTTGATAAAGGCGGCAATATTATCGCTGACAAATGTGCCGGCTGCCCAGGCGGTCATAACCGAAAGCCCGTCGGTGTTCATGACTAAAAGGTAGGCAGGAATTCGGCTGGCTTCTATTTCACCGGAGACAATAAAGTAGGTCAGGGAAAAGTTGGTAGTTATGAGCACCGGGGAATTTTCACCAGGGCCACCAATCTCGTAGATTCCCTCCGTGGTCATTAATGGTCGCTGGGGGTCGGTATAGATATTCAGCCTTTCTACGAGCAAGGGGAACAGGCTCTCCCCGTGGAAATCAGAGAGAACAATAATACCGCCATATTTAGCCACAAAAATGGAGGCAATTATTGCCTCCTTCATGGCATCATCAGTCATCTCGCCGGGGAAAACGATGGTGGGGAAACCTAAGGGGCGAAACTTTTTGACTAAAGCGGCCGACCTGATGAATATCTGGTCTTCAAATGCTCGGCGCATAGTTCTTGAGCCAGGATCGAGAACGATATCTTTAATGCCAGCCTCGGTTAACTTGGTAGTCAGTTGGGCAAGCTCTTCCAGGCCGGGGGCTTTTACTGCTACCGGGCAAGAATTTTGCTTGGCTAAATCTGCCACCGCCTCTAGGTTGTCTTTAGTGGCGGCGTATATTAGTGGTTTCCGCTCAGCGCAAGCCTTTAAACCGGCAGCCAAGATATCAGGGTTGCTGCTTATCAGGATAATGCCGTAATCGCTATTTTGCTTTACTTTATTGACCACAGCCTCAAATTTGCCGGCGTCTCCTGAGTCCTCCTTGATGGCTATTAAGTCGGGGTGAAGGGTGAGACCTATCCTCTCATATTGGAACTCGCTGAGCTTCTTTAGCCTGGCATTAACCTCAGATTCGTCCATGGTATCGCTAATAAGGATGGCGAAGCCGGGAGGGCTCTCAAACCTTTTTTCGTGGCGAAACATGACTGTCTCACCACCAACCTTTAATGCCGTGTCGCCGACGCCGATAGTAATCGGTCTAATAGGTGGTGCTGATGCCTCCACCAATTTAGCCTTTGCCTCCTCAGAGATATAGGGGCAAGCACTCAGTTCGGCCTTACCTGCGGCTAAGCTCATGGCAAAGGCAAGACAGGTAGGCACTCCGCATTCACCACAGTTCGTCTTGGGGAGCAATTTGAAAATCTCTATTCCGGTAAGTGGCATTGGCAAACTCCTTTTCTACATGAGACCGTTTAGCAACTCAAACTGTCATTGCGAGGTCGCCTAAGGCGACCGAAGCAATGACAACTAAACAGCCTCTACATTATCGGCTCCATAGTAAGGGCTGGGTGCCCCTTCTCCTCTAGGAAGGGAAGAATCTCCTCCTCGGTGGTGCCCACCGTCTCATCGGCAATCATATCGGGGAGGTCAGGTACGCCGACCTCTATGGCTCTAGCTTTAAGCCGGTCGGCAATCTCTTCCTTTAGCATCTTAGGCATCCAGACCATCCTCTTTATACCACCATCGCCAATAAGGAATTTTCTCTGGCAGATGTTATACTTACCATGGCCAACGAAGCCAGGGGTGCTCACCCCACCACCGACAGTGCCAGCCAGGGTAGTGAACTTCATCCCGCAGGGGGTCATTTCGGTAAATTCCCGATTTACCGTCATTACTCCGTTACATAGGGGAAGGACAGCGGCAATACACTCACAGCAGCCACAAGTAGTCATGGGGTCATGTATTATGCTGTAGAAGTTATAGTGGTCGAATTTTCCGCGGGAAGCCTTAAACAGAAATTCGTTTACCCCTTTCCACTGTCCAAGCTTGGCATCAATGATTTCACCCTTGGGCACTGGTTGATTAGGTCCGGTAGGGCTAATCTCGTAAGCCGCCTTACAGTCCATCCAGTTATAGGAACCACAAAGTCCAGTTCTTTCCGGACTAATGACGCAAACATGCGCTGGGGCAAAGGACTGGCACAGGGTGCAGGAGTAGTATATATCGGTGGTTTCATCGGTCATGCCTTCAATTCGGGCATCTCTAGCCGCATATACTTTCTTTGCCCTGGTAACTATCTCCCTTACCTTATCCTCCTCGGTATAGAGTTTTACCTGTAGTTTATCGAATATCCGAGCGAAATTCTGGTGCAGGGCAGCATGAAGCATGGCGCCGATATGGTATAGTCTGAAGCCCTTGTTATAAAGCTCCTTGGAAACTCGTAGCCAGCCGATATCCCTCTGTCCATTGTGAAAGCACCCTTGAACGTAGTTTATCTGATGGTGAATTTGCCGCTCCAGGATAGGTTCATAGTCCTCTTCCATCTCCCTTCCGGCAACCTCAACGACTATGGCTAATGGCAACCTGGACTCAGCAGGCAGGTCGGTTATCTCAGGACCAATCACCTCAAACTTCCCATCCTCCACCTCATCCATCCGCTTGCTGGTAACCCACTCAACCATAGGGGTAAACCCACCACCACACTCTAAATACCACTGACCCTTGCGAACCCTCTCGCCCTCGAAAGCCGGGCCATGGCCGGTTGGAATTGGTATCTCACTTACACTAACCTTCAGCCCTCTCACCTCTATGGCTTTGGCTACTATATTATCGTGGGGAATGTTAGACACTACATGCTCGTAGGTGCAGATCCCGGTAGGCAAAATCTCAGGTATTGGGGTATCGGCAATAGTCGGGAATCCAAAATTGATTGCCCCGGCGGCATTGGCATACCACTCATCGGTAACATAACCTAGAGGCATGGCGAAGGCAAAGGTGCGGTCCTTGTTATAGATAAGGTGTTTTCTGTACTCTCCAGGGCCAATGCCTCCAAAGGAAAAGCCTACCCTGATGGCGAAGCCGATGGCGAACACCGCAGCGGTAATATCAGGTCCGTAGGAGACCAGGCGGGTGGGCCAGCCAATCTGCACCCCGGCCTCAATTAGCTGTTCGGAGAATCTTTTTCCGTTATACTCTGCGGCCATAAAGATGTAAAGGTTCTTCTGCTGGAGTTCCTGAGCAATCCTCTTAGCAATCTCAGGGCTAGGCGCAGCACCAAGAATGGCAGCAAAGCCGGGGGCAGTGCCATCAACAAATTCAATACCCCGCTTTCTCAGGATGACATCATCAGCGGCACCCAGCCAGATATTAGAATCGGTGGTATCTTCTTGCTTAGTATAAAACTCAGGCTGTTCCAGATATCTTATGGCTTCGATGATTTCCTCGGCAAAGAAGGTTGCCATCCCGGCATCAAGGGCTGGTGCCAAGTAGGGCAGAGGGCAGCTCTCCCTCACTGGCGGTGGCAGAAGTGATTTACACTTCTTTAGAACCTGCTCCATATCACCTATTTTTTCCACGGGAATGCCTAAAATCCCGTAAATCACCGGGAGATAATAGGCGGTGTTGGGGAAGCCTACCGGTTCATTGGCTCCCCATCTATCCATTGCCTCCTGCCACTTCTTCTCGGCTTGGTCGACAATTTTGTGAGCTCCTCTAATAGCCGCTGAGGCAATTATCTTAGACATATCTTACTTAACCCCCTCCGTTCTTGTTATAACTATGGCGTTTAGACTGCTTCAAGCTCTCGTCTCATTGCCATATCGTAGAGTATCCTTTCTCTAGCCTTGTCTATGCCCAAGGCTTGGCGCTTCTTGTCAATGTGCTCAATCATAAGGTGGGCGGCTTTAATCGGGTCGGGCTCAAAGGCCCACATTCCACCATATATAGCTTCGAAGTCCTCAAATAGGTATTTGCTTACTTCCTCACTGTCCAGGGTGGGCCAGTTGACGCCGAACACAGTAAATATTCCTGAGCCAACAAAGTATTGACCGATGGAGATTGCCTTCTCACTCATCCACTCGGGGGCAGCTCCAGCCACCGGCAGCTCACTGATGTCATCGCCTAGACCACCATCCTTGACCATAGCCGTAGCTGCTATCAGGATGCGGCTGTTATCAACACAAGAACCCAGGTGTAATACCGGCGGAATACCTACTGCCTCACACACTGAAGCCAGTCCCTCACCGGCATATTTTGACGCCGCCTCTGGGGTCATCAGCCCAGCTTCAGCACTGGCAATGGCACTGCAACCAGTTTGAAGCACCAATACATCATTCTTTATCAGTTCCTTAACCATAGTGGTATGAGCCTCATTATGCTTAACCCGGGCGTTATTACAACCGACGACACCGGCTACCCCCCTGATTCGGCCATTGATGATATTATCATTTAGCGGTCGGTAGGAAGCCCGATAGATACCACCCAGTAAGTAGTTAATAGTTTCGTGGCTGAATCCAGCAACTAGGTCAGTTTGCTCCTCAGGAATATCAATATTGCTCCCTCTATTGGGGAAGTTCTCAATGGCCGTCTTGACTATAGCCCTAGCCGACTCCATGGCGTTGTGCTCGTCAAACTGGATATGAATAGCACCGGGGATTTTAGCCTTGGGTGAGGTAGTGATAATCTTGGTATGGTAGCACTCGGCTACGCTGGTCAAGGATTGCATAATACATTGAATATCTACTACCATAGCCTCTACTGAGCCGGTAACTATAGCCAGCTCCTGTTGCAAGAAATTCCCAGCTATAGGTATTCCATGGCGCATCAATATTTCATTGGCAGTGCAACACATACCAACTATGTTTATTCCGTTAGCCCCCTTAGATTTAGCTAGGGCTACCATCTCCGGGTCTTGAGCAGCAACTACGATCATCTCGGAAAGCAATGGCTCGTGACCATGAATGACAAGATTTACCTCGTCCTGGCTGAGCACTCCCAGATTTATCCTGCCCAAAACTGGTGCCGGGGTGCCGAAGATGATATCCTGAAGCTCAGTAGCAATCATGCTGCCCCCCCAGCCATCGGATATAGCGCATCTGACCCCCTGGCGGAGCAGGTTTCGGTAGTCCTGGTCAACACCGATATGGGTTCGGTGCATTACCTCTACAATCTCTCTATCTATGCCTCGAGGAGCCGCCCCCTCCCGCCGCCATAGCTCTTGACGCTTCAGTGGTGCCCTTCTTAAGAACAGGACTTCACCCTCCTGTTTACCAAACTCAGCCAGAGCTATTTCACCAATATCAATAGCTATTTCCTGATTACTGCGGTCTCCAATCTCAACACCCCAATCTAGAGCCAGTTGCAGCAGCTTCTGCTCATCTTTAATTTCATAGCCCGGGGCTTCACCCTTAGCTACGGCTAGGAAAATCTCAGCCACCCCTCGGCCATGGTCGGAGTGAGCCGCCGCCCCGCCGGCTATCATCCTGATGAAATTACGGGCGGCAATGGTCTCAGCGGTGGCGCCACAGATACCCCTTCGCTTCTGCTTTTCCTCTGGTGTTTCCTTTCTACCTTTGGGAGGCGGCACCCGGCATGGTCCCATCCCACAGTGCTTGCAGCAGCTGCCTTCAACCCCTATGGGACAAGGCTTCTTGGTTTCGGCTCTATCAAAGGCGGTATTAACTCCGTCGCTAGCTGCCTTCTCAATCATCTTGATACTGGCGTTATCAATGCTCTTTGTTTCTGCTTCTGCCATTTTGCTTTCCACCTTCTAATCTTTATTATTTTGAAGCTGTCAGTTCAGCTATCATCTCTCGAACCAACTTTATTGCCTCGGGGTGTCTCATGATTATCACATCACCCCCAGCCAGGAGCAAAACCATAGCCGACATGGCTTCCATTAAGATACCTCTCTTTTTGGCATTTCCCATATTGAGCTCATCATTGGCAAGATGTAGTTCCTTGGTCTTCCACACCTCTTTAGCTATATTGCAGATAATAGGGAACTGAAGCTTTTCATCCTCCTGAGTTAACCCGGCCATCCTCATTCTCTCCATTACCGAATAACAATACTCGATGCCATAGCCTATGCCACTGACGGTGGGGTCCATCACAATCAACTCATCGGGAACTCCAAGATTGCCCAGCAGGATATTAAGCTGCTTGGCCAGGTTTATGTCTATAGGTGTTGACGCCACCACCGTATGGCGATAACCAATAGCTGAGGCGCCAATCCGTTTATGGTCTCCTTCCTCAACCGGTCCGATAATCAGGTTCTTTCCCTGACAAACCTCAGCCACTTTTCTCAGCACCTCAGTATCCTTCTCATGATTAGCCGTGCCCCAAACGATTAAGGGAACATCAATAGCATCGGCTACCTTCTTGACAACCTCGGTGGCTTCATCAGCTCCGCGGTCAAGCCCATTGGGGTCGGTGCTGACTAGTTGAAGGGCAATCATCTCTGCTCCGTAGTCATTTATACATTTCTTGGCCCAGGCAACCGGGTCATCGGTTACCCCGGCAAAGGGCTCCAGGGCAGCTTCAGCCCATTCCTCAGGGGGACAGTCCCAGACCTCCATGGCTATCGTGGGTTGATGGGGCATCTCACCTTCAAATAAGTAGAAGGGGTAGGATGTCTCCCCGCCAGCGGTTACCGCTTTATCGCCATTACCCAGGGTAATCTCTCTAACTTTGCCGGTATATTGTGTTTTAGGGATTTCAAATGCCATTCCTCACCCTCCTTACTTAAGCCGGGTTCTTCCTCTTTTCACTGCCATACCAATCTTTTCCATACCAATACCTCTCACCAGTTTGCAAGTATTTGAGTCTCTCGTTTCTGTCCCTTAGCTTCTGTCTCCATTTTCCCAGTTCCTCACCCTCAGGCTTCCCCTCTTCATAGGTTGCCCCCAGCACTTCTACCTTATCCCGACCGGGAGCGCTCTTTTTCTCAATCTTATATTCCATCCTTCCCCCCTTCTAGGCTAGTCCGGCAGCCAGTTTTGCCGCCCTTACTGTATTTAGCATAAGCATGGTTATGGTCATAGGGCCAACGCCACCAGGCACTGGGGTAATGGCTTTAGCCTTCTCCTTAACCGCATCAAAGTCAACATCGCCGACGAGGATAGCCTTACCTTCGGCAGTTTTTCCTACCCGATTAACGCCGACATCAATCACCACTACCCCTTCCTTGACCATATCAGCAGTGATTGCCTTGGGTTTGCCGGCGGCTACAATTAGTATATCAGCTCTCTTGGTGTGAGCGGAAATATCTCGAGTTCGGGTATGACACACCGTAACGGTAGCATTAGCCCCCTCTTTCTTCTGGAGGAGGATATTGGCTATAGGTTTGCCCACGATGTTGCTTCTACCCACAATCACTACCTCTGCCCCTTCAAGGTTAACCCCCGACCTGATTAGAAGCTGTTGGATTCCATGAGGGGTGCAGGGCAAATAGTCGGGCTCGCCAATCATCAATTTGCCCACATTCACCGGGTGAAAGCCATCAACATCCTTTTTGGGGTCGAGGGCATAAAGAACCCTGGTCTCATTGATATGCTTGGGCAGGGGTAGTTGGACTAGAATCCCGTGAATCCTGGGGTCTTTATTTAATTTATCAATTAGCGCCAGCAATTCCTCTTGGCTGGTATCAGCCGGCAGGTCATGCCTTTCTGAATATATGCCCAGGGCTAAGCAGGTCTTCTCCTTCGCCCCAACGTAAACCTGGGAGGCGGGGTCCTCACCCACCAGGATGGTGGCTAATCCCGGTATGAGATTATGCTTCTCTTTGAGGTCGGCAATCTCCTGTTTCAGCTCCTCACGAATCTGTTTGGCAATCTCGGTACCGCTAATAATCTGTGCTGGCATTTTTTCACCCCTAATATAAAGTTTTAGTGAGTTAATTTCTATTAAGCAGCTTAGCCATCAAATTGTTAACTGCCCTGGCTGCCTGGGAGCTATCGGGCAGGTCAAGAAGTGGCTTTAGCTTAAGGTCATACTGATATACTTCCTTATCTAAAGGGACGGTGGCGGTGGGTTCAATTCCCAGTCTGACTAGCTCGTCAGTGACCAGGGGGTCCAACTTAGCCGGGGCAAGGTTGATTATTACTGATTGCCGCTTCACCGCCAGTTTGAGTTGGGCGACTAAGTCTCTTATCCTGGCCACAGTTCGAACCCCCTTCACCGAATGGTCAGAGATTATAAGTAGCTCATCAATATTCTGGGTGGTTCTTCGTGACAGATGCTCCATCCCGGCCTCATTATCCATAACCGTATAGGCATAGTTTTCAGCTAGAGTGTCAGCAAATTTCTTCAGAATAAGGTTAGGGTAGCAGTAGCACTCGGGACCTTCCCCCCTACCCATTGTTATCAGGTCAAGCTCCTCGCTTTCAACTACAATCTGGTTCAGTTTATACTCTAAATAAACGTCCTTGGTCATTCCGGGAGGGATTTTTATTTTATCCCTTTGAAACTCATCAAGGACTAAGCCAACCGTCTGCTTTACCTCAAGACCCAGACTCTCCCCCAGATTGGCATTAGGGTCAGCATCAACCGCCAGAATTGGTCCTGAGCCGTTCTTTTTCAGATAGCGGATGATGAGACTGGCCACTGATGTCTTCCCGCTGCCACCCTTACCGGCTACAGCAATATTAAAACTCATATGGTTAGCCCCTACGTTTTTACTTTCTGAAGCTTGCCTAATCTTTTGTATACTGAGGGAAACTCCGCAACATTGGGGTGCGGTAAAAATAGACTGGCAGTATAGTCATTCATAAAATCAACATTTACGCTCAACTCAAAGTTAGTCATCATGTTAGCTACCCTTCTCGCATCATCAAGTAGATCGCGGGAGAAGGAGGTGAGCCTTGCTCCTAAAAGAGAGCCGTTGCCGATGAAGATAAACCTATCCCGAGGTATATCGGGAAGAAGCCCGATAATAATGCTCTTTTCAATATCAATATGGCTACCGAAGGCACCAGCAATAATTACCTGCTCTAAATCGGAACAACTAATCCCGACACTTTTAACCAGTGTCTGGCACCCGGCATACATGGCTGCCTTGGCTCGAATAAGGTTATCAATATCAACCTCGGTGATAACAATATCTTTACCAATCTGGGTCTCTGGCGCCCAGGCCAGGACATACTCATAGCCATCACGACCCTTTCTAACCCTTTTTGTCGGGAGGTTGGTGTTAAACTTACCATTCTGGCCAATAACCCCGGCTTCAAGTAGGCCGGCAACGATGTTTATCAAACCTGAGCCGCAGATTCCCTTTGGTTTGGTTTCACCAATGGTGTTGATTACCGGTTCAAAGTTTGACGAATTGATGTCAAAATCTTCAATAGCGCCGTTGGTGGCTATCATACCGTGCTTTACCCCGCCGCCTTCAAAGGCAGGTCCGGCGGAACAAGAGGCGGTTACCATCCAGTCTGAGTTGCCAATGACTATTTCACCATTGGTGCCTATATCCATATAGAGTGTTAATTTTTTCCTCTGATATATCCCTGCCCCGACAATTCCAGAAACAATATCGCCACCAACGTAGCTGGCTACTGAGGGGAAAGCGAAGAGGTAAACCTGCTTTCCGACCTTGATGCCCAGGGAATTTGCCCGTACGGGGGGGAAAAAATTGGCTACCGGGGTGTAGGGAGCCAATCTTATATATTTAGGGTCCAGTTCGAGGAGGATTTGAGTCATTGTTGTATTACCAGCTAATATTATATGTCCAACATACTTTATGTCGACCTGGCTCTGGGCTTTGAGTTCCCCGGTAATCCCATTAATAGTGGCAACAATTGCCTGCTGCAATTTTTTTAGCCCACCTGGTTTCTGACAATAGGCTATGCGAGAAATAACATCTTCGCCATAGCTGATTTGCCCGTTGTAATCAAGCCCCTCAGCTAGGACTTTTCCCCGATTTAGGTCCAGTAGTTGTCCACGGACACCAGTGGTGCCAATATCAAAGGCGAGTGAGTAGTGCTTGCCTCTGGTGTCTCCAGGTTCAATATGTATCACTCTTGGCCTACGCCACTCTTTGGTTCGGGGTTTAGCTGCGGTGATGAGAGTGGTGGCGGTGACCTTCCAATGGCTATCCCGCAGCATTTGGGGCAGTTTTCTTACTATATCGAAGTCTACCGATATGTTTCTGAGGTTGTAATGCTTCCTCAGGCCTCGTAGCAACCGGGACAGGTCGCCAGTATTATCTTTCAAAGTTGGTGGTGGCAGCTCAACAAATAACTTACTCAGGGGTGGCTTAAATCTCCAGCCAGTAGCTAAGACCTCTGATGGTTTAATGCCGCCTACCCTTTCCCGGTCAAGAACAGCCTTCTCCAGTCGCGATTCTACCGGGATGTCAACCACTAAATCAGTAATTATGCGGCTTTGACAGGCTTGTCTTAACCCTTGCTTATACTCCTCTTCAGATAGCTTATCAGTCCGGGTGGTTTCTACCTCTCCCTGTTTAATTAAGACCTTGCAGGTGCCGCAAACACCAGCCCCGCCGCAGGAAGCATTAATATGCACCCCGGCAGCAATAGCCGCCTCGAGGAGATTGGCACCCGGTTTGACGGCAATCTCAACGTTATCGGGGTCGAAGTGAACCATCCTCTTTTTATCGGTTGAATCCTTTGTCATCTAACTTCCTACATTATCAAGTGCCACGCAGGAACTACTAAAATAGACCGCTGACCTTTCCCGTCTTTACGTCGACATCAACCTTTCTAAAAGCGGGGTCGGAAGAGGTCCCTGGCATCAGACTAATAGTCCCAGCACAGGGACAGAGGAATTTCGCCCCGGAATAAATTAACACGTCACGGATGGGCAGTGTCCACCCCTTGGGGACACCCTTAACTGCCGGGTCATGGGTGAGGGAAAGATGGGTCTTGACCATCATGGTGGCGTAGTCATCATATTGGGTATCAGCCTCAAGCATTTTTGCCTTAGCCTCGGCCTCGGCAGTCCAGGCTACCCCATTGGCTCCGTAGACTGTCTTGGCAATCAACTCCACCCGTTCCCGTAGTTTCGTTTCTATCGGATACAGGTATTTGAAATCGTTCACCTCTTGGCAGGCATCTATCACGGCATCGGCTAATTCCAGAGCCCCGTCGCCGCCGTTAGCCCAGTGGCTGGACACGGCACAGCCTGCCCCGGCAGCCTCGGCGGCTTTTCTGACCATGGCAATCTCATCCTTAGTGTCAGTATGGAAGCTATTGATGCACACCACCGGCTTGATGCCAGATGTTTTGATGATGTTAATGTGGTGCAGCATATTGGGGATGCCCTTCTCCAAGAGCCCCAAATCCTCCTTAGCGTAGGCCTCAGGTAGCGGTAGGCCGGCTACTACCTTGGCCCCGCCACCGTGCATCTTCAGTGCCCGGATGGTAGTGGTGAGCACTGACACATGCGGCTTGAGACCACTTAAGCGACACTTAACATTCCAGAACTTCTCGAAGCCGATGTCGGCACCAAAGCCACTCTCGGTGACATGGTAATCAAATAACTTCAGCCCAACGCGGTCACCAATGATGGAGGACTGTCCCACGGCAATATTGGCAAACGGACCGGCATGCACCATGCACGGCTGGTACTCCACGGTAGACATCAGGGTAGGGTTAATGGTGTTGCGCATCCAAGCCGTCATGGCACCGCCCACCTCCAGGTCGCCGGTGGTAACCACTTTGCCCTTCTTATCAAAGGCCACGGTAATTTTACCCATTCTTTCCCGCAGGTCAGCCAAATCCCTGACAATTGATAACATAGCCATAAGCTCAGAACTCACCGTGATGCCGAACCTGGACTGCATCGTGTAGCCGTTCATACGTCCGCCGAGGCCAATAATAATGTTACGGAGGCTCTGAGCGCAAAAATCCATAACCCAGCCCATCTCTACTTGGGTAGGGTCAATGTCCAGGCGGCGCATCCGGCTGCGCTTAGCCAGTTGCTCATCATCGTAGTTGCGTTCGTGCTGCATTCTGGCAGTAAGGGCAACCATAGCTAGGTTGTGGGCATTGGTGATATCGTTGATGTCGCCGGTAAGCCCCATAGAAAATTCGGTCATGGGGATAAGCAACGCATTGCCGCCGCCGGCAGCGGTCCCCTTGATATTCATGGTGGGACCACCCGAGGGCTGGCGGATACAGCCACCCACATTTAGACCCCGCTTACCCATACCCTCCAGGATACCCATGGTGGTTGTAGTCTTCCCTTCACCCAGCGGCGTGGGGGTTATGGCGGTCACTTCAATGTACTTGCCATCGGGTTTGTCCTTGAGACGTTCAATAATCTTCAAGAAATCTAGCCGGCTTATTTTCCCGTAAGGAATTATTTCATCCTTTTGCAGGTTTAGCCTTTCTCGCCACTCATCGGGGGTTGGCATGTTTTTTCCAGCCTCTTCGGCAATCTGCCAATCCTTCATTTTTACCGCGTCATAAGCCACAGAAGACCTCCTTTATTTAAGGATTTCCTATTTAAATTTTGGTGCCTAGTCTATTTTGTTGATTGCTTGGTAGTAGATAACAGAGCTTGATAGATATTTCTTACCTCATTAGTAATCGGCTGGCTGGAGTCAAGAAGAGGAAGATTGGCCAGGTCAGCATCTATCATTGCCTGGTCATAGGGGATGAAGCCGAGGAATTCAAAGCTCGGCAGGCTGGAAGTTAGGAACTTCCGGTCTGATTGGCGGCGAAGCTTATTGCCGACGACAGCAATATTTTGTAGACCAATATCCTTAGCCAATTCATTGATTCTGAGGGCAGTTTCAATGCTCCGTCGGCCTGGTTCGACGACTACAATCAGTTTATCTACTGCCTTGGCTGTTGCCCGGCCTAGATGTTCTATCCCAGCCTCCATATCCAAAATTACCACTTCATCCCTGGCCAAGAGTAAATGGGTAATCAAGGCTTGTAATAAAGCACCTTCAGGGCAATAGCAGCCAGTTCCACCCTTCTTAATTCGCCCCATTACCATCAACTTAATTCCATTATTTTCCTGGCAATACCTCTCGGGCAGGTCATCAACCTTAGGATTTAGCTTAAAATAGGGGGCTATTTGACCAGGTCGTGCTCCAGTCCTTTCCTCAATAAGGGTGCTCATCTCAGATATGGGGGTTATCCTGTCAGCATTGGCAAAGCCCAGAGTGGCCGCTAGATTGGTATCAGGGTCAGCATCTATGGCTAGAACAGAATAACCAGCCTCAGCAAATACCCTGGAAAGAAGGGCAGCTAATATAGTCTTGCCTACGCCACCTTTGCCACTAATAGCAATCTTCATCAGAATTTTTTATTTCACATAATTAAAGCTGAGACCTCTTACGGGAAAGCGCTCAGCTCTAACTGAAGCCTGTTACCTACGGCTTACCCTATATAATTTATCCTATGCTGAGTGAAAAGTCAAACAAATGGGCTCGTCGGTACTTAGCCCGGCGAAAAAGGGCTTAACGTACGGCTCGAGACTAAATTGGTAAGGAGGCAAAGCACGAGGATAAGCTAGGTATTGATATTCTCAGTGGCGACCCCGGTGGGATTTGAACCCACGATCTCCACCGTGACAGGGTGGCATGTTGTATTCCCGGAGACCCATAACTAAAGTTAGTATTGAGGTACATGGCACCAGAGCCATGGTAACAACCGTTCCTGGTCTGGGTGATATGTCTTTGGCAGTCATAGTCATATCTCGAAGCATCTATCTTACTAAAAAAGACCTACCCGATTGCCTCGCCGGGTAGGTCTGGCTCTTTGTGCAATCTCTCTATTTCCTTCTCGGGGATGAGGGTGCGCCCGCCAATCCTGACGACGAGGATTTTCCCATCCCGAATCCACCGCCAGATGGTGGCCACGCCCTTCCCAAGGAGCTTGGCGGCTTCCTCTGGTCCGTAGGCGTCAGCTATTGCGTCCACCTTGATAGTTACCCTGCTCATTCGCTCACCCCACGCTGATGCCTTAGTCTATCACATGCCGCTGGCAGGCTGTCAAGGCGCTTCAGTCGGCTCATCCAGGCTGACCCAGCCGCGCTTCAACGCCTCCAGTACGGCCTCGGTGCGGGAGCCAACCCCCATCTTACCGAAAATGGTCACAAAGTAGCCTTTGACCGTGCCCTCAGTAAGGCCGAGGTAATCCGCAATGTCGCGGTTGCTCATACGGTTTGCCGCCAGCCTTAACACCTGGAACTCTCGGTGCGTCAGGTGTTCCCCAAAATCAAGCGTCACCGGACGTTGCCTACTAGTGTGTTTCAAAAGTTTCCTTTCCACCCGCGGGTCGCAGACAAACTGTCCGGCCCGTACCATCCGGATGGTCTGCGTGACCTCTTCGCCTTTGGCGCTTTTCATCAGATAGCCTCCAACGTTCGCTCTAAGCAGCTCCACAGCGTCTTCCTCCTCGTTATGCCAAGTCAGGATGAGGATAGCCGTCTCGGGATGCTCGTCCCTAATCCGTTTAATCGCTTCTGGACTGTCCAGCTTGGGCATGCGAGCCTCCATGAGTATTATGTCCGGTCTGAGTTCCCGCGCCAGTCTGACTGCCTGCTGCCCGTTGTCTGCCTCGCCAACAACCTCGAAGTCGGCCTCGCCCTCCAGGAGCCGCCGGATGCCCTGGCGCACCACGTGCTGGTCGTCGGCAAGAAGGATTCTTGTCTTTTGTTTCGTTTCCCCCGACACGCTTCCCTCCCTCTACCTCAAGGAGAGACGACACTCCAATCGCTATCACGTTCTAACTCTAACTCAGCCAACTAACTAGCGCTTGGGGGCTTAGTCCCTGCCTAGACGAGTGGAACTCAACAAATAAGCTAGCGCGACTCTAAGTCGTATTTCCTCAGTACGGCTATCACTCGCCCCTGCACTTGGACATCCTCGGGAGCAACGTAGATAGGAGCCATGCTTCGGTTCGCCGGCTGTAGCCGGATGCACCCCGGCTCACGGTAAAGCTTCTTCAAGGTAACCTCTTGTCTATCGTTAAGCCAAGCGGCTACCATCTCGCCGTCCTCTGCTGTAGTGGTCGCCTCCAGGACAATTACATCGCCGTCATCGACCAGCGCGTCAATCATCGATGTCCCCTTTACCCTGAGGGCGTAAGCCTTGACCTTACCAGGTAACATTTCAGCTGGCACCTCGACCGTCTCGTGGGCGAAGGTACGCCACGTGTCCTCAGTGGGCACGGGGATTGGTTCACCCGCAGCGATTGTTCCCAGCACAGGCACAGTGGGCACCCCCTGTCTCTCGCGGGTCAGGCTAATGCTCCTCGGGATCTCTGGGTCGCGGTGAATATGTCCCTGCTGCTGAAGAACATCGAGGTGATACTGAGCAACCGATGTCGAGCTGATGCCGCATCCCTTCACGATGTCTCTTATGGAGGGCGCGTAGCCCTTTTGGCTAATAAAGCGAGCAATAAAATCCAGGATTCTCTTCCTTTTGGGGGAAAGTACCTCCATCTCTATCTCCTAAAACACGTGTGCTATAGAACAAGTGTACCACAACAGGTGAACATTGTCAAGGGGTGCTTGTCACGATTTTACGAAATCTCTACTTTTCCGGGTTGACGAATGCACCCGGTATCTGTTAACTTCACTTAGAAATCGCAAAGAGGAGGTTCATGATGCAAGCGTATTGCGTAAAGTGTAGGGCTAAAAGAGAAATCAAAGACCCGAAAGCTATTACCTTTAAGAATGGGCGGCCGGCAACTCAAGGGGTTTGCCCTGTCTGTGGCACGAAGATATTTCGCATTGGTAGGGCTTAATCTGCGCGAGGCGATATGTCACCAGCCGGAGCACCAGCATCACGCGCATGGCGCGTCTTTGTTTGGCGACCCCGTACTTACGCGCTAGCGCATCTACGTCGTGCTGAAGCGCTAGGCTCCTATCTTCACCGCTATGCCCTAGAAATATATGGGCAAACTCGTAGGCTAATATCCTGACGGCATCTTTTCACTCGTGCAGCATCCGCAGAGTTACTAAGGATAAACTTACTTTGTAACGATAACCGCCGAGTGTTAAAATAGTCTTAGAGATCGCAGGAGACGCTTTTGGAGCAGCACACAAATGATGACACGGTATAGCATGCAGCGGGTCTGGAAGGCAAATAAGAATTACAGAGGAAACCTAGAAATCAAAAGCCTGCTACTGGTTATCGTAGCGTCCCTGGTTCTGATTTTGGGAAGTATAAGTTGTGCACCCTCCACACCAATACCAGCTCCAGAGGCACCAGCACCTGAGCTTACACCTCCACTACCTGCAGGTGCAATCTCCTGGGATGAGGCTAAATACCATATCGGTGAAAGGGCTACGGTATATGGTGCTGTTGTTGATACCCACTGGGCTAGTGGTAGCAAGGGCAAACCTACTTTCCTGAACATAGGTAAGCCATATCCTGACCCAGACCGATTTACGGTTGTCATCTGGATTGATTATCGGGGTAACTTTCCTCAGGCTCCAGAGGTTTATTATTTAGGCAAGACGGTCTATATTACTGGGCTGATTACACAGTATGAGGGGATCCCCCAAATTGAAGTTAAAGACCCTTCTCAAATCCAAGAGCAGTAGACAACTCGTTATCAGACTACTTATTATCGCTATCATCCTCTTGGGAGTTGTTATGGGTTTGTATGCAAAATACTATCTTTGGCATACCCCTAGCACGCCACAAATGGAGGAGGTATTAGTAAGCCGTGTAATTGATGGGGACACTATCGAGTTGGTAGACGGTCGCCGTGTGCGTTATTTGGGTATTGATACGCCAGAGCTAGGGGAATCCTATGGTGCTGAAGCGTTCGCTAGAAACGGAGAGCTTGTAGAGGGTAAGGTCGTTGAGCTTCAACGAGGCAAACGAGATATCGATGAATTTGGTCGCCTGCTGCGCTATGTCTATGTGAATGGAGTATTTGTGAACGCTGAGCTAGTGGCTCAGGGGTACGCAACAGCCTACATATTTGATCCTGATGAACGATACAGTCAAATTCTCGTCCAGTTGGAGCAATACGCCCAGATGAAAAAACGAGGGCTATGGAGTCGCTGAGGCGATTAGGAGGCATAGACAAGCTAGCGGATTTGGAGAGGGGCTACGCTCGTTTCGAGGGTTCGGCAGTTCATCGTTACACATTCTGGCTAATTGTGCAGTAGCAATAAGACAAAGTGTTCAAAGCATTTAACGTACATTATATTGGGCAGGCAGCTTAGAAAGCCCACGAACTTTTTGGGGGTCATTATATCCCGGTCTCACATTTTTGCATTCTCATTTGAGAGCCACTGCTGACTATTCAGAGCTCCTTGCCCTCGGGCAGTGCGAATGGAATACGCTCACTCTCCTCACCTTTTAAGATACTTTGCTCACCAAGTTTATCCATAAAGCTACTGGCGATTATCTTCCATCTTTCTTCCCCTGGGTTTCTTAGATTGTTTGCAACGCGCCTTAACGTTTCATCGGTGGTTAGCAATTCATCAGCCTCTGCAACGATGGCTGCGGCGTAGACAAAAGCGTCAGGTGCTCCAATCATGATACTGCCCATTAAGAGCTTGGCAGTTTCGATTATCTGCCGTTCGTAGTCGGCGGTTATTTCTTCCAATATTTTTATCTCAATACCATATTCACTAAGTTTGTCCGTCAGTTGTTCGTATTCGCTGGATATTTTTGCATAATCCCCTAGTTCCAAGCTAGTCAAATACAGAAGTCCATATTTTTTAGTTCGCAGCCGAAAAGGAACTCCTGCTGCCAGTAAGTTCTCATCAGCTTGCCTTTCCAGAAGCAGGTGCAGGAGTTCTAATTCACAAAACCTTGAAGTTGCAATGTCAGAGTCTTGCTGGACCTCTGTTCTTAGATAATCGAATAGATTCTTGCCGTCCTTCAATCTGCCTATTTCCAGCTTGCTCTTCTTGATACCACACTTGGCTAGTGTTTCACTATTCAAGATAGTGGAGTCAGTAGGTTGTTGACCAACTGTCGAACATAACTTAAAAAATAGAGACAGATAGATAATATAGTTCGTATCGATAAATATAGTCTTGCGATAAGCAGAAGCACTACCGCTTTCATTGGATTCCACTGGAAGTTCCCCCACTCTTAGGATACATTTTATCTATGACCTGCTGCACGAATTCTGTTCGAAATGGAGCCTCCTCTTTACTACTTATCCCCTCAGAAAGCAGAAAGAAGCTAAACCTAACCAACGTTCTCGGGTATAGAACTGCTCGCTTCTTTAACAGCGATGTAGTTCCATCTGGAAACGGAAACAAATCACCCTTCTTTGCCTTTTCGAGTCTCTCTTTGTCAAACCACCATTTAAGTAAGGATTCGGCTTCCTGGAGGTTCAGTGGTTCGATGGCAAATCTATACTGGCCCTTTTCTGTGAATCTCTCCCACAATCCTGGCTCAATCTCTTCAGTTGTTTTTGCACCTTCCTCAGTTATTGCCATAATTATCCACAGATTTTCCGCTTCAGAGAGATTTATCAATCTACGCAATGTGGATAAGTACTCGTGCCCTTGTCTTTTTGACATACGGCGGCCAGAGGAGACTTCCTCAAATTCATCAAGGAGAAAAACGACACCGCTGACATTGTTGATTTTAATTAGTGCCCGGATTAAGGCACGGAAGTAAGGTGCCTCCGCTTTTTCTGCAACCAACGACTCCTTACCTCCGGCAACAAAATCTCTGTAGTCGAAGTATGGCTTCTTGACAGTTCCCGTAACAATCTTTGCTAACTTGAAAGCAATTTCTTCATTATCAGTGAGTTGCAGGTCTAGGTATACTTTCATGAGGTCGCGGGTTGCGCTTTCCCGTTCTGCCTGAGACGCAATGCTTCCTAACCACTCTTCGAAATTCAGTTCAATCAACCTGGGCTGCAACATGTATAAAGACTTTTTGGATAACTCCCAGAGTGCTTTGGAAAATTCATATCTACCGACTTTCTTCATGAGTGTATTAGCTAAATCGTAGAATTGCAGCCCAGGGTTATCAAAGAAATACGGCAGAATATCTTTCTTCGCGAACCGTTGTTCTAGCCATCTCAAAAGATATGTTTTGCCACTTCCATACCTGCCAATCAAAGGGAAGGCCTTAGGCCCCTTACTTCCCATCAGGAGATCTAATAAATGCGTAATCTTGGTTTCCCAAGTCTTGGGAATATTGAGCTTTTCTCCAATGCCCACGCCGGAAGCTGCCGGTGGGAAGGGGTTACGCTTCAGTTCATAATCTTGCCATCTTTCTTCAAGTGGTTTATCTATGATATTCATTGTTTCTCCTTTGCCCTATTATACTCGTCCCAAATGCTGTGGTGCAGTCTAATATGAGATATAAACCGCCCCTGCGAATCCCTGATATAGCCCTTGAAAAGGGCTTTATCTCGTTTCTCATAAGGAGTCCTAATGTCTATGAAGCTGCCGGAAGTCGGAATTAAATCAACGTACTGAGGAAACGCGACTTGAATTGATTTAATAGCATCATGCAGTTCTTGTGTTGACACTCTAAGATAAGGCGACCATTTCCTCGTTAGCTCTGGAATACTTATTGTTTGCCATGTTTCTTCAGGTTTCGACTCTGTTAGTATTGCTTTAACAATTTCCGAGCCTTTCAAACTCCCTGGTTTCAGTATAGGGAATATGACGCGCCCCTCCCTATAGGTGAAAATCTCGTCAGTAATTCCAAGGTCCATCGACCATAGCCTTACACCCCAGAAAATTGCTTGTACCTTATCATTAATGTCTAGTGTATAAGAAACTTCTGTTCTTGGATTCCTTAGAATTATCATGCCTTCTTCAGTCTCGGCTGTGATGTAGGCAGCCTCGTTTCTGAATTGCTCCACACTTGTAAACATTCTCTGTGTGAGAGAGAAGATATAGAAAAAATGGAATTGGCACTCCGCATTCAAGATGATCGCATTTGCCAGAATCTCCTTATCTTCAGAAGAAAGCGCCCCCTTTTTCCCCTTCCGTTTCAATAGTTCATCGAATTGCCCAGTATCATCAATAAAGTAACGCTGTTGGTCAAGTTTTATCATCTGCAAATGTTCCATGACTTTTCTATAGTGGTACATTGTCGTACGCGAAAAAGGTTCTCCGTCTTCACGGCGGAAAAAGCCCCTTTCTATGCCCAGGGTCTCTAAGTCTTTAGCCCGTAGTCGCCCGTTGTATTCTTCCACAAGCTGTAAGGCGTCTTTTATCTTACTGAAGTCAACACGGCGCATCCACAGGCTTTTTATGTTGTTAATCATTTTCTCCATATAATTACGCTCTCGGGAGATGGCTCTTTACCAAACTTTCCCATTTGCTGGGCGCTATTACCCCTAAATCTGGCAACTATAGTCTTCTGCCATTCAAACCCTACTTGTTCCCCTATTTCAGCAACGATTTTATCCACTGGAATAACTACGCCTGCAAATCTAACATTTCCCAAAACAAAGACCACATGGCCGCCTTTCTTAATTCTAGGATATAGACCTTTCAGTGTACAAAAGAGATCTTCGAAATAACCGGTAGTTGTAGCCAATATTCTATCATTGTTTAGTGGTGCCTTTTGAAGAGCTTCCACGACCTGGGCAAGACTAGACGGCATACTATAACCCACGGCGTTGAAAGTTTTCCTCGCTTCAACATGGGAGCGCAAGCTTCGATATCTCAGTTCTTTTAACTCCTGATGACTTCTTAAACATGCTAGTGAAAGTTCCAATGAGAAGACTCTTGTATAATCATGTCGGTTAAGGTAGGGGGGGGAAGATATTACAGCGTCGAACTTCTGGTTGCTAGACAACTTTCGGGCGTCACCTAGAAGCGCTTGCCAGTTTCGCTCTGCCAGTTGCTTTCGGGCACCACGTTCCAAGTCAACTATCATAGTCTCAACACTGTTTATGAACAGACTGTCCACTTGCTCAGGCGGAACAACTCGGTCAGGATAAAGCCTCAGCCAGCCTCCTCCCTTTTCTGTCTTGCTGAGTTGACCGACGATGCTTAATAGTCCAACTAAGAAGAAATTGGAGTATTTCTTATTCCTTTCCTTTTCTATATGGTACTGAATGCTAGCGATACGTTCCAAAACGTCGGTGTCAAACGCCTTCGACAGTATTGGGATGTCAGGGACTTTGTTTGTTGTCCCCTTTGACCAGCCGTTTCTTTTCAGCGATGACCAATGTTTCTTCAACGTTCGCAGTCTATAGTTGCCTACTTTGACCCTCGAAACTAATATAGAGAGAGGCAATATATCAAATCCTGTGGCCGATATACCAAGCTCCTTGCAAGCTAAGAGCGTAGTACCTGCCCCGAGAAAGGGTTCCAATACGATAGCGTCTCTTTTTAGTCCGATTTCATTTATAGCCCAGTGGACAAACTCCTTTGTAAAGCTGTGGGGATAAACGAACCAGCGATAGATTGGCTGACTTCTGTTAGCGCCCGCTGTGACCATTCTGCTCAGCGATGCGTTAGACTCTTTTGATTTGTATTTGCTACCTGTGGTAAACATACTTACCCTTGGTATTGGGAGATTAGCATATTTATACCTCTACTCACACCAGATAAATAATACCATATTTACTCCATTTTGTCTCGGGTAGAAGGACTTTCGATATTGCACATTCTGACGAAACGTTCAATTCTCAGAAGCTTAACGAGCTGAAAGTCTAGCATCGGGCACAGATCAATCTAATGAGATGCCCAGTAATCGTGAACCTTATGCAATTCCTGGATATAGAACTTATCTCTGCCACTCTCAAGAAATAAACCTAGTGGTCGGACCAAGTTATAGAATCTTTGCCCAGGCATAAAACTCATATTGCACTAGGTTGTAACCTGACCAGGGTGTCTACCAAACTAGTGTTTTTCGGTAGCACGTATTGTTTTTGAAGGGTTGTAACATTAATATAGCCGATGGGATCTGGACTCCATTCGTTACTCGACTTTGCATACATAAATAAATTTTCTCCATCGGTGGTTAAAATGTGTCTTACATTTGTTAATTCCATACCCTCCACGTAACTCTTTGGTTGGACCAACACATCACTCAATGCTCTTCCTAAACCTTTGGCTTCAAGAACCATGACACAATTTTCTGCGATAGTGGGCGTTTTCTTAAAGAAAGCCATGTCAACTTTATTCCACTCAATCGCAATTTGTTGATGGGACCATCCCAACCCAAGAAATAGAGGTAATATGATATGAGAGACAATTTCATTTTCGGAAGGGCTACGACCACAACGGGGATACCAGGAGCAGAGCCTAGCTGCCTGTTGTAAGGCTTTCAGTATATCATCTATATTCTTATTACTAATTCCTGCTCGAAACAGTTCAACTCCTAGCTCCTCTTCTGAATAGATTGAGGAGTCAATGTTTGGCATTTCCTTTGGATGGCGTTGAAAACTCGATCCGTCGATGGCTCGAACCATTTCAATGATATGTTTCTCATGAACTTGCGTAAATGTTGGTTTTTGTTTGGCAGTTTCGTAGATATCGGCCAAACCGCCCAACTCGTAATTCCCTGCCCAGATTACTCTCCTACAGTGGCATAAATCCCATCCGTACACGCATCCAAAAGTTGTGTTGAATGAGTATTGATGTTCCTCTTCTAGCGGAATCTGCCCCACACCGATGACCTTGTGAGCCAAACGCATCAATATGCGGTCACCCGGTTTGGGGTTGTAAGCGAAACTATGCACCTGTCTGTTGGGTGAGTTGGCACTACCGGCTGCATATCTACCTGACAAAGCATCACCAAGATGGCTCGGACCCATAATCATTACATCGTGGTCGCAGAATAAAGACCTGTAATCGCGCCCAGGCTCTCCGGTTGCAATTTGCCATACATTCACGAACTAGTCCCTTTTACTATGTCGGAGGCCCAACAGTTTATTCCTATTATTCCTCCTCGGTGTCTTTGCCCATCCGGTACTTGATGTCATAGTTGATGATGAAATCCAGCTCCTCCTCACTAAAGCCATAGTGCTTTGCCAGAACACGGTCGATTTCGTCTATGATGGGCTTGCTTAACCGCGGTAAATACTCTGGGTAAGTAGCGTACTGTTGCTTTGATCTTATGAATACGGTCTTTTGATTAGAGTTCTTACGATAGTCACTCATAAGTTGCTTGCCGAGATGTGTGAGTTTCTGCAACGTGATTGGGTCTGCGGTGTCATAGCTGAAACGGAAATCGAACAGTATGTAGTCTTTCAAATTATAAAGGTCAAAAGAGATAATGTAATACCACCAGAATAGGTTCGAGGAAAGAATTGACACGGCAACAATTGCTGGCAATTTGTGACCAAAAGATGATACTTTATTCGCAGTTGATTCATTCCCAAACGGGAAATTGAGTATAACTTTCCAATATCGCCCACCTGCGGTTCTATAATATATGCTGTTATCGTTAATGGTCGATAGTCGATATTTTGAAATGGGGTCCTGAGTGAAGAATTTCTCGTAGATTGATAGTTCCAATACCGACTGTATCTTTGGTATGAAAAAGTGGGACGCGGTTATCACATCACTATGTTTGCAGTACTGAAGACGCTGAAATAATGTATTCCTCTCTGATTCATGCCACCTATAGACTCCAGTAGTTAAAGTGGTACAATTCAGTCTGTTCGTGTCATTTCTACGGCCAATCATGATAGCCAGTGGAATACATGCCCCGGTGAAAAGCTGCTGGGGACGCTCTGCATAAGAGGAAATGTATAAATCGGCACAGCGGGAGAGAACGAAATTATGCAGGGGTGTCATATTACGTGTTGAAATACTACTGAGTTGCATAATTAAGCCCCACCGGCCCTCAAGTCTGGATATTTTCAGAGATCTTTCAATGATAAATGCATATAGGTTTCCGCAGCTTTCAGTTTGATATCCCCATACCGTATATTCGTCTTTTACTCTTCCGTATTCCACAAAAGGGGGATTACCGATGATGACATCGAATCCACCACCCTTCATAATGCTGTAAAACTCAACAAACCAATGGAACGGCTGGTGCGTCTGAGCGAATTGCGCAAAGTCCTTAGCGCCGTAGAATGCGGCAAGGTCTCTATCTAACTCTCGCTGAATTTCAGAAAGTTTAGCATTCACGTCGGCCTTAGCCTTGGCAAGCTCTGATGGTGGAATGCCAAGCCTGGTTTGCAAGTTCCTGAAAGCCTGGAGGGCTCGGTTAGCACTTTCTATCCTTTCCTCGATCCCTTTCATGGCACCACTGAGGTCTAGCTGTGTCGCCTTCGCCTTCTTAATTTCCTCCTCGTTGGCGTATCCCACAAGTGAGTTGCCAGCACGGATATTAAAGTCAATATCCGGCAAAGGTTCAATCTTGTCCACATCATCAACCTGGGAGACAAGTTTCAAGAAGAGCCGCAGCTTGCAGATTTCCACTGCCTCCTCCATGATGTCCACACCGAACAGATTGTTGACAATTATGCTCTTGAGAACAAAATACTTGCGATTGGGATGTTGGTTAATCCTAGCCAGTTCCTCAGCAAAATCAGGATACTTAGGTCCGCCCAGTTCTTCCATCTTATCCAGGCAGATTTCGTAGAGTGGCTCAAGCATATTTAGAGCAGCAAAGAGGAACGCCCCGCTACCTACTGCAGGGTCCAGGACTGTGACTTTGGTAAGGCAGTGGAAATAAAAGGCACGGAGCGTAACCGGGTCTTTGATTCCCCGTGCCCAATCCTCAGCAAACTTACGGATGTTGAGATTGTATGTTATCAGGTCGTTGATATTCGAAATCTTCCCCGCAGTGAAGTCTTCCTTTATCTGCTCATAATGCTTCCGCCGCGCTTGGTACTCGCGGTCAGTTTCGGTAGGAAGATAAGCTTCCTGTTTCACTGCTTCATAGATATATGGCTCCACATCTGCCATGGGAAAGGGGTGCAGCTCATCATAGCGCATGCTCTCGAGCTTATCGAAGAGAAAGGGAATAATAGTATTCTTGCAAATGTAATCGGTGATGTCTTCTTTTGTGTAATAAGCTCCCATCTGTTTCTGGTTAACATACTTCTCAAAGATATAGCCCAGTACATCGGGATTAATCTCATTGTCAGCTCGGAGGGGCCGATAGTCCAGATGCCAGCTATAGCGGTCAAAGAAGGCAAAAAGCCGCTTGAAGGCAGCATCACTAATGTTTATGCTTTCTCCATAGGCTAGCTCCAGCTGGTGAGGGAGGAATAGACCACCGTTCAGATATGGAACCTTACCAAGCAATTGGTTTACTTCTGCTGAACGGTCTTTCTCTTCTTTGGCAAAGCCCTCGAAGAACAGAGGCACCAGAAACTTCCGATAGAATTGATTGGCGCCTCTGGTTTTCGATTCTTTGAATTTGTTAACGAGGTAGTCCATGTCCTCATCCAGAAAGCGCTTCTTTTGAATAAAATAGATGAACATCAGGCGGTCCAACATAACAGACGTATACCATGTAAGGTCATCCTGTCCTTCCAACCCTTTTAAGAACTTAGAAAAGGTGCTGTGCTCCGCCTTAAATTCATCATAGAAGCGTCTGGTAACCTTCTCAATATCGAAAGCCTTGGCTACCCGCCCCGTAACCTCGATAATAGCTACTCTTCCTTCCTCATCAAGGTCATCAATGCTGAACGCTATGCCGGCGAGCTTTTGTAGTAAGGAATCCCCCGGCTGGCCCTTAGCATACGTGTGCTCCCTAGATGCGGTTTGTTTGCCCCGCTGTCGCCTGACCCACTGCCAGACTGACTTCTTTCTCTCTTTGTCAACGAAAATTATCATATGCTCGTGGGTTTGTCTGGTTATTTTAGCCTCTATTATCCTGCGTATGTTTGATGGTGGAATGTTCCCATCCTCCATTGAATCTCCCAGATAGATTACCATTCCACCCTGTTCGGCAAACGGTGCCAGCTTGAAGGAGTTAGCATCAACCTCTATGTTAGTAGGAGGATTTTTGCATATGTTCCAACCAAGCTCTTCTACAAAGAGACTATTGAAGTCAAATCTCCTTAGACACTCACGTACCCGCTTGATGTCAATACTCATGTCTGCTGCTCTTCTCCCTCTTTCCTAAACAAGCCGATGGAGCAAATTATTCTTGGCTCCTGGGGCTCTTCTTCCTCATGAATAATGCTGAGACGGTTCTCGTCGCGGAGCGAGATAACCAGCGTAGCAAGGTCCTCATCAGAAATGCCTGCCCTTAGTTGGCGATTCAATGTGTCAGTTGCTGAAGAGCGGAGAGGGTATCTGTAGATATCATCAATCGCTCTAGTAAGATCGTCACCGGCAAACAGTGGCTCATGCTTTTTTAGTTCATCGTAGTAACGCTTCAAGCGTTCGTACGTCCTATACCTTGCTCCTGATGGACGACCCAACTGGCCACCGACTGCCTTCTCTTGCTGAATAATATGATCGATGCCTTGCTTTACAAGTTCGTGGTGGCGTGGATTTCTGGGAATCGCCGGTGTTTCAGGTGCGCATTCGGCTGCCCGCAGAACAGCCAGTTGGGACTGGGTTACGCTTTTACCCTCCTTACTCATCCATACCAGCGAATCGTTGCCATCCGCAGTCTTCATATATACAAGAACGCCCTCTGGCTCCTTTGCTGTCCCAGTATGTTGTCTGGTCGAAAAGACCACGTCAGGAAGGTCAGCTATCTTCTTTGCCAGCGTAAGGTCGTCTTTTGTTGCATTATGCCATATTTGATAGGCGTACGAAGCAAGGTCGACCTCGCTGTCCAAATCACCATCTAGGATTCCAGACTTTTCGGTATACAGGTCTCTAAACACTTGGTCATTCAGGTCGTCTTCAAAGTAGTTTTCATCAGAGCCGAGTACTTCTCCGCTCTCCATAATACGCCGTTTGACGCGAGAACGTAGCCGAATTATGTCCTCTAATCCCTCCGCCGGAAGGAAGGAGTAGCAGGTGATGTTTTCTGCCTTCTGCCCTATCCTGTCAACTCGGCCAACACGCTGAACTAGCCGAATGAGAGCCCAAGGTAAATCATAGTTCACGGCAAGCGCACAATCCTGAAGATTTTGGCCTTCACTGAGAACATCAGTTGAAATTAGGACTCGCACTTCCTTGCTGGGGTCGATGGTTCGCTCGTTACTTCTAGGGCTGAATCGCCAGGCGATAGCTGTTGGGTCTGGTGATTGCCCTGTAACTCCTTCGAGCTTGTCAATATTGCGGGCTTTTAGCTGGTCGGTTAGGTACCGCACTGTATCTGCAAATTGAGTGAAGACCAATACCTTTTCACCCGGGTGCTTCTTGGTAAGCAATTCTTGCAGTGCTGCCAGTTTCGTATCGTGCTGAGGATCCCATTCACCGAACTCGTCTAGTAATCCTAACAGGTCTTCGGCATCCTCTATCAGGTCCTTACGGAGACTCTCGGTAAATAGGCCCGGACGTAGCCACCTAAAGCGCTTCTTCTGAGGCGTGCTATAAACCTCATACAGCTGCCTAGCGCGCTCTGTGTACCATTCTTTCGTGTATGGATGTATTGAGACTTTTCCAACTTGGTCATCGTTCCCTTCTTCGCTTTCATCGTCATAGTCCATAACAGCCTGCATAAGCTCTGGTGCGTCGGCATCCTCATCGTTGGCACTGGCATCCAGAAGCTCTGCACTCTGAGTCCCGATAGGAATAGGAAGGTTGTTATCAATGGCATTGATGTACACATAATTCCGTAGTATATGCCTATCCATAGACTGCAAGAACGCTTGCCCGCTGCTTTCTAGCCGCTTGAACAGGTTCGTTCTGCAAAATCCCATCAGCCGCTTGCCGGCTCGAGATAAGTTATACAACTGCTTCTTCTCTTCTGGTGAGGCCGATTGCTCAGCATCCTCGGATATGTAGTCCCCTTTCCCCAACCCATAGCGGGGAAGCGAGAGGCCATTTATAATATCAACCACCCGGTCAGAGTATAGCCGAGCATACTGGTCAGTCGGATTCTGTTCATTGAGGTCGAATTTCAGTGTTCGCGGTATACGGTTAGGAAAGTAAGAGCGTGTGCCATCCTCAAGAATAAGGTATGTACGGCCATTATCTGAAAAGGCGTAGTTCTCTTGAATGAAACTACGGGTGCGTCTCACCAAGTAGAGCCGCATAAGTTCCCGCCAGTCATCCGGATACTCACTTTTTTCAAATGCTGCAAGAGAGCGCAGAGGCGCTTGATGTCTACGGATAAATTCTGTTTCACCGAGATCACGAATCAGATGCTCTGGTCTCATGCCCAGGTCATGATGTTCTGGTACGAACAAACGAAGCTGAGACGATAAATCGAGATAACTTTTGTTGTATGGTGTCGCCGACAACAGAATGCACCGGCTTTCGTTCTCCGCTATGTATTCCTGAATTGCCCTGTATCTTTTCCCGCCTCTATTTCTAAGGTTCTGGCTTTCATCTATTACCAAAATCCGATATCTTCTTAGTTTTGGTAATTCAGTTAAGACTCGGCTCATGGATAAAACCCTTCCCCTTAATCTATAGTCATGTACATACTGCTCCCACATAGGTACCAAGTTCTTTGGACAGAGTATCAATGTTTCAAGGCCGTAATCGTCCTCAAAAATTCTGGCGACCGCCGTTGCCATTAAAGTTTTGCCCAAGCCAACAACGTCACCAATAATAACTCCGTCGCGTTTGTTGAGATGATGCGCTGCGATTTTGACAGCAGCTGCCTGGAAGTCCCACAGCTTATTCTGCAGGTCACTGGGTAGCTTGAATTCTATAAGTCCTGCACGCGCCTCTTGGGCGAGATGATAGGCCATTTTCAGATAGATATAGTAAGGCGGTAGTGCTTCTTTTCGAGCCCAGCTCTCTTCAATGATATTCACTAACTCTTCAGAAATATCCAAGCACCATTTGTCTTTCCAGCGGTCATTGAACCAGTCCTTCAGCTTTTGGCAGGCATCATATTCTAGGACATCGACGTTCAATTCACCCTGCTCGGATAGGCCTGCCAAGGTTAGGTTACTACTGCCGAGATAGCCTGATATTGGATTAGTGTAATCTTCGCGGTATAGAAGATAGAGTTTGGCATGGAGGCGGTGCCTTAGAAATAGCTTGACCATTACTTTTTTAGCTTTGATTTGGCTGGCCAATCGTTGTAGTGCAACTTCATCGGCATTGGTAGGTGCCCCGACCATAAGCTGCTTTCGAAATTCTTCGGCCAATTTCTTCTTGAGCTGTGATACTCTCTGAACATCGATAGCCTTAGTGTCTCCAGAGAGACTCAGCGCCTCTCTCAATTCCTCTTGGGGAAGCCTTTGCATTCCAACTAACAACCGACAGCAGCTAGCGTCACCACCGCTCCACTTTTCTATGAATTCGCCGACCTTGCCCCAGCCTCGCAGATTAAAGTAACCAACACAAAAATCAGCACGCTCAGAGACTGCCAGGGTCTCTCTCAGTGCTGGCAACAAATCCTGTTCTATGTTATCAAATATTCTAGGCATCTTAGTTCCTACATAGTTTCGTTAGTGACTAACGTGTCAATTCCACTGTTTGCTGACCGAGGGCTACTCACAAGTTCGTACCGCCATCCATGTTCATCACGGACTGCCCTAATAACATGACCACGCCGTTTCAGTTCAGCGACAATGCGTTGCACCGTGGGCCGGGATACACCCAGCGCCGCTGCAAGTTCCCGCGCGTTATGTGAGTTCTGCTTGATTATGTAGATAGCTCGTTGAAATCTTTGCTCAATCTGGTAAGCACGCTCATAGGCCACGTTTGTTCGCTCCTTTCTACTTGGTTAATCCAGTATATTCTACCAAATGGGGGATGTCAATCATACATTGATATACATGCTTAACAATGACACTGCATCAATTGATTGGTGTCTTCGTAACAGGTGTTGCACAATCTAGCGGATCGTTCAGACGAACGCAGAGAGTGGTTAACTTGTAGCTGATTTTGGGCACAAAAAGGGGGTCGGGGATTTGAACCCCCGACCCCCCCCGGTAATATACCACTAGTAATATACTAAAACTCAAATAGTGCTGGCTGCTCTGCCTTTCTCTGCGCTGCCTCTTCTTCTCTCTTCTGGCGCCGCTCGGCTCGCTCCCTGTCCTCCCTTACCTCAGTCCTCTTTTTGTAGAGCCATGCCTTGAGGCGATTGAGGTCGCTCAACTGGTCATCCCTGAGCGAGTCTACAGCGATATCGTCGGGCATCTCATTCTTACCCCATCGGCGGTAGGTCTGAGTAGCGATGTAGAGGTAGATTTGACTCCAGTCGTGGTCCATCGGGTTGGTCAAGGCAGCCGTGTAGAGATAGGCACAGGCTTCGGCATCGGTGCCGGTCATCTCCTCACCCTTGAGTGCCCTCATATTCATCCCCAGTCTCTCCAGGGTAATGGCATTCTTTAGCCACTCGGGAAGTGTATCTCCCCAGCCCCCAGGAAACACAATGATAGGGTCACTGAAGACACCCACTATATTGGAGATGCCTTTTTCAATTGTAGGCTTATTCAATTTTGAACCTCCTTTCCTTTACATAGTCGGGAACAGTGCCTTAGCCTCTGGCGAGTTAAGCCACTGGCCGAGGCATCCCTCGTCACACCAACAAGCAACCTGTGGTGGTATGAATCTAGTGTCTTTCAGAACAAGGCACTCCTCCCAGTCCCCTACACCGTCATACTTGTGTACCTGTCCGCAGTTGAGGCACTTCAAGTCGGGTATAGGTTCGCTCAGTGTAAGCTGTGTGAATGGCAATTTATCACCTCCTCTCTAGGCTAATTTTGGGCATACTTACCCTTTGAAGCCCGAGCATAATTACTCCTTGGCTGCTTCTTTGGTGTGGGCTAGAGCTCGGCTATCAAGCTCTAGCCGCTGTATCTCTTCCACCATGTTTTTGCCCCTGCGTAGGACACTCTCCAGGTCATTTAGTAACCTGGCATACTTTCGGGTTTGCGGAGACATCCTTCGCAGTGTCGCCTTGCGAAATGCCACAGTATCACCTCCTTTCTGAGTATAGTTACCCTTTCGGACCGGGTAATATTTCGCCTAGTCCTTAAATTTAGTTATTGTCAAACAGGCATAGTGGCAGTAGTAAGTGTCTATCGGGTGCTCCCACAAGCCGTTGCGGAAGTCAAGCAGGTAATGCCAGTAGCCCATATATTCCTGCTCTCGGACAGCTACCAGGTAATCGGTAAATATCCTGACCTGGGCTGACCGGCTCCCCCAGAGGACTATCACGCTAGGGATATAGTTCAGGTCAGACTTTAGCCGAAGGGGATGCCACTCTAGCTGTAGTCTGGGGAGCTTGAGGTTATCAAGCCAGAAGTGCCTACCGCCAGCCTCATACGAGCCAATCCAGATATCCTTACCCTCTAGCTCAGCGAGGATTTCCATTAGCCTATTACAGGCTTCCCGCCTCTTTTTGCGGAGGGGGATTTGAGCTGACCGGCGTCCTAGCCTAACTTCAGTTGTTGGCTCTGGCTGCGCCAGCTTGACCCCACCAAATATGTCTAGCTGGGTTGTCATCCGTCTCACCTCCTTTGCCTTATTTTTGGGCATAGTTACCCGTTCCCCCTCTCCTTTGAAGGAGAGGGGGACTATTGAAGGGGCATAGCCCCTTCAAGCTAGATTATTGATTGCTGGCTGCCGTACTTGTGTCTTTCCCGCTCCACCTCTATCGCCCCCTCCGGGATAGCCTTGCGGACAGACTGAATCCTGTCCTTGATGCGCTCAATTCGGTCAATCTCTGAAAGCAGACCGATAAGGCGGTCGTCCATATAGCCAGCTAGGTTAGGGATACTACGAGCCTCGTTAGCCTTCTTCTGAGCTTCCGCAAAGAATTGGTCGGCTAGCGAGATTTGAGCCTCAACCTCATCCATAGCCTCACTCACCTTGACAGCACTCCACTTGATAGCCATATTTCACCTCCTTCCTGTGTTTTTTGACAAAAAGAGGGGGTCGGTAGTCCTGGGCTTCCGACCCCCTTCGCTTGGCTAAGAGGGGCGAAGCCCCTCTTTTGAGCTATTCAGTTATCAGCCTCAACACTCTTACCAATAAGACCTTTTATCCTGCTTTATTCTTTCGGCTTTGGCTACCGATAGGTAATCAGGGCACTTTGGAGAACACCGGTGGCTGTGTCCTTTGAGGCACTCTCGGCAAAACCAGTAGCACTTCCGCCTATTTGGGCGATGGTAAAGACAGGCGTTCATACTTCCTCCTTTCTGCCACAAAAAGAGGGGATTTCACTCCCACGCTGGGGGGCAAAATCCCCTGAAAAAAGCAAAAAAGCAGGGCTATCCACCCTGCCTTTTTGCGTGGCTTCTTTTTTCGGTCAAGCGTTCTACTTGGTTTTGACTTTAGCTCGGCTACGCTTTGCCTGCTTAGTCTCGGCTACAGGTGCTACAGGCTCGGCTACTGGCTCGGCTACTGGCTCGGCTACTGGCTCGGCTTCTGCCTTTGCCTTTGCGTCTCTTTTGGCTTGCTCATTAGCCTCATTGGTTAGCATTGGCATTACTACCATCTGGTAACCATCAGCACTAAAGAGCATTGGCGAGTAGTTATTGGTGAGCTTAAGCTCCACCATACCCCCACAAGCCTTAAGAGCTTCGGCAAGGTAACTACCGTCTAGCCTTACATTACCCTCACCAATGGTATCGGCTACTAGCTCGGCTTGACCATTATTGTCGGGGTTAGCCATAACCAGCTTACCATCGCCAATGGTAAGGTCAATGGGATAGGCTTTACTGTCGGCTATTACCTTCAGTGAGTTGACCGCCTTGATTGCCTCTACTGTGTCAAAGTGAGCAAAGATATTAAACTCGGTAGGGATTAGCTTTTGCCAGTCGGGATAGTTAGCGTCAAGGCTAGTCCACTTATAGCGGATTAGCTCGGTGTCTATAATGAGGCTCTTACTGGTTAGCTTCTCCCCCCCGCCTTCCTCAAAGGTAATCCTTACCCTCTTTGCCTTCCGCAAGGCGTTAGCTACGCCTATAAGCTCATCACGCTTAATCAAGGCTTGTCCTTCACCATCAGCATAGTCAAGGCTAATTACTGCTAGCCTAAAACCATCAGCACCGACAAGAGTTAGCTTACCATCTTTAGCCTCAAGGTTGACGCATTGTAATACTGGTCTAGCGTCATC
>Ga0315533_1000221_pt1 | contig 52460 bp, 104 predicted proteins | sample SalMarSW160130MG_FD_203081 | JGI IMG/M metagenome (GOLD analysis project Ga0315533, IMG submission 203081) | Salt marsh sediment microbial communities from the Plum Island Ecosystem LTER, Massachusetts, United States - Salt Marsh Sediment SW1601-30 ...
TTAGATAGTTAAGAGGCTTAAAAGCATCAGCTTCGGATTCACCTTTTTCAAGATACTGAGTGTATACTACAATCGCCAGATTTCCAGAATTGATAGTATATCCTGTTCCTAAATCACTAGCACCTCCCCAAGTTATTTGGAATTGCACATTGCTCAGTCCTCTTAATGGAATACATCTGCTTAGATCATAAGCATTTCCAAAATTACTCCCCGGGTGGACACTAAATTGAATGTATTTGTCTGTCGCGGCCATATATCCCGCAGCTAAGGTATCTGCATATGCCTGCCCCTGGCTCTTAATATAACTGAGCCACCATCCTTCTCTTAAATCTCGCACAGAATAGAAATCAGGACTACCTGAAGATGTAAATTTCAGCGCATCCGCTATCCGTAGTAAAGTATCATCAGATTTGGGGGATGCTGAACTAGTAGCAGTGATATTTAGTGTTATTAGCACATCTATCTGTGTTACATATCCTTTTAATCTTACATCTATACTCTGCGTAGTATTGGCAGAATAAGATGCCGTTTCTACAATGGGAGTCCGTAATGGTTTCATATTTCACCTCCTATATATTTTATTTTTAAACTTTTGACATTTCTGCTAAATGTTGCTCTACTCTTTCAACAGGGTCTATTTCCTCAGGTGCTCCTAATTCTGTAGGTGCAGAAACTTCTGCGGTTTCAGATGGACCAGCATATTCTTCCTCTGCTGGTACTCTCCAGACACTGGACGCTGCTTCAGGAAGAGCTCCTAATTCAGTCTTCATTTGGCCAGCTGCTTTGGCAACTTCTAGACTTGCCTCTACTGGTTTCTTTCTTATCCCAGCTATAATATCTAATATTTTATTTCTTGCTCCATTAGACATCCAGTCTGTTAAATCATTCGCATACCATTCAGCTCTATTGAATCCTGCATCTATTGCCCCTGTTAGAGTCCCTAAAGATAAAGCTCGTGTCCCAGTATCACCTAATAGATTTCTTAACCCTCTCCAATTCTCAAATCCATAAGCTGCTCCGAATCCACCGAGAGTCCCTAAAATCTGCGTCAAGGTATCTACTTTCTTAAAGTAATCAGGAGATCCTGCATCTTTTGCTAAAGCGTGAGCTACTATATACCTGATTGTCTTAGGAATAAATTTTCCCGGTATCCCCATAAACAAAAGTAGCAAAAGCGACTGTCCTATAGGAACGTGCTTTATCTCCAATTTGTCCGTTATGGAATCAAAATACTTGTCTAAACTCATAGTTCACCTCCTATTTTTATTTTTCTATAAATAAAACTAACTTTGTCTTCCTGTCCCTTTTCCTCGGCCTCCGCCTTGCCCATACCCTGGTCCATCACCTTTGCAAGGACCTGTATTTCTTCCACCTCTATTGCCGCCTGGGAGTCCTACTCCTTTACCTCTCCCATCGTGAGGACGTTGTATTCCTCTAGGATTAACATCTGCACTCATCATTTTCACCTCCTATAATTCTATTTTTTAGTAAAATCGTTGTATAAACTAACGATTACATCTCTTTTATCTATCACCTTCCCCGCATAACTTTTAGCTCTTTCAGGCTCAGAAGTTTTATTATACCTTGCTATTGCTTCAAATCTAAAGGTTTCCTCTGGTAATAAACGATATTTATTTGTTAAATAAATACAATAAAGGTAATATAGCGTTCCTAATTCAATATTATAATCAATTTCATATAGTCTATTTCTATTAACATTTATCTTATATACTCTCTCAAGCTCATCTAAAGCAATGCCAGACAATTGCATTAAACCCTTTTCTCCACTGCTCCCATCTGGCGGATTAGGTTGAAAATAAGATTCTTGAGCAATAATGGCTAAAATACTAAAAAGATTAATATTTCTTTTGCTAGACCACTTAATTGTAGACTCAGCTATTTTGATGGCTTCAGTATCATTAATTGAAGGGTTGTAATACTTCGCTACTTGAGTTATAAAATTCTCAGTAGACCCTGGTTCTGATACTGCTGGTTTCAAAGACCTAAAAAGAAGATAGGTAATTAATCCTGTGCCACCTAAACATAAGAGAATAGTCGCAGTCTTTTTCACTCTATCTCCTTTTTAAATACTTCTTCTCCATCGCATTCAACTCTAATTCCATGACTATCAGAATGAATATTACACTTTAACCATTTATCATTATCTCGTTTCAAAATTGTAGGGACTCCTGTTATTTCGGTTTCTTGAGCTAAATTATAAGCATCATCAGATTCAATAATATCGTAGACAGGAATTTTATCTCCGATTTCTCTTTTTAAAACACTACAAGGACGACAACCTTCAGCTGATAAAATAAGTAATTTATCCTTTATCGTTTTGAGTCTCCTTGCTATAATATTCTCTCATTTTCGGACCTACACATTCTTTCATCATCTTCTGGAGTTCAGCTTTTCTTATACCTTTTCTAATTCCACATTTCATTACTATTTGCCTCATAACTTCTTGAGACTCAGTAATTTTATACTTACCTGGTCTTCTCTTGACCATAAATCCATTATGTCCAGCAACTAATTTCTTATCATTCATATATAAAACTTAAACTCCAATATGTTCTCCCTTTGTAAAAGCATCTATAATAAAACTACGCACTTTTTTCTCATATTTTACAATATATTTTATTATAGTTGTAAATCTTTCCAAATCTTCCTTATCTAATACTGTTGGTTGCTCCCCATACCTTGCGATATAATATAATTCTAACGAATCCATAACAGCATCTATATGATAATGACTGGCTGAAGAACGAGCTTTACTAAGTCTATCATTTAACTCCAAGTCCCAGATTTCCCATCTATCCATTTCATCCATTTAATTCACCTCCTTAAATTGATTTAAAAATATTATATCCAGCAATTAATTCTTTATTATCCATATATAATAGCGAGGGGGGAATAATATCCCCCCTTATAAAATTTACTTTCTCAATTTCGGTCCAACGCAGTCTACCATTATCTTCTGGAGTTCGGCTTTATGCATACCCGGCTTGATGCCACATTCGTGCGCAACATCCTTAACTTTTTTTTGCTGAGGAGTCATATCATAATCTCTTGGCAACCAAGCTATATAACTACCTCTGTTCCCACCAGTGGCATAAGCAGCATCCCTTGCTTTATATCTCGCTGGTCTCCGTTTCAATCCTGTAAACAATCTGCTACCAGATACTACCATCTGTATCACCTCCCTTTTACTATAAATATTGACTCTCAATTAAATCCACAATTTCTCTTAATTGTTCGGTATTCAATTGTTGAAGAAGTTCATAAATATCAGAAAGAATTTCTTTTTTCCCTTCTTCGGACCAAATCTCCAGAAATTCATTATAACTTCCTGTATTTCCATTATATAACCAGCCTTCATAACCTGCCCGAGTTGGAGAATATCTTTTACCAGACATTTAACTACCTATAGACAAAGACTCTACTTCTCTATCTTCTTTAACTGCTTCTTTAAGAGTAATATCTAAATCTGCTTCGTTATCTAAAAATCTTGTTGAGAATGAATCTGCGTTTACTTTTTTAGCTAATTCTCGTAGGGTCATATCCCCTTTTTGAAACTCTTTAGCTATAAGACTACATTTACCCCTGTCTTCTTTACAATATGTCTTAATCAAAATTGCTGAACTTGCTGATAAATCACAAGATTTACAGATGCTCATTTTTTAGCTTTTCTCCATTCGATAGCGCACTGCTTCATTACTGCGGGAGCTTTCTTACCTGTCTCTTTAATTTTTGCGTCCTTCATGCACTTTCCAATGAAGAGATTATACGCAGATGGAGCTCTTTTTGCTCTTCCTTCAGTCCTTCCTCTCTTTGAACCAGAAACTTCGCCAACTTTTAAGAAAGCGTCATCCGAACACACAGGAACATCTACTAAATCACCTATTGCTTTCTCTTCCTCAGGAGTCAATTTCGTTCTTTTGGCTCGGTCTAAAATCGCCATCTTCGCTAAAGTAGATATACAAGAAATATATTGTGGCATAAAAATCTCCTTTTTAGATTTCATAAAAAAAAGCCGACCTCACAAATTCACTTTTAATGAACTTGTAAAGTCGGCTTCAGTTTTCTGATCACCAAACTATTTTATGTAGAGAGGCAAGGAAGTTTTAACATTGCACTCTCTGCAAACTTACCTAATTGTCAATTATACTATTGTATACTACGAAAATATTTTGTCAAGTGGTCAACTTCTTAAAAACATTGTATATCAAAAAATCAAGTTGTCAAGCCCTTAAATATGAGGTCTGCTTGAATCCCCATCTAAACTAACTTTCCTGAATTTTGTGTCCCGCCTTAAATGGATTAACTCGTCGCCTCGCTGAATTTTAACATCTGTAACTATGTTATCACTAATAGTTAGAGTAGGTTTTAACTCGCCATATGGAACGCCTTCATTATGTAACCATTCTCTCAACGTGTCCAAAGCATCCACTCTATTATTTATAGTATAACTATTTTTACTCAAGTGTCAAGTCCTCTTATCAAAATTCGATCCCCGCCTCTCTTAATGCCTTAATTCTCCTCGCAAGTCCTATAGTTGCAGGTTCTATCTTCATACCCATTTTACAATATTTTTCCTGTTCTGGCAAACTCAACCCGCCTATAACTCCTTCTGACCACAAAATTTTCTTTCCTAATCCCAAATCGTATCCGTGGCACGGTGTAGCTAATGCTTTCTCTTCATTAACTACCAGCCCACCTTTTATAATTTCTCCTCGTTCTATATCTACGATAATAATGCATTTACCATCTAATTTCTCTTTAAGTTTCTTTGGTGGTGATTCGGCTGTAATATGTTCGTTAGACATAATTCTCACCTCCTCAAACTCTTTTCCAACTCTTTAATTCTTCTTTCGCTCTGTTTTCGCATATTATTCTCCGCCGATAAATTCCTTGTAGTTTTTCGCAACTTTCTAATCTTATTTTTCTCATAGACATGCTCCGCTCTGTACCTCTCACACTTAATTTTATTTCTTCCTATCTTTCTTACACCACCAGCTGAATTTGCCATTTTAAATTCCTATATGCTCCTCTTCTTTCTGCCCCTTTATATCGGGTTTACCTTTAGTGGCAAGATTATAAAACTTCGTAATACTTTTTGTTCCACCTTCAAACTCTACATAAGCTGGAATAGTTTCTTGTTTATTAAATTTTGCTTGCCAATATCTATGGTTACCTGCTTCTAAGATGTAATCTCCCGTTTTAGTATATATAATTTCAATAGGAATATTTATAGGTTTAACTTCGGAGGGCTTTGGTGACGGTTGGGGTTCTAATCCAGTTATTTTATTTAATGGAATATTTACTTTTATTCTTAATCCCCCACCAGATTGCTCTTTTAATTTAGAAATATCTACAAATGCTTTCTTAAACTCCTCCGCACTCTTATACTTTCTTGCCTCTTTTGCCAGAGGTTCAAGCTCTGGAGGAATTTCTGTCTCGCTTCTATGCTTCCCCCCTACAATTCTTCGCAATATCTCGTGCCTAATATTTTGCCTCAGATAAACAGAAAGTGTTTTAGCTTTAACAGGATTATAACTAATAATTCCTGCTTTTGCTAATGGTAGGAAAAATTTCTCCTTCTCACTTTTAACATCATAAGCAGGTCGTGGAAAAGATACTCCAAGCATTAAAGGTAACTTTCTTAATTTAATAATGAAGTCTATAAATTCATTTCTTACAGGCACGCCTTTCTCACGCAAAATATCTTCTATAACTTTTCTTTCTGAATTGTCTGAAGATGTTATATGCTCCATTGTTATACCTCTATATGCTCTTTAAAATCACTCTCTTGCTTTATATTATATATTCCCGATCCGTCATAATTATAATGGATAACTCGGCATCCTCTCCCATAAATGTATTCTAATGAATCTGCTTTCTTTTTTGCTACTCCATAAGTCTCAAAACCTAATCCAGGAGAATGCGCTAAAACCCGCTTACCTTCTTTACTAATTTGTTCTATCCCATATTCACTTTTTCTCAAAATTTCCCTTAATATAGCTAACTTTCGTTTATAGTCTATCCAATTAACTTTCCATCTTCTCTCTGGGGTAGGCTTACTTGTTAAACCTCTATATTTATATTTTATATCTCCTTCTTGTAAAGGAGTATATAAATCTTTGTTACTTATTAGCCAACAATTTGTAAAAGAACAAGCTATTTTTAAATCTAAATCTTTGTATCGTTTATCGCAATCTTCTAAAAAAGCTAACAATTCAGGTTCTTCATACTTTTCAATTGAGTAATAATATTGTTTCATATCTCTATATGCTCCTTCTCATCAATTATCATACTACTTTTATTTTTTGTAGCAAACTCAACTCCTGCTTCCTCTAACTTTTTACGAATTTGACGAAGGCGATGATTATACTCGGCAACTTTGTCAAAAACTTCGGGGGTATAATCGGACATTTCAGTTAAGGGTAATAAGAAATCGTGGAGTTCGTTTGCTGTTGTGAATAAGTCTTGCCACTCATCTTGCGAAGGGCAACCTTGCGTCAAACACTCTGAAGAGTAGCCTATAAGCTCTTTACAATGAGATAAAATGCAATCTTTACAAAATGTAGTCTCACCCCATACATCTTTGAATTGCTCTGTCCCACAGTATTTTGAGAGAGCTAACAATTCCGATAAATGATTCTCTAATAATAATTCAATCGTACTCGCCCACTTCAAAGTATACTGGAAAAATTTTTCTTTATCTTTTTGTAAATTTGCTGGCATTCTATACTCCTATATGCTCTTCATTGTCACTAAAAACTTTTAATATTTTCCCTTCTAATATGCTTTCACGCACCACTCCTACAATTTTATCAACTACCTTACCATTCCTGACAAGTAGCAATGTCGGGATATGTAAAACTCCATATTTTATTAATATATCTGCATTACGAGGCTCACCTGCATCAATTGCATAACAAGCGAATAATCCTTTATATTTAGTAGTCAGGCTTTTCAACATCGGAGGGATTAAATCGCAAGGTCTACACCACGCTGCCCATAAATCAATAATAGCAGTCCCTCCTGATTTTAATACACCGTTGAAAAACTCGCTACTTGTAATTTGAGATATTTTAGACATAGATTACTCCTTACTCTACTGACTCTTCACTCCCCCTGCCCCCACCTATCTCTTCCCTTATAATATTTCTAATATCATCTACCGAAATACCTCCGCCTTTAACTTCACCTGTAATAGGATTTTTACCTGTAAGTAATTTTATTGTATTTCCTAAATTCGTATTAGAAAGCTCCATACCTTTTACGAGGTATTCTATAGGGTCTTTCTTATCCCCAGCCGCCTTCACCGTATTTAGCAGCACCTGAGTTGCTAACTCTTCTGTAGTCCTTGGCATCGCTTGAGCTTCTCCGCCTCTCCCTGAAAAAGCATCGATAAGCCCTCGTATCTCTCTAACTGTATCCTTGACTCCTCCGATAATAGGATTTATAGCTCCTACTGGACCTCCGCTTCCCGGTCCACCTGCTCCCTGCCCTAATTTTGCTTTTTGTTGTGCTAAATAAGCGTCCATTTCTTTCGCTTCTTGAGGTGATAAATCAGGCAATTTTCCCCCTCCGCTTACCATAGTCCCTTGAGATTCAGGTGTTTTTTTAACTTCTGGAGCTGGAGTTTTCTCAGTCTGTGGAGCTGGAGTTTCATCTGCTACAGGCTCAGCTTTTTTATCAGGCTCTTCAGCCGCAGTTTTCTCGCCAGTAAATACATTTGGAGAAGTTTGCTGTTCAATCATTTTTTGAGTTAAAATCTTTATAGCCTCACCTAATCCTGTAAATCCATCTTTTAAGGCGCCTACTTCTGTAGAAAGTTTGCCAACATCGTTATTCACTTTAGTAGAGAACTTCTGATTATTCTCGCTTACCATTTTTATAGCACTGGCAAGCACACCAAAAACAGGAGTCTTTTTGATTGCTTCATTTAAAAGTTCTGGATTATTTTTAGGGTTCGGCTCTGGAGTTGAAACTTTCAAAGGTTCAGGGGATTTCGGGGGAGGAGTAGATTTAACTACTTCTTTCTGAACATTCTTTACTGGCTTTGCTTGCTTCTCTTTCTGGGGAATCTTTACACTCTTTTGCTTGTTATCTTTAGTTGCCTTCATCTTATCCATATAAGGCTTTATTTTCTCAAGAATATCAGGCGGTAATCCTTTCTGGCATTCTGGACAACTAAAAACGTGCTTTGCAAAAAAGTAAGGGTTATTAGTATGAACATCTTTTTTACAAACTGAATTATACTTAAACTTCTTTTCTGGCATTATTTGCCTCCTTATTTCTTTTCTCCTCTCAATCTATTCTGCTAATATCAAATTTTTAATACTATTCTTCATATTTTCTTCTATGATATATTTAACTATTTTCTCTGATTCCGAACTGATAGTAATATTTTGTTCTATATAAAGTGTTATTTCTATTTCTGCTTTATCAATTGCCTTAATTTTTTCCCCAACAAATTCTGCAATTTCTCCACCTATAAATCCCGATAGAATTGAAGGAGAATATCCAAGTTTCTCTAATCTATCCTTTTCATTTCCCAGTTCCCTTTTAACCTTTTTCAAAACTGCTTTCTTTATATATGTCTCAAATTTATCCCATATAAAATCCTCTAATTTTTTCACTTATCTCACCTCTTTAAATTTTAGATATTTTTATATATGTGGCCCTTCTTTCTCTCCAAACGGTTTCCATTCCTTTCCATCTCGTATCACATATTTTTTATTTCCTCTCTCATCTTTTTCCATTTTTATCAGTGTGCATTCTTCACCTACACAAGTTTTTGCCGCTTCTGCTAATTCTGTATCAGTCATAGAGGTTAAAACTGCCTGCCTAATTTCTTTCTTTTGAGGCAAATTATCCATTGAAACTTTATCTCTTTCTATCTGACGCCAGGCATCAACTAAACTGATATTATACTTATCAAGAATCCCTCTAACTTTAGCATCTCTTTTCTCCTGTTCCTCCTTTTCCATACTATCCCTTACTTCTTTAGTGATAGGATTTAATTTCTCTAATATTATATCTACTTTAGTTTTCTTTGGCTCTTCTTTTTTGACTTCCTCGGTGGTCTTTTTAATTTCTTTTTTCTCGGTAGGCTTTTCTTCTTTGGGTATCTTAACTACTTTTTCAAGATCCGCTATCTTAATTTTACATTCTTTTAGACTATCACAAGTTTCTTTGTAATTACTCATAGCACCTAATTGAGCCTGTAGAGTTTTTATCTCATCTTTTTGGCTCTTTACTGTATCCGTCAATTCTTTTTGCTCTTTCGCCTTCTTTGCATCCTCTTCCTGTCTGCGACGCTCTAGTTCCCGATTGTTAAACTCCTGATTCACTGTAGAAGAAACAGCTTTACCAACTTCTTTTTTCACCTCTTCTATAATTTTTGAAATATCAAAACTTTTAGGTTCTTTCCCTTCATCAGGCATCTTTCCCTCCTTGATATTATTTTTTATCTTATCTATCTTATCAGATAAATCAACTTTTAAAGGTTCTATTACCCCTTTCTTTAATTCTTCCGTTATTTTAGTTATATCTTCTGGAGTTAAAGGCATATTTACCTCCTCAGGTTTTGTATTATTAGGCTCGCTATTAGGCAAGCTCAATTGAATCTCTTTAATATCTGGTGAATTCTTTGTTTTTTGCTTATCTTCTCGCTGTCTGATAGTTGAAAGAGCTTTTCCTTTATTCCTACTTATATATGAACGGCTATACCCATATTTTTCTAATAGCTCTTTATATTTTATATCTTTATTTTGTCCTATAACTTTAACAAACTTATTAAATTTCTCTTGTAATTTCTCCTTAGTTTCTCCCTTCTGTCTTCCCTTCAATTTCTACCTTATACCTCACTTATCATACCCCAATAATATAAGCAAATAATTTACTTTTACTTATTTTTAATTTCAATATACACGAAAAAATAAAAAAGTCAAGTGTTTATTTACTCTTGACTTTTTTTATTCTTACTATATAATAAAAATGGTAAAAGTCAAGTAGTATTAATCAAAAAATTTATTTATAAGGTTGACTTCGGATAAAATACATTGAAATTAGGCGATTCTGAAGCCTCATTTTTCAAAAAGGTATAATAATACCACTTGAGGTAAAAGAATTGAAATTTGAGCTGAAAGTGTTCATATTTTATCAGGTTTTTAGAAAAATTTTAGAGGAGGTTAAGGTGAAACATTACGAAGGTGAAAAATGGGAATTTGATGACGAGAAATTAACACCGCTAAAAGCAATAAAAAAAATGTGCCTTCAATGTATGTGTGGAGATTATAATGCAGTAAAAGAATGTGGTGATTTAGATTGTCCTGTCCACCAATATAGACTTGGACATGGATCGAAAATAAAAAAAAGAGAATTATCAGAGGAAGAGAAAAAAGTAAGATTAGAAAATATGCGAAGAGGAAGAGAAAAAATAAAGATGCAAGTTAAGTAATAAAGGAGGCAAAATAAATGTCTAACAATCATGAAAATCCACCTCACCCTAAACTAAAAATTAAGCTAACTAATGGAGAGGTCCTGTTCTTCGGAGATGCTCAGATAAGTATTACACCCAATGCAGCTTTTCTTTACGATAGGGAGAGACCAAATACTACGAGAATATTCCCTTTTGCTAATATAATTGAACTGGAAATTCCCGGTAAAATGATATTGTCAAAGATACAGAAACCCGGGATAGTGTGAGAAAAAGATGCGAATGAGCACTAAATACTTAAAGCGAAGAAGACCAAAGATAATTGAAGCAAGAAAAAAAGGAGCAACTTATTCCGAATTAGAAAAAAAATTTGGGGTGAGCCCTAATTACCTCAGCAAACTTTTCAAAGCAGAAAAAATTAACTCTAACGACAATTTAGAAGAATTAATTATGGAATTAACAGATGATGCAGTTGAAGCGAACAGATTTTATTTAGCTTTATGTAATGCTATTCAGTTTCATATACCTAATTTATGGAAAGATATTACAGAAGAAATTTATAATAAAATTAGAAAAAAGGAGGTGAAGTAAGATGAAGATAGCAAGTTTTTTGGGAGTAAAAGTATTTTTTGTGAATCTTTTAATTTGGGCATTAAAGAATAGTTGGATAAAGTTTGAATGGGACTTACCTGGAAAACAAATCTTATGGACAAAATTGACTTCAGCTTTTGATGACAATCACATAACAGATGAGGAGATAATATTGGTCCTAGAAGAGTTAAAGAATGAGACAACGAATACTATAGGTGATAGTGTGATAGATGCTCTTATCTGGGCTGTGCAATTGGTGTCCCCTATAAATTGGGACCTCAGCGGAAAATGGGAAAACTATTGGAAGCCGATAGTAACGACAGCGAAAGATGGTAAGCTCACGAATATTGAAGTGGGAAGTCTTCTCGAAACATTGATAAGATGGTAGAAATATATAAATAGGGGGAGAAATTTATCTCCCCCTTTACTATCCTATAATAAAATGGATAAACAACGCATATTTTCCTTAATTGAAGATACTATTATATCAGGGCTGGCTTTTCTAATTACGCTTATGATAATTTGTATAATTAGCTTTACCACTTTGATTGACAATTTCTATTCACGAATAAAAAGGAAGAAATAAATTAACCCCGCATAGCCGAAAACTATAAACTATGCGGGGCGTTGTTATCCTTATTAGATCCCTCTAAATTTGAGAATTGAATCTTCACATTCCTTAAAATCTGCAAATGCTGTTATAAATTCCGCAAATTTAGTTATTAACACAAAATATGTTTTATCACTACAATTATACAGATGCTCGTAATAATCTTTATCATCTTTTCCCTTCCAACTTATTCTAATTTCTCCCATTTATCTCAACTCCTCTCCTATCAAATTTTCATTTTCCTGATTTGTTCCCATAATTTAATATTCTCGATAGATATTCTCTTCTCATAGCCACATTGCCTGCACCTATATAAATAATACTTCATACTATTATTATCTCTTTTCACCCCTGCTAATGTATCAGCCCAAATAATCTTTTGTTTCTCACCAGTTAAGCCTACAAACCTAAAAGATAGTTCTCCGCATTCTGGGCATATAGATACTCCCCCTTCTTGTAAAGCCTTATTATGCCTCCTTATCTGTTCCATTTCTTTATTTTTTTCATCTTCTGTTTTTTTCATCTACTTTACCTCCTTCTTAAATGCCTTTTCTGCTACTTCCTTCACTTCACTATATTGACCTAAAATTTTATCTATAACACCCGCTATATTTCTTAAATCCTCGACTTTAAGTATGCATTCTTCACTAATATCAAAACCTGTTATCACCTTATTATCATCAACTTTTATAACTATATATCCGCCTCCTGTAAAATATTCAATCCTATATGTAATCCACTTTGCTTTACCTAACTTGCCAAACTTTATTTCTTGATTTGTAAGCTCATAATTACAACCTTGATACATTTATCTTACCTCCTCCTTCGGTAGCTTCACCTTCCTACTAAAGCAAACTTTTTGGAATCCAGAGTATTCTTCTATTCCAACTTCAATAATCCTTCCCTCCTCTAAATCCTGTAGTAACTCTTTAAGATAATTCCGAATTCCTCTTTTATAATTTTCTTGCTCTATTTCAGGAAATTTAATAACTTGCATTATATTCCTCCTTCTCTAAAAATCTTGTGAGAAACTAAAACTTATTCTTCCGTTATCTACTTCTTCATTATCAGGAAAAAAACTTTTTGAATAACTAATATTGTAGTTTAAAAATTGAGTCCCCCAGGAGTAAGAAAATACAGAATCTATAATATCCGTATTGAGGTCTTCTGTTGCATTAAAACTAAAATTATGCCACCAGTCTATGTCCAGCTGAATTGGTCTATCCTGCTCTAACTCTACTGATACTCCATAGTCAAGTTTCAAAACTTTTATTCCTTCATCCTCTGCTATTTGCTCATCCTCTTTATTTCCAGTTTGCTCATCTTCAGAAAATTGCTGATTACCATTTGTCTCTGCCTTGACAATTCCTATATTTAAAACTAACATGCTTATCATTACTAAAATACTAATTATTATTCTTCTCATTTTTATCTTTTCTCCTTTTTATATATTTTTTTCTTTCTTACAATTTAACTTTTTGCTCTTCTAATCCAAAAAGTCTATGGATTGGTCTAATCACGCTGAATTGTTGAAAATTTACTTGCATTATTTTCTCTTTTTAGTTGCTCACCCAGGCTCCGATAGTCTGGGTGAGCATAGATATTATTCTACTTTGGACTCTGATGCCGTTCTTGATTCTGTCGAGCATAGAAAGTTACAGTTACTTTGAATTTATCATTTTCATGATTTGGACATGCTCCACACGGCATAGAGATACAGAGAGCTACATTTCTTTTCATCCCTGGATTCAGATTACCTAATTCAAGTCCCGGATAGAATTTCCATTTCAGATAGCTGGGCACTCCATCCACCTTTACTGTAATCGTAACTGGGCACTTTCCCGAATTTTTGACCCACCAGGAGACACAAAGAGTTTCCCCTGGTTGAATATTCGGGTCAAAGTAGAGTGTTTTTACAGTTGAAATATCCACTGAACCAACATTCCCGAAAATGGTTGTAGTTTCAGTGTCTGTCCATCCGCAGAATGGTTTCGCACCTGGTTCTCTCGCACTTGCTCCTACTGCTAATCCCATTACCATTAGTCCTGTTAATAAGACTATGAGTAATTTTTTCATCTTTTCTCACCTCCTTTCACATCTATATAGTTTCAATCCCTTATAGATTATATCAAGTTTCACTTTTTTCTCCTCTCTACATTCCAATACGGACTTTTACATCGTGGGCATACAATCACTTCCTCTTTACGAGGTATCCATTTATAACCACAACGCTTGCATTTTAATTTAGGTATTTTAATATTATTTATCTTAATTTTTGGTTTTTTCTTTTTTTTCGTTTTTAAATGGAAATAATTTAATTTCTGTCTGATTCTTTCATAAGAAGTATTAAATATATTTCCAATTTCTCTTAAAGTTCTACCTTGCTCACAATGATTTTCTAATTCTTCTTTTTTCCATTTATGAGGTTCAATTTTATACTCTTTTCCATAATGAACGAAATAATGACAATTTCTACAAAGGATTTGAATATCATTTATAGTTTCTGCAGGATATTTTTTATGATGAGCTTGGAGGCCATATAAATTTCCACATCTTTCGCATTGATGATTATCTCTTTCTAAAGCGAGTTGTCTTAATTTATTCCAAGTCATTCTTCTTCTTTTCTAAAAACTCATCTCTCTTTCCTATGTACCCACAATGCCTGCATACCATTTCATTAGTTTTAATCCTTACTACGATATTCCTGCTATCACATTTTGGGCACTTTGGACTTATCTTCTCCATCTGATCTGCCTCCTTTAAAATTTTATTTTATTGACAAAGACACAACGCCTAAAAAGATTAAAAGACCAATGCATACTCCTATCACTATTCCAAATACTATATCCTCTTTTTTCGTTCCCATTTTTTCTGCTGTGCCATCAATTATATCTTTAATCGATTCCCTCCATAGAAAGATATACCCGAAAAATACAGCTAAACCCAAACTTAAGGAACTACAAACAAACTTCATTTTTTTTAGCCTCCTTTCACATTCATATATTATTATACACTATATTTTTAAAGTGTCAAGTCCCTATTCTTGACAATTTATCTAAATACTATATAATGTTAGCAAATGAATAGTTGGTTCAACTTACTTTTCAGGATACAACTTGTTATAGATTTTATAACTTATATAATTCGTAAAATTTTCGGAGGGTGATACTTTGAAATTTAGAAGTTGGATAGAACTTGTTATTGGCGGAGCTGTCGGCACAGCAGGAATATTTCTTGCTAAATATTTTTATAAGAAAATAAAAAAAGGCAAATTTGATAAATTCTTAACGCCTGAAGAAAAAAAGAACCTTATAGAAGCAATAGAAGAATTTTTAGAAGATATAAAAGGAAATGGCGATGAAACTACAATTCAAAAAAACGAAAAGTCGCAGTGAATATTGGGACCAAAATATCCATACTAAAGACGGGGATATTATTGAGGTAGATAGCTATACTACTCAGAATCTGCTTAAATATTTCCCTGATAATTTTAAGAAACTTGAAGATATTCCAGCAACACTAACCTACGAACCGCAGTTTACCTTCCTAAAACCTAAGAAAAGATTAAATAAACTTAGCTTCTCTTACTTTTACGATACTCCAAAATCCATAGTAACTGTATCTTTTATTATCGTCGCCCAAAATCAGATAAAAGCCTTGAGAGACTTAGGATACGAAGTAGAAGAAAAAAATATAAGTTTCATAGATAAGCCTATAATTGAATCAAGGGGTAATATTGCTATCGTTCACCCCCTACTGCTCATACTGAAAAGTAAAGAGTGGAATCAAATACTTGAAAATTTATATAACCGATTTAGCTATGTAGTAGCTTTCGACGTCGCTGATACCACGGGCATTAACAAAAAATATGTTAAGATACTTAATGACCCCCGAATTGACGCTATCATAGTTCCCTCCCAATTTTCTTATAATGCTTACCGAATGAGCGGAGTAGTTAATAGAATTCTCATTATTCCTCACGGAGTTGATAAAAATTTTAAACCTCCAGAAGAAAAACAAACGGGAAATCCAAAAGTTTTAACAATTTGTCCTCATTCAGAATTGCGAAAAGGAGGAGATCTATTCTTCGAGGTAGCTAAGAAATTCCCAGATGTAGAGTTCATCTTTAAAGGAGATACTGAAAATAAATTAGCGAATGTAAAAATAATTAAAGACTTCTTAACTGAAGATAACCTTATAAAACTTTATCAATCTGCGGATATATTTCTATACGGGTTCAGGGCAGGAGCTTTCGAAATCCCAGTTTTGGAGTCCCTTGCCTGCGGTTTAATACTAATTGCTACTGGTTGGGGATGCATTTTAGACTATGCTAACCTCCATAATTCTTTACTCTCTGGCATAACTTCCTACTCCAAGATATTCTTCCCTGAAAATTTTAATAATGGCTATGGAGCAGAACCTAATCTAAACGAACTTATAGCTCTTTTAAGATATTCATTAGATAATTTTGATAAATTAAAAAAGCGGGCTTTAGCAACTTCAAAATATATAAGAAACAAGTTCAGCTGGGAAAACGCAGCCAGATTATTCATAAAAGATTGCAAGGAAATTATAGATGAGACTATTATTTAAGTCAACGAAAAGTAGAAGTGAATACTGGGATCAAAATATTCATGTAAAAAACGGAGATATTGTCAATGTAAGTGACGCTACTGCGAAAGACCTGATGAAATTTTACCCCGATAATTTCCAGGATACAAAAAATTTAGCCTCCGCAACTGTTACATATATACAGTCAAAAACACACGATAAGATTGCCTCAGAGCTTGAACATTTGACGCCTCATATTGAAAATTCGGCATACCTAAAAACAAAGAGACCGAAAGGTGATTTAGCTTTTACCTATTTCTATGATATTAAAAGTGGTTATTCATTTGCTATCGTAGCCCGAAACCACATAAGAGTTTTGAGAAATTTAGGATATAAAGTAGAAGAAAAAGACCTTTCCCTACTAAAAAATCCATTATCTTTCCAGCGTAATCATTTTTGTATAGTCCATCCAATGGGATTTACAGCGATGGTTAGAAATTATAGCTGGGACATAATTATAAAATCACTTTCAGAGTCCTTTAGATACATCGTAGGCTTTGAAGTAGCTGATTCCACCGAAATAAATCAAAGATATATAAAATGGTTCAATAATCCATCAGTAAATGGTATATGCGTTCCTTCGCAATTTTCTTATAATTCCTTTAAGTTAAGTGGGATTACAAATAGAGTATTTGTCGTTCCTCACGGCATAAATCCTCTATTTAAGCCTAAACCTAAAAAAGATGGAGAAATAAGGATTATTAGCTTTCAAATGCATTCAGGATATAGAAAGGGATTAGATATAGTATTAAAAGTGGCTGAACACTTTCCTAATGTAAAATTTATTATAAAAATAGATAAAAATGTCTTCCCTGTAGTTGAGGAAAAACTTAAAGATAAAAAGAATATTATTCTTTTTGGCGATATATTACCCGAAGATAAACTCGTAGAATTATATCAATCCTGCGATCTCTATCTTAATCCTTACAGAGGCGGAGCCTGGGAGCTACCAACAAGTGAGGCTATGGCTTGCGGTCTTCCGATAATTTCTACTGGTTGGGGATGCGTTCTTGATTATGTTAATATTCATAATTCTTTATTAGCGCCTGTTACCAAATTAGCACGGCTTTTTAGTGAGGATAATTTTCATTCTGGATTTGGTGCAGAATTAGACTATAAAGACTTTGTATATTTACTTGACTATGCTCTTTTGCATTTTAAGGAATGTAAAGAAAAAGCATTAGCTGTATCGGAGGAAATAAGAAAGAAATATACCTGGGAAAATGCTATGAAGCTATTTATTGAAGATTGTAAAGAAATTATGGCGGAGGATTAGATGAAAAAAGCCATTGTTACATTAAATATCAATGTTTCTATGTTAATTCACTTCTCTAAACCACTTTTTCTGCTATATGCTACCAAGGTTAAGGCTGATTATGTGGAAATCAACGAGCCAAAGATAAAACATCCTATTGATCCCATGCTGGAAAAATATCAACTTTATGATTTATTAGATAGATACGAACGCATAGTTTTTTTTGATGCGGATATTTTAGTGCAACCCAGAACTCCTAACTTATTTGATATTGTTCCATCTGAGAAGATAGGCGCAGTTTATGATAGCCCCGATAACAATGAACACAACAAAAATCGTATGGAAAATGTAATGTCTATACAAAAAATATTAGGAGATATTAACTGGAGAGAAGGATACATTAACTCAGGAGTCATTGTTCTATCCAAACAACACCGTAACATATTTACCTACGAGATAAAACTTGACAAGATTTCTCAATGCGGTATGTTAGAACAAAATTTAACGAACTATAAAATTAGAAAGCATAAATTCCCCATTTTTAAGTTAAATAATAGATTCAACAGGATAGCGTTCGGAAACTTGGAAAGATTTCAAGATGAAACTGGTAACCTCGTAGATGTCTTACATTTTGCAGGACTATCCAGAAAAATAGATTTGATGGAGAAATTCTTTTATAGAATTTGCGCGGGCAGAAAGAGAGGATTAGGTGATTAAATATTCCATTGCTACTACTGTCTGGCTCGGACTTGGTAAATTCTTCAACCTTTTGGAAAGTATTAAAAAATTTACTAACCTTGAGGATAAGGAAATTATTGTTATTAGTAATCATGACCCCAATAATCCTGATTATAAAGGTCGCATGGAAAAATTAAAGGCGATAAAAGGTATAACCTTACATCTTATGGGCTATAATTCCTTATTTACCAGAGCAACAAATAAAGCTATAGAATTAGCTAAAGGCGAGTATATCTGCGAAATTAATCCTGACTGCGAGATATTAGAAAAGGATTGGTTAGAAAAGATAGTCTCCTGTATGGAAGAGCATAAAGCAGGAGTAGCAGGAGTAAAACTCGTTAGAGGCGGATTGATAATGCACGCAGGAGCAGCAGGAAGCGGAATGCATATAGGATTGAATCAACCTGAAAATGAGTATAACCAAGCCAGTAAGGTTGAATGGGTAACTGGAGCTTGCATAGTGTTCAAGAAAGAAGTAGCAAAAAAGATAGGAGGCTTTCCTATGGGACCAAATAATGCCTGGGGGCATTTCGGTAGCGATAGAGAATTTTGTAGAAACGCAAAAAAAGCTGGCTACCAAGTAATTTATTGTCCTGTGAAAGTTGGACATTTATGGGGAAGGAGTGGGGAGTGAAACTGCACCTTGGTTCTGGTAGTGTTCATCTTCCTGGCTATATTAACATAGATGCTAACCCTGCTATCGGTGCAGATATGGTGCTTGATTTGACAAAACCCCTACCTTATGATAATAATAGTATTGAGGAAATAATTTCTTATCATTTTGTAGAGCATCTCAACGGAAATGATACTAATAAACTATTTTCTGAATGCTACCGAGTGCTTATTATAGGAGGAGCACTAATTACTGAATGCCCTGATATATTAGAAATCTGTAAAGCCTTTGTTTCTGGTAGCTATTCCGAAAGATACCTCTCCTATCGGGGAGGACCTGCACTCATTACCCATATTTATGGATTAGGCTCGAATCAGTGGGAATATCATAAAAACGGATATGATTTAGAGAGACTAAAGAATACCTTAAAACAAGTTGGATTCAAAAATTTCGTTGAAGAAGAAGCGAATAAGGTAATAAAAGATTATCAAATGCCTGCATTAAGATTAAAGGCGACAAAATGAAATTTATAGAAGACTATAGAGACAAATATAAAGGCAAAGAAATTTGGATTATAGGAACTGGACCAAGTCTTGACGATTTTCCTGAGGATTTTTTTCAAGATAAGATAACCATTGCTCTCAATTATTCTATTCTGGCTTTTCCTGACATTGCCTCTAACCCTGACCATTATGCCCACGCTGGAGATACTTGTCTTGGAACTTTATTTAAACTACATCGTCCTGACCTTTTTAAAAAATGTATTTTCTTATATCCTCTTTTTGGCACTCTTAATTCTGAATGGCTTGGAAAATACCAAGACGACCCTATCTATATGCGATTTAACAATATATTCGGCACCAAAGAAAGATTTGAAGGTGTAGCTAAATGTATAATGGAGAAAAAACAATGTGCCTATATAGTTGAGGGAACTTGTACTCATTCTGCAATAGAAGCAGCAATCGTTCTAGGAGCTAACAAAGTTACCTTAGTAGGATGCGAAGCAAAATGCGAGAAATATAAAGCGCATGCTCAGAAAAGAGGAATGTGGTTTTTATATGAAAAGACTGGAGAAGAATATTCAGAAGCAGCGCAAAAAGGAGAAGAACCAGGATTTCTAAGATATAAAAATGGCACACTTTGGTTAGCAGAGGCTTTTAAGCCTTATGGCATAGAAATTCAGAGATATTATTACGGTAAAGGATACGAAAAAATTATATAATCCCTTGACAAATATTTCTTTTTTTTTAAAATATAAAATGGGGTGTGAGGGGGAGGTGATTAAATGAAGCCTAATTGTCCAAGATGTAATAGCACAGAGTTAAGAGCCAAGAAAGAGAAGTCTCTTATTACTTGTCGTCATTGTGGTTATAAAGCTCACTGGCGACAGTTCTTCCCGGGAACGAAAGAAAGGAAAGAAGTTGAAAAATTATTCAAAAAAGGAGAATTAGAAGGAAAAGAAGTTATCGCAGTTAAACAAAATAAATAAAGGAGGCAAAATAATGCCAGAAATAAGCACGGTTAAAAATATGTTTACAAAGATGAAAATAGAGAGACGGATTAAAGGTAATAGAATTATAGGAACATTAGGTTTTAGACAACACTATTCTTCCCATCCATTTAGACACGCCTGGGATTTATGTGGGCATCCACTTTATTGGTGGGTGATGAAGATGGCAGTAGAAACAAAATATTTAGAGAAAATATTGTTATGGACAGAAGATAAAGAAGCTCAAAAGGTAGCAAGAGAGATGTCGGACAAGTTCGTAATTTTTAATAGAACAGTGGAAGAATGCAAGGAACCAATGTGGGAATTTGTAGATGACTTAAAATCTATCAAATCGAGAATCAACACCCAAAAGAGTTGGATAGAGAGAGATAAAGAAATAAGAGCCTTGCTTGGTTTCGAACCTACTTTGATGGTAAATTATGCAGCGAATCAGCCGTTAGTAAGGCCAGAGAATGTAACTAAACTCATAGAAAAATACTTTGAAGATGATACAGCGGAGAGTGCGAGGATGATGGTAAAAACCGAATTTAAGACAGTTTACATCAGACACCCAAAATATCCAGAATATTTTATACCTTATTTTGATATTCAATGTTCTTCCAGACAGGAATTGTTCGATACTTTTTTCTATGCAATGCCAAATATTGAACCATATAAAGGGAAGATACATAGTATGGCGCAGAGAACAGTAGGGGTTGAAATAGGAAAGGATGAGTATGCAGATATACATAATGAAGATGATTTAGCACTTGCAGAATGGAAGTTAAAACAAAGGTTAGAGAAAAAGTGAATGAGCGAAAGATTGGGATTGATGTCAAGGGAATTTCACCTTTTCTTTTTATCCTTCCTATCCTTATCGGGATAGGAATTTTCGGCTATGGTTGCTTTATATATGTTCTCGGATTAAGTTTTTTCAAAACTAATATGCTTAAACCAAGAGTATTTGTAGGATTAAAAAATTATACTTTTTTGCTCTTTGAATCCAAGTATTTTCTTACTGCACTGACACATACTTTTTATTATGTTCTCTGGTCAGTTCCTCTTAACCTTTTTATAGGACTTGCTCTTGGTTTTGCAATGCACAGTAAGATCAAATATGGCTCTTTCTTTAGATTCACTTATTTAGTTCCCTGGGTATCATCAGGAGTTATAGTGGCTTTAATTTTTAAATATGCTTTTAATACTCACTATGGAATTGTGAACTGGATTTTATATAATTTAGGATTTGAAAAAATAAGATGGTTTAGCACAATGAAAACAGCAGTTCCAGTAGCTGCGCTAATGGGAGCTTGGAAAGGGATGGGATTTGCGATGATTATCTTTTTGGGAGCAATAAACGCTGTGCCAAAAAATTTAATTGAATCAGCTTCTCTTGAAGGAGCAAATACTTTACAGATAATTCGCTATATAATGCTGCCATTAATAAAACCCACTATTTTCTTTTATTTAGTAATTTGCTTTATAGGAGCATTTCAGGTCTTTGATGCAATTTTTATATTTATGCAACAATCTCTCGCTACTAGCGCTGTAGGTTTACAAGGTTCTATTCTTACATCTGCTTATTTTACTTATGTCTTAGCATTTGAAGGTCAGCAATTTGGAAGAGCAGCTGCTATGGCACTGATAATGTTTTTCATTATGCTAATAGCTATTCTTATCCAGAGACATTTTATAGGAAGAAAGGTAACTCCACTATGAAAAAATATTTTACTACTCTTAGATATTCTACTCTAATTCTTTTTTCCGTAGCATCCCTATTTCCTTTTTATTGGATGATAATGACGGCATTCACTAAAGCTGAATGGATTGCAAGTCCTACAGTTTTTCCTATTCCTCCGCATTTAGATTCCTTTAAAGAGATTCTACTCTATTATCCATTTTTTAGGTGGATTCTAAATACTTTTATAATTGCTATATTAGGGACTTTAGGAAATTTGTTCTTTGCATCGCTGGCTGCTTTTAGCTTTGCTTGCCTTCGTTGGAGATTTAGAGATTTGATTTTCTATATGCTACTTCTGACGATGATGCTACCTGGATTTTTGATGGTTATTCCTCAATTCTTCTTAATGGTTAAAATAGGTTGGATGGATACTTATTGGGGAGTATTCATACCTGGTTGGTTTTCTATCTTTAGTGTATTCCTTTTGAGGCAATACTTTTTTAGTATTCCTCACGAGGTGTTAAACGCTGCCAGAATTGACGGAGCAAATTTATGGCAAATATTTTGGAGAATAGTTATGCCTAATTCTAAGAAAGTTTTAATGGCTTTATTTGTTATAAGTTTCTTAGGTAGATGGAATGAATTTTTTTGGCCTTTAATAATTATAAAATCACAAAAAATGGAAACTTTAGCTGTGGGAGTAGCAGGATTAGGAGGAGACTTTTCAGTTGATTATAATCAAATAATGGCGGGATCTGTTTTATCTCTAATTCCTATTTTCGTTCTATTCATCTTTTTATCTAAGTATATAAGTAAAGGATTACGAATGAGAATAACCTTTTAAGGAGGGTAAAATGTTCAAAAAGTTAGTAGTAGGACTGGTAATGGTAAGTCTAGTGTTAGGCTTATCGGTCATGGCAAGTGCAGAAAAAGTAAAGATTAAATTACTATGGGGAACAGAAACAAGACAAATACACTCTGCAGTAGAGACAGCTTTTGAAAAAGCATATCCAAATATCGACCTGGAGATTATTGCAAAGCCACCTGCACAGAGAACGGAACTCATTCAAACATGGGCAGCAGCTGGACAGCTTCCTGATATTTTCTCGGCTGGAGTCGGCTGGAGAATGAAGGGATATGTAGATGCGGATATGATACTTCCTTTAGATAATCTTATTTCAGAACTGAATTTCGACACCTCTGTTTTTGCTGACTGGAGTTTGAAAGTAATGTCGGCAAATGGAAAACTATATGGTTTACCTTTTTCAACGAGCTTTAGAGGTTTTCTTAACTATAATAAGAAAATCTTTGATGAAGAGGGAATTCCTTATCCAACTGCTGATATGACCTGGGATGAACTGGCAAGTTTGGCAAAACAGCTTACAATTAAAAATGAAAAAGGAGAGACAACTCGTTATGGTATTTTCGCTAAATGGCCTCAAGTTGATTTGTTCTGGATATTTGGTGGAAGAGTAGTAAATGATGAAAAAACAGAAATGCTATTTGGACACGAAGCTTACATAAAAGGAGTGCAGTGGTATCGGGATTTAGTCGACCAGGGAGTGCTAATGAGCAGGCAGGCTTTTACTGATTGGGGAGGCTCAAAACCGAAGCTCTTCTCTGAAGAAAAGTTTGCGATGATAATCACTGATATAGGATACGGAGGAAACTTCAATAAAGCTGACATAGACTTTGATGTAGTAGCTTGCCCTCGCACTGAAAAAAATTGCGGATTTCCTTTTGGAACAGGTGAATTCAGTATTGGATACCAATGTAAAAATCCGAAGGAAGCTCTTCAGTATATCATCTGGTGGACCACGAGTGTAGATGCGATGGAAATATGGCAAGAATATCATGGAGACAACGGCTCACCTCCTACTTTAGAGGCCCTTAAAGAACCTTTTGCTAAAATTGCCGAAGGAAGAAAGCCAGCAAACTGGAAGGCTGTCTTTAATGTAGTGCCTTACGGAGTAGATGCTGCACCTACTTGGGAAGGCTGTGTAGAGATAATAGGGAAATACAACGATGCGGTAATGGACGTAATTCTTGGGAATAAACCTGTATCATATCTAATTGAAGCGGAGGCGGAATGTCAAAAAATGTTAGATGAGCAAAACAAGAATAAATAATATTTTATAAGTAAAAGGGGAGGGTTAATTACCTTCCCCTTTTTTTAATGGAAATGAAATTAAAAATTCCTAATTTATTGTTTTGATATAAATTTAGATAGAGACGACCTATTAGAAGCATCGTCTCTATCACTCCTTAAAGAGGAGTCGCACACCTCACCGGACCAAACCTGACCGCACCATAGCCGACCCCACCAGACTCAACCTTACCAGACCAAACCACACTCTACCACACCGTATTACTTAAATTTCTCTACAGCCGAACTAAATAGACGCAATGCCCACTGCCATTTACCTGCTACTTGTTGGACCTCTTCCATTTTACTCAAATTAGCAAGCCAAGAGAGAAAAACTTTAATTCTACTTTTATCAGTAAGCAAAGTTTGACAGAGAACAAACATATCCTCCAAATCATCTGTGCTAAAATCATCTCTCTCAATGCATTGAACTATTTTATACTTCAACATTGACAATGCTTTTTTAGTTCTTTCATCTATCATTTTCTACTTTTTCTTCTTTTTATTTTCCTTGAATTCTACAACTTCAAATCGCCCAAAGCGAGGCTTATGGTCTCCAATAGAATAAAACCGACCAGCATTAACAAGAATGTTTTTGAGAGTTTCTAATGGAATTTGGTCATCTAAAACCAAAACATTAAATTCAGCTTCCCATCCTTTTTTAAATGCAGGACGCCTTAACCAAACCATAGCACCTGTTCTTGGGGGAATTTTACCCCATCTCTCATCAACATAATCAACTTTTGTTTTAGCTGGAATAAAAGGAATCTTATCAGGTTCTACAATTATTCTTGCATTCATTAATTTTTTATAGTTTTTCATTCCGCCTCCTTTGACTGGAAAATCACTCCCGCTCAGTTTTAAACTAGCTTCAATATGTTCAGCTGGAATATAACAACCAATTTCAGAATCTCGATAAACTGCCTTTTCTACATCTTTAGAATAATCAATTTCACCACTTTTGCGATTATTTTCTTCTTCCTCAGATTCAGGTGGACGTCTATGTTGAAGCAGATCAGAAGTCCCCCGAATTTTGACATTAACGATTTTAGGCATTTTAGCCCTCCTTTTATTTTTTGAAAGTAAGGCTACCAAACCTTACCTCACCATAACTTACCGAACTTTAACCTATTCCTCCCCGAAGGGAGTTCCCCACTGGACCGGACCCCACCATACCCGACCTCACCGGACCCTACCCAACCACACCTCACCCTACCTTACCTCACCATAAATATATTTCTTTAATAATTTTCTTGTTTTTGAACTATCCAGATGACTAATAATACAATTTCCTACTCTTAAAACATTTATTCCATTCATCTTACATAACTTATCTTTTCGCTGGTCCCTACCTATTTGTTCACTATTTGTAAAATGAGCCATACCATCAAGCTCAATTATACAAGCTAATTTATTATGTCTATAAATGACAACATCCCCGTGTCCATACCGCCAAATACTTTTATAATAACTACTTTTTGGCTCAGGGACTAATTTTCTTAACGGAATTTTAATTTTAGAATGTATTCTCGGAAAATTAGCAATTAAATAGAAGTATAATCTATTAATATTCTCCTCATCGCCTTGTATTTTTTGCATTTATTTCACTCCATCTATATTTCTTAAAAATCTTTTCCCAATTTTCAAACATCTGATTCTTTGTTAATCCCTTATCTTCAGGGTCATAACCTTGACCATTCAGCTCATAAGATTCAGCCTCTCTATATAACCAACAGTATTTTATTGCTTCTTCAGCCCCTCTATAACCTTTTCCTACAAGTGGCCACATTGCCCATTTTATCAACTCTCTTATAAAATAAGGCATAATTAAATCTTTCCGCTTTATTTTTGACTTCATTTCTTCTTTTTCACTGGAGCTAAAAGTTATTTTTTTCTTCATTTCCGCCTCCCTAAATTTTTTATTCCAAAATAAATAGCTGCAGCTATAGCTAAACATCCGATTAACATAGCCCAGTTCATCTATTTTTCCTCTTTTCCTTGATTTCTTCTACCTTCTCTTGTAAGACATTACGAAGAACTTTCTTTTTCTCCAATTCTCGTTTTCCTTCCTTCACAAAGTCTTTAGCTAATTTTATTAACTGCTTATAACATTTTTTGCATAAATCAGCACTAAACTTGCTACCTTCTAATCCTGTATCTATAATAGATACAGCCATAACATTATCTTTACTCCCACATCTATCACATATCTTCATTTACTTTACCTCCTCAAGTAAATCCTTTCCTCCCTTTTGTAACATAGCTACTAATTTCTGTATATCTTCCTTATTATATTTATAGTCTTTTAAAAATTCTATCAATTTTTTACTTTCTAATCTAAAAGAAGAAGTCTCTCTTTTCCACCGACTATACTCATAATGAGCATTTGTTCCAACAACAAGTAAAAGTAGCCAACATATAGCCATAATAACAAGAATCGCAACTGGATATGATTTTGTGATACCATATAGCCAAAAACCCCATACTATACAAAAAGCAATAAAACTTAAAATACAATTTGTTAATTTAGTTATCATTTATTTCACCTCCTTATCAAAATACTTTTCTAATATCCTTTGCACCATATTAGAGAAAGACCTTCCTTCTTCTTTAGCTAATTCCTCTACCTTCTTTATTATTCTTGCCTCTAATGTAAGACTTCTTTTCTCTGTCATTATACCACCTCTAATTATATTATACTACATATAAATAATTTGTCAAGTCCTCTTATCAATTTTTTCCCCAAACTAATCCTAATCCATTATTCCGAATATCAAGATGCACAAATCCTTTTTCAGGATAAACAATTATAGTGTCAAAGCCTATTTCGTCAGCATATCTTCCCAGCTCATTAGGAGAGTAATTCTTCGAGTAGACATCGGCAGCCATTCCTCGCATATGATAAGAATTTTTTACTCCCCCAACTTTTTTATTATGCTTCTTGCAACGATAACCACTGGTAACAATAATAGGAGCATTGATTTTCTTTCTTAACTTATCCAGCATCCATACCAGATAAGGAACTAATTTTACTGTGTGGCAGCAGGGACACTGAAATTCTGATAAATAAAAGTAATCGCCTACTTTAAAAGCATTAATTGCTCTTGATTCACCAACTTTATTTATCATTATTTTTACCTCCTTTTTTTCTTTCTTCTTAACCATTCATTAATTCCCTGAAAGAACAAAGTAAAACCTTGTCCTAATATTATTCCCATAAGAATACCCACTAAAAAAATCCAAGTAACATCTACACCTTCTACTAAAATTTTCATTTATTTTTGCCTCCTTTTTCTATCACCTCTATTATCCCATAAAACCCTGCACATAAAACCATAATTACCCAGGGAGTATTTAACATTATAGGGTCAATTTCTCTTTCTATATCTAAATGTCCTATTATACAAAGAAATGCTAAAATTCCTATGATAATTAAGATTATTTTAGCCATCTACTTCATCTCCTCTCTTAATTTTTCTGCAGGGTCATCTACCTCTCCTATAAATTCAGGCTCTTCAATGTTAAAATTATTATCTTCGCTTGAGGCTAACAAAAAACTGGTCAAATTATTTTTAGCCTCTTCCTGATTTCTGGTTCCCCAGACCACAAACTCTACTTTAAATTTATATCCCTTCACCTACTTTACCTCCTCTTAATGTAATTTCTATTTCTCTTTTTATCTCCTCTGTATCTTCAACATCATCTTCAACGGCAATTCCGTAAGCATTAAACCTAAAATTATTAAACCATCCTTGGATATTTTTCAAACATTCTCGCATTTCCTTATTTTCGGATTTCAATTCCAATATTTGTTTCTCTAATGAATTTAACTTCTTATGTAAATCGTAACCTTCCATCTACTTTGCCTCCTCCTTTTTATCCTCATTATCCTTGCACTGAAGAAGCTCCGCATACTCAACGAGCTTCTTATAAAATTCCTCATCTTTTCCGTAAAAAAAAACTTCTTTTCGTGGAGAAGAAAATTCCTCGCCGTGATATAGTAATATTACTACTTGCATCTAACTCACCTCCTTTATTTTATTTAATTTTAATTTTTCCATTCTAAAATATAATCCTTACCTTCAGCTCCTCCTTCTTCCCTATGCGAACCTAAATGTCCTTTTGGTAATCCACACCGAAAAGTACAAGAATTATCACCAAAATCATCTCCAAAAACAATTTCTGCATTACACTTCCATTCTCTCTTACTGGGTGGACCATATCTATATTTCATAAAAATTTAGGCAAGGAAACCACGCCCTGAAGGACGTGGAGGAATTGCCTCTCCTCCTTCTTGACATATTTTTTAAAAAGTGTAAAATACTCATAAGCTATGAGGTTGAGCCTGTAACTCGTAAAAGTGATTGCAACTGAATAACAGGTTAATTATTCAGGGCTGTTGTCAACCAGCCTATCGTAGCATCCGTTGAAGCCTAAGGTGCGTTGCACAACTAAGGCTGAGGATAGTTACAAGCCATCACCTTCAGGTGGTGGTAGTTGACTTTTAACTCACCTCCTTCCTTGCTTCATTCACTAATTTATTAATATAATAATTTATTATGTCCCTATATCTATACACTGTATCAATAGGAGTTCTACCCTCGATTAATCCTCTAATTTCAGCTAAAGTAATATTCTTACCTATCGGATAATTTTCCTTAATATATTCCTGAGTTTTCTTTATAGCTTCTAAAACTTCTTGCTCTGCTTTTTTTCTTCTTATCTTCCTATCTTGCCTAATACCTATTTATTTTATCTCCTTTTTGCGAGCGAGGGCAGGAGTAGGGGAAATGATGGGAAGCATAATTCTGCTGGTCAGGCAAAATATGCAACCGCTAAACCCTACCACCGGGGATTATTCGGTGGACCCTCGCTCGCAGAATAATTGATTTTTTAAATATTAGCCAATTCTTCTTTAGCTTCTTTTAATTTATTTTTTTCTTCTATTATTTCTTCTTCTATTCTCACTCTTCCTATTCTTCCAAGTCTTTGGGCAGCCTGCAGGATTTCTTGATGATTATAGTTTATTCTACCTATATTTATAACCTTATTAATTAATTCTCTCACTCTTTTTTTATTCCTATCTCTTTGTTCCTCACTCATTTCTTCGTAATTATAAGTTATCTCTGGTTTCTTATTCCCTTCACCCTTAGGAACTACCTTTGATTTTAATATCCCCTTATCAATTTCCCAGAATAAACTATGCTCTTCCCAAAAAGATGCTTTGCCCACAGTTTCTATAAAAAAATCCTTAATCTTCGGAAAATAAGTATCTTCCCTTAATATTCTATCCACTGCTCGCTTAAATCTTTCCTCATCTATCTGTTTCAGTGATTCGTAATAAACATTAAGACCTCCCTGTTTTAAATCCTTACCAAAAGCGCTCTCAATTTTTGTAATACCTTCCGTGAACACATTAAAATCAAGCATTTTTACTCTCCTTTTTTTTATTTTCTAACCATTTCTTTAACTCATTCTTGCCATCAACTTTTTCCTTACCTTTATCTTCTCTCTTAAAATTCTCAAAAGGTTTGTTTACAGTCAAAAATGTATCTATCCCATTTTTTCGTGAAAGAAAATCGCCTAAGCTCCAACGATAAGTCCAAAAATATTCTTTACTCTCTAAAATTTTACTATAATTACTAATTGCTTCTTTAATTTCTTCTACAGAATAAAGTTGCAAAATAGCATTAATTGATGGTTTAAATTTCTTTATGTCTCTATGAACCTTAATTTTGAGAGAATTCCAAAAAGAGAAAATAGTATATATGTTTCTTTCTTTAATAGTTTCTTTAAAAGTTTCTTTAGGCGCTCTGTGTTCTTTTTTAAATAAGCCTTTCGGGATTTTTTCGTTGCCGATTTCGGTAATTTCGTTGCCGATTTCGGTAAAAGTGTTGCCGTTTTCCGTAACAAAATAAGTGTTGCCGTTTTTGGTAACAATATTTTTTATAGACGGTAACCATTTATCATAGTCCTTTTGAAAGCCCCATTCATTTTTGTTGCCAAATTCGGCAACAATTCTTCTCAATCTTAACTTTCTTAAAGTTCCAGAAATATGATGTTTACTCATTAAAGTTAAATTTTCCCATTCTTTAGATGAGATTGATTCCTTTTTCTTTTTTAATATTTCCCCATCTTTATCTCTTTTCATTTTTCCATTTTTATCTTTAATTACCCAGCACCAAGTTTTCCTCCAGAGTGCCCATAATACTCTACTCTCATAACCTGATAATTGAATTTTTGCTAAATGTTCAACTATATCATTAGCTACATCTAAATGACCATTCTCTCGCTGAGGGGATGCCATAATTTATTTTCCTTCTTTTCCTTTACCTCTATTACATTCCCGACAAGAAGTTATAAGATTATCTAATGAAGTTTCTCCACCATCAGAAATTGGTATTATATGGTCAACTTCAAGAATAACTTCAGGCGGTTTTCTTCCGCAATACTGACAAGTAAAATTATCTCGTTTTAATACATTAAATCGCAATTTATTTGATAAAATGTTTTTTGTAATTCGTGATTTTACAAGCCTCAAAATAAATTGCACTGTATCAAAACTTAAATGGTTTTCACTTATAAGGCCATCTCCGATTGAACTATTTTGATATCCTTCGTATTTAGTTTCAAATTCAGTAGGGTCAAATCCTTCAAAATCCCATAATTGAAGATAATGCCCCCCTCTCTCATCTTCAGGTTTTTCTTCTTCTCCTGGTACATCAGTCTTAAAAATAAATCCTATCAACTTACTTCTTTTTAAATAGGCGATATCTTCACTATTAACTTCCATTTATACCTCCTCTAATTTTTATTCCCATAAAAAATAGCCCCGCCAGACATAGTATCACCTAACTTTTCTGACGAGGCTATAATAAAAAATAGGGCAATTTCTCGGGGGAGCAGCATCAGCAATAATGCCTTTTTCCGATTAATTACCCCAATTTTATTTCTTATATTTTTTAACATTGCTGATTTTTACTCCCACTATTACTATACATCATATTTTCACTTTGTCAACTACATCAATTTCTTATTTTTACTATTTCCTATTCTTTTCCTGATAGTTTCCCTACTAATCCCGAATAATTTTTCTATATCTCGCAAGGAATAATCCTCTACAAAATATAAATATTTTAGGCAATTGTCTGATACTTTTATTTTTGTATTCATTTGCTATTATTATATATCCTCAATTTATTTTGTCAAGTGTCTGGCAATTTATTTATTTTATATCGTGAAAAAGTTTTGTCAAGTTTCAAATTCACTTCCCTTTCTTGACCTCAATCTGATATCGCAGTTGTTTAATCACCTCTTGCAACTTACTTAACTTATCCAAATTTTCTTTATCTGGCAGAATTGTAACCGCCTCTAACAATTCCTTTTCCATTTCTAACCCGTGCTTTAAGAGTTGCTCTAATCCCAGTGTTCCTACTATTATGGAAGGCTTATATTTTTTACCCTTCCACTCATAATCTTGAATCACCCTCGCTTGTCCGTTTCCCTTTTGTCTAATATTTGGAGGAATTGAACCGAGTGGAGGAATGCTTCTAATCATCATTATCTCCTTTCGCATACCAATTTTCCAATTCGGCCAGCTCATCACTTTCAGATGCTTTTATAAATTTCTCTAAAGTTAAAGTTATCCATTTCGCTTGTGTCTCAAGCATTTTTACCGCCTTAATTATTTCTCTTAACAACTCTTTCTCTTCAGGTCTCATAAAAATATCTCCTTATAAGTTTAACTCCTTTTGATATACTGTTTTAGCTAACCTCCGCTCTGACATTTCTACATACTCAGACTTAATTTCTATGCCGATATAACTTCTTCCTAACTTTTTTGCTACTATTAAAGTTGTGCCTGCCCCTGCAAAAGGGTCTAATACTATACCCGGATGGAATCCTTCGTTGCAATGACAATCAGTCCAGCCGATAGTTTGAATATTCTTTAATATACTTCGTCTCTTACGACTTTCAGAAGAAGCTGCTAAATTCTGACCATCATATTTAGAATATCTCCCTGGACGTGTAAACTCTGTTTCATATTTACTTATCCTCACCCTCGCTTTCCCACATTTCTTACATATCTCCATCGGGCATCCCGCTTTAATAAGAGGTTCTACGAGTCTCATTGGAAAAGTAGCGAAGTGGGCTTCGGGGAAAGGCTGAGTCGGGATAATCCAGACATCACCGGGATTTTTACCTTTGGGATTATTAAGTGCTTCATCGTGAGGAATCCCTGAAGCTCTGGCATCATTAATTCTTTGTTGCAGCTTATTCATATATTCTTGATTGTTCTTCCATTTTCCTTCATACTCGGGGCCCCGAGCTTGACCATTTTTATCATATCTTTTCATCTCTTCTTCTGTAGCTTTCACTCCCATAATTCCGTTGTGTCCTTTCTTTGCTTCACGGACACGATAATTAAATGATTGGTCTCTTCGCCAGGCAATTCCATTTTTATTATCTTTAGCAAATGGCATTATTCCATCTTCCTTATCTTGTCTAATTCTTCTTGCTACATCTTCAGGATACTTCTGTGGTATTCTTATAGCATCTAAATCGAACCAATAATCAAGAGACTTCCAGAAAGATACTTTCTTTGACTTCCCAGTTTTAATTTTCTTATCATGATGTGATTTTGAGTATTGAGTTGTTTGACAATCATCTATATATTCTTCCCCTTCCTTCCATTCCCAATCTGTCCCTTCCTTTAACTCTTTTGGCTTTTTATCTGCCATTACTCCAGTTTTGACATTATAACTATATTGCGGTTTAGAATTCTTCACTAACATGAATACTGGCTCCCATTTGTTGGCGAATCTACTTGTAACACTTGAAGGCATAGCGTTGGGTTTAGAGTTATGGGTTATAGTTCCATCAGGCAATAAGAATAAATTATCACCATCAACTTCTATTCCATAAACAATTGCTTTTATATTTTCTATTCTCATTATTTCACCATCTGATTTGGTATTGTTATGAGGACTAATTTTTTTCTTAATATCAATAATGATAGATTTCTTTTTACCATATTGATATTTAATAAATCGAGAATGGCTTCTATATGATAAACCAAGCATACAAGCAATTACTCTCATATCTTCTTCTAATTCTCTATTCAAGGTAAAACCTATTCTCCAACGGTCATTTTTTCTATCATAATGCCCATCTCCCCTGAGCCAACCATCCATAATACCGTTGAGAAATGATTTATTCTCATTCCACGCTCTGTGAGACAAATGTTTTTTAGATGAGCCCTTACCATCAATATATTGTTTTACCAATCCTGTTATAGCAAAGCCGCCAAGAACTACCACTAAATTATTTCCATATTTATATTTTCTGGGATAGGCACTAAATCTTTTTCCTATTTCAAAAAGTCTAATAGCAATATCATCTTCTTTACTGGATAAGGAAAATCTAACACTATCTTCTCTTTCATAAGAACCTTCTGCTAAAAATAAACCAACTAACCAGCCAATATCATAGTTCATATTTCCATTATTATATTCTGGTATTTTATACTGCCTTAACATATCACCCTTTTTCAATTGGAAAGCCTTTAACATTCCTCTTTCTGTTAGGAATTTATGTTCAAGCGAGCACTTAATTTTGAGTCCATTTCTTAGATATATAGATAAACAATGGGTTTTGCTAAATCGTTTTATGTTTTTTACTTTTCTCCAGCCATTTACTCCTGGTAATTCAAGATTTTTATGCGGTAATCGGTAGAGTTCTCTTATTGTGGTCCTTAATGGTCTGTTCATAGAGCGAGCGTAAATCGGCATATTCCCAGCCAAACACCAAATATTTACATTTCTACATATCCATCCCTGCTCGTCTATCAGTCTAATAAGCAAACGAAAATTCTGGAGATTAAGACATTTACTTTTGGTTGATTTATCTTTCCTTGGTGGAGCTAAATATTCTGTATCTATACTCAAGCAATGTCTAAACTGTTTGCCTCTAATTTCAATCGGAGCATTCCAAGAACCCATAGAACTCCCACCATAACTATCACCATGGTTGAGGAAGAATATCCCTGTAGGCTTTAGCACTCTTTTCAGCTCCGCAGTAATCAATAATAAATGTTCAATATATCCATCTACTTGAAATATATTTCCATTTGGTAGTAAATAGATTTGCCTTTCCAATTTTTTCTCTAAACCTAATTGACACTTGACAGCTCCACATTTTTGACATATAATACTATCACTATGGATTGGAGAAAATTGCCTCGACCTTATCGTAGAACTGGGAAAATGGTTAAATGTCTTCAGTGTGGTAAAATTATTTATAGACCCAAATGGCAACTGGATAGGTATCCACGGTCTTTTTGCTGTCGCACCTGTGCTAATAAATTCAAAGGGAGAGCCGACCAAAAATGGGATATAAACTTTGATTTTTTTGTTAAATGGACACCTAAACTCGCCTATCTGATAGGTTTGCTTATAACCGATGGGAATGTTAGAGAAACTGGACAAATCAGTTTTGTCAGTAAGGATAAAGAACTCACTGAATTTGTTAGAAATTGCATTACACCATCCCAACCGATTAGAAAGGAAAGGACAAGAAATAATAGTATTGTTTGGAGATGGAATATTTGGTCTATTCCTCTTTTTGCTATTCTTCAGAAATTTGGCTTGATTCCTCGTAAAAGTAAAATTGTTAAATTTCCCATCATTCCTCCAGAAGTGCAATGGCATTTCATTAGAGGAATTTTGGATGGCGATGGAACAATTGGTAAGATTGGAAGAATCGGTTTTTCTTCTGGAAGTAAAGATTTTGCTGTTGGATTGAAAAATTTTTTGATTAGAAATGATCTCTCTCCTCATTTCTATCAAGCCACAAGGTCTTTTTGTGTTTATCTGGGAGTTAAAGATAGTATTAAGTTGGCTTATCTGATTTATCAAAATAATTTTTTCTGTCTTCAAAGAAAGAAGTTGCGAGCAAGAATTTAAATCAATCAATTCGTGCTCACAATTCTTATCTCCTCCCCAGACAGTTCTCGTATCATCACCATAATCTCGGAGTCCTCAGCTACCAGTAGGGCGGGGAAGTTATAATTGTATCAACCGAATCGCTTGGTAATTTTCCCAGCTCTACTAATACATCTCCTTGTAATATTTTATTTATTGGTAAGTTCATTCCTCCATCCTCACTTTTCTCCCCATCACTCTTCTATATCTGGACCTCTTTATCTTAACTACCTTTTCTTCTATCGCAGGAGCTTTCCAACCATCCTTTGCCATCTCATTCTTTAAGTGAGTATAGGCACTCTCAGCCTCAACTGGGCTATTAAATGTTATTAAGAGATTATTATCCCGTAAGTTAATAGTCCGCTTAATCTTACCTTTCTGTAAATCAATTCTTGCTTTCATTTATCTCCTCTCCTCCAAATCCTTCTTAATCTTCTTGCAAATTACTCTTGCCTTCTCTTGTGTCTCTCTTGATACCTCTATTCCCCGTTCAGTCCAATTTTTTAATATTTCACCTAATTTAACATTACAATCAGCGCACATATCAATTTCACCAATCATAAACGACTTAATATTCTCATTCCAAAGAAAAATATTCCCTATTGTATACTCTGCTTTCTCCCCGCATTTATCACATATTCTCATTTATTTTCTCCTTTCTTAATATCCAATTTATTATTATCATTCCTCCCAGCATAACATTACCAGCTATGAACACCAATACTGATAACATTTTACATACCGCCCAGTTAGACATCCATCTCTGGATTAGGTCTATATGCCTATCAATGTTAATTAATATCATTGGTCTCATTTCACCTCACTCCTTATAAAATTTGTCTACATTATGATAGCCTTTATCCAAGAAGAAGACTATCGGACATCTTCCAAAACTGCATTCGTATTCCTTACCAGTCTCATCAGTATCTTTCTTATATCGGCACTCGTGCTCATTGAGTAGATAGGGACAGAAATTCCTATCTATTGTTACTCGCCAGTTTTTCTTATCCTTCATCATATTTTTCCTTCAGTCTTTTTTTATTCATCAATTTCTAATTTATCAATAAGACCTTTCAGACACGATTCCATTGTAACTATTTCTTTCAATAGGTCTTTCTCACTGAAAGTGATTAACTCCTTCAGAAATTTATTCCCTGAAAGTAGTACTCCCTTCGGGGATTTAGTTTTATCCTTACTTTTATTTATTGCCTCTTTAATTCTTAAAGTAGCCGCCACTACTACTCTTACTACTCCTCTTTGTTCGGGCTGAAGCCCGAACAAATAACCACCCTCGCTAGCGAATTCATTGTATAAAACCTCCATAATTTCATCAACTTGCTTCTCCATTCTCATTTATTTTCTCCTTTCTCTAATTTTTCTAATTTCTCAGCTATAATTTTACCAACCATCAATTCTAATTTAGCCTTACTTTCATAGCCAAGTTTGGTAAAATATTTGTCCACCTTATCCCATTCCTCACTTGAAAAGTAGCGAAGACATTTGAAGATAGATTTAATATTATAGTTATTCTGTTTAGCTTGCCATTGTAAGTAATTCAGCTTCTCTATCTTTTTCTGCTTTTTTAACTCTTCAAATTCTTTAAACCAATTTGCCATTATTCTTTTCCTCATAAATTATCATTTCCATTTTTCTTTCCATTCTATATCCTCTACTTGCAAAGATGGTATTGTGTGTGCTATACCAGTTGATGTATAGAGATGAAGCCAATGAGATTTCTTCGGAATCTCAATATAGACATTTTTCCATACATGTCCAGTTTCAATTATTGTTATCGTGCCTACTGGGAGCTTCTCAATCTGCTCCCTTTTCATTCGCTTATCACAAGTCTCCATTTTATTTCACCTCCTCCACTATTTTTTTAATGTCCTTGTCTTTCATTAATTTTCGCTCTGCCAATCGGGACATAGATAACCCCGACTCCCTGGCAAGTTTGTCCAATGCTTGCCATACGGCTATCTCCATATTTATAGTTCTTGATGTTTTCATAGTATATATATCACTTCCTTTTTATTATAGAAGGGGAGGATTACTTCCTCCCCTTTCTCAGCAATCAGTTTTTTTATATTCTTCTTGATATTCCTTTTCCAATAAATAGCACAATTCCAAAATTTTCTTTTTCGTTTCAATGCCAGGGACTAAAACCTGACTATCAAGGTATACATCTGTTCTGGGACTTTCTCCAAACTCGGTAGGACGAGTAAAAGTAATTTGGAATTTCTTTAGCTTTGGTAAGCAGACCCAACAGCCTAAATGGTAGCGAGTTTCCTCTTCTCCTTTCTTGAAAGTTATCATATTTTTCTTATTTTTTATTTCTGCTCCGCATTTTTCACAGAGAATCTTATTGCCATTACCCTTTACCTCCACCTCTTCTTTAGTTATCGGAGGCAAATCTTTAACCTTCCCATTCCCATTTCCTTCAATTTCCTCTATTTCCTTGGCTTTCTCCTCACTTAAATTTTTTCTTATTTCCTTCCAATCTTTGGTATTTAATTTTATTGCCATACTATTTTCCTCCATTTCTCTTTCTGATGGTATGTGTCCGTAAAATGGACTATCATACCCGTATTCTAAAAATTCTTGCCCCAATTCTTCCATAATTTGATAAGCCTGCAATTTCTCTCCTGTCTCTAAATACCTATTATACGCTTTTACTACTTCTTTTCTGGTGAGGCTATTTTGCCCCAACCATTGAGGGTAGGTAGAATGCTCCGTTATCCAATTGCCATCAGGGGTCCTTATTCTCTTCCCTGGTCTACCTTCCTCGATATCGCTGACCATAACACCGATTATATCATTTAATTTATCCATTTTGTCCCTTCATTATGATTTGCCCTGGTAAATCTTTTCTTTCTTCCTCTCTCCTTTTTATTATGGCTATAGGAGAGATCAGCTTCAATGTTTCTTCTCTTGTTATAGCTTGAAAAGTTAATTGCTTGCCTTGTTTGTAGTTTCTCAATTTTTTATTCCTCCTTATATGCAAGATGGTCGGAAAATATAACCATCTCTGCAAATCAAATACACATCAATCCCTCCATTCACAGTGTAGTACCCGCAAATGGAATTTTTTACATTCTTTGCCCATCTACACCAAGGATGGGCACCATCTCCTATCCTTACTGCGAGAATAGGAATTTCTTCCTCGGAAATAAAGTGACTCATTTCAGGGCTATCATACAACCCATACTTCACTTCCTTTTCTTTCCCTGGTCTCCTAAATTCAAAAAATATTTTATATGTCATCTTACTCCTTCCTTTCTAAAAATTCCAAGAATTCTTCTTCTTCGTCTGGAGTAATCGGTCGTAACATGATAAATAGATTTTTCATTCCTCTATCCACAATATCATAGGAATAATTTCTCGCAGCTTCCTTTAATTCCTTAAGAAGAAATACCAAAACTTCGATTTTAGTACTTCTTCTTTGTCTCCATCCCATCATCGCAGAAACTTTTTTTCCTTCAATAGCTTCTGTGAGGAAATCGATAAAATTTTCCTTAATTCCAATTTCTTTTCCCTGATAGAAATAGACTTCATAAGTTCCAGTCTGCAATCTCGTCCCATATCCATCTGAAGATTCCACTTCCGATTGAGACTTTCTTTCTTCTGTTTCACATATTTCATCGAGCCATTCACGAACGAGAGGCTCAATTTCTTCTTCTTCATTTTTTGCGTGGAGTAATTTCTCCACTGTATTTTCTTTCATTTTGTTCTGCATCCCCCCTGCCTGTAAAAGAACCCATTCCCTATCTTCTCAAAAAAGAAATGGGTAGCTTTCTCCTTATCATCCTCTTCTACCCATTCCCGGTGGAATTCACTGAGAGTGGAATAAGAATTTACCCACCTTTCAGACCAGCACTGATTTTCTTCCAGACTATCTCCTTTTTTTCTTGTATAAACTTCTACTGTCATTATTTTTCTCCTTTTTGTTTATTTCCAAATATTCTTTTATACTTTTTTGTTATGATGATTTTAAAACAATTCCCTTTTTCTTCTGTTTGTTCAAATACTTTTTTTCTTGATCAGAATTTTTGAAATGCATAAAGAAAATGGTTCTGTCCATTTTATCCCGGTAGCGGTTTCTATTACCAATCTTTAATCTGTCTTCTCCTTCTAAAACAGTGAATTGACAACCTATCTTCATTTTTTCTCCTTTTTAGCTTTATCGGGACTTTTCTTCTCTCTGATAGCGAGGTTTAAGGATACTAATATTTACCCTGTATTGTATGCAGGGTTCTGGTTCTCCCCAAACTAATTTTCTGGGATTGGAAATGGTATATTTTAATCCCATTATATCCACTTTTTCCTTAAACTTTTTAATCATTACCTCTATGAGAGGTTTAATCTGATTCTCTGGTGTAAACCTGCTATCAGTAATAAATTTAAACGATATAAGCATTCCTTTTGTATCAAAGTAGACAGGTTTTATACTGTTGGCTAGGGCGTAAATATCGTTGTGGGTTATTCTTTTCATCCCTTTCTCCTTTATTTTTGAATCATATCATTATCAGCAAAACTAAAATAGCTTTCACCGATAATAATGTGGTCATATAGCTTGATACCAAATATTTTACAGGCTTTATCAATCATTTCTGTTATCTGTTTATCTGCACGAGAAGGGTCCGGGTTTCCTGATGGGTGATTATGAACTACTATTAACCCGCAAGCTCCTGTAAGCAGTGTGGTTCGTAGAATATCAGCGGGATTCACGAGGGCCGCATTAGTTGTTCCGATATAGACTACTTGAAAGCAAGATATGGAATTATCCCCTGCCAGGTGGAGGGCAATAAACTTTTCTTGAGTCTCATCTTGAAGGTCTTTAAAGAGCTTAAAAATTTGTTCGGAACCGGTGATTTTAATTTTCTTAATAGGTGCTTTATTTTTATACTTTACTTCAACCTCCTTAATATATTTATTCGCTGTCATCTTCTCCCTCTTTTAGTTCTTTTATTTTATTAGAATAATAGTAAGATTCTATTTGTCCCTTTAATTTGCCCTCCAATATTTTAACTACCGCACAATTTTGCCAATTTATAAATAGAATTTCAACTTTGGGAGTATAATCTATTGACTTATAAATACTGGATAGTATTTTCTCTCCCCTTGCTATTCTTCTGTTTATTTCTTCGCTGCTTTCAATATTTTCCCATTCCTTCTGTGAGAGATATATCCCCTTTTTTGTTTTTCTCAATTTCAGCTCCTTTATTTATTTTCTTTTATACTCCAATCTATTAGAATTTGGGCTATTTGCTCCCAACTCCAGCACCGGATAAGTCCTTCAGGAATATTCGGAATAAGTATTCCAAACTTACTCGTTTCCAAGATACACCCGTTGCTTAACTTAAATCTATTTGTCGTTTTTTTCATTTTATTGTCTCCTTATAAGCTCCCATAAAAGTTCTTTATCCCAGTCTTTTGTCTCCTCTTGATTCTTTATTTCTGTGATAGGGATTTTCACTGCTTTGATAGAAATATGGATTCCTTGCCATGGTTTAATCGTATAATATTTTCTTCCCTTTCTGACCAAAGCGATATGATCAGCTCCACCGTAGTAACTCCTCTGACTAATCTGGACTTGCTCGCCTATCTCCATTATTTTATCCTCCTTTACTTTTTCCCAGTTCCCACATTCACCTCCGTGGAAAGCAGGTTTTCCACATCGGAAAATTTCATCTCCGATTTGTTTTCTTGCTTTGCATCTCATTTTATTCCTCCAGTTATTTTTTTAAATAACCAAGTCCCTGCCATGAATGTATAGTGAGGAAGTCTGTTATTTTTAAACTTTATACGATTAGAAAATGGTCCCGGACCGTAATCAATTACAGTAAGAGTATCTCCAACTTTCATTTTACAGTTAGAAATTTTTTGCTCTTTGGTTGTTTCGAAAGTTTTCCCTACCATAGCTTTTTCCTCTTCATATAATTTCATTTTATTTTTGCTCCTCCCTTTATTTTAGTGAATCTTTAATACTAAAAGTATCATTTGTCTTGTTCCAGGAATGCCACATTGCTTGTTGATGTGCGTCCCTACTCTAATTACTTTTAAGAAGTGTAAAGCTCCCGTAGTAGTATCAAACGGTCCGAATGCATCGAACATATCACAGGCATAAAACTTATTATTATGTTTAAGGATGGATAAACCGTCCTTATATTTTTTCACATAATAATATTTTCCTCCTGGTTCCACTTTTTTACTTTTTAATTCCTTGCTACATTTTTTGATTACTTGTTCTACTGTCATTTTTTCTCCTTTTTAGCTTTATCGGGACTTTTCTTCTCCCTTTTTTGCCATCTATGGCAGGTAGGTTTCTCCGATAAAACTATTTAAATTTTCAATTTGATATTATTATATAACAAAAAAAAAAGTTGTCAAGGGCAAAAAATACCCAAAAATTATGAAAATTCGCACCAATAAACAATTTACAAAAAATTTAGCAAAAATTTGATAAAATTATATACATTAAATCAGTATTTAAGATTATATTCTTGTTATACTACCCTAAAAGAGCTTTATAAAAAAATAAGAAAGATTGTTTTCTTCATTTTTTCATTTATTTTTTTGAAATTTTTGAATAATTTTATAAATTTTTTCTATTTGAGAAAACATTGTTTTTATATATTTCTCATATTCGGGATTATTAAGTGCCTCTTCAAGTGTTAAAGTTTCTACAGTAGGAAATCCATATCCAGGAGTCCAACCTCTTTTTTTGCCTGTATTTGTCTCTGATATTTCTTTTTTTCTCTTTCCTCCCCCTTCTCTAATTTGAATTATAGGGCTATCTTCGTTCCAAAAATCCCAGCGAATTTCAGGATCTCTCCATCTTTTTGAATAAGTAGGGCGGCTTCTCGCACAGAGAGGACATACCATTGTCGAAAATCTACTCATTTAAACCTCCTTAAAAATTAATTGATTACTTTTATTTTTTTTATCATCTCTACTATTTATTTTTTGTGGACATCCTCTTACATTTAATTGTTTAAGTTTCTGATAAATTTTTTCTCTTTTATTTATTATATATACAGGGAGAAAACTTCTATTCCATTTACATATTGTTTTACAATATTCTAATACTAATTTAGATTGTTCTCTTTTAATTTTTAAATAGGGGATTAATTCCGGTAGTAAATATTTTAATTCTTCTCCATTAACTTGCCAAGTCAATTGTTGTTTATGTTTTAAACTTCTTCTTTTAGCTTTACGGATTGTTCCGATTTTATATTTTTTTTTGAAATGATAAATAATACTATGATTAGTATTGGATATTTGTAATTGAGGTTCTCCTTGTGCAACGCCTAAATACCCTTCACCATCTGTAAAGCCTGCGAGGTAAACTAATTCTTCTTTTTTATCCATATATTAGAATATATACTAAAATATATTTTTGTCAAGCCTTCTTATTTTTTCAAATATCAAATCTATCTATAACTTTATTTTAAATTTCCCTTGTTTTTAGCCTCTTCTATCACTTCTTTTTTTCAAGTAGTCTTATTATATGTCTTGCCTAAAGAGAACGCTTAAAATGACTTATTTTGTTGGTCTTTTTTAGAGGATTATCTTATTCTGTTTATCAAGATAACTATAAAGTTTTTTTTCTATATCTTCTAATTCTTTTTGAATATAATTTATTATATTAGTAAGAAAAACTATCTTTTTATATAATTCTTCAATTTCTTTTTCAGATATTTCACTTTTATTTTCATCTTCCATTATTCTATATGTTCTATATTTTCTTTTTCTTTGACTACTTGATTATAGAAGTCAGTGAGTTGTTGTTTATTTTCTTCCAATTGCTCTAAAAACTTTTTAAAACTAATAACCGATATTTCCTGAGGCAGTTTCTCATACTCTTCCGTGCTAAATTTCTCTAAATCTATTTTACGCATCTCCCTACCCAATAATGCTCTTTTTGTATGAGCAATTTCTTCAAGTAGAGTCTCTATAATATCAGTTGCCATATGGCTTGGCTTGTTATCTATAATAATTATCCTTTCACCTTTTTTTCCAAACTCTGTTGTTTTATTTAATGTTCCAACTGCTCCTAAAATCGCTACCTTTTTTGAGATGTTCTTTTTTATTGCTATCTTAGTATTTAAAACATCTTCTCCAAATAGTTTTCTCATCTTTGGACTAATTATGAAATCTCCTATAATCCCCGCAAGTTCATTATCTTTCAGAACCTTCATTTTTTCAATAAAATCTAAATTATACTTTCCTCCACCTGTTCCCTGCCAAAACTCCCTTGCACTTTTATATTTTCTTGCTTCTTTAGCCAGTGATTCAAGCTCTTTTGGTATTCTCGTTAATTTATCTGCTTCTATATGCTCCATTTTCACTCCATTATTGTCCATATTCCCAGCATCGCAGCACTAACTATCCCTGCTCCGATGGCAATTTTGCTTACATAGGATAAAGCCTCCAAAGTTTCTGGAGACACTATTCCCCCTTGAGGCAATGCTTCCGGAGGAAAGCTTATAGTTTTGTCTATTTCGAAAACTATATATCCCGAGACAGGTTTGACTTCTCGGAAGGCATAGGCACCTGTTCCATCTATTACTTCCCAGCTTAAACTTACAAAGTTGTAAATATGTAATGAACTAAATCCCGGTATCTCCACAAGTTTTAGCCAGCAAGGTATACCAGCAATACCTAATAATGAAGCAATTAACACTGCAAAGGATTTACAGTCTCCATTGATATTAGATTTTATTAATTCCCAGGGTGGTATTATATTAGATGTTGTCTGGTATCTTACATTTTTATAGACCCAACTATGAATAGCTTTTGCTTTGTCATAGTTAGTTTTTTGACCTTTAATTATTTCATTAGCTAAACTTATAACTTGCGAATTTTGCCTGCCTTCATAAATTATTTCCTTACAAGTAGCTAAAAATCCTAAATAGCTGGTCAGAAAATCGTTCAAGGTTTTTAATGTGGTCGCTGTAATATAGTATCTACTCCCTTTATATACTCCTTGCTCCGTAGGATATGGAGCTAAAGGAACAACTGGTGGTATTTCTGGAGCTTTTTGCAATTTTGTAATTAGCTCTTTGTAGTTTGCCATTTGGAATTCCTTATTTCTTTTTCTTTTTAGCTATAGCAATTCCTAAAATAGTTGCAATACCACCTCCACCTGCTAACCACCATACCCAAGAAGGTAATCCTGCTATTTTTCCAGCAACCGGGATTACTACAGGCGGCGTAATTTCTTTTTTAAGTGTCTCTGCTTCTATTCTTTTTTTGAGTGCTTCGGCTTCTTTTAAAGCTACTTCTTTAGCTGCCTTTTCTCTTTCCAGAGCTGCCTCCAGAGCTGCCTCGTATGCCTCATTTGATTTTCTTTTAGCTTCTGTTATTCGTTTATCATATTCCTCTTTTTCTACTCCTGCTGTCTCCTGGGCTTCTTTTTCAAGCTCTTCAGCTAATTTTCTTTGCTCTTCAGCAATTCGTGCTCTTTCTTCTTCCTGTGCTTTCATTAGTGCTTCTCTATCACGAGCAGCATCGGCTTCAGCTTCTCTTTTAGCCTGTTCAATTTCTGTTCTCAACAGTTGAATATTTAATTCTATCTGCACCATAACTCTTTTTTCGAGGTCTAATCTTGCCAGGGCAGCCTCATATTCATATTGTCTTAAAGCAATTGCTCCATTTATTTCGTTGTGTATCCTTGCTCTGGTAGACTGAGCATCTAATAAACTATTACGAGCTATTTCCAAATCATTAGAGATTGTTGCCAATTCAGCTTCAGTAGTAGTAAGATTTTCCTCATCTGTTTCTATCTTACCTTTATAGGCAGGAATATCTGGTAAACCAGCTCCAGGAGTCCATTCTTTTGTTCCTTTAAGATATAAAATTTCGGTTAAAAGAGATTTGGGTTCTTCTGGAGGTTTAGTTACTAACTTTATATTTGAACTTGGTGACATCCTGTGAACGACATTATCACAAACAGGACATTTAAAATTCTTCCATATAGGAATCAGGGTAATCAATAACGGAATAGCGTTTAACCTCAACTCAGCATTACAATATTTACAAGTAATTGTTTTAGTTCCTATATAAAACTCAGGCACACCCCTAGACCGCACATCACGGAGTTTTAATTCTAATGCTTGTAGTCTTGCTTTATCTTTTTCATATATACTTTTAGCTTCAGTTAATTCCGTTTGCTTTGCGTTTTTCTCATTAGTAAGCGTATTAACCTTTATTTCTAATTGTTCAATTATTCTATCCAGATCATCAAGTTTTGCTTTCTCTGTAGGCGACATCCCTAATAGAGATCCTTTATTCGCTACTTCTTCTTCTAAAGAGCTAACTTTACCTTTTTCTTTAGCTAATTCGGCTTCTGCATTTTTAAGCTCTTCTTCTTTTGTAGGAATCTCAGGATTTCCTAATTCTATTTTTTCTATTCTCTTCGCCTTCCCCGTAATTTGATTCATCTCCTTCACTAAACTTGCCAAATTATTCAATTCCTTCACCTCCTTATCATTTTTTAGCCATAATAATACCTGTAATAGCAATGGGAACTCCCGCTATAGCTACAGGCCAAATCCAGGATGGAATTGCAGGCATTCCAGCAACTCCTTTTTTCTTTTCTATCTCGTATTTATTTATTTCATCTTGTAAGTATTTTTGTAATTCAGTTATAGCTCCTTTAGCTTTAGCGAAATGAGTTTGCTTATCCCAGGAGAAAAACATTTTATTACCCCATTTAGTTTCGCCCTCGTAAGTATTCCAGTATTCCCATGCTTTAGGGAGTTCTTTGCCTACATAGAGTTCGACTTCTTTAATTTTTTCTCTAATGGTATAGTCAACTTCTTCTGGGTGTCCAATAACAAATGGAGCTATTGCTGTAACAATACCTATAATCGCTACAAGTTCCAATTACCTCACCTTCTTTTTTTCTTCATATAAAGTATCGTTCCTACTCCACCAGCAGCAATACCTCCTCCGATAAGCCAGGGGAAGAAAGGTTGCTTATAGAATGGGACTCCCTCTTCTGTTGGCACTGTTACGATGGGTGGTTCTTCAACAGGGGGACCTTTAATAATCCCTGCCTTCTTCAGTTTATTCAATAATCCTGTGATACTGTCTAAAAAGCCTCCTACTTCATCAAAGAAATTGTAAGGAGTTTCCTTTTTAGGCTCTTCAGGAGGGGTTACTTCGACTCCTCCTCCATTTGGTTCTACAACACCTAAATTTAATACATCGTTCATTTTAAACCTCCTTATTTTTTAATTTTTATGTATGCTAAACTTGCAACTAAAGTTGTCAGACCTAATCCTATTGGTAATAAATATGGACTAATTTCAGGTTCTATCGCCTTTTCAGTGATTCCCAACTCCGCAATGGTATTATTTATCTTTGTTAGCCTCTCAGTTGCGGGAGGATGAGTTGCCAATAATTGATATAGTTTCTGTTTAATACTATCTGTAGGTTGTTGTTCTACTGATAAAAGCCACTCCATAAAGTGCTTGATTCCGAAAGGGTATAAGCCTGCATTATTATTATAAATTACAGAGTATCTGTCAGCTTCAAACTCCGCTTCCCTTCCATATCCTCTTTGTATTATAGTGGTTACCCCATCAAATATCTGTTTATTTTGCCCACCCTGTATTAAGTTACTAATATATTCAAGTCCATAACTTGCTATAAGAGAATTGATACAGTGCCTTCTTGCAATATGAGTTATTTCGTGTCCGACAACTCCAGAAATTATGTCTTTATTAAATTTTTTAATTATCCCGTCATAGACATAGATATAGCCTCCAGGAGCACTGAAAGCATTAATAACATCACTAGGCACTGCATAAGCTGTATATTTAAAGTCTGGTCTACCAGATACCTTACCTAATTTGTCAGCATAACTTTGTAAAGAGCTAACAGTATAAGGATGATAAGCACCTGCAATTTGCTCTGATATTGTTATGCCAATAAGTTTCTCTAATGAATCTAATATGTCTGCCATCTTACACTCCTATATGCTCTCCTTGTAAGTTAGGATAATCAGCTAATACTTCTGAAGGAACGGGTTTGCCTTCTTCAATTGCGTGTTTAACAATATTTTTATGAGCTGGTTCAAGCGGTGTTACAGTATTTGCGATTCTATATCCTCTCTCGCTTGGTTCACCAGCAAAACTTGCACTCCAACTTAGTCTACCTTCTAAAGGTTTTCCTTCCACTAACCAAACGGTAGCTTTATCTGGAGGATTATTTATGAATTCTTTCTTTGTCATCTTCCAGGTTTCTTTCTTTAAAGGGTTGTCTCGGAGTTTAGTAGCAAGTTTATCTCTAATATATGATTCGATTTCATCTGCAAGTCTACTTTGTGTAATTGTATGTCTCAATGAGCCCTTTTTCATGTTAAGAATATGATGTGCCAATTCGTGTGCTAATATATATGGAATTTCATCTGGATACTTTTTGATTACTTGCCAATTATAAAGAGTAATACTTACTGGTATATTATATTTACCTCCTTTAACTCTTACAGTATTATAGCTGGCATCTCTCTCTGTTCTCCTATCTGATGTCTCAATTTTTATTTTAGAGATATTATATTCTTTGGTAATTTCATCTGCGACATATTGTAAACCTTCCTGCGTAGATAATAACTCAAACTTTTTTGGTATACTTTGTTTGCCAGCCTCTATATGTTCCATTTTAAGCCTCTATATGTTCTCCAGTATTTTCAATTTCAACAATTTGCCGTCTGTATTCCGGCAATTCTCTCCAAACTAAAAGTGCAGTAAACAAGTTAACAGGCACTGATGCTTTTCCTTCCAATCCCTGTGCATTAAATTTATCTTTTTCCGTGATAGGTTTAGTTTGTATCTTTTTATACAAGTTCCAACCTGCGATATATCCTTGTATTGTAGTATTCATAAATTCTCCCAAAGGAAATTCAATGAGTGCTTTTTGATTTATGTATTTTTCCCATACTGGCTCCCAAGTTTCCACTCCGCTCATGCTTGCTTTTTGGATTTCCTCTAACATCTTCCCTATTTCTTCTTTAGAAATAATTCGTTGCTTCATTTCTTGTTTCCTCCATTTATTTCCTTACTCCCAAATAAATTCCTAATCCTAATATCCCAACAGCCCCTAAACTAAGCCATTTATGCTCTTTAGTAAAACTATATAAGCTATCTAAAAATTTAGGAATTTCTGCGCCTTCTTCTTTCTTCTTCTCTTCTTCTTTCTCAATTTCCTTCTCAATAACTATATTTTTCTCTGTAACTGCCTTGTCCAATGCTGTCCAAGTTTCTTCCCCGACAACACCATCTATCCTTAAATTCTTATCTCTTTGGAATTCTTTAACTGCTGCGTCAGTATGGTCTCCAATTTTTCCATCAAGTCCCGACTTTGCTAAATATTCTAAAAAGATAAGATAATTCTGAAGCATCATTACCCAGTTATTTATCTCTGTCCACTCTTCAGTTAATCCAGAACCATAACTTAAAATGGGTCTATTCTCTATAGGGACTGTAATTATAGGTATTGGTGCTTCAATTGCAGGACTTCCTAATCTTCCGTATCCATAATTACTGTATATCCTTTTTTTAGCATAGCTTATCTCTCTTCCTGAAGGTGGAGTAATAGTTGTATCTACAGGAATCCAGTATCTTGGGTTATCAACAGGATAACCAGCTTTTAAGAATACATGGTCCCAAATATCCCCTCTTTTTGATACAATTACTACTTGCGTAGGAATTCCCAAGGATTCAAGTAATGTAGCGGTTAGACTAGTTTGGTCTTCACAATCTCCATAGCCTAATTTTATGTCTTCTATCGGGGTATACATTATATCAGTGTTATAAGCATCTCTTACAAACATAATATTATTATGCACCCAATTAGCAATAGATTCTATCACTCTTGGATAATCAGTAGCTTTAATTTTTCCTGCTTTGATAATACTAACTGCAAGATTGCGTATTTCTGGATTAGCTTTATTCTGGTTAATTAGTAAGAGTATATTTTGCGGAGTTGTCTTCATTTTTTCACCTTTACTAAACTTTTATCCACTGAACTTGGATAATAGTTTCTCAAATGCTCTAAATTCCTTTGATTAGAATCTTTATAAATTCTATGCCATCCTTTTATTTTAGGATTAACTGCGGATTCATAAACATCATAAATGTCTTCAAACCAGCGATTAAATTGCCACTTTACCCTTTCCATAGAAAAGTTTTGCACGGCATAATCCCTACAGTCTTCAGGATTAATGTTATCTATATGTTTTGCTGCCCAGACAAAGTCGCTTAAAGTATTGCATCTATAGCCTACAATTCCCGAAAGTATAGTTTCTGGGAATACTCCAAAATTTGTAGTAATAACAGGAGTTCCTGACATTAGAGCTTCAATAGCTACCCCACCGAAAGGCTCTAAATAAGTAGTAGGCACGAATAATGCTTTAGCTCTTGATAAAAGCTCCCTCTTTTTTTCTCCTTCAGCAAAGCCTACATATTCAAGATTATCTCCTTCTATAGTGAAGTCATCAGCTACTAATTTTCTTCCGTCCCAGGATTTTATTCCTTGCCCAGCTATCTTTAACTTTGCTCCTATTTCTCTGGTTACTTTATGAGCAGTATCAATGCCTTTTCGTATAATTAATCTTCCCATATATAAGAAATAATCGTCTTTTTCTTTTCTAAACTCAAAATCATTAGGGTCAAAGTAATTAGGAATAACTCTGTCATAATATCTACCATTTACGCTCTTAAACGGCGCCTGGCTTCCATAGGTGAAGTTCTGGATATATGAAGATTCAAATGCTCTAAAGTTGCAATAAGAGCCCCGATAACCTATGCCTGGCTCACAAGTTAGATAAAGTTTTATCTTATCAGCTATCGGTCTTTGATAAACTCCCTGCATAACTAAAAGGAAGTCGTTATTTTTCTTTCTTTTGTTTATTTCTCTTATACAGTTCTCGTTGAATCGTATAGTCGCTTCTGTAAGAGGCTTATTTATATCGTGTCTAAACATTTCTGTTTTGTAATCATATCCGAGTTCTGGGAATCTATTATCTCCGTCTCCGTAAACTCTTCTAATTTCTGATAAAGGTAGAACCTCCACAAATTCAGTGCAAATTGACTTATCACTTCCTTCTAATCCGTAGAGTATAACCTCGTGACCCAGTGATTTAAGCATCTGGCAAAGATGATAAGTCTTCATCGTAAATGCGCAGCCGCAATATTTCTTTTTGCAAGGTAAATGTGCCATCCCGATAATGTGAAATCTAAATTTTCTCATATTTTTCTCCTATAAATATTCCGTAATAGCAATGTCCCTTGCATCCATTTTCTCCTTTTAGTAATTCTGTTTTGCCTTCTCCTCCAAGCCAGCTATTTAACTTTTCTTTAGTTAGAGTATTCGGGTGTCCTATATTCGGAGGAGTATCAATCCATTCAAAAAGCCTTATAATTTTAGTAATCTTTTTTATATTAGCTACTATTTTAGCAGGATTTTCTGTATGCTGTAAGCAATTATAAATCCATATTTCATCATAAACTTCCTTCTCATCTAAATTTTCAGCTTTCTTTATTTCATATCTAATCTTTGCTATCTTGTATCTCTCATATACCCAATCAGGAAATTTTATCGGGTCAATGACTTTACCTTTAACATTGAGGCATTTTAGCAGTAATGAAGTTGGACCTCCTCCGATGTCAAGCACTTTTTTACCATGCATATCAATTATATAAGGAGTTTTATCATCAGGAATAAATCGTAGTCCCATTTTTTTAGCATAAATTAGTTGCTTTTGCTCTTCATTGAAAGTGTTGATGCAATTACTCCACCAAGATTTCTCCCAGGATTGAGCATCAGTGAATTTAGTCATTTTTGTTTATCTTCCCCTTCTTTCTCTATCCTCTTCAACAAATTTTTCGCATACATTTTTGCCCCGATAAGTTCCTTAATTTGCGTATCAAGCAGTTTAATTTGCTTATCAAAGTTTTGTATATCTTGTTCTAACTGTTTTTTAATATCTTCCATCATTCTTTACCTTGCTCGGTCTGAGTCTTTAGCTTCTCAATCTCCTCTTTAGGAGTAACTTTTCTTTTATCCAATTAAAACCCCGCTGAAATAACTGTTAGAAGTTATATCCGTTTGTTGTGCACCACCACTTTGCTTAAAGTCAAGGTATGCGGTATCGGTGGCATCCATATCAACTACTAGAGAGAAAACAAAGTTATAAGCATCTATATCTCCAGTAAGCACCATTGGATCGAGAGCTACTTCATAAACTCTATTACTTGTAACCAACTGAACTCGATACCAATTTGCCCCCGAATCGATTGCTTCTGCTCGTATTGAAAATGAAAATAAATATTTTCCTGTTACAGGAGCAGTAAATGTATTAGAAGCAAAATTACCACCAATATCAAATACTTCGGTCCCAAAAGCAATAGTAACATCAGAACCAGTCGCAATATCCGATTGCGTACCATATGGATGTACAAGGAAACAAGGAACACTACCAATAGCTACTCCCTGATTCATTGCTCCCAAATATCCCCACTGTGCCGCACTAATCGTGGTAGCTCCCATATTTGCTACCTGTCCCCAGATAGAAGCGGATATGATATTATCGCCGATATTCTCAAGTTGCTGAATCTCTACTGCCACCATATTTTTGAGTTCATCAGGAAATCCATTTAAGTCAGTCATCACCTCTGCCAATGCACTCTCTACTTCTGTAGCAGCGTAGAGTGCCCCTACATCAACTATATCAATATCCCCAGCAGTAGCAGATAAATTAATACGAAGTCTTCCTTTCTCGTCATAAGTGAACATTATGTCTCCTCCACACCATTTATTACATAATCTACTACATCAGCAGCAGAAGCATCTCCCTCAATTAAATCCCCTGCCTCCAGAGTTAATTCGTCATCATATACCATCATATAATCAATTCCTAACTCCATATTTTGAGGAATAATTCTTCTTGATGCGCCAGTATTTACATATAAATTTACATCTCTGGCGGCTGCATCTGTATTTACCAATGTTATAGTTTTAATAATTGTCGTAGTGCTTGCTGGACAGGTATATAATGTAGCTTTCGCTGCTGCTAATTGTCCATCTCCTAAACTTTTTATAGTAAATGTTCCTGCCATTTAATACTCCTTATAGTCCGAGGTAAACTAAAACTGCGTAAGTTGAACCAGTATCACCTTGAATTCCAGTATCCCCTTGGTCTCCAGTTATACCAGTATCACCCTGGTCACCTTGAGGACCTGTATCACCTGTTACTCCTGTTGCCCCTGCTACGCCAGTATCACCAGTTA
>Ga0315533_1000226_pt1 | contig 51982 bp, 34 predicted proteins | sample SalMarSW160130MG_FD_203081 | JGI IMG/M metagenome (GOLD analysis project Ga0315533, IMG submission 203081) | Salt marsh sediment microbial communities from the Plum Island Ecosystem LTER, Massachusetts, United States - Salt Marsh Sediment SW1601-30 ...
GTAGCCCCCAGCGGGGTAGGAGGTTTTATCATGGCGACTGAAAAAGTTGGAGTATATAGAAAGTATCATGGTCCAATTCCCACAGATAGAAAAGGCAGACCATTGCCAAAGAGCGAATGGCCAAGAAGCGGTATAGCAAAAGTTTTAGAACAAGGAAGGATGCTCAAAAGTACGCATCGGAATTGCAAAACCGCGTATGTTTAGGTAAAGCCGATAAGCCCAGAAAGATTACGCTACACGAGTTTCGGCTTGAGCACGAGCGGAGCATGAAAGGCCAAGTTGCTTATGGAGCCATACAGGAACATACGCGAGCGTTAAAGCTATTTGAAAATTTCATAGGTGGCTCAGTCCTGCTTTCGAAGATTCAGCCGCGAAATTCGGAAGCCTTTATCGCACATAGGTTATCGTCGGGACGGCGTCCTATGACGGTTAATAAGGATATTGGCACCTTACATCGTATCTTCAACATAGCAATAGAACCACGTGATTATCTGGCCGAAGAGCAAAACCGGTTTGTTAAGATCAGAAAACGAAAAATGGCAAAGAATCCACTACGATATATTGCTGCTGAAGAATACCGTGCCTTGACGAATGAAGCCAAAGACCTTTGGTGGAATACCTTGCTTTCAATCGCATATGGCAGTGGACTCAGACGCAATGAAATCCTGCATCTAACCTAGGCAGATGTTGATTTTGAAAATCAGCAAATCCATGTCAGCCCTAAAAAGGAAACAGCGGAAACAACCGAGTGGGAACCTAAATATCACGAAAAACGTGTTGTGCCAATGGCTGATGAAACAGTGCAACTGCTGGTAAACTTACAGGCTCAAGCGAAAGAAGGTTGCTCGTATATTTTCATTTCCCTGAAACGACTTGAGAGAATTCGGGAACGTCAAAAGATTGGGAAGTGGACCCCACGGTCTGAAATCATTAACAACTTAGCAAGAGATTTCGGAGTTATTCGTTGAATGCACTTTGCATAACCTTCGCCGCTCTGCCATTACCAACTGGGCAAGGCATTTGCCAATCCAGGTAGTTCAGCAACTCGCCGGACATTCCGATATCTCTACAACAAGGAAATACTACTTGACTGTACGGTATGAAGATATAGTTTCTGCAAATAAGGTAGTGAATAGTATCTTGGTCAAATCTCGTGCAAACTGACACCATTTGCTGATTTTGCTCATTTTAAGTGCTTTAGGATTTGACAAAATGAACCGGAAATGCTTATATTAAAAACAGTTAAGATTTTAGGCGCTCGTAGCTCAGTAGGATAGAGCATCGGTTTCCTAAACCGGAGGTCGCAGGTTCGAGTCCTGCCGGGCGCATTTGCCTGTTAGCGGCGAGACAGGTTGACAATCCGTCACTTTTATTATCAGTCCCGCCATGGCTCGACTGAGCTCGCCGCAGTCTGTCGGGTAAACCTCCGTCATCTGTATTCTGTCCTCTGTCCTCTGTCCCTTCGGCCCTTCAACTGGGTTCAGGGCAGGCTTCTGTCGTTTGAAATTGGCTTTGTCTCGTCTTGAGCCGGGTCGAAAGACCTGTCCTGAGCGAAGTCGAAGGATTGGCTTTGTTTTCCCTGCCGACAGAGGCGTGGTTCATTTTCACAATCCTTTTTCAAATAGTAGCTTACATTCATTTGAACTTTTTTGAATTTGGCTTTGTTTTGCATAATTAGTGTCAATTTTCCCCTCTAATTTGCCTCATTTTGTTGTACTGGCTTTGCCATTTGGCTGATTTTTGCTCATTTTGCTGAGCGGCGAATATTTGTGATTCTGCGGCTCCGTCCAAGCAAGGCCGGATCTTCGATCCGTCTAATGAGAGCCGGATCTTCGACATTAATAATCTCCCCCTAATTTACCCCGTGAGATAGGCTGTAAATCATAGAAATGACTTTATCTCATAGGGTGAACCCCGTGAGATAGGCGCAGCCGCCATCTAACGGGGTGAACTCTCAATGGATTGCACTCTTCGATATCTGTTAATCGTGACATGCTATTCGATATACGATATACTATATACCATATTTGATGTCACATTATACAATATCAAGCGTTAATTTTCAAGCAAAATCTGTTCTCGATCCTCGATCCTCGAATCTTGATACTGGATGTACTTCGACCCGGCTCAGGACGGGCTTGATTCTCAAGACAGTCGTTCTGCTGTCCATAGTTTTCAATAAATCTTTTTAGCGTTAACATACTATATACGTAAAGCGCGTACGCGCTTTACGTACGTGACTATTTTGCGATTGATAGTTAAAGTGGAACAAAGGTTAAATACAAAATGAGCAAGGAAGAAAATATATTAAATCAAAAAACTTCTCTGGTTCGTAAAATAACTGTGCTACCTGTAAATACCACCTAGTGAACATAAAGGAATTATAGATTTACTTTTTCTCAGTCTATTCTTTGTCATTTTGATTTTTCCAGCACAAGATTATACTATGTGGCGCCGACAAATAGTTGAAATAGCGTACATGTAGAATCAAAGCTATAAGTTGAGGATATATGAGCTTCTCAGGATAATAAGATGATTGCGCTATCTGTTAATACCACCTAGTGGACATAAAGGGATTATGAATTTAGTTTAGGTTAGTACCACTCTTTGAATTTTTAGTATTTTCAAACATATGATTGCAGGAAATGAATGGCATCACATAGTAATGGTGAGGCGGTCGGTCCCGCTCCGACTCGGCGAGCCTATGAAGAAACGATTAAACACCATACCTGCTGTCCATAGTTTCCTACAAATCTTTTTTTCTCGTTCACATTACATACGTAAAGTGCGTACTTGTGGCTGAGCTACGCGCTTTACGTATTATCTTTTTTCTTGCGTATGTGTGGTATGATCTATGAATTGAAGCAAATAGTCTTTTTGACTAATCAAAAAGACTATGCTCATTTTATAACAATTCATATTGATATAAAATATTTTTGTGGTACAGGTTGAATGCTATCGGGAGGAAAAAAAGTTTGTGCAGTCTCGCTCCGACTCGGCGAGCCTATGAAGAAACGATTAAACACCATACCTGCTGTCCATAGTTTCCTACAAATCTTTTTTTCTCGTTCACATTACATACGTAAAGTGCGTACTTGTGGCTGAGCTACGCGCTTTACGTATTATCTTTTTTCTTGCGTATGTGTGGTATGATCTATGAATTGAAGCAAATAGTCTTTTTGACTAATCAAAAAGACTATGTTCATTTTATAACAATTCATATTGATATAAAATATTTTTGTGGTAAAGGTTGAATGCTATCGGGAGGAAAAAAAGTTTGTGCAGTCTCGCTCCGACTCGGCGAGCCTATGAAGAAACGATTAAACACCATACCTGCTGTCCATAGTTTCCTACAATTTTTTTTCTCGTTCACATGACGTACGTAAAGCGCGTACTTGTGGCTGAGCTACGCGCTTTACGTATGTTGCTTTTCTCCTGTTGTTGGTTGTTTAGGCCAAACAAAAGAATGAGAAAGAAGGAAATTATATCAAGCCAAAAAAACTTCTCTGGTTTGTAAAATAACTGCACTACCTGTCAATACAACCTAGTGAACATAAAATGATTTTGTATTTGTTTTGGTAGGGTGGACTGTCCCGCTTCGACTCGGCGAGCCTATGAAGAAACGATTAAACATCATACCTGCTGTCCATAGTTTCCTACAAATCTTTTTTTCTTGTTCACATGACGTACGTAAAGCGCGTAGCTCTCCGTAAGGAGTCCCTAGGACTGCCACAGGTACGTGCTTTACGTATATGGCTTTTTCTTTCTATTTATTGTTAGGGGAAAACAAAAAGTTTGTAGGGTGTGTCCACACACCGATACGCTTGTAATGACGGAATGTATCGAGATTCGAGTATCTACTCATTATATGCTTTCCGTGTAAAGATCGAACTCAGTGGCGGCGCGGTTTTTTAGTGTCCGCTGGAGCAATTTGTTAGGTGCTAAATGGTCACTATTCTAATTCAATATCCCGCTTCTAAGCAGGAACAGCCAGCCGATTTGTCCCACAAATCTACTTATCCATACGCTTGGCAACTGGAATTTCCTCATAGCTGTTCATCATATATTTTGTAAGCGTCTGTTCAAATGTCTTCCTCCCTTCTTCACGTGCCTTTTGATGAATCTCCCAGATTGCCTCTATGGCCGCTTCAAAAATGGGTGCCCAAGATGATACGACCGCAACTGTTAGGACAGATTTGCTAATGTGGCGTAGCCGCAGCTCTTTCACTTTATTCTCGAAAGCATCCACTTTCGCTGTGCCCATTGTATTTAGGTATTCTTCTTTAGGATTGTTAACCTCGTAATCTGATGCATCGGTGATTGCTTTCTGGAGATAGCTATTAATTTCTGATTTCGCTTGACGATATAGGTCTGCAGCGTCATCGTCCTCCGGTTTGGTAATTCCATCCATAGACTTAAGCTCGCTTGCAGATGAAGATGCACGATCAATGTCCTTATACGCCAGAGCCAAGCCATCAGTATTCTTCACGGTGAACGCGCAGCCTGTCAGACCGAAGATGCTAACTACAACTAATATTAGAAATGCAAAGTGTGTCTTTTTCATTTTATGTTTTCTCCTTTTGGCTCGATTTTCGCCTGATTACTCATTATATGGTTTCCGTATAAGGGCCATGGTCTAGCACATTTGCCGTATAACACACCCATTTTCAATGCAAACGCCCAAAACATGAACCGCTAATCAAAGATGTTCCCGCCCGTTAATGAGAAATTTATACTATTCCAGCAGGATTTTCAATTAAAAATACAATTTGAGATTGCCATCCAATAAAAGATGGTGATTGGTAATGAGTTAAATGGAGGTGAAGTTGACCGTCGCCGTGCTCGTCTCGACAAAGGCCTCCGCCGAAGCAGAACCGGCGATGGCTAAACAATAACCCAATTGACCGGCACCGCAGGGGTGCCGGCTAACCAAATTAAAATCCGTGTTAATCTGTGAAATCCGTGGTTTAGATTTCCAACCGCCGCAATTTTATTGACCGGCACCGTGCCAAAGTTGACCGTCGCCGTGCTTGTCACGGCAAAGGCCTCCGCCGGAGCAGGACCGGCGATGGCTAAACAATAACCTGCCACGTTAGTGTTAGTCAGTGTTTTAGCAGATTCCTCGGCTGCGCTCGGAATGACAAGGAAAGGTCCGTGCCCGTCTGTGTCATAGTCCATGTTCGTCCGTGTTTTTCAACCAAATGAGAAGGTATGAATTGTGATTGGTCGAAGGATAACGATTCTGAATTCTGATTGACAGTGCAGTCCACAATAAATAAAGTGGAACCAATGGCAAAAACACTCTACATAATTGATGGTCACGCACATATTTACGCAGCTTATTTTGCTCCGATGCGTCAAAGATTGACAAGCCCAGCCGGTGAGCCAACTAAGGCTACCTATATTTTTACAACCGCTATGATAGGTCTTATCCAACGTAGAAAGCCCGATATGCTCGTGGTAGCGATGGATAGTATCGCCCCGACCTTTAGAAGCGAAATGTATTCGCAGTACAAAGCTAACCGCCCGCCGATGCCTGATGATATGCCGATTCAAATAAAGCAAATCGAGCAAATCCTCGAAGCGATGAATATCCCCATGTTACGGGTGGAAGGCTTCGAGGCCGACGATATAATCGGCACCTTGGCCAAAAAGGCCGGTGCTGACGGATACGATTGTTTAATCTGCTCAAAGGACAAAGATGTCCTTCAATTGCTCGATGACCATATCAGTACGTTCGATATAAAGACCGATACCGCTATGGGTGCCGTAAAGATGGTCGAAAAGATGGGGATTAGACCTGAGCAATTTACCGACTGCCTCGCCCTGCAGGGCGATACCTCAGATAATGTCCCCGGCATACCGGATGTCGGCCCAAAAACCGCTCTGGACTGGATTCGAAAATACGGCTCAATCGAAGATCTTTATAAGCACATCGACCAGATAAAAGGCAAACGTGCTGAAAACCTAAAAAAGTTTAAAGAGCAGCTCACTCTGGGTAAAAAATTAGTCACTATTGATTGTGATATCCCTCTGAACGTAGATTACGATGCTCTGGCTGTTAAAGAATTTGACAAAGAAAAACTTGCCGGCATTTTCACTGAGCTTGGATTTAACCGCCTCCTTACACAACTCGGATTACTCGATGCTCGATCCTCCGACGATAGGCGTCCTGTGGAGATGCTTGATTCTCGTCAAGTATCCGGCATCCGTCAACCAGCATCCACCAAGACAGTAAGTCACGATTACCGGCTTATAGATATGCAGGGAAAATTTGATAGATTTGTAAACGAGTTGAAAAAGCAAAAATATTTTGCCCTCGATACCGAAACTACATCTGTGCAGCCGATGCGAGCAGACCTTGTAGGTATCAATTTTTCCTGGAGGCAGCAAAGCGGATTCTATCTGCCCGTAAGAGCGCCGATGGGCGCAAAGCATCTCGACCTAAAAACAGTCCGGCGCGAATTAGCGACCATATTGGCAGACGAAAATGTAAAAAAAATCGGCCAAAACATAAAATACGATATGCTGGTACTGCAAAACGCCGGCATGCCTGTAAAAGGGATTTACTTTGATACTATGGTTGCTTCATATTGTCTCGACCCCGGCCGCAGAAATCACTCATTGGACCAAATGGCACTGGACTTTCTAAATTACGAGTGCGTCCCTATCTCAGCCCTCATAGGCAAAGGCAAAAACCAGCTCACTTTCGATATGGTGGACACCGAAGCCGCCTGTGAGTATGCCGCTGAAGATGCCGACATAACTTGGCAGCTTTACTTGAATCTTAAAAATCGTCTCGACGCAGAACCTTTACTAAAAAAGTTATTTTTTGAAGTTGAGATGCCTCTCGTCTCGGTCCTTGCCGCTATTGAGTATAACGGCGTTTCGCTCGATACAAAGCTTCTGCGAGAGATGTCCGGCAAGCTCAATGAAGCAGTCAAAGAGCTCTCCGACCGGATTTATGAGCAGGCTGGGACGGTTTTTAATATTGATTCTCCAAAGCAGCTTGCTGAAATAATTTTCGACAGACTCGGTCTTAAATCCATTCGCGTTGGCAAAGCCAGTCGAAGCACGGATGCAGCGGTGCTGGAACAATTGGCAGGCCAGCATCCAATTGTCGAGCTGATTCTTCAACACCGGATGTTAAGCAAATTGCAAAATACATACGTCGATAAGCTCGGCTCGTTAATCAATCTGCGAACCGGCAGAGTACACGCTTCATTCAATCAGACAGTTACAGCAACCGGTCGATTAAGCTCCAGCGACCCAAATTTACAGAACATCCCGATTCGTACCGAGCTTGGCAGCAAGGTTCGCTCCGCATTTATACCGGAGGATAAAGACGGCTGCATATTAAGTGGTGATTATTCACAGGTGGAGCTTCGCCTATTGGCGCATTTCTCAAAAGACCAGGCTTTGACGGCTGCTTTTGCTGCTGACCAAGACATTCATCGCTTCGTGGCTTCGCAGATTTTCAATGTGCCGCTCGATGAGGTGACAAGCGAAATGCGCTCACGCTGCAAAGCGGTCAATTTCGGCATCATTTACGGCCAGGGTGCCTTCGGCCTGTCACGCTCCATAGGCATAAGCCAGGCCGAGGCCAAAAAGTTTATTGAAGATTATTTTGCCCGCTATAAATCAATCCGAAAATTCATGGACGATTGCATAGCGAAAGCAAAACATACCGGCTACGCCAAGACCATTCTGCACCGCCGACGAAAAATCACGAACCTGGCCAACAAAAATTACAATAAGCGTGCCCAGGCTGAGCGCTTGGCAGTCAACACGGTTATTCAAGGCTCAGCAGCCGATCTAATCAAGATCGCGATGATAACTATTCAGCGGAAAATCGAGAAAGAGCACTTGCCTGTAAAACTTATCTTGCAGGTTCACGACGAGCTGGTTTTTGAGCTTCCAGCCGCTGAAGCCGAAAAACGTGCAAGCTGGATAAGCAAGGAAATGACGGAGGCAATAAGGCTCGATGTCCCTCTGAAGGTTGATATCAGCTACGGCCCAACCTGGCTTAAATAATCTTTCCGCAATAAAAAATGCTGGGAATAATTCAAGAAAATTGGTACAATCGTAACAAGATTGCAGGTGTCGAATACATTCTTATCAGGAGGAGCAAGAAGTGGGCCTGGCCATTCTGCGAAAATGTGTAGTTTAACCAAAGATCTTCGGTTGTTAAAGCTTCAAAGTTCTGCGATGATATTGATTGTCTTATGCTTTTCCATCTCCTTGGCTCAGGCACAATATGGCGGTGGCAGCGGAACGGCGGAGGATCCATACCTTATCGAAACGGCTGAGCAGTTCAATGCAATCGGTGCTAATCCCTCTGATTGGGATAAGCGTTTTAAGCTAATGGCTGATATTGATTTGAGTGAACTTACAGAAGAAACTTTCAATATCATTGGTCAGTGGATAGCTTGGGGTTCTACCAATAATAAGCCGTTCACAGGTGTTTTTGATGGCAATGGCAAGACAATCTCAAATTTCAGCTATACTTCTACAAGCGGAGACGGCATCGGACTTTTTGCATACGTTAGGGGGCGAATCCAGGACCTGGGATTGGTCAATCCGAAAGTCGATGCCCAAGGATGGAACGTTGGCTCGCTGGCAGGTTACCTGGATGAGGGAAGAATCAGTGGCTGCTATGCCAAAGGCGCTAACGTTTCAGGCTATAAATGTGTCGGTGGTCTGGTAGGAATAAACGATGGCATAATCACAACCGGTTACTCAAGCGGCCAGGTTTCAGGTGACACATTTGTCGGCGGATTGACGGGTCTTCTCGGACCAGGTTTAGTAACCAATTGCTATTGCTCTGCTGTCGTTTCAGGCAACCAGGATGTCGGTGGACTTGTGGGCTTCACTGACCACGAGTTTAGCACAATCAGCGACAGCTATGCTATTGGCAATGTCATTGGAAACATATATGTGGGTGGTCTTGTAGGACAAATTGAACGCGGAGCAGCCACCAAGTGCTATTCGGCAGCCAGTGTCACCGGCAACCAATATGTTGGCGGCTTCGTGGGATATACGAGGGCATTGGCAACTGTCTGGAACTGTTTATGGGATATTCAAGCCAGCGGCCAGCCAGCAAGTGCCGACGGCATAGGCAAGACAACGACTGAGATGCAGACAATAAATACGTTCATTAACTGCGGCTGGGATTTTCACAATATTTGGACGATTTGCGAAGGTATGAATTATCCTGTCTTGCTGTGGCAGATTCCTGTTGGAGATTTTCGCTGTCCGGATGGAGTAGAAATGATTGACTTTGCATGGTTTGCACAGCAATGGAGGCAGAACAACTGCGGACCAGCTAACTACTCCTGCGACGGTATGGACCTTGACCTGTCCGGCTCAGTGGATTTTCTCGATCTCGCTATCTTCACCAGCCACTGGCTGGAAGGCATTGCACCATAACAATCAGTTTTTGCAAGGCAACAGAAGAAATATGACACGACCACATATCATTGCTGCTTTTTTGCTCGGACTTTTCGTTTCCGGATGCACCAGAAATTCGAGTGTAATTTGCTTTGCTCCGGTGGAACCTTTTGAGCCTAAATCGGGAGCCGAATTGTTTGAAGAGTTCACCCATCAAGTTCCATTTAAGGTAAAACCCAAGCATTTTATATGCAAATACAAATCTAACCACCTGGTCGGCTGGGCGATTGTTCGCTCAAATAAAAAAAGGGAAATCGTCAAGCAAAAGTTGAACCAATCATCATCTCTAACATGGCTACAAGTCGAGCCTTTAACACGACAGCTCAAAGCCATATTCAAGAAAGAGTGGAGACAGTCACAAGCAGTTGCACATCCTAAAAAGGAATTAAACAGCCCCCGCGTCTTCCTGTTGAAGACAAGAGCAGAGGCAGACAGTAATGAACCCTGAGCTAAGTGAAAATTATGAAAATGGTATTTAGCTCTGTGGCTCGTCCGAGTTCGTCGAGGTTAATTCATTACAGGGTTTTATTGCAATGCACTCCTACCGCATCTTGCGGATACGAACCTCAACTGTGTTTGAATCCTTCAATAAATTGACAAGCAAATTCGGATCTGTTTGTCCATAGTGATACGGATACAGAATCTTTGGCTCAAATGTTTTAGCAGCATCTGCTACCATCTCAGGTGACATTGTATAGGGTAAATTCATAGGCAGAAAAGCTATATCAATGTTCTCTAAACTTTTCATTTCAGGTATGTTTTCTGTGTCACCGGCTATATAAACTCTTTTATCGCCAAAAGTAATCACATAGCCGTTACCTCGTCCCTTGGGATGAAAAGGCTGTCCTTCGGATCGCTTATGTGCAATATTATAGGCAGGTACCGCCTCGATTCTCAGCCCGCTGACAGCTCGTACATCGCCATTCTGCATAATAATTCCGCCGGGCACTCTTTCCGCACAGGCTGTAGTTAACACTATGCTGGTGGCTGCTTTTCTGAGAATGTCTATAGCCTTTGTATCAAAGTGATCGCCGTGCTCATGCGTAATTAAAATAAGATCAGCCTTAGGCATTTCGGCATAATCTGCCAGTTTGCTCCATGGATCCACATGAATGATTTTGCCCTTGAAGGCGAACATCAATGTACTGTGTCCGATGAAGGTGATTTTCAGATCACCGGTGCTCGTTTTGATGGTATCGGCCTCATATTTCTGCTCCTTCTCGGTCTTGAGTTGTTCAGCACCTTTAACTTGCATACGAATCGAATAGAGCGACGTTCTGGCTGTGATAAAAAGTCTCTGTCTATTCTCTCCGCCGAAACAGACATTAGCCGGCCTCTCAGGGACATCAATTGTCTCAATCTTCCGGCCTTTTTTGTTATAGACCGCTACCTCGTTGGTAGTTAGATAAACATTGCCCTGGTTATCTATAGTCATCCCATCCGAACCTTCCGGTGCAAACAGCTTCTTGTTCGACAAAGTTCCATCCTGATTCATGGTGTAAACAAAGGTTTTGTTTCCGCCGTGGTCGGCAACGTAAAGCAGTTTGCCATCGGCAGTACCTATCAATCCGTTAGGCCTGACCATATCATCTATCACCCTGATGAGCCTTTTGCGGTCAGGGGCTAAATAATATACATGCTCACCGTCCTGCTCCATATCATGTCTGCTCCCATAGCGGGGGTCGGTAAAGTAAATACCTCCATTCGGGGCGATCCAGAGGTCGTTTAGACTATTGAATTTTTTGCCGTCATATTTGTCAGCCAGCACCGTTACCTTGCCCTGTGGGCCGATCGATACTAATTGACGCTCAGCTCCTTCACAGGCTATGAGGTTTCCTGCTTTATCAAAGTAAAGGCCGTTGGCCGCTCTTGAGTCTTTGCGGAAGGTGGTCAGTTTACCATCCAGGGACCACTTGTGAATTCGATTATTGGTGATATCCGTAAAGAAAATATTGCCCTCGGCATCGGCTGCCGGGCCTTCTGTGAATCGAAAGCCGTCGGCAAGCTTTTCCACTTGTGCACCAAATGCAACGACCTCTGCTCTTTGAGCGTTAGAAACCGCTGCTCCTGCTGCCAACAACAACATTATCAAACCATACATTCGCCTATTCATTTTGAACCTCCCTTCACTTTTTTAAATTTGAAGTAAGAACTCTACTAATCCCCTTTATGCAAAGAATGGCAACATTTATCTGTTCGATCTCATTTGTCGGCAGGACTGTCAGGATCGTGTTTTGCTATAGATTTATTAAGAAACCTGGTTAGTTTTGCAAGGCCGATCAGCACAACAATTGCAATGATAGTTGATATAACCGCCAGACTATAGAATTCTGCTCCGCAGGCCGTTCCGATACTTGCAACCAGCCAGATTGTTGCAGCAGTCGTTAAGCCATGAACGCCGCCGCGGTCCTGTATGATAGCGCCGGCCCCTAAGAAGCCAACACCGGTCACTATCTGAGCCGAGATTCTCGTCAAAGAGCCGCCGGGTTCGGCCATCTGTTTTGAGATGATAGTAAAAACCGCTGCGCCGAGACATATCAGCATATTTGTCCGCAGCCCAGCAGCTTTTCTTCTGGTCTCCCTCTCCAGTCCAATTGCTGCTCCAAGAACAACGGCCAGGATTATTCCTAACAGGTCATTAGGCCAGACCATAGCTTTACCTTTCTATTAGCGACTCATCGACCTGCATACCGAAGTGTCTGCCGACCTTTTCGATATGGCCAAGCACTTTGTCACCCGGCTTTAAATTAGTGATTGAAACAGCTTTTCCCTCAGGACTGACCAAGCGAATCGTCTCTGCGTTTTGAAGAACCAAGCTAATCGGCTGGCCCTGGGCCTCGGCTTCGATGAGTATCATAGGCCTTTTTTCGATCTTGTTTCGGCCAAGGTATGCGGTTTGGCTTTGGCCTTGAAAGTCCACTAACATCACTTCATCGCCGGCTTTTAAATCTGCCAGATATTTGGTTTTGCCGCCCGGCGTTAGGGTGTATGCGTGCACGGCACCGGCGTTGACGCGGAATGGCCGGGACGCCACGTAAGGATTGTCGATGGACTCGGAGTGTATTAAGAAAAAGCCGGCAGCGGTATTGCCGACGAGCATCCCTTCGCCTACGGTCATTTGTGTGCAGGTGTCAAGGCAGGCACGGTCGCCCATGCCGAGCTGTTTCGTGCTCGTGATGGTAGCTGTAACTAAAGTGACTTTATCGCTTATGCCGTATATAATTTCAGCGGTCTTTTTAATCTCATTTACGTCTTTGGTATTTAGCAGCACGCCATCGACGCCCTTTTCGAGTATCTCGACCATAAGTTTGGCCTGCTCTGAGTTCTCGACCTGTACCATAATATTTTTACCTCGTCGGGCGAGCAGATTCTCTATCGGGATAATCGTCCAATCGAGCATCCTAAGCACAGCGATTTTGTCGGTCGGCACCGCAGCGGCTTTATCTTCGTCAGCCTTGCCGGATATATCTATGAACTCGACATCTATGCCCGGCTTTATGTCGCCGTTTTTCTCGACGGTTTTGATTTTGCCGAACTGGAGGACGGTTTCGCTTTTACCATCCGGCAGCACTACTGCTTCAGCTCCGCTTTCCAGCGCCGCTATAGCGAGGTCTTTTTCATACGGAACAACATTTACCCACAGTTTTTTCATCGTTTTTTCCTTAGCTTGTCTTGTCATTCCCACGCCAAGCGCTTGTTGCCGAACTATTTTTGCAACAGTTGAGATTGCCACGGCCTACTTTGTAGGCCTCGCAATGACATCGAAATAGAGCCCCTTGTCATTGCGAGGAGCTAAGCGACGAAGCAATCTCTGGTTTGGCAATAGACCCGCCAAGCAGAAAGCCAAGAACGCTTTATCAGTTTGTTTGTCTTTACGCAAGATTAAACGCAAATTAGCCCAACCTGTCAACATCTTTCAACAGATCAGCTTATACCAAGTGTACTTAATTACAGCGTTTTTACTGGGTTATCTGATGTGGTTCACGGCTCTGCTGAGCCAATAAATATTGGTAAGCGTTCACGGGAAAACCGCATTTTTGTCATTGCGAGCGAAGCGAAGCAATCTAAAATCGTACGTTTTTGAGATTGCTTCGGCCTAAAGGCCTCGCAATGACACAAAAACGCCTTATTTTCTGCGTGAACGGTTACAAATATTGAATCCACAAGCTGGCTCAAATATATGAGACGCAAGGATTAATCATAATTAGTATTAGCAGTTTCTGCTAAAAGAAACTGCTAATAGCTTCGGACTTATATTTATATGTTGGTGTAATCCAATTGTACTTAATTTCAGCGTTTTTTACTGGGTTATCTGGTTTGGTTCACGGTGCTTCTGAGGTAACAACTATAAAATCTGCCTTCTGCCTCAAGTATATGTGGCGCAAGAATTAATTACAATTGGTATTATTGGCCGATCATCTGAAATAGTCCGTGTTTGTTAAACCTAAGCTTGACATCGGCCCATTATTCTGGTAGAGAGGTAAAGCATTAAAGCTTTTATGACGGTTTAGTAATATGTGTAGTGTAAGAGGCGATATTCAAATCAAGACGATGGATTATTTTTGGCGAATTCCGTGTATCTACAATGAGGCAGGTCTGAGCGGCATCATTATTTTGATTATAGAGCAGAGGTTAAAGCTGCCCTGAGACAGGTATATTGAGAGTTTTGAGCCTTCCAGAGCAGCAAGCTCTGGAAGGCTTTTTTTGTTAGTGCTTGAACCACAGATTTCACAGGTGATCACAGATTAACACAGATTTGGAGTTAAAAGGTGATATTGACAGGTGTATTTTTGATGCTTATCATACAAGGTTCGATTTGGGAACGATTTTGAGGATTGATTAAATGTCAGACATAAAAGAAAAAGGTTATCGTGATACTTTGAATTTGCCTAAGACCAGCTTTTCTATGAAGGCCAATCTGGTGCAGCGTGAGCCGCAGATGCGTAAAGAATGGTCGAAGATGGACATCTACAGCAAGATAAGACAGGCCCGTAAAGGTGCTCCTTTATACACCTTGCACGATGGGCCACCTTATGCCAATGGCAATATCCACATGGGCCACGTCATAAATAAGGTGCTCAAAGACTTTGTTGTTAAATATAAGACAATGACCGGCTTTGACGCCCCTTATATACCCGGCTGGGACTGTCACGGCCTTCCCATTGAGTCAAAGGTCACAGAGCAGCTCGGTGAAAAGATTCGCCAGATGAGCAAGCCCGACATCCGCAGCGACTGTATGAGATACGCCAGTAAATTCGTCAAGGTGCAGAGCAACCAGTTTCAGGAATTAGGTATTTTCGGCGATTTTGAGAATCCGTATCTAACCTACAAGCCTCAGTACGAAGCCGGTATTCTGGAAGTATTCGCTGAGCTGGTGGACAAGGGATTGGTTTATAAGCAATTAAAACCCATCCATTGGTCGATTGGTTGTGAGACAGCTCTGGCAGAGGCGGAACTGGAATATAAAGACGTTTCGTCGCCGAGCATCTTCGTGAATTTTCCTGTTGCCAAAAAGAGCATTCCAAAGCTCATCGAGCTTGGATTGGTAAAAGAAAGTGAAGCTAACAATACCAAAGTTTGTTTTATGATATGGACGACCACTCCCTGGACTTTAGCAGCTAACTTGGCGATAGCGGTGCATCCCTACTTAGATTATACGACGATAAGCTATGAAAGAAATGGACAGAAGCTCGTCTCGATATTGGCAGCCGACCGGCTTGAGGCTGTGGTCACGGCAGGCAGTCTACCTGTCCTGAGCAAAGTCGAAGGGAAACAAGGACAATACAGTGTCGTCAAAAAAGCAGTCAAAGGCAGTGAGCTTGAAGGGCTGCGCTACGTGCATCCTTTTGTCCAGAAGAATCCGACAAATAAAGACGCCTTCATGATTATTCTTGCTGAGTACGTCACGACCGAAGATGGCTCAGGGCTTGTTCATACCGCACCGGGACACGGTGTTGAAGACTATGTATCCGGCCAAACGTACAATCTGGAAACTTATTCGCCGGTAATGGCGGACGGACGCTACGATGATACCGTGCCGGATTGGCTGCGAGGCCTGAATGTCCTTGAGGTGGATAAGGTCGTCAACAAGTATCTGGACGATAACGGTTTTCTTTTTGCTGAAAGTGAAATTACACACAGCTATCCTCATTGCTGGCGGAGCAAAGGCCCGGTTATATTTCGGGCAACTGAACAATGGTTTGTTAGTGTGGACAGAGAATTACCGGGCGTGGGAAAGAGTTTACGTGACATGGCGCTGGACAGTATTAATAACATCAGATGGATTCCTGCGTGGGGCCAAAAGCGTATCGCTGGCATGTTGGAGTCTCGGCCCGACTGGTGCATCAGCAGACAGAGGAGCTGGGGACTTGCCATACCGGCTTTTATCAACTCGTCTGGTCAAAACATTATGACAAAGGAATCCGTCTTAGCGGTGGCTAAGCATATCGCCGAGAAAGGCTCGGATACCTGGTTTACGGATTCACCGCGTCAGATTTTGGGCGAGGATTTTGAGCTGCCGGATGGATTCAGCTTTGATGACCTAAAAAAAGAAGAGAACATCTTTGATGTCTGGTTTGAATCCGGTTGTAGCTGGCACAGCGCCGCTGTAAAGGCCGGCTGGCCGGTGCCGGTGGACCTATACCTTGAAGGCTCGGACCAGCACCGCGGATGGTTTCAACTGTCACTTCTGCCGGCTTTAGGGGCGATAGCTAAGGCGCCGTATAAGGGCGTTCTAACACATGGTTTCACTGTTGATGAAAAAGGAATAAAGCAATCCAAGTCCTTAGGCAATTATGTCAATGCACAAGATGAGATAGCAAAATACGGCTCTGATATTCTTCGGCTGTGGGTAGCCAGCGTCAATTATCAGGAAGATATCCGCTGTAACGATGAGCTGATAGGACGAACGCAGGACGCCTACCGGAAAATCAGAAATACGCTTAGATTTCTGCTCGGCAATACTTTCGATTTCGACCCCAATGCTAACAGCATAGCCTATAATGATATGTTTGAGGTCGATAAATGGGCGTTGCAGCAGCTGCAGAAGCTCATTACCGATGTGACAGAGGCCTACGAGAGCTTTACCTTTCACAGGGTCTTTACACTTGTTTTCAACTTCTGCACCGTGGAGATGAGCAATATCTATATGGATGTGTTAAAGGACCGGCTCTACTGTGACGCTCAGGACAGCTTGTCACGCCGTAGTGCACAGACCGCGATGTTTAAAATCCTCGATTGTCTTATCAGAATGTTAGCGCCTGTTTTGGTGCACACAGCGGAGGAAGCGTGGCGAGCAATGAAATCCGAGGGGCAGGAGACGGAGAGCATACATTTGGCTGAGATGCCGAAAGTCGATGACTCAATCGACTTCAAAAACGCTGAGAAAAGATGGCAAAAGCTGATGGATCTGCGTGACGAGGTACTGCGCGTTTTGGAAGGTCTTAGGCAGGAGAAAAAGATTGCCAGCAATCAGGAAGCGTGTGTGAATATCTATTGCGCTGATGAAGAATTAGTCGGGCTTTTAGAGGAGTTTGGCCTCGAACAGTTTGCGGCTCTTTGTATTGTCAGTGAGGTAAAGCTGCAAAAAGCTACAGATGAGACCACAGTGACGGCTGAAAAGAGCAGCTACAGCAAATGTCAGCGGTGTTGGAACTATTGGCCCAGCGTCGGAGTGAATAATGACCATCCCGACCTTTGCAAGCGCTGTGTTGAAGTCGTTCGCGGCTGATTGAATTCATCACGACTTTGCTATTATTAACAGGTTCGACAAGCTCACTATAAACTTGTAAAAGAGCTTTTCTACAGAGAATACCGGACAGGGCAAACTTTTGTCTTCCGTTATCTGTCCTCCGCTTTCTGTCTTCTGTCAGCCGATTCGAAAAACTTGTCCTGAGCGAAGCCTGCGGTGAGCGCAGTCGAACCGTCGAAGGATTGGCTTTGTCCCGTCTTGAGCGACCTGTGGTGAGCGAACCTGTCTTGAGCGTAGCCTGCACTGAGATTTGTCGAAGTGTCGAAAGAGCCGAACCAAGTCGAAGGATTGGGTTTGTTTCCCCAAAGTCGCCGGCATGATTCATTTTCATAATCCTTTTGTAAATAGTAGCTTACGTTTATTCTGGCTTTTTTGAAATTGGCTTTATTTTGCATAATTAGTGTCAATTTTCCCCTCTAATTTGCCTCATTTTGTTGTACTGGCTTTGCCATTTGGCTGATTTTTGCTCATTTTGCTGAGCGGCGAATATTTGTGATTCTGCGGCTCCGTCCAAGCAAGGCCGGATCTTCGATCCGTCTAATGAGAGCCGGATCTTCGACATTAATAATCTCCCCCTAATTTACCCCGTGAGATAGGCTGTAAATCATAGAAATGACTTTATCTCATAGGGTGAACCCCGTGAGATAGGCGCAGCCGCCATCTAACGGGGTGAACTCTCAATGGATTGCACTCTTCGATATCTGTTAATCGTGACATGCTATTCGATATACGATATACTATATACCATATTTGATGTCACATTATACAATATCAAGCGTTAATTTTCAAGCAAAATCTGTTCTCGATCCTCGATCCTCGAATCTTGATACTGGATGTACTTCGACCCGGCTCAGGACGGGCTTGATTCTCAAGACAGTCGTTCTGCTGTCCATAGTTTTCAATAAATCTTTTTAGCGTTAACATACTATATACGTAAAGCGCGTACGCGCTTTACGTACGTGACTATTCTGCGAGTGATAGTTAAAGTGGAACAAAGGTTAAATAAAAGAACGGGCAAGGAAAAAATTATATCGATCAAAAATACCCCTCTGGATGGTAAGATTATTGCACTACCTGTTAATACCACCTAGTGGACATAAAGTGATTTTGTATTTGTTTTGGTAGGGTGGGACTCGCCCCACCATTTTCTCTACATAGCTTGGCAGCATCATTGAGTTCTAAAGAGCAATTTAAAGGATTATTTGAATCCGTAAATCGCTTGATTTTCAAGACAGTCGCTACGCCGCTCATACGTAAAGCGCGTACGCGCTTTACGTATATTGCTTTTCTCCTGTTGTTGGTTGTTTAGACCAAACAAAAGAATGAGAAAGAAGGAAATTATATCAAGCCAAAAAACTTCTCTGGTTCGTAAAATAACTGCACTACCTGTTAATGCCACCTAGTGGACATAAAGTGATTTTGTATTTGTTTTGGTAGGGTGGACTGTCCCGCTTCGGCTCGGCCTTCGCCAAGACGAGTCGCCGAGACGAGTGCCCACCAACTTCTAAATGGTCCGGCCTTCGTAGCCTGCCTGCGCTTAGCCACTTCGGCGAAGGCAGGCCACTACGGCGGAGAAGGATGTGTGGAGCACACTCTACATTCTCCATAAGGAGTCCTTAGGAGTTGTAGCCTTGAGCCTGTCATCCGCCGGTAAAAAGAAATTGGTATGGTGTTTGCAGATTTATCCTTGCTTGTCTTTGCGAGGCTCAAAGGGCCATGGCAAACTAATTCTTGAGACAATGCTCCTGCCTTGTTATTGCTACGTAGTTTTAAGACTACATAGCTTGGAAGCACCATTAAATTCTAAAGAGATAACAATAAATTGTAGGGTGGGGCTTACCCCACCATTTTCATTCTTGATACAAAGTGTTCGAGTCTCAATACCTAAGATACTTAGGTATTCTTTGAAAATTAATCAACAAATCTTAAAAGTATTCAATCTTCATAGGTGAAATAAGGTCAAGGCGAGGTTGTGAAAAAAGATGTTACTCCTAAATTCTCTTTTGCATTCTTGGCAACAGATAAGTTATTCGTCTGATGGTTACGATTCTTGTTTCGTCTATCGTATTACGGTTGCGTTAACAATGAGTGTTTTGTTTTCCGTTTGAAAATTGGGTCAATACCATATAAGTATATGCGTATATACTTATAGACTGCTTTAAGGATCAAGGATTTTGCCTGTGGCAGAGCTAGAGAAACGTAGGGTGCGATGAAATCGCACCTACATAGCTGTGGTCTTGAGCCTGTCACCAGCCGGTAAAAAACAAATTGGTATTGGTATGGTGTTCTCAGATTTATCCTTGCTTGTCTTTGCGAGGCTCAAAGGGCCGTGGCAAACTAATTCTTGAGACAATGCTCCTGCCTTGTTCTTGCTACGTAGTTTTAAGACTACATAGCTTGGAAGCATTGTTGGGGTTTAAAGTATTATTTGAATCCAGAAATCGCTAGTTTTTCAAAACAGTCGCTACGCCGCTCATACGTAAAGCGCGTACGCGCTTTACGTATATTGCTTTTCTCCTGTTGTTGGTTGTTTAGACCAAACAAAAGAATGAGAAAGAAGTAAATTATATCAAGCCAAAAAACTTCTCTGGTTCGTAAAATAACTGCACTACTTGTTAATACCACATAGTGGACATAAAGTGATTTTGTATTTGCTTTGTTAGGGTGGGCTATCCCGCTACGGCTTGGCCTTCGCCAAGACGAGTCGCCGAGACGAGTGCCCACCAACTTCTAAATGGTCCGGCCTTCGTAGCCTGCCTGCGCTTAGCCACTTCGGCGAAGGCAGGCCACTACGGCGGAGAAGGCTGTGTGGAGCAAACTCTACATTCTCCGTAAGGAGTCCTTAGGACTTGTAGCCTTGAGCCTGTCATCCGCCGGTAAAAAGAAATTGGTATGGTTTTCAAAGATTTCCAAGGTGAATTGAAATTACTATGTAGTCTTAAGACTACATGGCTTGGCAAAATCATTGAGTTTTAAAAATTATCGAAAGAACTATTTAAATTTGAGAATCGCTTGATTTTCAATACAGTCGCTACGCTGCTCATACGTAAAGCGCGTATGCGCTTTACGTACGTGACTATTTTGCGATTGATAGTTATAGTTGAACAAAGGTTAAATAAAAGGTAACCGTTCACGCAGAAAATAAGGCGTTTTTGTGTCATTGCGAGGCCTTTAGGCCGAAGCAATCTCAAAAACGTACGATTTTAGATTGCTTCGCTTCGCTCGCAATGACAAAAATGCGGTTTTCCCGTGAACGCTTACAATAAAAGAATGGGTAAAAAATAAATTACAAAGAAAAAATGGTGGGGCAAGCCCCACCCTACAATTTTGATTGTTTGCTGTGAGGTAAAAAGGAGTCAGGAGCATTTTGGGGATGGTTTTAGCTGGGTTGGTGCGATTTCATCGCACCCTACCGCTTCTGAAAGCGAGTATCCTGATTTGTGCAAGCGCTGTGTTGCCGTCGTGCGCCATGCGTGATGCGTATTGCGCTAAGACAAGTACGCAATGCGACATACGCAATACGCACTACTAATTTAACCCATGAGATAGCACTGTGTTATCTCACGTGTTTATCTGCTCACATACTTTTTGATAAACTTCATCAACGGTTATAGTCTTGACACTGTGTTTGGAGTCAATGCTTTTTATCTCAAGTCCTCTGCTGTAAGGCTCGCGGGCTACCATACATTCACTTCTTCCGTATGGAGCGATTCTTGCCGGATTAGACCAGCTAAACATCAAAACCAACGGTGTACCCAGAGCTGCAGCAATATGTCCGGGGCCGGTGTCATTGCTAACAATGAGCTTTGCATCCTTCAGCATAGCTACAAGCTCAGCGAGAGAAGTTTGACCGGCAAAATTTATTATAGTAGCGTCGGTTAAATCTTTTATTGCCTCGATTATGCTACTGTCAGATTCCGTTCCGACAGCAATTATGGGCAAGCCAAATCGTGACGAAATTCTATCAGCCAAGGCAGCAAAACGTTCTACCGGCCAACATTTGCCGCTATGTGTCGAGCCTGGCACAAAAACAATGTATTCACCGAACTTAATGTCATAACTTGCTAACAGATTGCTGACCGAGTTACGTATATGCGTATCTACAGGAAGTAGAAACTTGATTTTTGATTTTTGATTTTTGATTTCTGTCTTCTGCAAGGCAGCCTTAACTATTTTCAAATAATAATCGACCAAATGGATGCAATCATGGTTCTGCTCGATTTTATGCGTGTAAAACAGATGTGCAAGCTCTCTGGTACCTGCCATTCCGAAGCGCTTTTTACAGCCGGACAGCCACGCCAAAGAAGCCGTTCTAAAAAGGCCCTGAAAATCAAATACAGCGTCAAATCTGCTGTGGCGGAGCCGCCGAATGAGCATCACCAATGCGGCAAAAGCTTTGGGATGGTACCAGGCCTTGCCGAGGAACTTCCGGTCAAACGGTATTATCTCCGTCAGATGGGGATGATTTTCCAAAAGCGGTGCGAACTCTGGACGAACCAGCCAGCTAATCCTGGCATCGGGAAAATTTCGACGTAGAGCCGAAAGAGCCGGCAAAGCTAAAACAATATCGCCAAGCGAGCTGGGCTTGATTATCAGAATGTTTTTGTAGCTTTCCGCCATAACTGATATTTATTAGTGATTTCACAGGTGTTTCTACCCGTCACATCGCCGCACTTTCTAAAGATACAACACCAAAAGCATGTTCTATAACATAAGAAATTGTAACCGTTCACACAGAAAATAAGGCGTTTTTGTGTCATTGCGAGGCCTTTAGGCCGAAGCAATCTCAAAAACGTACGATTTTAGATTGCTTCGCTTCGCTCGCAATGACAAAAATGCGGTTTTCCCGTGAACGCTTACAAGAAATTAAGTTTAGAGTTCCTTGGCCTGATAGATTATATACCTTTTTTTCATCCAACGTACAACCAACAGGTCAACAAAAGACTTAAATATTCGGTTCCACACACCATACTTGGCCTTGCCAGCATAGCGGGGATGGTGGCTAACCGGCACTTCGATAACTTTGAAGCCCTTCATTTTCACGAGGGTAGGCATAAAGCGGTGCATTCCTTTGTAGAGCGTCAGACCCTGTAGGCAAGCGCGCTTGTAAACCTTAAGCGAGCATGCCGAGTCATGAATTGACTCGCCTGAGAGCTTGTTTCGGACACTATTAGCAATGCGAGTGGATATCCGACGCAACCATGGGTCCTGCCGCTTTACCCGCCAGCCAACAACCGAATCACATTTATTTAGCATTTTGATTAGGCGGGGAATTTCTATTGGGTCATTCTGAAGGTCGGCGTCCAGCGTGGCAATGATTGTGCCGCGAGCGGCCTCGAAGCCTGCAGCCATAGCACAAGTTTGTCCATAATTACGGTCAAGAGCAACTACACGCAACCATGATTTTGACTGCTTGTGTTCCCGTAGAAGCTCCAGGGTCCTGTCTTTACTGCCATCATCGACTATGATAATCTCAAAGGAGCGACCGAAGGGCTCAAACACCTCCTCGATACGCTTCAGCAGCGCAGTGATATTTTGCTCTTCATTATAAGCGGGAATGATTACCGAAATCTCGACGGCTTGTTCTCTTGCCATTGTTATCTCCATAAGCAATACCCCTGGTGCTGTTTAAGCTATCTCGGATTTGCCGTGGTGCGATAATTTCTGCGACGAGGATTTGGAATAAATAAAATACAGATTCCGTAAATATATTAATATCCCTGTGCCTTGGCCGACTATAAAAACTGGGTCTTTGCGGTGAACGGCATAGCTGAAGAGCATTACGCCGCCTGCAAGGCTGAGCCACCAGAACCCTGTTGGTATTACGGACTTTTTCTTCTTTTCAGAAACAATCCATTGCAACAGAAAGCGGCTAAAAAACATTCCCTGAGCCAAAAATCCAAATGCCAGCCACAGGTTTTCCAAGCTTAACCAGTCAGGCGGCGTAGGAGAAAAACTGGCAATTTCCTGCACCGGCTTAGCATAATAACCGTGGCGGAGTAGGTAAATGTCAAAGGCTTTTTTGTCTTTGCCCGGCAATGACAGGGAAGTATCCCGGAAATTCGGATGATGCAGAACAATGTGCTCGGCTGCTTGACGGGCTGTCTCAAGATGTTCACTCCGTACCAGGACAAATGTGTCTGAATGCTCATTGATAAAACTGCGTAATTGCCCTATTGTGTCAGTACGAGGAATAGTGCGGTGCAGATGATATACTAAAGTATCATCCGAACTGCCGAAATACATCAGCGGGGCGTCGCCAACGACCTTTGCTATGCTTCGCGCAAAAGATGCAGACGAAATCCGACTTTCCTGTGGGAGAAAAAGCCCGAACAACACGTGGCCGAAAACGGCTGTTCCCAGAAACAGCGACATGATTGCCGGCCAACCTTTACCGCGATAGATAAAAAGGATGGCTATAACTCCCGCGCCAGCCAAACTGATGCCACCGACAATAATAGTGCCGTAGCGCCGCATTTCAATATCGAAGAAACAATAAAACATAACTGTTAAGCCAGCCACAATAAAAACTGCCGCCTGGGAGAAACCGAGTATGCCACGCTTTTTCTTCTCCTTTCCTCCTTGTGGGTCTGGTGCAATTTCGTCAGTAAAGGTTTCCCATGCCTTAGCTGCCAGAATCGCCATCAGTGGAAAAGCCGGCAAAAGGTAGTCAGCTTTTTTCTTGGCACTCAGCGACAATATCACAAGAGCAGCAAAAATAGTCAGTGTTAACCAGAGCAGTTTACGTCTCTCAGGTTTGAACTGGGGCCAAAACGAAGCAGTCAATGCTACAGGTACCAAAGCAGACCAGGGAAAACTCAGTACAAAAAGCTGTGGAATATAGTAGAACACACCATGATTGGAGCGATGATACGCTGAAGTGACATTATCATTAATCTCGCCTGCCCAACCTTGCCGTATAGTTTCCCAGCTTAGCTTTTGGATTAGGAGTACGATCCATGAAAGCGCCAATACGGAAAAGATACATATAGCCAACAAATGCCACCTCAGACTAGGCCGTCGAGCTGGGTAGGCCCAAAGACCGTATAGCATCGGTGGAATAACAAATATGAAGACTAAAACCCATTTAGCCAAAAAACCCATTGCTATGGTCGCCCCGAGAAGAGGCCACAGCCAGTCACGGCGCCGCCTGCCAAAAAATATCACCGACATTAAAAACAGCGAGACCAAAACCCAAAATGTCAGGTAGATATCGACCCTCGCCAAACGGGATTCAATTACGTACTTTATTGTGAGCCCCTGAATCAATGCTGCCACGAGGCCCGTCTGCCAGCTAAAAACGACCCGCGCTATCAACAGAGTCAGGATGACTCCCACAATACCCATCAACGCTGAGGGTAAACGAAATAATCCCTCATCCAGCGGGCCAAAGAGCTTGGCCAAAACCGCAATGGTCCAATACGGCAGCGGTGGCTTTTGTAAACGTAACGCACCGTTAAAAGAGGGTACAATCCAATCGCCGGATTCGACCATATTATGGCCGGTTACTACTACACGGGCCTCATGCGGACTACCAAGCTTGGGTTTACCCAAGCTAACCAGCGGCAATGTTAGACCGACGGCTAATAATAATGTTAGGCCAATAAAAGGAACAGGAGCAGAACTGCCAACAGCTAAACCGGCATTTACGTTTTGTTCATGCTCCTTAATTCTCTGACTGAAAATACCAGCAGCCATATCATTATCCCAAAAAGTATAATCGTTACTGCTATAGATACAAAATCTTTGCTAATGAAAGGCCAAAGATGGATCACCATGTTGTGTTCAGGATGATTCAAGGCCTCGAAACGCTTTTCACCAAGGATTACTGTTTCTGTAATCATCCCGTTTTGCATTGCTATTCTGGTCAGATGATGAAACCGGCCATGTATGCCGCGTAAGCGATCGCCTCCGCCTCCAGTGACAATATAAGTTGTCCCATCTTTTACGGTCTTTATATATCCATGATGGTGGCCGGTAAAGACATATCGGATTCCAAGCTCCTAAGCTAACTGCATAAACTTTTCCGAATTATAACACCCAGAAGCTTGTATCCAAGGATTTAGCCCCGACGGAGGTACGTGCATAAAGACAAAAATATTTCGGACTTCCTTTGCTTGCTTAGAAACAGTTTCTTCCAAGAATTTGAGATGCTGCTCCGTCTCATCGTAAAAAGGCGCATCGTTCAGGAAAACAAAAAAGTTTTGACCGATAGAAAAATGGAACTGTGCTGCGCCATAAATTTGTTCGTAGCCTTTCTCATCAATTGGCTCATCCGGGTGAATATCATGATTGCCTGGGACAAGAAAAACTGGATATGGAAGCGCCAACCGAGCCATTTTATTTATGAAATGTTGGTGACGGATCAACTTTGGTTCACTTACAAAGTCACCAAGAATTACTGCAAAGGCAGGTTTGTCTGCACGCATCAAATACAGCATGTGCGAAAAAGTAGCCGTACCCCTTTTTGTATCACCAGCAATTATGAACGTAAAATTGTTCGGGTCAATGTGAGTGCTCACATAGTTGAGATTCTCGGCGTTGTTACCCAGCAGTTTGGGTAATTCCGTGGCTTGAACGTACAGACCCATTACCACTGTAATAGCAATAGTTGCCATTACAACCGAAGCTGCAATTGTTAAACAACTAAAAAGAAAGCGTTTGCACCTATATCTAAGTGAATATGTGTTGGGACCCCGCCTTGCGGGAACCCTGTTGCACTTGTTCTGTTTCTGAGGCGTGATTTCCTCGTTCATTTATGGATTCCTTTTTGACATAATAAATAAAGGGTATCTTCCCAGATAACCTGCTTTACGCACATCAAAAAACTCCTCGGCTTCTTTGAGAAAATGTTCGGTATTATATTTGATATCAGTTCTAAGTTTGGCTTTGTCTCTCTGCTCACGAGGCAACATATCTACTTCTAACCGCGCCGAGAAAATAAGTCTGTCTATACAAATTTTAGAAACTCTGGCGAGTATCTCACGATGACTATAAAATGCACCTGAGTAAAAGCTGGTGCCCCAAAAGAGATAATGGTAGGTACCTATCAGCAGAACTGTCTGAAAGGGACCGCCGTAAGACTCCGGCCTACTTGATAACTTTTCGAGCGTGGCAAGATAAAAGTTAGCATTTTTAATACCCAGATATTCTTTAACTTTGGTAGAGATGGAAACAAACGGCTCATGAACATCAATCCCAACACATGTTTCACAGCGGTGATTCTGCGCCGCCTCTAATACGTAATATCCCTTGCAAGAACCGATATCCAAAAAGGATTTTAAATATTTAGAATACAGAGAAGTAACAATTCTTGCCCTTTCGTAAAGTTTAAAACTCGGAATCGTTTGCCCTTTCCAGATTTGATAGTTGTGATTGTTGGGATAGCCAAACAGATGTTGATTGATCTCTTGTTCATATTTATGCAGTGAAGAGTCAGAAAACAGTCTCAAACGACTTCGCCCATAAGGTGTTAAAAAGGTTCTATAACCAAAAATGCTCTGTATTTTTGCAATTGATGGGTAAAATACATTTGATTCAGTCATTCAGACACACTCTATTTCAATCAGTCTTATAAACGCATCTTTCCGATGTCCACTTTGGCGGTCGGTTCCAAAACTACTCTTGTGTGAGGATTCGAGAGCTGGGAGCGGATCGGGGATTTCGTTAATGATACACATTTGCTTGAGCAGCGTAGCCAGTTCCGCCATATGACTATTCAGGTATTTCAACAATGCTGTATCGTCCTTGGGATCCCAATCGTAACGCATAAGTTCGGCATAGATAAAGGATAGGTCCTTCTGCTCCACTAACAGCCGATATGCAGCAATCACACCGCCAGTACGCTGCGTTCCCGCTGCGCAGTGCACCAGTACCGGTTTGTGTTCCTGCTTAGCTTTGACTATCGCCGCGATCGCACGGGCATAGTTTTTAATATCGCCTGTACCATTACCTCGTAGTTGGAATGTTAATCTTTCGATACTCAGTTCAGCAGCGGCTTGCTTTTCCGCTTTTTGATCGCGGTTGTTCGGTGAATCGGCTGTCAGGTCAATGACGACCTTGATGTTGTATTTTTTTAAGACCTTTTTTACAAGTGCTGCGGAAAGACAGCCGCTACGGTATATCTGACCTTCCTGCACTACACCGAAACGTTTGGGAATAACACGATCCTTAATTATGCCCTCCCAGACCCAAATTCCACCTCCAATCAGCAGGATAACAAAGCACACTGAACACAATCTGCTATTTGTGAATAGTGACTTCAATCGTTGCTGTAAATGCCCATTTACTGTCATGCGATATTCTTCCTTGTTCTTTTTTCTGCAATTTCTACTTTTTAGTTAAAATACTTTAGAAAATTAGAATAAAAATGCAAGAAGTAAAATTACATATTAGAATACAAAATTGTATTGGTTCTATTTCTTACTTTATCTGTTATTTTGATTTTTGATATGGATTTAGGTGTTATGGCTAAGAAAAGCAAATATATTTATGACTGGCCCAGGCCGATGGTTACGGTCGATGCTCTTGTTTTCGCATTTTCTAAGGGCAAGGCCGAGGTGCTGCTAATCAATCGTGGCAATGAACCTTTCAAGGGCAAGTGGGCTTTGCCGGGCGGTTTTATAGAGATTGATGAAGAGCTGGAAGATGCTGTAGTACGGGAGCTGGCGGAGGAGACAGGTCTGACCGGTATAAAGCTGGAGCTGATGCACACCTTCGGCAAATGCGGCAGAGACCCGCGAGGCAGACAGATTACAATCGTCTTTATGGGTATAGTAGCTAAGGGACAAAATAAAATAAAAGCTGGTGACGATGCGGCAAAGGCACGATGGTTTGATATAAAAAAGCTGCCGAAGGATATGGCCTTCGACCACGATGAGGTAATTGCTTTCGGCATCCGGAAACTAAAGCGGAAAAAATTATATCAAGAGTATGTCACACAATAAAAAAAGCAACCCAGCGGAGCAGCTAAGAGATTAGAGGATTGTCTTCTATTGGAGAATTCGACGATTTTCTTATCTGCTTGTTGAACATTCGCAGTTGTACATCAATGGCGCTGACCGCCCAATCGATATAATGCAATTTATGAGCCGGCCGGCGATGCGCTTCGTTGACAAGACCCTGCTGGACGGTGCGGAGAAATCTGCTTATCGTCTGAGGACTAATTTCAGTAGGCTCGGTAGCCCACTTTTGTAACTCTTTATAGTCTCGCCGCAGTTTCTTATCTGTCTTTAGCTGCTCGGAGGTTATGTAATCGGCGGGATTATATGCCAGCTGGAGTCCTTTAAGACACAGGATTAACGGCTCATAGTTGGCTCTTTTTTCCAGGCGAATAAATTTGTATTGCTGAATATACGAGGTGGCCTGGACGGGAGACCTATCTGCAATCTCGTCCTCACCGAGATACCATCCGCGCTTACTGGTTCTGGCAAAGACGAGCTCTTCGCCTTGTTCATACCGTTTTATTTCATCGTAACCCATTCTTGAAACCCAAAGTCTGCCGGTGTCCTTTTGGCTAAGGCCGCCGCCGAGCACGAGCAGGCACTTGACAAAACCCAAAGGCAGAACTTCCTGCCTGCCGATTTGATTCTTGCGAAGCTGGAAAGAAAGATGCAAGCTGTGCGGCCGAACATTATAGAATGCAACGATCTCGTTTATTAATCTATTAAGCAGCCAAGGATCGGCTGTTGCCGGTCGTGACAGCTCTCCAGCGATATTTAGTCTGCCAGGTGCTAATTCTAAAAAGCCGAGCCTGCGTGCGCGATCCGTTGAGCCACTATGGTCATCGATATATCCGCCGAGCTTCCAGCACAGCACTTCAAGGCAAAAATCATTAAAATATCTGAAATCGTCGTATGCCGGATCAGAAGCCTTTTGGGTGGTTCTCTGAGGCTCGACGGCAGCGGGACCAAGATTGCTCAATTCTAACTCAGCTCCGAGGGGCACAAGGCCCGGCTGAAGATTCGACCTAATCCATTCTAAAAGCGATTTGGCGACCCGACCATCAAACATGCTGTCGGCCGCTTGCACGGCATATTTTACATAGTCTATAAGGTCATACTCAGGTTTCCGCAAACCGGAGTCCTCGGCATACGGCATTGTTTTCAGACATTCGTCAATAAGAAGGTCAACGGTAGAGCTATTAGCATTTATCATTTGCAAAGCCGCAAGCATGCTTATAGATCGCATAAAGTATCTTTCCGAAGTTAGCATTCGCTCGATATCGAAGCGAAAATGAGTTTGAATTTTTCCATCTAACTCATTGAACAGAACCTGCTTAACGACCAAAGCCAAATAGTTTTCAATGAAGGGACGGGCCTGCATGTCATTATAAAGATGCTTTATGCTTGGCCGAGGCCGGTCGAGTTCATGTTCGAGGTAAAAGTCACTAACCGGGCCCTTGCGATAATGGCTCATGACTAAATCTCTTTCTGTGGTTGCCAGTAGCTCTCTTTCGGCACGCCGCTCCAATTCTGCATCGGTGGTCCGCTCGCCGGGACGGGTGTGTTTTTCAATAAATTTCTCAATGCGTTTTCGCAGCCATAGTTCGTGTATTAAATTGACACGAAACCTGTCACCGAAGTGCTTTTTCATCGACTCATTTGACGCTAAGTAGGCCTGTGCTTCAACAATTCCCTTGGCGGTATTAACGGGGACTATTTCCCTTCCGTAGCGTTTTCCTTCATACCTATCGATTTCAGACAGAGCCGAAGTTGGAACATCGAAAATTAAGATACCTTCAATTCGGTAAGTGCGGCTTTCGACAGCATAATAATAGACGTTATCCGGCGAAACTCTTCTATAACCCGGCAAAAAAGCAGGAGCTGCCAAAAGATTCTCACTATATGTTTGAGACGGCTCAAGGGTGAAGCTTAATCCGCTAACCGACTTGAAAATCTCCGGATCACGCAACGAGCCGTAAATAAACAGATTAACTCTTGTCTCGTTCATATTTTATTTGCCTGTACAGCTTAAAAAGCTCCTTGAACGCGCGAAAAATTACTTTAGGATTCGCACCTGTTTGCGAACCTGCTATTCGCGGATAGTGATGTACAGCCATTTGAGTCAGCCGGTAACCTCTGCGAATGGCTTTAGCTAAGATTTCAGCATCAATTAGAGCTCCTGTGCTTGAGACCTTGATATTATCAAAAATTTCACTTTTGTATAGTTTGAAAGCACAATCGATATCCCGGACTTTCATAGCGAATAGCCAACAAACCAGTTTCGTCCAGCACCAGCCATTGATTTTGCGTATAAAATTTTCCTGCCGATTCAGCCGGTAGCAGCTAACAATGTCATATTCTCTCATTAACGGCAACAGAGGGAGCAATTCGTTAATGTCAAATTGGCCATCACCGTCGGTGTAAAAGACAAGCTCTTTGACGGCTGCTTTGAAGCCGGACTGCAAAGCGGCTCCATAACCAAGATTTGTAGGATGGTGCACTACTTTTAACCTGCTGTGCCGGCTGGCAATCTCGTCGGCGACTCGGCCGGTATCGTCTGTACTTCCGTCGTCAACAATGATCACTTCAAAATCGACATTCAGCTTTTCCAGCAACGCCAATGCCTGTTCAACTGTGCGGACGACGTTATCCTGCTCGTTATAACAGGGCAAGAAGACGCTGATAGAAAGTTCTGCTTGTTGCTCTTTGCTCAGCTTCGTTGATTCGTTTACCAATATACATTGCCTCCATTCCGTACATTCACTGTGTTAGGCTATTGCTCTGTTGAAAACCTCTGCAATCCGCCATAGGCGGAGCGAGGCTCGTAGGGCCGTGGCAATCTCCTGTTTGGTGGGCAGAAAAAGCCATCGTTTCGTTTGAGATTGTGGCGCAAGCCATCCCGGCGACTTCGCTTCCGTCTTCGCCAAGGCTACGACGGACAAGTCGCTCGCAATGACAAACCCAGACTTAATGTTTTCAACAAAGTATTAGTCTATCAGAGTACCAGGTTATCAGGCAGCGGATATCAGGTCATCAGGTTATCAGAGTATTATTTTGGTTCTGTTTTTCCTGGTATCCTGATTGCCTACAGCCTGATATCCTGATGGACTGATTTTCTTTCTCTGACTACCACCTTTTATACGATTTGTTTCGAACACTTGCATATTCTCTTGCTTTAACGGCATAAAGATTAGCGAGCTTTATGTCTTTCTGCTCCCGGGCAGCTTTCGCTAAATAGATACATGCTAATCGCGCGGTTTCGATATTCAAGCGGTAGCCATTCTGTTTGGTGTAAGTTTTTATATTTTTTATAAAGTCATCAACATAATTCTTAAGAAAATGGGTGATATCAGGCCTTAGCTCGGCAAGCAATGTATCAGCAAGTATTATTTCCAACATTGAGGTCGGCGTTTTGTTTATATTGAAGGACTTAATGGCAAAATCAAGCCCCTGTTTTTTACTCTGTGGGCCCGTGCCGTACAAAAATGAATTATGTGCAAGTATGAGATTCTTATGGTAATCATCAGGGTATAGAGTTTTTCCGCTACGTATGCCGTTGAAAAGCTCTTTGCCCTGATCTGTTGTGTAGTCAACAAATAGCTTTTGTTTGTCATTGTAAAAAGCAACCACCCAATCGCGATGATATTCAATACCTTTTACTACGTGATATGACTTTTGTATATAATATTCTTCTCTAATAGGCTCACCAAAAACCGCTATGGGCATTAACATCACCCAGACGTTATTATTTTTTAACTGCTCATCCACCCAATTACCGATTTTTATATAATCTTTGGCACTTAATTTTTTCCCTCTGGCCCGGGCGCTTGTGATTATCTCAGCAGCGATCCAGCCTCCTGACATAGTAGTTGACCAAAGGTCAAAAGACCTGCGGTCATAAGCCGCCTGTGCACGGCCATCCATAAACAATTGCAGTGGTGTTTTGCCGGTCCTGGGGTCGGGCTCTTGAGCCCAGGCTATGAATCCGCCCTCGGTCCAGTAATTGAACATTTTGCCTTTCAGCTTGTTAGCTTTTATAAACCGGCCTGCGTTAAACGGCTTGGCATCGGAAGCGGTCATTCGCATAAAAACAGTGCATAATTTTGAGTCTGTTTCAGAGGGCCAGGGGTCAAGATAAATATGCTTAAACTTAAGGGCCCACCATGTGCCGAAAAACAAAACCGCCGCCGCACCGGCAACCGTAAAAACCAATTGTAGATTAGAGGACATCGCCGGGACGACCTTACGATTGTGATGCTGGAATTCATACGCTGCACAAATTGCACGAATAATCTGATCAATTAACATCGCTATAAGAGGACAGGCTGCAAAAGCTGCTATCGGTAAAAATCTGCGGGAACGAATAGCCATATAAATTGTAAGGGCGGCAATGACCATCAAAGACAAATCGATCTTAGGCTGTTGATACTCAGCAGAAATCCCTTGGCTGTGCTTAGGATGGGCCTTTGTCTTTCGCTTAGAATCCTGGTTGAAGGAACGAGATATTCTTATCAGGACAAAAGCCCAAACCACAAGGACCGTCCATGCAATGATATACATTACTAAAAATGGTACCGCTGTGCCGACTGGATTGTCCCAGTCGAAGGCAGGCTGCCATTCGTGGATGTCGCGCCACCTCGCAGCATGCTCGCTGACGCTGATAATGAAAGTATGGGTTAGATTAGTTAAATGAAAGGGATTGAACAGAACCATAGCTAAAAAAGCGACAATGCCGGCGGCTACCGTGTGACAGACAGCCTTGAACTTAATAGAAACAACGCTTCTCTTGAAAAAAATTAAGAATACATCGAGCACGATTAGTAAGACCAAAAACAAAAGTGTGGACAACGTAAGACCGGCTTTGAAAACAACAAAATAGAAAAACGGCCAGGCAGTGACATTATATAAAATAGCGGTCCACTTTTTGTTGCAACTGGTCAATAAATGCAGACCTATAAATGGTATGAGCATTATGAAGGCATAAATGTATCCGCCATGTACATTACACCAGAAGACCGTCAGCGGGACGATAAGCCAGATATACAATACGTTTCGATATGTAGTAAGGACGAGTATAAACAAAAAGGCAGCAACCAACAGGTTTGAAAAACCGGCAGGGCGAATATCGAGAAATGAACGCCCTATAAACATCGCAAAGCAGGCGAAAGCGGCGCTGATAGCCGGATTAGCACCTAAAATGATGGCCGTGTAGAAAAGACAAATGACCGTAAGTATATAAATAGCAAATTTCCAGTACACCAATGCGTTAAAATGTGGGTCTTCTTCGGAGCCGAGACTCGTGGACAACCGATAAAAGATTACATGGGTCAGCCAGTTCTGATTAATCCAGCCGGTCGGATGCCATTTTTTGACTGTTTTGATGCCCACTTTGTCCGTGATCCATTGCGCCCATTTTGGCCAGGTTTCGATCTCCTCCGGCGTCGGTCCTGGCTTGTGTGAGTTTGCACTGAACGGCTCGACAGTATCTACGCCATGATTTACGAAGTGTCTGCCGCAGGCCATTGCGACCCAGGTATCGCCGGCAGCAACCATGTGTGTGCAGGCGTGAAAAGTAAAAATAAGCATCCCCAGAAAACAGAGGACAGAGGACAGAGGACAGAGGACAGAAAACTTCTGAGTTCTGAATTCTGAATTCTGTCTTCTGGTTTCTGTCTTCTGAGTTCTGACTTCTATTGGCTTAGCCATTTTTGTAGTCTATCTATTCCTTTGCTAACATCCTCAAGCGAGCAGGCAAAACTCAAGCGGATATTACTGTCGCAGCCAAACGGCAAGCCCGGAACAACAGCGACATTAGCCTGCTCCAGCAGCGCTTTTGCAAAGTCCATACTGCCGTTAATCTCTGCACCATTAATATTTCGGCCATAGTGGCTTGAAACATCAGGGAAACAGTAAAAAGCACCGGTGGGTTCGGGACATTCTATCCCAGTGATGCTTTTTAGCCGCTCAGCCATGTATTTGCCGCGACGCTCGAATTCTGCCCGCATATGTTCTATGGCCTTGGCAGCAGGCTCGCCCAAAGCAGCAATCGCTGCATACTGACCGAAGGTTACAGCATTCGAAGTTATGTGTGATTGCAGGCGACCCATCACCTTTATAACTTCCAGCGGCCCAGCCGTGTAACCGAGACGCCAGCCGGTCATAGAAAAAGCCTTACTGAAGCCATTGAGAGTCAGGGTTCTGTTATAGGCATCTTCACTCAGAGAAGCAAAACTAACAAATTTGGTATCGCTATAAATTAGCTTTTCATATATCTCGTCTGAAATCACCATCACCTGCGTTCCTTCAAGGACCTTTGCGATGTCTTTCAGCTCCTGGGGTGTATATGTAAAACCGCCGGGATTGTTGGGTGAGTTTAACAGCAACATAACGGTTTTTTTGGTGATTGCCTCTTTCAACTGCTGTGGTGTGATTTTGTAGCTGTTCGCTCTATCGGTTTGAATGACCGCAGCCGTAGCGCCGGCGAGCTTAATTGTTTCCGGATATGTGACCCAATAAGGCGCAGGCAGAATAACCTCATCACCGGGATCGAGCACCGCCTGCATAGCTTCGTACACAGAATGTTTGCCGCCGATGTTGACGATGATCTGGTCCGGGCTGTAATCGAGGCCATTTTCCTTCTTGAGCTTATCGGCTATGGCTGTTCGCAATTCGACTATGCCTGCAGCAGGTGTGTATTTTGTCCTACCGGCTTTGAGTGCCTCGATAGCAGCCTCTTTGATATAATCGGGCGTGTCGAAATCCGGTTCTCCCGCTCCGAAACCAATCACATCCACACCCTGAGCTTTTAACTGCTTTGCTCGCGAAGTAACCGCTATAGTTGCCGAAGCCGGCACGTCCTGTGCTCGTTTACTTATTTTCATTTTATTGAGACCTTTCGAATCTCATTTTTTTCGTTAAAAATGTATTAGAGGCGAAACGACATAACAGGTCAAGAAAATTAACGAGCGATCGCACTGTGTATCAAGACAGGAATTATACGAGGATGTCTGTGATGGTCAGCGGTCTGCTTTTATAGGATTGTGCATTACATCAGGGTAAAAAAAAAGCTGCAAGCCTCCTTGCTCGCAGCCTTCAGTACTTTACCTGAAGAAAGCTAAAGAACCAGCCTGTAACACTTGGTATCTTATCCGGCAACTGTCAGGATTCATTATAAGTCTGACTCCTTATTGCGCCAATTCATCAATTGGGATGTATTAAAATTGACTACATCCATCCAACGTATTTTTAGCGTCCATAAAAAGCCAATTGCACGTGCCTGTGGGCTAAGAAAGAGCTTTCGCAAGCGTTATCGCTGGTGTGTGAGAGTAGTCAAGCTCCGCACGTTATCCTGATATGTTTGTGTTATACCAATTGTGATTATCCTTGCGCCTCATATAGTTGAGCCAGCATGTGGATTCAATATATATTGGCTCAGCATCGCCATGAACCACATCGGAAAATCCGGCAAAAACGCTGAAATTAAGTACAATTGGTATTACACTAACATATAAACATATATCCGCATATATTAGCAGTTTCTTTTAGCAGAAACTGCTAATAGCTAAAAATCATTCGATTGTATTATAGCAATTGTAATTAAATGTTGCTCTTTGCATAAAGGCCGGCAAGCTGTCCCCAAGCCTTCGACAAGCTCAGGCGGGGCGCTGCGCTTGAGGCTGCCATCCATCTGTGCCAAACGCACGAGGCGCAGTAATTTAATGCAATTTTTATAATAGGCCATAAATTTTTGTATTCTTGGAGATTCCGGAAACATGACTTATGAAATCCGGAGCTAAAATTTTTGAAATTTAAGGAACGCTCCGACATGATATAGGACTAAGATGCACAGCAGTATTTGTGCACGGCGTAAATGGGAGATGTCAGTTTGTTTTGCTTTGGCCATTTCGTACATTTTAAATAGGTTACGATTTAGAAAAAATCCTAATATATATTCGCTTTTCCTTTACCCGCCTTCGCAGAAAGCCACCCCTGCAGCTTCTTGCCCGCCGCCCCGACTCGCGTCGGCAGACGCGGGGGCAGGCGAAGCAAGAGCGGGGGTGGATGCCTGTCCTCCGTAGTCCCTAAGGGACGGAGGATGGAAATGCGAGCGGGTATCCACCATAGCTTTAGCGTAGGCGGATGTGCTTCGGCGGGTTACGCCGAAGATGGAGGTGCCACGGGCTCCGCCCGTGGGGCTCCACTTTTAATTAGAGAGTTGCTCTGTTGAAAAGAGTTCAGAATGTCATTTCGAGCGAGCCTCAGGCGAGTCGAGAAATCTATTTTTGAGCAGATTTCTCCACTTCGCGTCCCTTGGGGACGCTTCGGTCGAAACGACGGTGAGGCTTTTCAACAGAGCATTAGAGAGTGACAATATGTCCCGTTTAAAAAATTGTAGTGTCGTAGCTATGATTCGGCCATTATTAACAATGGTAGTGCCTTGTTGTCTTGGGCTATTGGCGTATGGCTGCGCAACACTTTATGTCCAACCTACAAAAACAAAACAAGGGTCAATGGAAGTTACAGTAGCCGTGGGCAAGCCAAAGGAGCCGAATGGGCTGGCCATCATAGGTTTTCCGCCTAAAACGATTAGAATCATACCTAAGAGAGCAGGTCAATGGCTTGAAACAGTTGATGTGAATCTCGAGAAGAATCAGTATAAGCACACGTTTGATGACATTGAAGCGTTTAAGATTGATAAGAATGGTCTCGCCATCGCCTTCTCAGTCGGTAAAGGCGCCGGGCCTTACAAAATGCCATCCCCCCACGAGCCTATCACGGCTGCCAAGCCCCAAAAGAAAGATAAATATACTCAAAAATATCAGAACGAAGAGCTTGGAGATTATCGTCTTGTTATTGAGCTATATCCCTTGTCACCTTCAAACAGGGATAAATTCTTGCAGGGATTTAAGACAGCATACATCCAGACAAATGAAGACACGCTGGGGGAAAATTATGTGAATATACTGAAGCAATCACTTGCCGGCGGTGTTTACGAACAAGCCTTCGAGCTGGGCAAAAGGCATGCAAAGAGCCAGGTCACAGATGAATTGGTACAAACTACGATCGGTCGTAGTCTCGGGCTGGGCGGCTTTGAGCTTGGGTGGAAGGCTGGATACATCGAAGGATTCGTTCAAGGCAGGTTTGAAACGGGCCCGCACGATAAAGAGACCTTGTACCAGAAGGCTGAAGCTATGTACAATGCGCTTAGAGCAGCTTTATAATTATATATTACGGGAGTGTGGTTTCACCGTTGGCTGCGAACGTTCCTCGGTTTTGGCTGATAACAGGAAGCGATGAATAATTGAATATTGTCCTTTTTAGGTTTTAGCTTTACCAATCTACGGACATCAAGTATTAAACTACACATTGACAAACGCTCCCCAAATTTCTAACCTATCTTTATGGTTCTGAGCTTGGCCATTTCCTTGGGAATCTGCGATCTGCGAAGTGCTTTTACAATTATGGTATTGAGCTGTATAAGTCTCTGCCTGATAGGTTGTAAAGAACCGGAACAACAAAGCGAGCATGTTTGGGATCAAGTCAAAATCGGCGACATAGCTCGTCCTCACAGCGATCAGCAGTCAGTCGGCGCATCGCTAAGAACGATTAATTTTGACATCCATATTTTTGAAATACCGGCTGAAAATGCCGACAAAGTAAGCGATGTATGGGAATTATTGCACACCGAGCCGTTACGATTCCATAGTTTCAAGGTTTTCATAGCCAATTCATTTGTAGTTCGCTTTGGCCGAGTCCGAATGTGGAACAGAATCCAGGATTCATTGCGTTCTATCGGCGGCCAAAAAATAATAACTGTTTCGCTAATATCACCGGATGGCCAAACTAATGACCTTATTATTACGGGATTAAACAGAGAGAAAAGAGTCTCTTATATTGCCGCCAATGAGCGGGGAGAAGGAGTCCGGCGGTACTGCCGGATTGGGCCGGGCATTCTTGCTCTAAGAATAAAAGCTGAAAAAATTCCTGATTTAAGAGATGTATGTAAGCTTATTGCCTATCCCGTCTTTACAGTACCTGTAAGAGGTTCGATCCCTCAATTATCTATTCGCGCAAAGTCACGTGAGTTTCTTTTTTCCTCTGTGACTTTTGGGCTTAGGATGGCGCCAGGCGATTTTATCGTGTTAGGGCCGGAAGAATATAACCCCCCGACGGCAGGTCAAGAAACTTTGGACGGCTTGTTCTTTAGCAAATCCGAAGGCAGCCTATTTCCAAGCGAAACCGGACGTATCGCGCCCGAGCTTAAGCCGGCTGTCAGAGTATTTCTCTTGGTTTGCAATGGGATGAGCAATTGACGAACGTATGCCTAATTCAACAGTGACATTAATCCGATGCAGTGACTACAGCCGGCCCCAAATCGCTGAGGCAATTGAAAAGCAGCTTGAGCTTTTGGGAGGACTTGAGAATTTCATAAGCCGAGGCGATACCGTCCTGCTCAAGCCGAACTTCATCGCTCCGAGGTCACAGCGTCACGCTACGCAAACCCATCCCACGGTAATAATCGAGGCCGCCCGGCTGTTGAAAGACTTCGGGGCAAGGCCTTTTGTCGGCGATTCACCGGCATGGAGTAACGTGTTTACCTGCGCAAAGGCACTGAGATTGGAAGAGTCTCTAAAAAAATTATCAGTGCCGATAAGGCAGCTCAACAAACCAAAGAAGTGTCGGATAGGAACGAAAGGTATCAAAGTCGGCATAAGCTCGGTTGCGCTTCAAGCGGACAGAATTATAAATCTGCCGAAGCTCAAGACACATCAGCAGTTGCTGGCTACATTTGCGGTTAAAAATATGTTTGGCTGTGTCAGCGGCAAACGCAAAGCGCTCTGGCACTTCAGAAAAGGCGGAAACATCAACAATTTCTGTGAATTTTTGATTGAGCTTTTCCGGTTTTTAAATCCTGCCTTGACTATTATTGATGGTGTCGTTGCGATGGATGGACCCGGGCCTATTAGAGGCAGAAACAGAGAACTGGGATACTTAATTGGCGGAACCGACCCATTCGCTCTGGAAGTTATTTGCTCCAAATTGGTAAATATCAAGCCTGACGATGTGCCGATGATCAAAGCTGCAAAGCAGATGGGCTTAAACTGTCCTGATGCCGACAGAATAGAAATCTTAGGCGACGATTTCCCGGAAAGTGTATGCACGGATTTCCAGCTACCCGAAATGATTCCCCTGCGATTCTCACTGCCCCGCGTTTGCAAAAGCGTATGCAGACAAATATTATTGCTGGCCAAAGCCGCCAAGACGAAATCGAGGGCACCCGTTTAATAAGGTGACCGATTTGCAGGTACGAACGGAAGATGTCTCTTATCAATATCCTACCGCAAGGTGGTCTATTCGCTGAGCTTGACGGCTGTGCCGTAAACTAAAAGTTCAGCGGCACTACCCACTACACTCGTAGTCATATAGCGAACATTGATTATTGCATCCGCCTGCATTTGTGCGGCCTGGGCGATCATCCTATTAGTAGCTACTGTGCGGGCCTTTCCCATCATTTCTGTATATTCAGTCAATTCACCACCAAGGATAAGTCTGACTATGGCGGATAGATCTTTGCCGAGCCAGATAGCGAATACCGTATGACCCTGAACCAGGCCGAGAATCTCGCGTGTTGATCGGCCTGGCACTTCTGCAGAATTCAACAGTAAAACATCTGCCTCTGACTCAGCAGACAGTGGCATTTCTAAGGAAGTTTTGTTAGTGGCCTGTTCGAGAGCCACTGTCACCAGAACCACAAGGATACCACCCAGAAGGCAGAAAACTGCAATCCTCAGCCACCAGGGCACGACCGGATCATCTTCAACGAGCACGTGCCACGGTATTCCGGCAAATACCACAACGAACAGCCCTAATACAAAAGCCAGCGAGCCAATTTGTCGAAATGCTTTCATGTCTTTCTCCTTTACCGAAATTTTTCCTTTCCACAGATGGACAAAGATTAACGCTAATGAAAAACAAACACCAGATATTCCTTTAGAACAGGATAACAGAATTTTTATAAAGAATACAGAATACAGGAGACAGAGTACAGAATTACAATACCCTAAACGCTATATGCTACACGCTGCATGCTCTTTGATACCGAAGTGTCGAAGGTTCCAAAATCTCTGCTAACCGGCAAACGGTTAGCTAAGCAAGGTATTAGGCGGTTTTTCTATGAGACTTATCATTAGAAATAATCCTTTGAGTTCTTGCGAAGGTTGGCGCAGGTCGCTATTATTACTTCTGTCTTTACAAAGGTACTGACCGTCGCCGCTCCGGCGACGGCTAAACAAAGGAGTAGTTAATTGGCTATACTTCGTTCGCCATATAATCCTATAATTGAGCCGAAGGATGTTAAGCCTTCCAGAGATGATTTCGAAGTTATCGGCGTATTTAACGCCGGAGTAACACGTTTTGAAGATGAGGTCATTCTACTACTTCGGGTGGCGGAAAGGCCGACCGGAAGGCATCCGGACATTATTGCTACCGCTGTTTATGATGTTACTAAAGGCGACTTCCTCGTAAAAGAGTTCTCAAAAGAGACGGAAGAAATCGATTTTTCAGACCCACGATTGATAATAACACGCGGCGAAACATATCTGACATCAATCTCTCATCTGAAGCTCGCACGCAGCAAGGACGGCATTAAATTTGAGATTGAAGACCGCTCTGCTGTCACCCCGGCCAACGATTATGAAATCTTCGGCATAGAAGACCCGCGAATCAGCCTTATCGACGGCGCATACTACATCGACTATGTCGCGGTTTCGCCATTAGGAGTGACAACCTGCTTAGCATCAACAAAGGATTTCAGCACATTTGAGCGCCATGGAGTTATCTTCTGTCCTGAAAATAAAGATGTGGTTATCTTTCCTGAACGAATTGATGGCAAGTTCTACGCACTACACAGGCCTATTTCATCTCTTTTTAAAAGAAATGAAATATGGCTTGCGGAATCGCCAGACCTATTTTGCTGGGGTAACCATAGTTGTCTGATAGGGACTCGCGCAAATTATTGGGACGAAATAAAAATAGGTGCAAGTGCAGTACCTTTCAGAATTGAGGCCGGCTGGCTGGAGGTTTACCACGGGGCGGACCGAAATAATCGCTACTGTCTTGGTGCGGTTCTGCTGGATGGCCGCCAGCCGTGGAAGGTTATCGCAAGGTCGGATAGGCCAATCTTTGAACCGCAAGCTGATTACGAATGTAACGGCTTTTTCGGAAACGTTGTGTTTAGCTGCGGCTTGCTCTATGAAGATAACAAGCTGAAAATTTATTATGGCGCTGCTGATACCGCTATTTGCTATGCGGAATTGCCTATCGAAGATGTCATCGAGAATCTGAATCTATAGGTAAAAATCCACTCAGGACCGCTCTCACGGTTGCTTAGGACCGCTCCCTCACGGTTGCTTAGGACCGCTCCCTCACGGTCGCTTAGGACCGCTCCCTCACGGTCGCTTAGGACCCGCTCCCTCACGGTCGCGGCTCTGTTTTAATGAATCTATTCCGGCTCGAATTTATAGCCGACTTCTCGTATAGTGTGAATGAAGGCCGGGTTATGTGGATCGCGTTCTATTTTGTTTCTCAGAGTAGCAACGAACCGGTCGATACTCCGCGGACTGACAATACAATCATAACCCCAAACGGCATTTAATATCTCATCACGTGTAAGTGCTCGGCCTATTCTTTTGACAAAAAGCTCCATTAATCTGAACTCCTTCGGCGATAGCTCAATCTCTTTTCCCTTGTGGGTGAATTTTCTCGCCGGTATGTCAAGTCGGTAGTCTGCAAATTCGTAAACATCCTGCTCAGCTTGTTTGCTTCGTCTTAGAAACGCTGCCGCACGGGCAAGAAGCTCCTTTATACTAAAGGGCTTGGTGACATAATCGTCGGCTCCAAGATTAAGGCCCAGCACAATATCCGATTCCTCACCTTTGGCGGTCAGCATTATTATGGGCATATCAAGCTTTTCTTCACGAATAAGTCGGCATATTTCATAGCCGTTTATCTTAGGCAGCATAATATCGAGGATAATTAGGTCGGGCTTTTTATTGAGAGCGAGATTCAATCCTTCCTCTCCGTCGGCTGCTGTCAGCACACAGTAGCCTTTGAACTCGAAGTTATCCTTCAAGCCCCGCAGCATGGCCGGGTCATCTTCTACTATTAGTATCGTTTCCATTTGTCTCAGGCAGTTCAAATTTGTAACCAATTACTTTTATAGTGCGAATGAACGTTGGGTTTTTAGGATCGGGTTCAATCTTATTTCTCAATGTAGTGACAGTACGGTCAATATCTTGTAAAGTAATAAAGTGTGAATAACCCCATACCGTGTTGCGTATTTCATCACATGTTAGTGAGCATCCAGCCCTTCTAAGGAACATATGCAGCATCTTAAATTCTCCAGGTGTAAGTTTAACTTGCTTGCCGTTGCGTATTAAAGTCTCGGAGATTGTATCAAGCCGACAATCGCCGAATTCATAAACTTCAGGTTCCTCTTTTGTTCTGCGTCGCATAAAAGCTTCGGTCCTGGCTAATAGCTCTTTAATACTGAACGGCTTGGTTACATAGTCGTCGGCGCCCAGATTCAACCCAAGTATAATGTCTGATTCCTGATCCTTGGCCGTAAGCATAATTATAGGCATATCAAGATTTTTTTCGCGAATGTGGCTGCATACTTCAAAGCCATTGATCTTGGGCAGCATAATATCGAGTATAATCAGGTCGGGATTTTCGGCCAGTGCTGCATTGAGGCCCTGTTCGCCATCCCGAGCGGTCTTGACGCGATAGCCCTTTAACTCGAAGTTATCCTCCAGGCCCCGCAGCATGGACGGATCGTCTTCAATTATCAGCACGCTTTTCATTGAGTAATCCTTTCCTGTTCGGGCCTAATTAACGACCGGCAGTCTGATGGTGAAGCTGCTGCCTTGTCCGGTTTTACTATCCGCAGAAATTGAACCTTTATGGGCATCGACGATGAATTTCGCAATGCTCAGGCCCAATCCACAACCTTCTACACGACGCGTAAGGCTGCGGTCAACCTGATAAAACCTCGTAAATATCTTCCTGACTGCACGGCGTGACATGCCGATTCCATTGTCAGAAACGCGAAAACAAACCGAATCATTCTCTCTGAATACTCTCAGCTCAATGTACTTGTCATCATAAGAATATTTGTACGCGTTGTCCAACAGATTCACAAGCACTGTCACCACCGCATCACGGTCAGCCAGCACTTCCGGTAAATCCTCGTTGATTTCCACTTCAAATCTGCATCGGCCTTTGCTCAGTTTGGTCTTAACCGCCTCAGCAGCGGCACGAGCAATTGCAGCAGGATGGGTTCTAAGGATTTCAAACGCCTGCTTGTTACGCTCCATTCTTGAAAAGGTAAGGAAATTGTCAATCAATCTGCTCAATCTTTCGTTTTCTTTTGAAACCAATTGTAAATATTCCGTCACTTGCTGCTGGCCCTTTACGTTACCTTCCAACAGCGTATCCACCAAGACGCGCATCGAGGCCAGCGGTGTTTTCAATTCATGTGAAACGGTTGCAATAAAATCGTTTTTTAGCTTATTTGCCTTTATCTGTTTTCCTACAACCTGCACAGCTAATAATCCGGCTGCAATTATCACGGCAATAGCCAGCAGTCCCGTCCACATATATATGACAGCCTGTCGGCCGGCTGCTCTTTCAAAGATATCGGAATTGGTAAAATGAATTTCAACGTACCATCCTGGAAAAAATTTTCCCAACGGTGCTTTATAAAAAGCAGCACTTTTCGGGCTTTCCAAACCGCAGATATGCTTACCAGAATTATCTGTTACTCTGTAGGAAACGCCGGCTTCATTAAGAGCATCTCGGCATACATCAAAGTCAAGATTGAACCTGTCTGCTTTCTGTAACAATAGGTACGTCTTAGCGCCTATGGTGTGATACATCCCGAAGACATCTTCCGGCAAGCTTAGCTTGCGAAGGCTATCTTCGGACCAGGAACCAAATGTCGTGGCAAATGCAGGCTGATCAAACGTAGCAGCAGCAGCAACTTTACCGGCACGATATGAATCTAATACCGTAGATATTTGTTGTTGCAGTTGCTCGGTCCAGCTCCATTGGAATTCTTCAATTGTATCCAGCGTCGCACGCAGAAGCGATACCATTTTTAGTGCATCCTCTTCAGACCAGGGCTCTGTTGCCGACGCAGTATAATATTTGTCGAGAGCTGATGCGGCTAATGCCTCGGCTGAAAGCAGGTCTTTTGCCTTTAGAACCTGCGGTTTCAATTCTTCAGCCCATTTGCTTTCTTCAGCTATTTCGAGCGATTTACGCAGAAGAAAAACCCTCGTCCCTGACGGCATTGGTAAAAAGCCGTAACCGCTGTCGGTAGCGTAATTGATGGCAGAGCTTATCAGATTGTGCAAATCGGATTGCGCCAGACCCTCTTCGCTTTGCTTGTTCAGATTTACCAGTAAGATTCTTGCCCGAGCGATCAAAGCTGTGACAGATGAATTTTTATTTTCAGGAGCTTGTTCATAAGCTATTTTTTTGCATAGAGCAACTGCCCGTTCAATTTCTCCCAGCTTCCTCAGGCACCTAACCTGGCCCATTAAAGCACTATAGCGTGTGTAGTCATCAACGAAAGAATTAGAGATTCGTTCATATAATCTTAATGCTTGTACAATATCCTCTTCAGTAAATTCAAAGTCCCATGCCTCGTTGAACTCATCTGAAAATTCAGCCGGTGGCCCTCCATCTCCGGTAATCGGATAAAGCAGCCTTCCATTGCTGTCAAAGATAATAATCGCATCGCATATCCTTGAGCCGCCGGTTTCGTCTCGTCCCACAAGCCTCTCAAAGACCTCAATAGGCTGACGTTTAGTCATCGCTTGTTGTTCGAGAATTCCTATTCGACTCAACCAAACGTCATTAAAAGTATTGCTCAGTGTCTCCAGCCGCTGCTTGTACACGTCGGTAAGTTTTTGCTTGATTGCCAGACGTTCGTTCTTGACCGCCCGGCTCATAAACCAAAGCAAGCATACGGTGGGTAGTATCACTGCTATCGCCATCAGCAATACCACCCACCTCAACTGGTTATAACCACTGTTTATCTTTGCTCTGGTCTTCATATACTAACCGCTTAGTCTGCCTTGACTAAGGCCAAAATCTCGCCTTCACCGAGGGCATAATTGTAAATGCGCACGTCATCGATAAGGCCATGCCAGAATCGTTCAGTTTCTTCTGCATTTTCGCCTATATAAACAGGATAGTCATTGACATTGATACTGCCGGGAGCGTTCGACGAAACGTCTAACCTGCCGTCAACATATAAATAGAGCTTCGAGCCGTCATATACTCCAGCGGCGTGATGCCATTGGCCATCATTTACGTTCACTTTTCCAAGGATATTGTTCCACTGGGTATCGGGTACGTTTAGACCGGAGCAGGCAAATTCGAGACAATTAGTGCCACTATCTCGCTGGAGCCTCCAGGCGCTATCACCCTTAGTGACGATCGCCGACCAATCATTCTCGAACCGGCTTACCTTTATCCATGCTGTTACGGTAATAAGCTCGGTTATGTCAAAGTTCGATTTGCGACCAAGATTTACATAATCACCATTGCCATTAAACTCCAGCGCACCATCGACTTTACCGCCGCTCGGCTGCCACACCGGACTGCCCATGAGTGTACCGGCATGTCCGTAGCCGGATGAGTCAGAAGCGGTGGTGCCTTCGGCCTCATCAAGTTTCCACCAGCCCACTAAATCAACTAACAGGGCTGTTCCAAAAGTTCGTGGATCGGCATAGGCAGTATCTTTTGTGCCCCACCAAGCCAGCTTGGTCCGGTCACCATCGTCATCATCATTGACGTGAACTTCCAGACCAATTGATGCTCCTGCAGATGGTTTCGTTCCTAAGGTTGACCATGGAAACTTGATCTCAGTACGATATCCTTTTTCCGTCCCGTCCTGAGCCGGGTCGAAGGATGTTACCATTGCAAATTCTACATTGTCCGTTTTGCCGTGCTTATCCTCACCCATCGCCGGGCTGCTTTTGTCCCAGTCGAAGTGATATTGGTAGTCATTCTCGTCAAAGCTGTCCGACTTACTATTGTCAGCATCGATAAAGACCTCAATACAGTCATCCATGTACCACTGATCTGAACCTGAGTCGTTTGTAAGATTATCATCGGTCACATCAACCAGCATGTACAGATTTTCTTTATCCCACATGACCTTGTAGTAAGCTGAGAAGTCTTCATCGGATGAGATAGGTGAATATATCACTTTTTCGAGCTTGTACATCCTGGCGTCGGACCAGATGTCATCTTCTGTTGCATCTATTACCGGAGGCTGACTCGCTTTTTTAATATCGGCGGGAACTACTTTCTTTCTCTTCTTTGCCTCTGCCTCAGACTTGGCCTTGTGCAGAACCTCGGTAAGCTGCATCATTGGTACGAACACGTCGTTTACAGGTGGTAGTTCGCTTATGCCGGCATGGATATTGAAGCTATTAAGCTTTTCTTCAGTACATAACTGGATGGTAGTTTTGTTGAAGTTTTGTGCCAACTGAGCAAGCAGTTGGTGTGGACCACCTTCAGCGTCCCTGGGACCGAGATTGATGTTGGAATTAGCAATTTGTATAGCTCCACCGACATTGACCAGCACCAATTTACTGGTATTGGTGGTCACTTTCTTTAGGGGCTCCTGCAAAACGCCAGCAGTTATAGCAGATTTCTTCATCTCAACAGCCGATAGCGATGCATTGAGAACATCAGGACTAAATGCCAGAACAGTGGTTTTTTCACGCTGACCTAAGAAGAAGGAAATCTTCTGGTCAGGTCCGAGCGGCAGCACGTATCTGCCTTCAGCGGCATCGGGCTGCTCAACTGATTGTTTAGCTCCTGCTACAGTTGCCACCAGATTAGCTATCTCCAAAATCTGGGTAAGGAGCTGGCGAGTGTGTTGGGGATTGCGGCTGGTCAGTGCCACACCGAAACATGATAATAATTGCTCGATATTCCAACCTTCATTAGCCATTGTTTGAGGCGGCACCGCAAAGAGATTTACCTGCTCGATGTTGGCGTAAATTTCACGTCCGAGGCTCAGGCCCGTCAGCTTCTCGACAGCGTTTTGTGCATTCTCGATACTGCTGCTTCCAGCCTCTCCCAATGCAAAGCTGGCCACGGCAACCGCTTCAGATGGAATGCCCATAAAACCATTTTTGCTCAGGTTTGGAGTTTGCATCATTTTATACGGCAGACAATTGTGATTGTCTTTAAAGTTGATGCCGGTATCTACTGCGATGCCCGCTTGCTCAATTAAAATTGTGGTGATTACGTCCTCGATGTTTTTAATATCAGCAATACCATCAGCTACACGAAGCTGTTCTGCTTGCCCCATTTGTTCCAGCATTCCGGAAACAGCGGAATAAGTGCGGGCGCCATCCACCCAAACTGTAATGGCGTTAGCCTGGCGATCTTCCTTTCTGATTTTAGCAAATACTTTATTCTCCGAAGAAAGTGTTGGCTCGTTGGTAATACCCTTATATTGCTTGATACACCAGGTCAGCCGCTCCTTAGGGTTTGCGATGATTATTACTTCATCATCGTGTGCTACACCAGTGGTGTTCATAATATTGAGGGTCTGCATACCTTCAATAGGCTCGCCTGGTGTTCCAACCATACCCAATCCTGCCAAAATCAGGCCGCGTAAAGCATCACTCTTGCCAGGATACAATACGGCAATTAATGGTGGGTTTTGTTGTCTAATACCTGTAATGCCAACAGCCATGCCCCGTATTTTCTTAAATTCCGCCATCATGCTCGGATTCAACAGAGCAGCCATCATATCTGCGGGTGACCTACCGCCTGTGCCAACCTGGCCCGGACCCTTGCCGGCACCAATAGCAGCGAGGGGATTCTCAAAAGGAGTACCTTTGAGCATCTGGAGAATTGTCTCAATCTGTCTTCCGGGATTGCCTAACTCAACATAGGCCAGTGTATCCGGCGGCATCAATGTGGCGGGGTCGTGGTTCATGAGATCAGCAAGCAAAGGTTTGACCTTTTCAACAAGATTTTTTTGATCTCCGTACTGTTGAACCAATTTCTGAAAAACTGCTTTTGCCTGTTGTTCATCTTTCTTTTTCATATAGCACATGCCTTGCCGATACAGTGCCTGCGCTACATGAGAGCGGTTAGCCGAAGGGTCAGCTATTATCTGCTGGTAAATCTTGATTGCAGCATCAAGGTCACCCTCTATCTCCTCGGCATAAAGGCCTTCCTGCAACATCACGCCGGCCGACTTGGCAAGTGCAACTGTGCTAAACAAGCCAATGGCCAGCAGAAAGATAAGGATGATACTTTTCAACCTTTTCATAATTAGCTCCTTTCAAAAATAGATTAATAAATTTTATCTTTGCCAAAGGTAATTATAAAAGAAGAATATTACCGTTTTGTTACGATTTTGTCCTTTTTTGAAAATTTTTGTAATTTTTGTCGTACTACTTTTGTGTTATAAATCGCAAATTATGAGTGAATCGAGGTATTCAAAGAATGTGCCTGCGTTTTTAATCGAAGTGCGTTTCAGAAATTTGGACTGCTGATAAGATCGACAGAGAGCCTACCGGGACGGCAAATCTTCCGATAAGGCTGTGCTGAGAGAGAAATCCAATTACGTTACCCGGAGTTTCCGATAGTTCAGAAATATATGATGAATCTGCGGTTTGTTACCCGGTTGCTTCTTCCAAGTGCTGTAATCCTTGCATTTTCAGGAGAGGGATATATTTTCTTTGCATTATTCGCTGCTAACCCGCTCTAAGCAAAACGAACCGTTACGTCCTATATTATATTAAGAACTGCTATAACATCCATATATAAGGAAGATAGAAGGTTCCGTTATCGTGATTATATGAAGCGGGTTTTTATTGACAGAAAATGGATTTTATTGTAGTATGTGGTTTGGAGGAACGATTATTTATAATGGCTAATTTTTATCTGCAGGCCGGAGACAGGGAGGCCCCGAATTCCGCAGAATATACAAGTTTTGGAGAGATATAGATGCTAAATAGAAAAATTGCCGCAGCAATCTTGGCAATCGGACTTTCTTTTGTTAGCGATGCCTTTTGCCAAAGTCTTGAAGACAACTGGAACGATTTCTTGCATTATACTAAAATCGGCAGGTTCGACTTAGCCAAGGGATACGCACAGGCTATATTGGAAAGTGAGCCTAATCCATTGGAATTATTTAACTTAAGTCAACAAAATCCCACTGGTTTTTCGTTCCTGTTAAGAGTTCAGGAGCACTCACCCGACGCAGAGTTAGTCGAGCTTGCCGGAAGGGTTCTGGATATCATCGAGCATGGCAGATTTGTCCGTCGCAGTGAACCTAAGATTATCGTAGAGGAGATAAAAAGGCTAAGCGGCACGGAACGCGGCAGACTCACAGCGGTTCAAAGGCTCAAAAATGCAGGCGAATATGCGATTGGCTTTATGCTCGATGCGATGGCTGATGATACTCGTACGGATGAATTGCCGAACATTATATGGGCGCTTCCACAAATCGGCAGGCCTGCAATAAGGCCGCTCGTAGCCGCATTGCAGGGCGAAAACGTTGCGATTAAAGCTGAAATAATAAAGGCCTTGGGCAGCATCGGTTATCCCCAATCATTGGCCCATTTAAAATACATTGTCGAAAAGGACAATTCCAGCCAGCTTAGCAGCTTGGCTATGGCCGGTATTAGAGAGATTGATCCGGCGGCGGCACAAGTCCCCGCTGCGGAGCTGTTCTTCCGGCTTGCGGAAAACTATTATTACCACTCCCAATCCTTAGCTCCGTCAGAGAATGTTGATTTTGCCAATATATGGTTTTGGGACTCAGCTCGCCAGCGCCTGGTTCGAGAGGAGGTCGATAAGGATTATTTCAACGAACTTATGGCGATGCGGTGCTGCGAATGGGCATTGAAGTCTGATCCGGGATTTGGCTTGGCTATTGGCTTGTGGTTGGCTTCCTTTTTCAAAGCCGAGTCTGCCGGTATTGAAATGCCGGCTTATTTTGGCCAAAAACATGCTGATGCGCTTGTCTATGCCACCACAGCAGGCCCTGAATATCTGCATCATGCGTTAGCGCGGGCTGTTAAAGATGGAAATGCCGATGTAGCACTTGGTGCTGTCGAGGCGTTGGCTGTCACTGCCGGCGAGAAGTCACTATTTTACGCATTAGGCTCATCCCAGCCGCTGCTTCAGGCCCTGTCTTTCAATGATAGAGCCGTAAGATATAGTGCAGCGATAGCTGTAGCTTTAGCCGGGCCCCAGCAGGGATTCGCCGAGAGTAGGCTGGTCGCTGAGAATTTGGCACAGGCTCTCGCACAAAGCGGTGAGCAGGTCGGCCAAAATTCACAACGCTGGAATGGGGATTTAGCTATCAGTTATGCCTTTCGAGCAGCTAATGCCATGCTCAAATTAGCTCAAACTCGCAATCGGGTCATTGATTTATCATTGGCTCAGCCTTCGATTATAAATGCAACTAATGATGAGCGTCCTGAAATTCGGATTCTTGCCAGCCAGATTTTGGCTCATTTAAGCAGTCCTGACGCCCAACGGGCGATAGCAGCAATGGCTCTGGATAACAGCAACGTGCTGGATGTGCAAATATTGGCGTTTAACTCGTTAGCTATTTCGGCGAAAATAAACGCCAATATGCTTGCTGAAAATGTACTTGACGAGATTTATGCACTTATCAGCTCGGACGAGACTGACCCCGATTTGAGAAGAGCAGCCGCTGCTGCTTACGGTGCACTTAATCTTCCCAGTCAGAAAGTAAAGGACCTCATCCTCGACCAGGCAAAAAGTTAAAAGCAATTCATAAATCGATGCCAAAGAGAATAAGTATAGCCTCATTCTCCACAACCATTCCCATATAGAGATGCTGCCGAATTGCCGCAGGCCGGCAAAGATCGGTTTGTAATAATGCACATGGCGGGATACCTTTGACCTGCCTTCAGTCTGTTTTAGATAGAGAGAAGGTGTCCTCATTTTCAATAACATCAAGATTGACTACTTGATTTTTATCGAGCTTTCAGACATCCTGTATTGAAAAATGAAAGGAGGTATCGAAGTGCTTAAGAAATGTGTATTTTCTTTGGCGGCAGTTTTGCTGTTAACTACTGCCGGTTTTGCAGCCATTGGGCATACAGCCGGCCATTCACTGTTTGCATCCTATCACACAGCTATAGTTGGTCACGGCCCAATAGCGCACTCATACTATTTCTGTGGTGCGGTCGGCTTTCAGCAACAAACATGTATTATTGGCTGCCATTATCCGGTAATTCGCCGGTTCTGCTGGTGGCCGTGTGTTCCACCGTGGAAGCATCACTTCAATTCACCGTGCAAGCCTACATGCAATCCGTCATACATCGTTAAGGGCGGTGATGCTACTGCTACTGCTGTGAGCTATAACGGAAGTGCCGACCCGGCTGCTCAGGCAATTGGTGGAGACGCTACTTTAGTGATTAAGTGCAAGCCTTTATGCAATCCATCATGCATTGTCAAAGGCGGTAATGCCACTGCTACTGCTATTAGTTATGGCGGAGATGCTGTCACGACTGCTCATGCAGTTGGTGGTGACGCTGTCGTGGTGATTAAGTGACAAGACGTTCGGCTGAGCTCGGTCGAAGCCTTTGACCTTTGCTGCGATTTAAGACAAACACAGCACGGAACACCGCTGACAGGATAAGGGCAGGGTAGGGTTTACGAATTTCTACGTCCTGTCAGCGGTAACCGCAAGCGGAAGAGTGTATTTTCTCATGATTTTTGTATATATGAGGGAACCTGTCTGAATTGGGGGCAT